>Ga0172381_10000929_pt1 | contig 36394 bp, 66 predicted proteins | sample Leawel6488metaG_FD_119754 | JGI IMG/M metagenome (GOLD analysis project Ga0172381, IMG submission 119754) | Leachate microbial communities from a municipal landfill in Southern Ontario, Canada - Leachate well 64-88 metaG | ecosystem: Engineered > Solid waste > Landfill > Unclassified | place... | reverse complement strand
GGGTCTTGGAGAGACTGCCTCATTTCTGTATTTAGATAAAATTAAATAGTTTCAAAGCATCATTTAGATTGCAAGTAATGCGCTACAATATATGTTTAAGTCGGTGTTCAATACTATTTGAATCGTGGTTTGAATCATTGGTCTCTAATTCCATTAACACTGCTAACGTTTGGCGGCGTTTGCGGTGTCTCTCGTTTTTATAGGAAATTTATATATACTTTTAAATTAATTTATATTCCTCCCTTAGCGTTGGGAAGGAAATATAAATGCCCGTTTGGATAGTACGTCAACTGTCTACCGTGCAAGTCCGGTATACAAATGGGTGGCTTAATAGCGCCCGACTTCGCTCTCTTTAATGGGTTTTATTACATTTTCTATACTTCTAATTCCAGTCATCTTGATAAACTCAATCAAATCCAACATAGTTACTAAATACCGTGTAATCTGAACGGGATTCCCATCATCCAACGACACAAACGATGTGCACTCTCTTACTTCAGTTAGCTGGATATCGCCATCCTGTGACAGTTCAAGGCTAGTTTTCTGGTAGCCGGTTTCATTCCACTTATGAAACAGTAATAGATCTCCGCTTGCAGGTTTTATAATATTCTCCATGTTTTCAATCCTCTAAAAAAGAAAGTGGGCTTAATACCCAAAGAAATTAAAAGTCGCTGAAGTCTTCCTCGTCTTCTTCGTCATCATCATAAGATTGTATTGGATCAATCACACGCACTTTTAAATCTTCTATATCAATCGTGATCCAACATACTGAGATGCTAGATAATGGATTATAACAATTCGCAGCTATAAGCCGTTCTTTCATTCCATCGTTTATATCTACGAGTCCGTTGTTTACTTTCTCTTCAATTTGCTGAATCATCTCTGCTGTTAACTTAAATGGTTCACTCATGTTAATTTCCCCAAAAATGAAGTGTAACATTCGACCAATTAGTATTTGAAAAATCAAAGAAATACTGTTCAATCCTGTCAATAACACCTTGATTATTCACGGTTCCAGTTGAATTCTCCCCAGACGTGAGATTGCCGGATGCGGTTATCACTGTGATATTGTTGTCAGTTTGATTGCCCGTATTGACAAATGAGTTGTTATAAACCTCTACAGGCGCTGTAACAGAAGGTTTTGGACTGGTTGTTGTATTATTGACCGCTGTATCATTTGTAGTAAGCCCGGGATATGCTTCAACAAGCTTAAATTTGAGGCCACATACCGACCCTAATTTATTGCCATGATCATCATAATATATGCTTGTATATCCATTAGTAGAGTTTGAGTCCACTGAATAAAAACTGATATAAAACTCTCCGTCTTTATCCATCCATACATCATGAGGCCATGTTGGATGCTGATCTATAGCGTCGAGTGTTGCAATATTCGTCCAGTAGTTTTCAGATTCAACCGATGCAGTAAAGTTTTCAAGCTCCATTTTTTGGGGTAATTCTTTAACAATTCCAGCGTTTGCAGATGTTGCAAACATCGACAGTATACAAAGTATACCTAGTATTCTAAGTAAATATTGTTTCATGCTTCACACTCGTATTTTTCTTTTAATTTCATCAAACATTGTAATTCTTTTTCTCGCTTTTTAGCTTCTTCTATTTCGTGATACTCTTTTATCGAATTCTGGATAAGATCGGGATGTGTGTATATATTTCCCACCTTTTCATATTTTACAGCGTTTTCTCGGGTCGGTTCCCAATCATCGAAAAATCCTGACCTTGCGAAACCGGCAAGTTGCCATGTGTGGTCATGCAGTTCATCATATACTATCCAACCTCTCGATTCATCAAGTTTAACTACGTCATATGATACGCGATCGTTGTCGTATCGGTACATCACTATATCATTTTCAAACAGTCTCACCCCTTTGGTATCATAAAACGGAGATGCTAACATAGGTTCTTCTTGATTTTCTCCGGTGTGTAGCTTGTAAAACGTATTTAAGGTTAAGTCAGTAATGATAACCATTTCTTTGTTTTTTGAATCCCATATCCGAACCGCAAAATCTTTCATATTATCACCGCCTGATTACATATCCACGTTTTTTATATTTACTTTATTGTTTTTCATCACATTCTTTGAAATCTGCCCAGATCCCTGAAATCTCTTAATACCAATTTTATTATATGATAGAGTGTTCGTCGTTACTTTCGTATTGCAGCCATCGCCGATTTCAATACCAATCTTTGATTTTGTAACCGTGTTGCCTGTCACCTGGTCATTCTGCGTGTCAAATAGACTGATGGTCCCACCTGAAATCTGGTTATTGACAATTGAATGTCCTGCAAAAGATGGTCCTGCAATTGAGATCCCACACTTTGAAAAATAGTTATTTCTCACTATTACTTTTTCGTTATAATTGTCATGAATATCAATTCCATTCTTCAAAATTGAGAATCCGTTTATTATACCTCCGCTATTTGATCTTAGTTCAAAACCACGAACTGTAGGATAATCTTTTTGTTTTCCCCCTTTTGTACCATATACGTTGATATTCTTGTTTTCGATTAGCACGGCTTCTTTATAGACACCTTTTGCAAATTGGATTATGTCACCATCATGAGCAGCATTTACGGCTGTCTGGATGGTTTTGTAGGTTCCTGGTACTTTTAGGGTTGCTGCACTTGCTGTACTTACGACGAGCAATACTAAAAAAATTACAGAGAATACTCTAATCGGTTTCATATTTTAACCTCCACAAACGATTTATACATAATAATGTTGCGTATAATACCCAATTACTCAACAAAGTATAAATAATTACCCAACGTTTAAATTCTCATGCAAATCCAGAGAATCCCTTTGAAAAAAATAATATTCATTTTTTTAGTGATATTGTATTCTGTAGAACTTGCACAGGCAGGCGAACAGATTACATTAAGTCCGGATGGCGGGCATTCAAATCAAAACCAGATTAATGCAGCTCTTGAAAAAGGAGATGTGTATCTCAGTGCGGGTGTCTATGAGGATGACGATACTATCCTTATACCTCCAAACCGGGCTTTAAGGGGAGATCAAAACGCTATAGTTCGTGTTTGGAGTGGCAGTAGTCAGTGGTTCGTTGGTTTAAAAGGTGTGATTAGTTGCGGGGATGTGGTTGCTCACGATATTGTAATTTCTGGTTTCCAAATCGATGGAAATATAGGCAGTTTGCCGAAAGGTTATGCAAATTCAAGAAGCGATACTGACCATGACTGTCAGAAGTTAATAATTTTACACGGTTATTCAAGTCAGTTTGCGAGCAACATTACAATAAGTAATATGAAGTTATACAATTCCTTCAGTGACGGAATTTACGTACTGTTCGGGGATCACATAGAATGTTATGATAATTTCATTTCAAATTGCCAGCATGAGGGAATTTACTTATCTTGCTTAAAAAATAGTGCCATGTACCGCAATAAAATAGCGGGAATTACAAGCGACTGCGCTAGATTGGATTGTTGTGTGAACTGTAAAGTATATGATAACCTATTTTTTAGCTACACTGGCGAGAGTTACGGAGCTTGGAAAGGAGGGCAGGCCGGCCTTCAAATTGCAAATACGGGAAGTAGTCATGGATATGACGGTTCAAAAAAACCTCAAAAGACGGACAATGTAGAGGTCTATAATAACACCTTCGCCGATCCTGGAAGACAGGCTATATGGCTGCATAATTATGATGGCAATGTGTTTGTGCACGACAACCACTTTGTGAACGCGGCTGGACTTGAAACTCAAGGTATACCAGTAGGAGATATATCAGTAGACAACCCACCAACATTAGAGATGAGTGAGAACGTTTTCTCCGCCATTTTTGATATTTTAAACATGGAATTCCCAGAAAATGCAACAACCACACAAACGGAGGAAGACTTTAATTATACCATTAAAGAAACGGAAAATGGAAAAGTTGCGGGTGGTATAAAAATATTAGGTTTCAATAACTGGATTGTACTCAATAACCAAACTTACATACCGAGTATGGATGCTGCAATTGTTAAAACCTCGATAATCAGGAATCCAGCTCTCATTGGGTGGCTTGGAGGCGTGTCTGACATTCAAAAGACGGTAAACATTTCAATCGAAAACAACACGGTGATCGCGGTATTAACTGCAAAAGTTAAGTGGTATAACATAAAAACAAATTCTGAAGGTAAACATATTAAAAAATATAAAACTTCAGAATATAATTTTTCTGATGCCTATTATCCCGCACCAAAGCTATTCGAACAGCCGAGTAATATCACTGGTATTATCTACCAATATCCTACTTATTTCACCCTTTCGGTTCCGTCAGGTGGACTTACAAAGCTCCATTATGAGTATAAAGATAATAGTTCTGAACATATATTTTTAGTCGGGACCCGAAATTATACCGAAAATGGAGTGATGTTTACTGAGTATTCAAAATTAGAGCATTGGGAAGGCAATTTACAACATCAGGGCAAATGGATATTTGGTATGGGTCAATTCAACGAAAACAAACTAAAAGTAACTGCATATACACCGTTCAAAACAATTGAAGTTAAGAAATTCGACTTAATTAAGGTCGAGTATCCGGGTAAAATAATAGCTTGGTGGTTTTATCCATTTATACTCACTTTGATTATATTGCTTCTTGGAATTAGATATATGTGGAAGCAAATTATCTTTTAAATTCATTTTTGTTGCGTATATCCTGCACTTACTACATAAATTATTTATATATTGGGGGCATTGTTGAGTATATGTACAGTTTACACAACAATGGAGACGACTATGAACCTTAAAATTGCGTTGAGTATGATATTAACATTATTTTTAATAGTCATGGTTATAGGATCTCATACGGCTGCTGCTGCGGGTAGTGATGACAATACATATAAAGTAGTAAGCGGCGACGATGACAATGACGATACTAAGAATAGTGACAATAACACCAACAGTTTGGATATAAACGACTTTGTAGACATCAAAGACAGTGTAAATGAAGGACAAAAATCTGCGATGCAGACCCCTGCAAAAAAAATAACTTCCTATTTAATATGGGGGCTAGTAATCCTTGTAATATGGGCATTGCTCATTAAAGCCATTAGATTCCTAAGCGGAAATAGTGAATCTGCATCAGATGCAATATTCGGTATCATCGGAATCGTTGGTGTCGTGATGGTTGTCCTTGTAGCACTAAATACCGTATTTTCAGTGTTTAGCTGGAAATTTTAAGGAGGAAACTCATGAAACACTCCGCATTCACTTTTTTTATATTACTATTATATATGGTATCTTTTATTAATCCGGTGAGTGCCGGAGCTATTGATAACGGCGTTGAGATGGTAGCTCAAGGAATAGATTCATACATGGAGCTAAAAGCTGAAAAGAATCTCCAGAGCAATTTTGGTGTCACTTTTGGGAATACTAGCGACATGGATAATCTTACACCGTCTCAAAAGCTGGTATACATGATTGGAGCGGCAGAGCAGCACCCATTAGAACTTGATTGGGTTAAAAAAACATTTTCAACCGAATTAGTATGGTATGTAATAATCGGGATTATTATAATTCTTGTATTAGGGTGTCTGGAGATTATTCAACGAGTTTGCCCTGAAAAGGTAGAAGGGATATGTAATCTATTTTTAGGGCACGGTGGAAATTTCGATTATTCGGTATTGATAATCGCAACTTTAAAATTAACTTTACTGCCGATCTTTGCACTTCCAATTATCGATTTTTTAATTACCACGGAACAAACGATGTCATCTGGGTTAATGACAAGTTCTCTTGAATTTATTTCATTTTCCGCAGATACTACGGGAATATACATATTTGAATCAATTGCGTATGCTGTATGTGGGTGGATATTCGCATTGAGAATTCAAGTCATAAATGAGTTTTGTGCTCATGTGTTGATTATAATTTTATTATTAACAATCGCCTGGTGGAACACAAAATATTTTGCAGTTCTGTTTATTACGTGGTTTGTTTCAGCATTGGCTATGCGCCCACTGGTCCTCTTTTATTCATGTAAGGCCGTCGAACATATATCGAGTCAAAGATCCACAGCAATGTCAATATTTGTCACACCGGGTACAATGACATTAGTTTGCATCCTGTCTTTTTTAACAGCGGTTGTGTTTGTTCTATGGCCCGTAGTAATGTTAGTAGTAAAAATTATTATGGATTATTTATTAGGAGCAGTTTTCAAATCACTTCGATTATACGGAGTATATAAGAGGATTCATCCATGAGTACACCACTTTCAACATCACGGAAAATAGATCTTACCTTATGGGGATTTCACCGAAACCAACAAGCGCTGATAGCTATTCAGTTATTTCTCCTCTCAATAGTTTATTTCATGATAAGTTTCACGTTTAACACGATAATAGCATATAAAGTTTCAATTGTCTTTTTAGTCGTGGAGTGTGTCTTTTTTACAATTGTAGGGAGTAATGCAGCAGTTCTTTATCACTTCGAATGTGCATGCAGATTTTTAATATCCATCTCAAATGGCATGAATTTTATTGAAAAACACGGAGAGAACGGGGATCAAAAAGCAAGAGATCTAACACATATCCAGAAGGTTCATGACAAGGGGTATATTCAATACCATGTTGGGAAATTGTTTCATCAAAAACGGTCCCATAATTGGGGAGTTATGCTTGAATTAAAAGGATTTCAACCAGATGATTTAGACCAATTTGCACTAAACCTTGAGCGCGTGTTAATCAGTCTTCCAGACAAGACATTGATTAAAACATTCTTACATGTAAGATCGGACCTTACAGACTATGCTGAACCTCTGCGTGACGAACTACGAAGGAACCGGATTCCACAGATAGTCAGGGATAGTATGTTTGAGTTTCAGCTTATGTGCGAGGAAGCAGATGCAAAGTCATTTGAAAATCACATGCTAATACTTCTTGACTATACAGCATCTGCTACAAAAGCTAAAGATCGGCTTGATATTATCGTGAAAACTGTTCAAGAAATCCTGGATGATATGGAAATTGGAAGCCGGGTACTAAAAACCGAAGATGAAATTTTAAACATGTTTTATGGCCACATCACTTATAATATACACCAGGGGGCTTAATCATCGGAAGATTAATTAAACATTTGTCCAGGAATATTAAAGCATCCGCATTCGGGCTTTTAAACCAAATAAAAGATGCTCATGACATGTTTAAAGATCAGGAATATGATAGACTATTAGAAACTGAAGCCGCGTTTCTTGCGTGCCCGTCTTCGATCCATACAGATGATGATGGTATGGGACTTACTTTCAATCATCGTATCAAATCTCAGCTATTTTATATAGCGTCCCCTTCAAAAACCGATATAACCGAAAGTGGGATTCGGAAAACGGCTGATCCATTTGTATTAGATAAAATGATGGAGGCTGTTAATGAAAAGGGAATGCAGTTTACTTTAACTCAACTTCTTTATAAAATGTCATCCGAACAAGAGACTAAGGAGACTGACCGGGAACTTGCAAAACTTGATTTAATTCGATCATCGGAGGTAAAACAGAAGGGGAGATATTCAAGGCGGCTTGACCACCAGGGAGAAGATATCGAGAACTTCTCAAAGCAGTCATTTGATGGAGTACACCGGACCCTGAAACAGCAACTAATCGCCAGGGTGGATGGTTCAGATAGAAAGACTGTAGAGTTTAACAGTACGCATTTACAATATCTTCTGAGAGGTCGAGGGGTATACACAGATGTTCCATTCGGTGGGCAATTAGAAGCTCTGAAGGCATCTTTAGCTTCAAATGAGATCGTGGCAAATAGTGTTTCTAAGGTAATGTCAAACGTTGCAGCATGTATGTGGCCCGGGAGAAACCCAATAAAGAGACTTGATACAGAAGGCATTCTTATAGGATTTGCGAATACCGGTGGCGATCCTAACATCCCTGTTTACTGGAATCCAGAAAATCCTGCATATAACTGCAAACATCTAATGATGTTCGGGGGATCGGGCAAAGGAAAAAGTACGTTTCTTCAGTATTTACTCTGGAATTCCACAGGCGCGAATTGTGATTGGATTTTATTTGTCCCAAAAGAAGACTTTGGTACAAGTCATCTAGATATGATCCATGCATTGCAGGGTGCATTAATTAAGATAGGGGATGGAGAAAAAACATTTAACCCATTCATGGTTTTTTACAATCCTGATACGCAAGGAAAAGAACTTAAAGACCGGAAGAAGGCATTTATCAGGCATAAAGAATCTTTAATAAACTTCTTTAATATGATAATAGGAACTGCATTTTCCCCTGCTATGGCTGGAACTTTAAAACGTGTAATCAAAGAACTGTATACCGATGCAAAAGTAATCGACGGCCACGCAAACCCTCTTAATGTAGATACATGGAAGAATGGGGAAACGTGGCCTTCATTTACAGAGACAATTATTAAAGTTGAAAACTGGATAAAAGACGAAGAGCATCACAAGAAAGATAAGAGAAGTCTCGAAGCTCTCAGAGGATATTTAACTGACTTTGAACCAGGGGAAGCACTCTATTTCTTAAATAACCACGAAACATTTTTCCCATCCGATCCAAGGATGGTTATAGACGTTGCTGGTATTGTCAAGAGATATCAGGATGCAATTACTCTATTGCTCGTAGATATGATAAGCACCCGGCTTAAAACTACTTCTCCAGATGCATACAAAAACAAAAAGAGAACAATAATAGCCTTTGATGAAGGTGCAAACCTCCTGAGTATGGCAGGGATGGCGGAATATATCCCAAAATTATTGAGAGAAGCACGGTCCGGCAAATGCTCAATTATTCTGGATACTCAGGACCCTGAAGGGATTAAGAACATATTGCCAATCCTCAAAACAAACACTGATGGGACAATTTTCTTTTGTGATATGGACTCTACCGAATTACACGAATTCGAAAAACATTTTACATTTACGGAAAAAGATAGACAGGCGCTCAGAGTCAAAGGGAAGGGGAAAATATACTTTGTTAAGAACGGAATTAAACTCTCATGTCAGGTTGTATTGAGTAACACACAGAGACGTGTGATCTTCAATGAAGAAATCCAAGAACAAATACCAGGCGAGATATATTTTGATTCCGAGTATAAGCTATATGATGGCTTAGAGCGCATTCGTGACGAAGAAGGCATCATATCAGACAGTTGGATAACCGAACGCTCAGATATTGAAATTCCCGGGTTTAAACGGGTTACAAAACTATGGCCACCGTCAGATGAACTTTCCAGAGTAATGTGGTTTAGAGATGATATTGCGGATGAAAAATTAATATGTGGAGAATCCCCTGATCATTATGCTACATGTGCTCTAATTGCGGGAGAATGCATTCGTGAAGGGTATACTGATGTTAAGATCCATCACAACGGAGGGCAGGGGACCGAAGACGCTGATATTACGATGTTAGATTTCCAGGGTAGACGGGTATGGATTGAATATGCTCATCCCGGCAGCAGGAGTATTAAACAGCTAGAACAACAGAAGAACCATCAGATGCGCTATTGTGACGTTTGGGTATGCGTATGCCAGAAAGCTAATGAATCCGAGGTAAAGACGGCAGTTGGGCGTGATTTCTACGTGCTTCGGGGGTCTGAGTTTAGAGACTTTATCCAGAAGATCAGAAATACAAAAACGGAGATTATCAACCCATCGGGAAGTACATCGGAGGAAGCGGACCCCTCTGATTTTGATGGTACTACGTGCGTGGGTGATACTCAATGAGTAATTTATCTGATTTATCGGCTATTGATAGTTGTTTTGGTGTGTCTGGATTGACATATGTGAACGGAGATGTATGTGAGCTTTTACCCGGGAAGATCGAGAAGATAGAACCGGATATTTCAGAAAGAGCGCGGGAAGTTTCGAATACGGACAAATACTCAAAAAGAGCAAACGAAATTTTAAATAACTCAAATGTTGAAAATATTAATAAAGCAGCACAACAATATCATATTCTAGGCGATAAGTTGAATAAACGAATAGTTAAGTATGATGATTCAAAAGCCGATGGAGAATATTTCACACTTGATTTAGAAACCTGGAATGAAATTGAAAGTCATGTAATTGATGAAAACCGTATCGGAGTAGGAAGAAATAATGGATTAAAGGATTCGAGAATCTTTATCCAAATTGGAAAGCAAGGAATAACTAAAACATGTGATAAATATTTAATGTTCTGTCGCCGAGACTGGATTGAACTAAGAAAAGCAAGAGGAGACGATAAATATCAACCTATGCAAATCTCCAAAAATGGGACGGTTTGGGTTGGAGAATCATATATTCCATGCAAGTTAAGAGTATTTATAAAATCAGGAGGGGAAAATGAAAGTTAAAAAAATAAAACCAATATACTTTTTGGCAGTGGCAATTGTGGCATGTTCAGGCTTAACCATAGCTTCACATTTGGGAACCGCAGGACAACTTGAAACCGAAAGCTCAATATATGGAACGTCCAGAGTCATAGAATTTGATGCGGATTCGTTGCAGGATATGAGACACGATGATGCAGATAAAGTAATTAATGTAATTACAAATATGCAAAATGGGGATGTCACCGCTCCTGACGCAAAGGACTACATATTTGAGGAACAATACTTTGCTCGGAAGGTTATTGATTGTACTCCTGAAGAGATGGAGATAAATAATCGATATATTGAGTTTTTAAATTCCGCAGAAGAAGTAACGGAAGCATTTATGTATAGTTCTCCTGATTTACAGGATAAAATTGATTTGATGAATGAAAAAAAGGATTTAATTTAATTCTCGTTTTCTCTTTTTATATTGAGTATTTTAACTGCTTGCCAGACGGTAATCAATGAGAAGCAGGCCGGGCATGATATAACAGATGAGAAAAAAGAGATGAATGAACTGTATACTAAACTTAGATCTGAGTGAATTCGTTTTTTACTATTTTTAATTCACGTTTTATTAATGCTTTCAAATCGAATACTCGGGCACAATCTCTTAATTTCGTCCATATTGCGAACATTAACAACGAATCCAGCACGTTCAAGCTTATCAACACATTCATTTACAAACTGAAATGAGCAGTTTAGTAAATCAATTTCTGTTTGGTCCCAGTTTAAAAATAAGGTTCCATCGTATCTTCTATGTAAGGTTCCATCGTATCTTCTATATTTACTGTGTATATCTTTTGCAGTTCCTGCATCGGTAAAATAGTATCCATGTAATAATTTTTCAATTCCTTCATATGCATTATCACGTTCAAATCGTTTACTGCGCACGTCCTCAAATGTTGGGTATGGCTTGTAATTATCCTGGTTGCCTACTATTATTTTTCGTTCGGTGTTATTATATTCTTTAACATGGCTTACAGTTATCCCAAGTTCTCTTTCTAACTGTGCAATGTGCCTTTGTCTTTTGTTTTTATGTAATTTTGATTTTATTATCAATTTAAGAGATGTCATTTTTCAGCCTCAATCATATCTTCCATATTACTTTTTGCAATATCATACGGCACCAATGACAAAAAAGAATACATCGATGTTATATTTTCCCCACGAATGTTAATATAAAAATTCAGTATTTTTTCGTCAAATCCTACAACTCGTCCGAGTTTTTTAATTTCAGATAGATGATAATCATAACTACGTTTAGACTCGATAGAGAAATACAAATATAATAGTGATAAAATAATAATTTATATTATTATACTCGAAATCAAACCAATAATATCAATATTTACAGTCATATTTTATCCTCATTTCGTTTTTCTAATTCATCTAATTTCATACAATACCGGATGAGTTGGCAGTATTGACGTTCTTCATCTTCAACATCGAATTCCATCGTATTCATTCACATCTTCTCGAAGTAATCCTGATTAATAGCCCTGCGACCATCAACTTTTACCATGATTACAATTTCCTTAATACCAAAGAGTGCCAGACTATATCCGCCAGCTACTATCTCGGTGTTTGGAATCTCGTTCTGGTATATTTCAGTAATCGTTCCATGAAATTGTTTATCTTGTGGAAAATATTCATGATACATTTTATTTGTTCGAACTTTATCACTGATTTGAAATAATTGTTTGTGAATAATTGGGGTAATTGGATTCATTGTGTATTACCCTCCTCAGAAACTCGAACTTGTTCTATAATTTCACCAATTATCTTATCCATTCTATATCTGTTCCCATCCATCCCTCTATATTCAAATGAATTTACATTAAAAGCGGGTGCATTGTCGTGTTTCACAAAAACACTCAAATCAGACACGTCAATAAACTGGCGTATTCTTTCTTCATTGGTTCTATAAGTGTCGATTACAATATATTCATATCTTGTATTATCTTCTGAATTTTCGAGTTTTCGTATGCATTCAATTTTTACATCAGTAGCTTTGCATTTCTGTATTAATGCTTCAAAATCTTTATTTATCTTATCCAGTTCACTCATTTTTGTTCACCTTCATTTCCAAATGCCTTCGTAATAATCTCAGCCATAATTGCATAATGTTTAGGCATATCATATTCGTTCTCAAGTTGATCTAACAATTTAATAATTTCCGGGTCATTTCCCCTAGGAGTATTTTTTATTGCTAAAACAAAAGCAGTGATGTTATGTTTAAGTTCATCATGGTCTTCAATTTTCCATTTATTACTCATGTTTTTACTCTCCTTTCAATTATTCATCTCCCAATAGTCCCAGATTATCATGAATATTCCCGATTACCTCACAAAATCCGATCATCATCAACTGTGTTAAATTGTCATCATCACAATAAAACCCCTCCATGAAATAATCAGGAGTATGCGAATCTCCTTTGATGGAGTGTTTCCCGAACTTTACTACACCTTTTAGGCCCATCGTACCTTCAATGATGTCATCTTCATAGATTGGGTTACCTTTTCCATCTCTTGATTCAGCTAGCATTCCGACGGTGTGTGATCTAACTATAGTAAGTGTATTTGAATCATCGATTTTGAAACATTCTTCTTTTTTGTCGTATGACAGGTAGCCATATTTCCATATGCCGTTTTTACTTTTTCCTCTGAATTGTCTTATTTGTTTCATCGATTAAACCTCGCAACTTGTAATTCCTAATGTATATTATATCCTTTTTAATTTTCTTCAACCGCCTACTTATGGTAGCTTGATCTACTCCGTAGTAATCAGCTATTTCTTCCTGCGTTTTCCCTTCTTGAACTAGTGTTTTTAAGCATTTGATGTCATGATAGAGGGGGATCTCTTTCCTTGGACGAACCATTCATTCCTCCATTTTCGGAAGAAGGGCTTCCAATCTGTCTATTGTCCCCCTCATGTTGATTCTGAATCGCGCTCGTTGTTCTTCTCCGGCTCTTGCGAAATGGAGAACATGACTAAGTCCAATATTGAAGATGTCCAAAGCTTCCAAACTTGCATCCAACAAACTCATTTTAGCCATTTTATCGAACCTCTTACTTATCAGTACATAGTATAGTAATGCATTATATTTATAGTTATGCATGGGGAAACGTAAAGTAACTAAACATTATAGCTGCGAATGATCAGATGGAAAATGAGTTCTCAAAAAAAGGGAATGTTAAGACATCGGCATCGTGTGTAATAGTATTTCAGAAGGAATATAAAGAAACGGGTTAAGGAGTCTTCTTAAACTCCCTTCCACTTACATAATAGATATACCCGCAATTATCTAGATCATGGAGTATCTCTGCTAACCCGTCAATTCCCGTTTCTTTCTGGATATCTTCAATTGTCATTTTCCCTTGTTTTTCAGAAAGGGATGTAATTGCATCTTGTACTAATCGGATTTGTCCGTCTTTGTCACTCATATTGAAACCAGCAGGGCTGGCTACGGCATTTAAAGGTTTAAAAGATTGGCTATATTCATGATCGAATACGCCATGTTTTTTCATTTCATACATAAATTCGCTCACTTTAGGTTTTGTAGTATTACGAAATTCAGGAAGCTTTTGAATGTCCATTTCTTGAAATGTTCTATTATATATTACGTGGTCTACAGCGTACTGCTGAACTCGTTCGTCATTGTTTGGGCTTATTGTAATCCCTTGTTTGCTTACCACATTTGATGTTCCTGGTATAATCCAGACTCTGTTAATCTCGGTATTGTATTCATCCATCCCTAGACATATATAATAATCTGGAATTTCAGCAGATTGTCTTTTTGCAAAATTCCAGTAATAGTGTTTTCGAATACGATGCAGGCATGAATATTTCACATTTATTTTCCCGAGTGATCTAGAAAAAAGATCGTATGGTGCTCCAAACTTTTCTTTGGTTGCATCTCCCAAGACATCAATCACTACGTGCTCTGTTATCGTTGAAAATCCGACCAGCGACTCTGGATCAAGTTCCCCTCTTATATGTTTCACTTCAGATGCCATCTCAGGCACTCCCCTCTTTAATTCTCTCAAATTCCGGATCTTGTAATATCGCCTTAATCCAGTCGTCTATAGTATAATTACCCAAATTAAGTTTAGTAATTTTTAATCCGGGCCGGATCTTGATAAATCCAGCAACCTCAAACGATTTTAACGCACGGAGTATGTTATGTTCAAACACCTTTTTAATCTCAAATTTCTCGCACATTTCGATATAATTATGATATACTTCCTCTCCGGAGATCGTTTTTGTTTTTTGTGATTTAGCGGTTTGCAGTAGATTGAGAATGACTAATCTCTGGTGAAAATTAAAATATGAATTTAAATCGTGATATGGATCGAACGGCACTTAAACCATCCCCAGCACCTGTTCTGGATGATAATCTCGAAGCCCCTCCAATTTATAATCCTCGTATAATCCAAATTCAACTTTATCGATATTATCATTTGTAATCGATATCAACCTTGTTCTGCCTCCTTTTATACCTCGATTAACTGTAACAAATTGAATAATAGATTGTAACTCCAACGATCTTATAATTTTTGAAACCGTGGTTCGGTCTTTAGGTTTGACTTCAACCCATGTATCCTCGTCCCTGTTAATCTGGTTCAGGTATTTACACATTTTCCCATATAGTTTTGTAACTTCCCCGGTTTCGGCAGCTTCACATTTAAACTTCATCAATTTTGATACACTCGCTAAAACAAGTTTGTGCTGGATTGGCAACTCAAGCACTGTTCCAATTATCTCATCAGTCTGTACCTTTTCTTCGGCTGATATTATATGAGTGATTGTGATCCTATTGACTCCTTCTTTTTCAGCGAGTTCTGCGGCTGTCTTCAATACGTTAAGCGCCCTCCGCGCATCTCCTTCGGTCTGAGCGGCATCAATAGCGCATCGTTCTAATGTGGGTATGTCCACCGAGTTAGGAACAAATGCCAAATTAACCCGGTCATTTAAGATATGAAAGATATCATCTGGTGTATAAGGTGGAAATCGAAGTCTAGTAAATAGTATAGAAGATAATATACGTTGATCCAGAGTATCTTCAAAATCAAGACTGTTTGAAAGCCCGATAATGCTTATAAATCTCCCTTCCGTCAGTTTCTCGTTTGACCTTGCTCGACTAAAATTATATAACACGTCATCGGCTTTGAGGGCATCGATTTCATCAAGAACCATAACAAGAGCAACATTCATGGAATTCATTAGCTGGTATAGTGCATCGAAATATCTATCAAGGGACCAACCGACCGGAGGAACCTGAGATCCTGGGTCAATGTCTTTTATCAAATGATACAAAATTGCAACGTTTGTGTTTACCTCTTTTCCTTGGAGATATACCCATTGTACTTTTATTTTCAATGGAGATTGTTCCAATTTTGCCATTAGACTTTTTAAAACATATTTAGATACTACTGTTTTTCCAGATCCAGTTGGACCAAATATTAAAGCGTTGTCAGGAGCACCGTTTTTAAACAATGGTTTCATTAAAGCTGCAATTTCTTTTTTCTGGTCTTCTCTCCCTACAATTTCAGGAGGGACGAATTCAGACGATAGGACATTATGATCTAGGACGATTCCGATTTCATCTGCATAATCGAATAAAGATAGGTCAAGTACCATTAAATACCTCCGTTCACATGATATACCATTTCGCACATGTTACACTATTATGCACATGTACTATTTAATCTTTTCTTATTCACTTTGAGACACGGTGGGTATCAATCACATGTTGCACATGAACACTTGAATTATGTCAAAACTCAAACTATATTTTAGTTAACTATATATACTATTAATTACATATTAAGTCGTACGGCTTTTTTATTATTATAAGTTTAGGCTGATCTTTTAGTGTTCTTGTGAACATGTGCATCATGTGCAAAGTGGTCTGAGTCTGTCATTTGAAAATCGAATACTTTCTCATATGGGTATCATGTGAATAGAAGAGTAACATCTGAGATAACTATTTATCCAAAAAAAGCAATATTCCATTTGATTGAACTACCCCTCCGTAAACGAAGGGGATTCTTAGTTCATTCCCCTCTCTTTTGAGAGTGAGTCCCTAAGCTCTACCCGTAGTCCCTACGGTGCAACAGTATTAAATATACAATCACTACTCTCAACATTTATCACATTTTTGACCATTTCAATTGTATTTTTTACAGCCATGTTTAGTATGTCTTGACTTATTTCAAGTGGTCTTACATCTCCACTTCTTGACATTCCTGCACACACACAATCAGCTATCATTTCAATAACATCAAGTAAATTTACATCACTTGGGCATTTTGACAACAAATGATGTCGTTCCGTTTCTACATGTAGTTGATACCACTCACCATTAACAAAGTCAGTCCCTTTATTAATAGTTGACAAGAAATTAGCATAAAACAATTCTTCATGTGATTTCTTTGTATAATCATGGTTATAGCCTTTGAACATCAGGTGATAAGCCATTTCATTCATTACATTTTTAACATCTTGAATATGCATATCATTTGCTTTTTGAAACTCTTCAAAAGATACATCTTTCCTAGCTGTTCTAGTATCTCCATTGGGATTTTTATAAACTGTTATCATATAATCACTAACGACGTTGTTATATTATATAGTTTTACTAATGTGCGAGGCTGCGCTCTCATTACCTGCCTAAAGACATGGGTCTTCTCGCTGTGCCTCCGCGCACCCAAAGATAAAATTAATACTTCATTTTCCATTTTTGATTATTCAACTCCCCATCTCAAAACACACCCACGTTCTAAGCCGCACAGTTACACGTTCTAACGCGGTCTGGTGTGCCTGGGTTGGGTAAAATTAAAAATGGTTTAAATGGGCTTAGAATGGATGGCGTTTTTAAAAAAGAGAAACATAACTTTCACGGTTTAACCCCTTTAATCACCATTCACATCGCCCACTCAGACCCATTATATACTTCACAGTAAAGCAAACACACTATAAAGATAAAAACATAAACCAATGGTCCAGTGTCGGCATTCCACCAGCCATAAATAATACCTATGACTGCTAGTATAGCTCCGCCTATCAAGCCCATGAATCGTATGAATGTGTCTAAAATTTTTAATAATTTTAATTTATATTTATTCATTTTTCAATTCTCCCTTGCTGTCCCAATGCGAACAGTAATCCTTTCCAGACGTGTTCATATCCCACACCCCACACCAGCACTCGTTGTGCCATCGTACACATTTTGAGCATGGATAATAGTTACTTAATAACTTTCTTTCAAGTTGCCAAATGTATTTGGATATGGTTCTCATTAATTATCCCCCATTCGCTTACATTGTTGTCTTATTTTCAGGTTCTCCCACGGGATTTGCAGTAATCTCTTCCAATACAACACTTTCTCCATATTGATCAATTAGTTCCCTTATGATGCCCTCTACCGATTTCCATGCTTCTGTCAAAGCGTCAAATTCGTTTTCGGCTTCTATTATAGGGAGTTGTTTCTCGTGTACGACACTGAATTTTACATACATTTCGTATTTTGTCATTTTAGATCATCCCATAATATCTAAGTTCAAATAACTACACTAATATCTATCCAACATCTTCTTGATACAGATCATCGGCCTGCCTTACAACACCAACAAATATATTTGCCATCCACGATATCAACCGCGTCTTTATCATAAGGATCTCCACAAGAATTACAAATCACAAAATCAACGTCCTTTGGGAATGGGACCTGTCTCCACGTCACTTCAAGTAGATACTTTTCAGTTCCTTCCACCAGATACAAACTTATATTCGTAATTCTTCTATCAATGTGTTCATAAGATCTATCATCCCACAATCTAATGAACGTGGATCTCATTTGAGTACAAATGTACCAATCTATTAAGGCGGCTGCTTCCTTTTCGGTGAGTAGTATAGATATTGCATCTTTAATATCCATCTGTTCAAATGTGCTATCATGCTGTGTATTAGATTTTATTGTAATACAAGCTTCATGCAGGTTTAGTAAATTGCCAGTGGATAATATTGGAAGTTCTTCGTGATATTCAATCAATTGTTATCACTCCTATCTTTATATTCTATTTCAAAAGGTAAGGTGGTTATATTTCCACCAATCTTCCCTCTTTCCATGCGTCATATACATCTTTTAGAGTCTTTATTTCACTTATTTTTCATCAAGTCTAATGCACGTTCACTGACCGTATTTACTCCAATTAATACCAATTTTCCACAGAAATCTTCAAATGATATATGCGCATCATTTGGAAGTATTTCATATGTTTGTACAAGTTTGTTATAGTCATCTTCTTCAATTCCAAATACACCGGATCTTATTGTCATACTCTTCATCTCTCCTTTTTATTTTACTAGGGCATTTCGCCCTGTATCTATTACACCTTTACGCGCTCATATTATAAATACATTTGCACATCGTTAACGATACGAAACATATAAATATATTGAGCGCATAGTATGTTTTACAGGTGAAATGAAAATGACCAGAATACAACTCGAAGACAATATGATGAATGTAATAATGAAGATGGCTGATAGGAATCCCGGAGCAATGCGTGTATGTATGGATCTCCTGAAAGAAGCAGAACACATAGATACCGATGATATTATGGGTGGGTTTGGATCACTGCTGATGCTTGATTCAGAAGAAGTATATGGCCCTCGGATATGGATGTTATACAAAGATGTTTGCAAAGAACAGCTCTGGAAAATGATCGCTGTAATACGGGCCTGCCAATTAGGATTTATTAACCAAACACAACTACATCACGCGATAGATAACTACGGTGAAGGTATTAACATCGAAGATTGCATTACACAAGTCACCAGTAGTTTAAGTGGTTTCAAGATTCCTGAAGAGGCTTAAACTCCTCTTCACAATTGGAGATTTTTAAATGAATAAAGATAAAAAAACCGGAGAACCAAAACGTAAACCTGGATTTGATAAAAAATTCACAGACGCATCATTTATCGTTGCACTCACTTGCAGCCCACAGACCACTGCGCAGATCAAACGAAAAATAGGATGTTCCCACGATACAGCATCTAGGGCATTAAAGAGGCTTACTGAAGATGGTATGAAGATAGAACATGGGAGAGTAAGTGGAGTGCATATTTATCCAGTTGAAATGATGGAAATCGAGGCCGGGACAGGCACTGGAAAAATGAACTTGTGGAAACTTACGGAAGCTGGTATGAAAGTTAGAGACTTTTACAAGGAGGACTGAATAATGATGGACGATTTCAACCTAATGAAAGCCGTAATTAAAAAGGGAATTGAATTTAAAATTAAAAACGGAGAACTCACCGAAGAACAAGCCGATGAGATTTTAAAGCCGATTGGCGGGTATACAAAGGACGATAGGGAGAACTGAAAACAATGGAAACCTACACATCCACAACAACCAAAGTACGCAGGACTCTAACAGTCCTAAGCGACAGCGTCGAAATGAAAATCGAACTCCTCCTAGATAAAGTATGGACATTTCAGAATACAATTGTCTATACACTTGAAATAATTAAAAATTGGGGATTTTCCCTGGGTGAATTTGTAGAGTGGAAAATTAGACGGCATGGAATGATTGAGCCGGTTGTATAAAGGTCAATGATTCAAACTAAACGAGGAATAAAAACCATGAAAATATTCAGGATATCAGCAATTGTAACAAGTTCAAATGATCCCAACCTCCAAATCGGATCTAAAGTATTCATTGAAGACATAAAAGCGGATTATATCAAAGAAACGTCTACTGGATATTGCCTTATGAATTATGGGTATGGTGAGAGTATTGTATATACGGTTCCCGCTGGATTGATAGTGGAAATTGTGTTAAATAATGTATGATTTTTAATTACTAATTTGGAGCGCAAAACATGGCAGAAATCATAACATATTATTGTGAAGATTGCGAAAAGAACGGTAAACCCCCACAGCCATTAGGCGAATTCTCAGCAACTCGCTCGATGCAATTACACGGGAGGATAATTTGTGGGGACTGTGCACAGAGGGCTAATCCTGTGTATCAGGAATGGAAACGGGAAATGCAGGGGGCTGTATAATGGAAGCACAACCTGAATTCGAACCTGATAAACGCAATGCCGCACTCAACCATTATTTCGATGAAGTTAAGTTATCCCACAAAGGCACACCCGAGGATTCTCTACACCGAACACTTGCTGCGGGTATGCGGAAAATGTTGTATGATTTGGGGGCAATGACCGAGACTGAAAATCATGAGCTCGTAGTAATGGCAACAAAGGCGGCTGAAAAGGAAAACCTGAAGTTGCAGAAAATCAGGCAGGGGAAATAATGACTGCTTGTGATATCTGCAAAGTTGCGTCAGAATGCGCAGCGTGGCAAACTGACGAACGTAATCCAGAGCCTCCGATGCATCTAAGTGCTTGCAACTATCTAACGGCAGATGAATATATTGAGTGTACGGGGGAGTAAACCAAATGAAACTTGATATCCAACTATCCATACAAATTCCAAAAAACTGGCTTCATGATATCATGGAAGCACTGAACAAAGGAAAACGAGAGCCTGAAATTCCGTACAAAATACAGGTTAATCCATGTACTCTAGCTCCTCGTATTTTTAATATATTTGATGGATACGACGTTATACTCAATACGAAAGATCCGGTGTTAGTTCAAAGAGTCGTTAACGTTGTAAATTCGTTTAATGTGGATACGGAGGTTGAGAATTGATGGTTCTTCAGCCGTTTTCAATTCCAGAACATATTCCAAAAATAAAAAGCGGTGAAAAAACACAGACCACGCGGAAGGGAATTCGAGATCTTAAAGTAGGAACATGGTTACAGCAGTATTATAGGCCACGGATGAAACGTGGAACATGTGCAAATTGTAATCAGGATTGCGAACTTGGATCAGCAGAGTGCACAAAATGGACGAATTACTTCGGGGAAGTCCAAGTAACTTCAATAAAACATTATCCCTACGGTCTCCAAGAACTCAATAAAATAGAGTTCGATGGGTGGGCGTTGTGTGATGGGTTTGAGAGCTCCGAGCAAGCTGAAGAATGGTTTGAAAATCAATATGGCATTGGATGGAGACAAATACCTATGACCGTAATTAGATGGGATAATAGCTTGCGGGTGATTAGGTAATGCCAGCTTTTGACACAACAACGGGACTATATGATTTTTTCAGGCACCGAGCGCAGGATCTAAACTGTAATCCCTGTATGGATCGCCACATTACAGAGATTGAACTCATGAATGAGAACGGGGAATCTGGAAAGCCTGCGTGTCTATGCAAGGTCAATACAACGTGTCCGGGTAAGGATGTTGATAGGGAGTTAGAAGCTGATGGAGTATGTTACTGTGGGATATTTGAGAGGGCTTAACGATGATAGATTGGATGACACTATATTTCCAATACAAAACAATTGAATGGATACTAGGTATATTGTTTATTATAGGGGCGCTGGTTTGGGTGTGGTTTGATATGAGGAGGAAAAATGAACGGAAAGAACCATGAACTCTTATCAATTACTTCTTTAATCATCTTCCTTTCTTTAATGGGCTTAAACTGGCTCTTTAATTCCTCCTCCATTTTATTTATTGCCCTATGGTTAATTGGCACCTATTATATCACGTGTGACTTAGACACAAAATCCAGATCCCGAAAAAGACTCGGAATCCTAGGGTGGGCCATAGATACAATTTTTGGCCACCGTGGGACACTACACAACGTTTGGTTTTGGGCGTTCATCGGGATTATTGGGTATCTATCACTTGGGTTTAGTTGGATTGGATTGATTATACCGCAGGGATTGCATATCACATCAGATTGGATTAGTACGGGCGTTAAGAGGGCGTTTTAAAGGCACGTTGTAATCCCACGTATGCCCTTATATTCTATTTTTGATGTATCTCTATTTCCTTTCGTTTTTCTCAGTTTGCGGGGGCTTAGATTTCTTCTGGTTTTCAGTTTGTTTTTGAGTTTTGTACGTTAATTATTTATAGTTGTATAGTATAGTATAGTATAGTATAACAGGAGTAATAGGATGGCAAAATTCTCAAAAATCCCCAAATTCACACAAATTCCCGCGTATAAAGTAGATATATGCTTGGAAGATTTCAAGCGGAGAGTTGAAAAAGACGTATCTGAAAAAGGACTTCAATTGAATCCAGACTTCCAACGTGGTCATATCTGGACGCAAGCGCAACAAATCAAGTATGTTGAATATATCCTCCGTGGCGGTCAATCCGGAAGAGACTTTTATTTCAATCATCAAGGATGGTTCCGGGATTGGAAAGGTGAATATGTTTGTGTAGATGGGCTTCAGCGCATAACCGCACTACTGGAGTTTCTTAATGATAAAATTCCTGTGTTCGGGCATTACATCCGAGAATACGATGAAGCATTGCCAATGAGAATTCAATTTCAATGGCATATAAACGATCTCCAAAACAAAGCCGATGTTCTGATATGGTATTTGGAGATGAACGAAGGCGGCACCCCACATACAAAGGAAGAACTTGATCGTGTAAGAAATATGATTGAAACTGTGTAACGATGGTAGGCAATGATACAACCATAGGACTGAGTTTTGAAGCTCGGGATCGTGTTAAATCTAAAAAACTAATTCCCGCTGAAACATATGAAGACGTAATCAATAGAACATTTGATAGGGCTGAATATTTAGAATCCGAATATACAAAACTTAAAAATGATTTAGAGCTATGCCAGATAGAATGCGAAGGTTTGAAATGTGGAATCGCAGGAAAAGAATTGAAAAAAGCATACGGCGAGGCTAAATGATGACATCCTCCAATCTCTTGAGTTTACTGACCGCTTCAGACAAAAGGAAGGATACATTATTTCTACTTCGTGAAAAACCAAGAACACTATCCGAAATTAAAGGACATTTCGATGTGAGATCCCCGGAAATCTTGCCTCGTCTCAAAGAGATGGAAGCTGCAAAGATGATTACTAAACAGGACGGACTATATTCATTGGCTCCACTTGGCCGAGTTGCAGCGATGTACTATAAACCTTTACTGGATACACTTGATGCCATAGAATCAAACGAGCGGTTTTGGGGTGAGCACGATCTGTCAGCTATTCCTCCTGAGTTATTATTCCGAATTCAATAATTTAAAGGGTGTAAAGTAATTACGGAAACGGAATATAGTATGGAGTCTCACCGTGAGTTCCGGGAAAACGTCAAACGATCAAAGAGTTTTAAGGGTGTAACCTCGGTATTTATCCCCTCGTATCCTAAAATGTTTTTAGAATTGGCTCAAAAAGGAGTTGAAGTGTCAATCATAGTAACCGAAAACATATACAAGAAGATACAAGAAGAATATGCGTATGAACTGAATGAAGGATTGAAATGTAAAAATGCAAGTATGTATGTTCTCACGATACCTGCAAGGTTATCGTTTTCAATTACTGATCTGTTCTTCTCGTTATCACTCTTTATCCCTGGTGGACCATATGACCATCAAAATGACTTGGAGGGATTTGATTATACCGCTGTTAAGTGGGGAGAGGCGCTTTTTAAATATTATTTGGAGAACTCTATTGAAATGCCAAAAGCTGAGATGGTCACTGAATTTGCAGCATATAAGCACAAGCGTGCAGTGGTTGAACCGAGTTGTATGTGAAATATATAAAAGGTGATATTATGACAGTTATATCTATCGCGCTGGCTTCCGTGATTGTGATAATTATTCTATGTATGTCTCCACTTGGTAGCACGATAGTATCTACACTATTCATGCTCATAACGTTTATTTTGTTTATATTCGGAATTTACGCGGTCGCATGTTCGCAATATATACTAGGATTACTATGCTTAATTTTGACTGTTGTATGTTATGGGTTAGCTGTGTTTATTTACAATTTGTATTCATGGAGTATGCATTATCTAGAAGGATAATCAGATGCAATTACATAGAGTTAAATATCGCATTCAATCCAACAATCAAAGCCGCCTCACCATCTTTAAAAAACGTTATTTCTGATTTTCTGGATAAATATTCAACTTCATTTGTATATCTCAGGATGCAAACTGCCCCACTGATAAAACTACACACAATAATAATAGGCTCAAACGCAATCACTCCTTTAATCAGGGAAATACTAAGCATTATATGTAAAAGTACATGCAGCCCTAAAAGAAAATTGCGGGTTTTTTGTTCTCCATAATACATCGGGAGTGTATTAATGCCTGCCATTGTATCTCCTTTTATATCTTTGAAATCATCAATTGTAGAATTGATAAAAACTTTCACTTCATATAAAATAAACACAACCAGTAAAGATAGTATACTTTTGCATGAGTGCCCCGCAATTCCCACGATTGAAATGCCCCATATTAATCCAACCACTACGTTTTTAATTCCAAGCCCACCCTTCAATCTTAAAGTACATTTCCCTATTTTAACGCCTTTACTATACAGGAACCCTATTATCAAAGGTAAAAATGCAACTGCCAGCATTCCTTCTTTTGCAAGTACATAGCTTCCAATTAGAAAAGTGACAATTGACGCTGCAATCCCGATTTCCTTTTTTGAGCCGCTTAACTCTTTCCTGTTTATAATATCTTCTTCAGAATCAAGGGAACGATCAAGTGTATATACACTGTAGATGATTAGGCCGCCTGCAATGCAAGTTATAATACTCGGCTGAGTTTGGAGCAATAGGCACGCAATATAAACACGTAGCGCGCCGGAGATTGCTATTAAAACAGAGCTTTTTAGGAGTTCTATGGTGGCATTCTTTTGATTAACAGTCGGGATATTTAGGAGTATTCTCTTTGTTGTTTTTTTGAAATCCTCTACAAAAACAGTGGTATTCATATACGAACTTAAATATTCTGAGTAATATATTTCACTCAGTATAATATTGCATTGGGTGTATACGATTCGTTTGTCAGACTATTATTATATGCGGGGGCTTATATTATAAGGTGGAATTATTCGGGTGAATAACGGTTCTCGTTCGGTGCAAGTTGTAGAAAGTTATTTATACTAATAGATATAATATAGATATTGTGGCAAGGTAATAGTGCCTTACACAAAACGGAGGATAGGAATGATGTATACAAAAAAAATAAGCATAACAACTATTGTCCCATTCCATGAAGTCCGAGACAAGGAAAAACTTGAAACATTGACCCATAACATGAAAGAAAATGGATGGCAAGGTAGACCAATTGTAGGTTTTGACATCGGAGATGAATTCAGAGCAATAACCGGAAGCCACAGACTCACAGCGGCAGACGCAGCAGGGATCGAAGAAATCGAGGTTGCGTGTATTGAATACGGAACAATGTTCGAAGATTACGGAATAACAACCGATGACCTTAAAGATCCAGATCAAATTTACAGGCTTCTGGACGAGTACGATGAAGAAGCTGCCGAATTGTTTTATGAGGATGTCGACTAATCATCTTTTTTTAGGGGATTGAGAAAATGGAAAATAAAACAAAGCATAAATTTATAATTGAAGGCATCGAATCCCGCGAGTTTACGATTCGATCTGGATCAAACACCAGTGCCAGGATAAACGTACCTCTTGAATGGATAGGAAAGAGGGTTATGGTTATAAGATTAGAATGACACCATTTAACGGAAAGTTATTTATAGCAATAGACATAATATAGGTATCGTGGTAAGGTAATAGTGCCTTACACAAAACGGAGGAAAAGACAAATGGAAAATGAAAACACTGATTTCGAACTTACAAATGAAAACATTGAAAACTGGGAAAAAGCCGAATTCTGGGAATCGGACCCAATGCAGGATAACAGTGAACTATGCTCCATAATCCTATATGTGAACTGGGAAAAGAAAACCGCAACTGTAGAAACTCAGATGGATACTAACACTATAGATGGAGCCGTCTGGAATGGGCTTGCTTCTGAGTACTCGATAGCTGAAGATACGGACTTTAAGCAGTTTCCTGAATTCTACAAAGAGAAAATCCAGCCACTACTTCAAAAGATAGGTGAAGGATTTGAATCTGAATGGGACGGCTCTAACTGGAAAGGGAAGTTTAACGATGAATGTGGAGAATTGAATGAGAAAGTCGATACACTGCTTAGGGAAGATACTCCAAAACATGATATGATATATTATTTCAGTTTGAGAGATTCATACGAAACCGGGGGCATGAGTCAACTCGTGGATGATTTGAAATCAGAAGGGGTGGATATCCTCACAGCAGATCTCTCGGACAAAGATGTTATGGAGAAAGCTGTCAATGCAGTAACGTGGAATGAAGGATCAGACTACAAACTTGTAGATGTAGACGTAGAAGACGAACTGAAGGATATTCAAAGAGAATTGCAGGAAGAAGCAGCAGAGGATTCAGAATAATTCTTTTTTTTAAATTTACCAAATTTTCCAAAACTGTTTTCGATTTAATCTTTTTTGTGGCAGATCATGCACGAATTTTAATAAATTAATATATTGATCTATTATTTTATCAATTTATTAAATTATCAATGTACAAATAAATTAATTTATTAATCTATGAATCTTTTAATTTATGAACATATTCAGTTATTGATCCGCAAATATATAAAACTATAGATACACAAAAAGATTAATTTACTAACAGATTAATAGATTAATAAATTAATAAATCGAGGAATTGAAAATGGAAAACGAGACTATAGTAAAAAAAGCAAAGGTAGTTGCAATCTACCATAGAAAAGGTGGAGTCGGAAAAACAACATTAACGCTGTGTTTAGCGTTTGGACTGGCGAAAAAGGGATTTCGAGTGTTAATCGTAGATTCCGACAGTTCCGCGAATGCAAGTGGAGCGGCATGTTCTGAAAACATTACAAAAACAATAAGAGATCTGTTCTTAGGCGTTCCAATTGAAGATTTAATATATCCCTCTATAGATCCAAATGTAGATATTATCCCCTAATGTTTTGCGTTGTCTACGATTGAACCAATGTTAATTTCTGAATTCTCAAGAGAGTCAATTCTACGGGATGCGCTGGAATCAATCAAACATAAATATGACGTAATTCTCATAGACACAAAGCCCGGGGTTGAGACTATACCTACAAACGCGCTGTGCGCGGCGGATGAGGTAATAATCCCTATCTTCGGAGCATTTGCAATGGATATCACGGATCAAATATTTAGTTATTTTAAAGCTTTGATGAATCCAAGATTGAATCCAAATTTAATGATACGTGGAATACTTCTTACAAAATATGATGATCGAACCAATATGTCGAAGAAAATAAAAAAGGTTTTAACAAAGCGGTTTGGAACAAAGGTATTCGAAACTACGATTCCAGTGTGTATCAAACTTGAAGAATGCACAATGTATCAACAATCTATCTATGACTATGAACCTGGATCTACAGGCTCGATAGCTTATATGGAATTTACAGAGGAATTACTGAAACGGTGGGGGTGGAACTAATGAAGGATTGGAATAATTTTGGGGATAATGATGTTATAGATTCAATGTTTGAAGAAAATCCAAGTACTTCTCAGAATGAACAACCTATTGAACTTTATGCGGGTACCGAGGGACGAGAGAACAACTCTCCGGTAAAAAAAGTTAAACGTGGAAGAAAACCTAAAAGTGGAGAGGATGATCCATTAACAGAATACCGTTCAGCCAAATACACCGAGAGCCAAATCCAGAAGTTAAAAATGATCAAATCTGCTCTTAGTACCACAAACGACGGTGAAGCTCTTAGATGGGCTTTAGATGCAGCATATAAGGCGAATAAAAGGAATATTGAACGGATTGCCGAGGAAAAAAAGAAAATTGGAGTACTCTGATTCTCATTTTTATTTTTTCCCGAACACCCCCTCAACAAACCCTTTTGCGGTTTCTTCAGGAATTTTAACACCGAGGATCAGACACACAACTGCAACAAGCGGCAGGGCAAAGGCCCCATCATTCCCTGTTATTATCAGAGCAATTTCAATTACAATGATCCCGATTACCGCTAAAATATTGCCGATAACTTTTAAAATTTCTATAAAGTTCGCAGGATCACACCCCTTAATACACATTGTACCTCAGGGTAATAGCTTTTTTAAATCCGCTACAGCCGAATTGTGGGCGATGATATCAATGTCTTTAAATAGGCATTCCTTTTCTTCATCGGTGATCCCGTCAGTTTCTTTTTCTTTGTAATCCGAAATTAATTTTGTAATACTATCTACCAGAGATAACACTGATCCTGCGGTATTCTGGATTTCTACAACCTGCGCGTTTGCAGTGGTTACTTCAGTCGTAGACTGTTTTAATTTGAGTGAAACAACCGCTGTTATAATTACCAATACCGTACTTATCAAATTTGAGATTAGAGTTTCATCCATGTTTTAGCTCCTTATTATATATTCAATATTATATAATTGTCAATTGATGAATCTGTATAATTAATATCAAGCGGATCTCCTGAGCAATCCTCAACGATTTCAACAGGATTATTTTCAAGGATCGGAATCACAGTTTCGGCCTCCATCGGTTGATGTCACATATCTCGTGATACGCTACGATTCGAGTTTTGAGTCTGCATTCACCATATAACGCTGGATAGTCTATGTCTTTTGTATATGATCTACAGGAACCGCAGCATTCAGGCATTACTCATCATCCTCTTGGGTTTTCTGAGAGTCATAACGCAGTATTTCAAGTCGTTGCCTTTCGATTTGCCCGATTGTCAGGAATATCTCACACATGCTAACACATCCCGAGATTTTAGTTAATTTTTATCAAACCGTTATACTGATATCGAAAAACCGCATTTAACTCTGTAAAGTTTGAGCATTTTTTACACCAAAGCTGCTAATATCTTTATTAATTAGCAGTTTTTCTGTTTTTTTTGGCGAAACTTTACAGAGTTTAGAACTGTCAGAGTTCACCTTTAATATATGCTTATCACGTCAGTGCTCTTTGTTTTTCCGGAACTCGAAGAATCGCAAATTGATGTCGACGGGAACATCGGCGTCGTGATCCGTGTAGTTCCGTCGCTGGGTGGGTATGAAGTGGTTGGATATAACGGTTGAATGTTTGATGTGATATCCGGGGGTTTAAGTTCTGCAACTTCTTTTCTTAATTCCCTAATTTCCTGTCTTAATTCTTCGATTAACAGTTTCAACTCGTATTTGCTTGTCATGTATAATCACACCTTACTTACGGTTCCAATTTCGGCGTTAGGTGCAAGTTCCTTAATCTTCGGGAGTAGTGCAGTAGCAGCGGCTTCGGACTCGCATTTTATGATTAGATATTGATTAGTAACTTCAGTGTCAGTTTCAACGTCAACAAATGAGTATGAATAAGCAGCATTTTTGAATTTCGCGGGATGTGCACTGTTATTTGTATTTATGGTCCAGGAAATTACAGCGTCTTTTCCAGCCTCGATAACCGGGGGATATCTACTATATGTCAATACACCGCTATACGTCGCAGCAGTATAATTCCACGCACCCCACGGTATCCCATTTATGGAGATCACGGTTGAATTTTTCACTCCCTCTTTTCCGGAAATAAGCTGGATGGAAACCGATTCAATCTTAATTTGCTTTCCGGCCTGCCCCTTGATCGTGACAGCCGGTTTTGTGCTGGTCGATGGGTATTCTTTCGTATCGGATACTGTAGTCATATTATGCGCTCCTATAAATTATATAATTAGAATTATATTTTTTAACGATTTCAGCAGCTTCGTCTTCCGTACAATGTACAAAAATAGACGTTGGTGTCTGAGTGGTTGAATCGTCAGTTGTGGTGTCTGCATATCTGCCTAGCTGATATCCTGACAGTCTGCATGGGCTGGAAGCTTTTAGATGGTAGTCTCCTTTTCCGACAAATAGAGGATCTTTTGAAATGCCATTTACATTTTTCACGCCGTAAACTTAAGCTAGATTCCCTGACAAGCAATTTTCAGAACATGAAATAGAATACCTACTTCCCATCAGGTTTGCAATTCCAGTACCCGACGCAGTACCTACTTTCTTCGCCTTCCGCGTGCCTGTAATTATATTCCTCTCAATCGTCGCAGCATATGAATAATTAGAACCCACGTCATACGCACCAGCTACAAGGCCAAAACCATATGAATCAACGATTGTATTATTGTGGATATGAACAGGGAATCCAGCGAAAGCAACTCCCCCCAGAACGGGCCTATTGACGCTTTCAGGCATTGCTCCACACCGAATGAACAGGTTATTATGGATGTCAACTAAGCCGTTGTTTGGCATACTGCCTGCGACCTGTATACCTGGGCCGTATGTATCCAGTATGGTATTATCGTAGATTTCAATATCCGAGCCTATCCAATTTTTAGCAGTGCTCTGAATCTGGATACCTGGGCCATATGTCAATCCTGCACTATTATCCAGTTTGCAATCGTGGATTTTCACATTCTGACAGGAGCGCATACGAACGCCAGAACCCACTCCTAACATCAGATCGACATTATATACTTCGCCACCTATCACGGCGCTGTAATTGATAGTATCGTGGCCTGTGCGCTTCCCTTTGATGTCGTGGACTTTTATATTGGTTCCACCCTCGGGACGTATGCCATCACCGAGAGAATTATTAAATTCTAAATTATAAAATTCACAATTAACAGCATTCGAAAATGAAATACTTGAAATGCTGCCAAGCCCGATAAAATTATGATATCCAAGACCCCAATTCTTTCCATTCTTTTTCGGGACCTTGTTCTGGATGTCTCTATTTCCCTCGAAAATTATATTATGAAAATTCAATCCCTCTGTTCCATTTATGTATTTCGAACCTACTAGAGGAACCTGTTCACTAAATGGATTTGTGGGGGCATTTTCCATTAATCTAAATGTAATTCCATTTCCCGAACATTCAGCGTGATTATAGAATCGAATGAGTGAATTAATTTCAAGTTCATCGCCTTGAAATGTGTATTTAGCGGGCGTATTCCCTGTGGAGTTGATTAGTTTTTGTAATTTAGTCGAGTCGTCAATTGAAGAGCTTACTGTTATTTCTTTAGTCATAAACTGAAGGTAGGAACCCGCGAAGTCTTTATCGTCATGGAGGAACACCGTAAACTTCCCACCTTTTCACCTCCGTTAATTATATAATGTATCGAGGGTAATATATGAACGTGGATAGAACGATTAAACTTAAACTCGGTGTTTCTGAGGAAGATAAAGAAGTTCTCAGGAAAACAATTATTCTTTTTAACACCGTGTTTAACGAAGTTGCTCAATATGGATTTGAGCATAAAACCCATAGCAAAGTATCTATCCATCACGCTACCTATAACGATATTCGAGAAATGCATCCCGAACTTCCTTCTTCTCTTGTTCAGGGAGCTAGAGACGTTGCTTGCGAAGCTCTTAAAGGAGTTAAACTTAAAACTCTTCCAATTGCAAAGCCTTTTTCTTCGATTCGATATAATCAGAGAGTAATCACTTATTACCTGAAATATGGAAAAGTAAGTCTGGCTACAATTAATGGAAGAATCAAAGCAACTTTTAATATTCCTGAGTATTACAAAGAGTACATCAATTGGGAAGTAAGAAGTTCTACTCTGAAATACAATAGCAGAAAGGATATTTTCTTTTTGAATGTTATCTTCAGAAAAGAGTCTCCTAAAAGTTCCGGTGATAAAGTTCTCGGCATTGATAGAGGTATTGTAAACATTGCAGTTTGCTCTAACAACGTTTTCTTTAATGGAAAGCAAATTAAAAATGTTAGAGGTAAATATGCATATCTCAGACAAAAATTGCAGTCCAAAGGCACTAAATCGGCTAAACGTCTTCTTCGAAAGATTAGCCGAAAAGAGAACAGTTTCGTGACTGATATAAATCACTGTATATCGAAAACCATAGTTAACATGCCTTACGACATATTTGCACTTGAAGATTTGACAAGTATACGGGTTCAATCCAGAAAAGGAAAGGGATTTAATAGGAAACTCAATAATTGGAGTTTCTACCAACTTGCTCAGTTTATCGAGTACAAAGCTGAAGCTCTTGGTAAGTCTATTATTTACATTGATCCTAGATATTCCTCTCAGAAATGCTCCAAATGTGGAGACATCCGGAAGGCGAATAGGAAGGGCAATTCTTACCATTGTAAAGCATGTGGGTTTCAGTTGCATAGTGATCTTAACGCAGCTTTGAACATTGCTCAGGCGGGTATATCTTGTCTGAGTAGGTTGTCTGTCAATCAACCATACGTATCCACCGTTTAACGGTTAGTTACAAGCCTTTGAGCCTTTAGCCCATGGGCAATTGACATAACCGCTCCAATATATTTATTACTTATATATTGGTAACAGTATATTAATTTATATGATATATAATTCATAATTAAATATATGGCATTAAGCAGTTGTAGCAAACGTTATATACCATCATTGCATTAATAATTGTATATGTCAGCGAGAGAAGCTAAAATTCATGAATATTCCATAGATGATAAAGGAGTATTAACATTCCCCCGGGAAGGGATAACAGAAATACATACAATTGTTAAAGGAAATTCACAGGCGTATGTAAAAAGAGGACTTGAAGGAAGAAAAATTATCATTCTTGTATTACCCGAGGAAAAATAACATATTTTTTTAATAATTCATTGTAGCAAACTATAAATACTATTGTAGCATATTATAGTATACACAAGCAATACAAAATCAAATTTGGAGCGCAGATAAAATGAACACAACACAAAAGAAAGAATCACTATGGGACTGGTACAACACCCACCAACAAGAACTCGCAAAGACCGCAGCAATCATTTTTTCTAATTATAACGCCGGCACTCTCAGTATCCAATATCCAAGCGGCTTCACGTGGGAACTCTCAGAAACCGATTTCCCAAACCGAAATTTAATTCCGGTGTACGCTAAGAACAGCAAAGGAAAGTATTACATTGACCACTATGAACAGGGACAGGATGCAATACCAAGTCCTTCGGCTGAGAAGTCCTTTGTCGGGGGCAATCCCCACAAACCCTTTATTAATGAGCGTGTGCAGAGTGTAGGGGGGCTTACTGCATGACTCCCAATATTGTAAAACGCGGAAATGATCGTATAAGACATACACGACCATCAAAAGCTAGGGTAGGCCTGTTTAGACGAGGGGAGCAACAGCGTATTAAGAGGGTGTTTTAAATGCGCTGCTCTACATGTAATCGGGATGGTGTACCAATCTCTGAAACACGTCATCGAAACACTGTAACTGAAGTTCGACATTTATCATGCAGGTTTTGTGGTGCATTCCTTCAAACGATTCCTACATATCCAGATGGGGTTTAAATGAACCCTCTCAAACGAAGTATCCGGGCTGCTATCTTTAAAAATCATTTCAGCCTTTTTGATCTGGAATTTATCACCGACGCAGTTGATCTAGTTTACTATTGCAGGAGGTCCAGAACATGTTAACATTTCCCGCGACTGAAAAAGAATGCGAGGGCAATTGTGCACTCATTTTTGATTTATTGTATCTTAAATCACTACTTCCGAGCAGAACTGGTACCATATTGGATGATGGGATGCTGATAACTGGAATTAAACGGAAGTAATTAAAATAATCAGGTGAAAAAATACATGATTTACGACAGAAATGCAGGCGTTAAAAGTATACTTAAAGTCATTTATAACGAAGGCACATATGGGGATATTGGTGAGTTATTATATCCAGGTGAACGCCGTAAATGCCAGGAACGAAAAGCAGGAGGTTGTTTTTAATGGAATTTTCAATAGATAGAACAAGTGACCTTTTTGTGTATAGTAAAATAAAACCACACCCATGCAATGGAGCCTATTTAAAACCCGATAGTTGGTATATCGAAATTAATTCGCTTGAAGATATAATCAAACTCCAGTTAGATTGTGGATCTCCTATAATTATAAACAGCGGGCATATAGAAATATATGACGACGATAGAGAGTGAAGTCAAGGAGATGATTGAAATAATGGCTTTGAAAAAATATCTTTATGTTGTATCTATGAAATTCACTGCCAATGGACCGTATATATCATGGGATCTAACCGAAGTAGAATCAAAAGTCGAGTTAATAAAAAAATATTCAATTGATGACACAAAAGTGATATTAAAAACGATTGAATTGACTAAAGAAGAGTATACTGAATTAAAAGAACTGTATTATAATTCACTGGATTTAACAGACGACGGGGAGTTTGAAAACGACTGATAATATAAAAACTCAAACTGAAGCACTCGCAACCCAACTTAAAAAGCTTGATAACATCCCAAAAGACGACGACGAGCAGTATGTAAAAGAACTTGAAATATATAACGAGATGCTTAAAAAGGCAGATTTCAGCATAGAATCTCAGGCAGCATCAAAGAAACGGAATTTGATGGTGGCTGATAAAGTGCTTGCTCCTCGTATTAATTGGGCTACTAGGCAGGTTAATAAGGTTAATAAGAAGTTGATTAAACATAATAAGAGGAGTTGAGTATATTAAGAGATATGAACCTAACTTTACGGTATCTGAAAGTACTAATGAAATTATCGATCATGGAATAATACTTAAAATGATACACGATCCGGAGGAATTTGCAAAGTATAGTGTGGTGTTGAACGACCCCCTCCGTGGATACGTGATTGGACATAAAACATATTATCACATCGAAACCACATCTGAAGATAATATAGCGGTTGAAGAATCCGTTTTGTTTGGGAATCCTCCGGAACTTGAATACTTCTGGAAAACATGGGGGCATTTAACATCACGGTGATCTAAATGAGCCACCGAGAAGATCGTGAAAGGCCAGCTTATCCAGGCTGGATTAAACTTTTAGAAGCTAAAACGTTGGAATTGAAAGAGTTTTTTAAGAAGAGCAAAGGTGCAAAATGAAAATAAAAGAACTGCTTAAAATATTTGAAGACTATGATTATGATCCGGAGTCGAGAATCGTAATAAATGATGAACATAACGATACATACAATATCGAATCGATAGCTTTTGAAACTGATGTAGATCATGACGAAGACGAGCCATGGCAAATAGCAGTAATTTACCCTAAACTATACAAATATGTTCTAAAACTCAATGAAGCAAACCCTGTCGGGCGTCTGGTTAAATTTGAAATCCCTGAACATGGTGATTTTGAATTTAGATCCAACTATGGATTAAGTTTAACCTCGTGGAAAGAAGATGAATCTATTTATTGGGTTCTGTTACCAGATGAAGAAGTCGAGGAGATAAGAGCATATAAAATATGAGGTAAAATGGTAAAAGTTGAACCAAATCCTGATACAATTGAAAACATGGATATTTCGAAACGTCTTTGGGATATTGATACAATCTTTGAAAAATCCGGATATCGATTAATTACACAGGATGTTAATTCAGAATATTTCCACGCAGATATTCAAAAAAGTGAAAAACACACGATTAAATCAAAGTGGCCATTTCGGAAACCTATCGAAACTACTCGGTATGAATATATCGCTCATGTAGCGTTTGAGTTGTCCACTAGGTCAATTATTATAACAGGAGACGAAATTGAACTTATGGATATAGCAGAGAAACTTGAAGATGTTGGGTACAATGTTACTATCTGGACATGACTATATGTTTCTGGGTGGTTTTAACGTTGCTAGTGTAGGGTAAATGGGTTAAAAAGAGGTAATCTAAATGAAATAATGTGTAGTAGAAACTGTACATATTGAACTTGATATATCAGAATCATATCAACTATTGATTTGGAGCGCGGTGGTCGCGAAAACTCGGTTGCTTTAGCGCCGGGATGAAGCAGAACCTCGCGGTTTAATTAATTTAACTTTTTTATATATCTTATTACAAAATTATCACGTCATTTATAATCATTCACTTTACAGAAACTTATTTATATCTGTAAAACATATAGTATAATGTCAGTGGTACACTGATTTGAGCTTGTCTGAGTTCGGAGGTTACGATGAACAGTGAAGCAAGAAATGATATGAATCCGTATCGGTTATCCTGTAAGGATGATAGATACCGGGTAAATGTCATAGTACCTGAGACATTGATACTCAGATTAACAGGAGAAATATAGTAAGGATGAT
>Ga0172381_10000928_pt1 | contig 36397 bp, 35 predicted proteins | sample Leawel6488metaG_FD_119754 | JGI IMG/M metagenome (GOLD analysis project Ga0172381, IMG submission 119754) | Leachate microbial communities from a municipal landfill in Southern Ontario, Canada - Leachate well 64-88 metaG | ecosystem: Engineered > Solid waste > Landfill > Unclassified | place... | reverse complement strand
TCTTTTTTCATTGCCAAGATCGCCGCCTTTGTCCAAAAAGCGGTTTCCGGCCGCGGGATCAAAGGCCTTTCGGACAGGTCTATTTTCAAGCCTAAAAATTTGGCAAATCCCCTTTTATATTCTTTTGGAAGTTCCGGTTTCGCAATAATCATCTCAAAAAACTTATCTCAAATATTTATTGACATTCGCCAAGTGTTCTTCATAAGTCTTGGCGCAATGGATGTTTCCTTCGGCATCGTGCAGATAATAAAAATAAGAATTTTTCTCGGGGAATAAAGCAGCCTGCAAAGCTTCTCTACCAGGGTTGCAGATCGATGCCAAAGGCAGGCCTTTATTTAAATAAGTATTATAAGGCGACTCGGCCGATTTATCCGCTGATGAAATTTTCGGCCACCAATCTTCCGGCGATCCTGCTTGATATTGAAGGCTTGAATCAATGTCTAGCTTCATCCCGATATCCAAACGGTTGGAAATTATTCCAGCGATCAAAGACATCTCTTCCGCGCCTCGCGCCTCGCGCTGCACCAGAGATGCCAAAACAACCGCTTCTTCCGACGAAAGACGGTTATCGTAACCTTTTGCCAAAACTGCAAATTCTTCGTCAAATTGGCCGGACAGCCTTGCTGCGATATCTTTGCCCGTCCAGCCAATATCCAGCAAATAAGTTTCCGGGAAAATATATCCTTCCTTGGAATTATCTAAAAATAACTGGGTTTGCGGATCATCCCAGCCAAGTTCCTTTTGTAAAATTTCCGCGGCTTCTTCTTTTCTTAACCCTTCCGGCAAAGTCACCCATTTTTGAACGGGATGCAATGCCAAAATTTCGGCAATCTCAAAAACCGACATACTCTTAGAAATATAATAACCGCCGGGCTGGGTCTTCCCCTGTAAATTTTTGCTCTTGATCGCTTGTTCAAAGGCTTGCTGGCTGCGGACGAAGCCCTCTTTTTCCAAGCGGACGGCCAAATCTTTTTCGGAAATATCTTTCGCAATGATAAACGATTCCTTGGCTGATCTGCCAAAATGCGTCGGCAAAAATTGTATAAAAAAATATAAAAAAAGTCCGGCTAAAGACAAAAAAATAAAAACAAAAAAGATTTTTTTCATAAAAGATCAGATATTTTTATAGAGGACGATCGCCACTAAAATACCAAGGACTAATCCAAAAAACGCTTCAATGCGGCTATGCCCGATCAATTCTTTAAGATATTTGGCCTGTAATCCTTTCTTATTGTAAAGATCTTCTATGATCTGGTTGAGAACCTGCGCTTGGCGTCCAGCTTCCCTGCGCAGAGTAAAAGCATCATAGATAACTATAACCGCCAAAACCGCTGCAATAGCAAAATATGCAGAGCTAAGGCCGAAAATCAAACCGCAAGAAGTGGCTAAAGCAGCTACCGTAGCCGAATGGGAGCTGGGAAATCCGCCCGTGGACACGAATTTTTTAAGGTCTTCTTTATTGAAGCCATCTTTAAAAGATCCTAAAACTTTTAAAAGCTGAGCAAAAAACCAAGCCAGCAAGCTGGCTGCCAAAGGCTGGTTTTCAATTATCTGCTGCCAATAGTTCATAAATAAAGTTGTAATCGTTTTTATTATATTTTGCTCCACCCTTTTCCTGCCGATGAACAGACGCTTTCCCCTTCTCACGCTTCTTTATTTTACACTTTTCGCTTTACGCTTTTCGCTTTATTCATATCTCAACGCTTCAATAGCGTTAAGCCTGGCGGCCCGGCGCGCCGGATAAATGCCGAAAACCAAGCCGATAGCCGTGGCCACGCCGAAAGCCCATAATATCGCAGCAAAAGGAAAAGAAAAAGACCAGACTGTAGCCAAAACCATTCCCAGGATAATGCCCGCTAAAAATGAGAAAAACAATCCAAAAAGTATGCCTATTGCGCCGCCTATTAAAGTTAAGATCAGCGCCTCTATCAAAAATTGGGTCATAATATCCGATTCGCGCGCGCCGACAGCCTTTCTTAATCCTATCTCTTTTGTTCTTTCCGTAACTGAAACAAGCATAATGTTCATAATGCCGATCCCTCCCACTAGCAAAGCAATTGCCGCGACCGAAGATAAAAACATTGTAAAAATACCGATCACCGTATCCAATATCTCCGCTGTTTCTTTTTGGCTGACTACTTTAAAATCATCTTTGGCCGGGTCCCCTTCCGGATTATCTATTCTGTGCCTGTCCCTTATCGTCAAACGGATGCTTTCTACCGTTTCCTCTATCCTGTTCTCATCTTTAGCTTGAACCACGATCTCCTGCAGATGATCAGACCCTAAAACAACTTTTTGGGCCGTTGTTACCGGCAAATAGATAACCTCGTCTAAATTCATGAACATTTGCGTTCCCTGCTGGTCCAAAGATCCGACAACTCTGAAATTATTATCTTTGACTCTGATGATCTTACCGACAGGATCTTCCTCTCCGAATAAAGTCTCCTTGACCTTATACCCCAGCACTACATCGCGGCCCAAAGATTTGACATCCTCCTCGGTAAAATTATTGCCGTAAATAAATTCCGCCGAAGCCAAAATACTGACCCCTGCAGGAGTGGTGCCTAGATAAGTCGCTTTAAAATCTTTGCCTTTATAAAAAATTTTAGCCGAACCGAAAGCTAACGGAGCCGCCTTGCTAACTAAAGGATCCCTCTCCACTGCTTTATAGTCTTCGTATTTTAAAGTTTTGATGGTCATTTCCTCCATCATAGATTGCATCCCCTGATTTCCTTCCATTTTTTTGGAAAAAGATCCCGGCTCTACAAAAATATTATTAGATCCTAAAGAAGAAAACTGGCCGATGATCAATTGCTTGGTGCCGTCGCCGATAGAAACCATTGTTATGACCGAGGCAATGCCGATAACGATCCCTAGCATTGTCAAAGCCGAGCGGGTTTTATTGCTCTTTAAACTTACGAAAGCTGTTTTGATTGATTCTATCAAGCTCATGATTATTTTATCAAACCGTTTTTAGCAAACCTCCGATCAATCACTTTCGCGTCCGAAACGATCTTTCCATCTTTCATCTGGATTATCCTTTGGGCCATTTCCGAAGTGTATTTTTCATGGGTCACCAAAATGATGGTATGCCCTTCGTCGTTAAGCTTTTGCAGCAACTCTAAAACATTTTGCCCGGAAACGCTATCCAGGTTCCCTGTCGGTTCATCGGCAAAAATAATAGCTGGATGATTGACCAAAGCTCTGGCAATGGCAACCCTTTGCTGCTCTCCCCCCGAAAGCTGATTTGAAAAATTGTTCATCTTATTCCCAAGGCCCACGCTGTCCAAGGCATTTCTGACCATCTCTTTTTCTTTCTCATTGACTAAGCCGCTATAAACCAGCGGCAATTTAACATTATTAAAAATGGAAGTCCTCGGCAAAAGATTAAAAGATTGGAAAACAAATCCCATCTTCTTATTTCGGATGCGGGCCAATTCATCATCGGACATCGTAAAAACATCTTTTCCTCCAAAAAGATAAGAACCGGAAGTCGGCCGGTCCAACAATCCCAAGGTATGCATCAAAGTTGACTTGCCGCAGCCGGAAGATCCGATGATCGCCACAAACTCTCCTTCTTCAATATCAAAAGAAATGCCGTTCAAAGCCGCAGTTGAAACAAATCCGTTATTATATTCTTTTTTCAAGTCCCGGACTTCGATTATTTTCATATCAAATAAATATCTCTTTTAAAAAAAGATTAGCTCTCTTTCAAAAAAGTAACGACCTTATCCCCTTCCTTCAGCCCCGAAATTATTTCAACTTCCCCCTGAACTCCTTTCAAGCCGGTTTGAACCTCAACTTCTTTTAAATTTTCTCCCTCAATGATCCTGACTAATTTTTTTCCGGCTTTTTCAAAGACCGCTCTTTGGGGAACCGTCAAAACATTTTCTTTTGATTCGGTGATCACAATAACATTTGCCGTCATTCCGGGTCTTATTTTTTGGTCTTCGCTATTTAAAGAAATTGTTGTTTTATAATAAACCACGCCGGCGATCACTGTCTCGGCTGGATCTATTTTTATCACTTTGCCAAAAAATTGCTCGTCTGAAAAAGCGTCCAAGTCTATCTGGCAAGGATCTTCTAAATTCACTTGGCCGATATCTACTTCGGGAATATTGATCTCCACCTGAAAAGGCTCTTTCGGGATAAGAACGATAAAATCCTGGCCAGCGGCTGCCCCCTGAGCCTGCTCTCCCTCTTTTTTATTGACTTGGGCTATTTTACCTTTTACCGGAGACTTGATGGTTGATTCATTTATTTGGTGGCTCAAAAGGTTAGCCTGCGCCTGGGCTTGGGAAACTTGAGCCTCGGCTAGATCTATATCTTCCTGGCGAGGCAAAGCTAATAATTTATTCAAATTCTCTTGAGCAATATCCATTTGGCCTTGAGCTGAAACAACAACTGACCAAGCCGTATTGATATTAGATTGATTAGTGGTTTTAGTTAAAGCAATATTATTTTGGATCGAAACAACGCCGGACAAAGAAGCGTTAAGATACCCCTGATGGGCATCAAGAGATGTCTTTTGGGCAGCGGTGGCGCTGGAACGCGCTTCCCAAAAACTTCTGATCTTTAAAGCAGAATCGCGGGAAATTTCCAAAGTTTTTTTTGTTTTTTCGATCGCTAAGCCAATGTTGTCTACCGTACTGCTTGCTTGAGCCTGCGCCAAATAATTTTTCCCATCCTGATAATATTGATCCATTTTCTCGATCTCCGCCCTCGTTTCCGCTAGGTCGCGGCTATCGACGACATAAGAACTGCTCTGCAAAAAATTCAAACTATTATAGACCTCCAAGATCGAATCCGCCAAAGAGCTCAAAGAGCTTTTATAAAGATTGTCTAAAGTCGTATCGGCCAAATTTTTAACATCAGCGTATTTCTGCTGGGCCGACTGATGGGAAGATTGCGCATTTTGCAAAGCCGTTCGAGTCAAAGCAATGTCTTCCTGGCCGGCTCCGGCTAAAAGCTTTTCCAAACCGATCTCGGCTGTCTTTAATTGGGCGCTAGCCGATTGAAACTGGATAAAAAGCTGGCTGCTATCCAACTCGGCTAATTTTTTCCCTTCTTCGACTTCATCTCCCACTTCTACATAGATCTTTTTCAATTTGCCGGAAGCATTGAAATTTAATCCCAAGTCTTCCCCTTTTTTAACTTTGCCGGAAACAGAAACCTCCTGGGAGATATTGGTTTTTTTTACTTCCTCGTAATTGAATGTTTCCTGCTTTTTGGCAAAAAATAACTGGTATATCGCAAAAATCGATAAAACCGCGATAATCACTGCTATTATTCGCTTTTTCCCTAGTTTCATTTTCATAAAGTCTTAACCTTTTAAGCTTATTTTCTTTCTAAATCTTATCTTATTTAAAATGGGCTGTAAATGAATTTTTTACCGAAAATTTTCATAATTTCCTACGTGGTAGGCTCCCTAGGCAAAAGACCGCCAAGGTCTTGACTTATCACATCTTTTAACTTATAATAATGGCATACTCTTAAAGTCGTAATAGCAAATCTTTAGTCTTCAAAAAATTAAAGGTGCCTGCCTCGCCCTGCCGTAGCTCCCACAACCTGCCTGTCGGCAGACAGGGAGCAAAGGCGGGCTCCAAAACAGGCATAAGTCAAGCGGCTAAAAGAGAAAAGGTCGCCTTTAATTTAACGTAAGCGTATTCTCAAAAAACTATGTCATTTGGAGACAGAAATTACGACAACGGCCCACGCAGAGACTTTACTCCTCGCCCTATGATAAAAGGCAGCTGGAAATGTTCTGAATGTGGCAAAGAGATCACAGAGCTTCCTTTCGAACCAGCCGCAGATAGACCGATCTTCTGCAAAGAATGCTGGAGAAACAAGAGAGCTGAAAGACCCAGCCGTTTCTAATTATAGAAAACAAAAAACCGCCTAAGGCGGTTTTTTGTTTGGCCAACCCCGCAATTATTGACAAAGGCAAGCGGCTTTGCTAACCTTCAAGTCTTGTTCTTTTTAGGCGGAGGTGAAATATTTATGCCAAAAGAATTGGACCAGAAAGAAAGGATGGTAAAAACAAGAGATGGATTGGTCAGATTAGTTGAGATCGCCGATCGCGAAGGGTTTGAAGAGTTTAGAGAAAAGATCGTCGGCATAGCTGAAGAAGCCAGCCGAATGGTTGAAGAATTAAGCCCTGAACAATATGCTCGAGCTTAATGGCAAAATAAAACGCTGCAAAAAACGGCGTAAAAAACCACCGCAAAAGCCCCCACCCGTATCCTATTGGATATCGCGTGGGGCATTTTTTTAATAAAAGAATTAGATTCTTTTCAATCCTTTCAAAATTAACCAAGCCAAAATTGCCCCTATCAAAGCTGTGATCAGTTGCGGATAGCTTAACATTGAAGCCGCTGCGATCGCCGCTTGTTTTTTAGCGATCAAGCCAACGACAAGCTGGCTGGACCCAAAAAGGAAAATAAATTTAGTAAAACTGGCCACAGTTGCCGCCAGCCAAAAACTCTTTTTTTGAAGCAAAATAAAAGTCGCTATTAAAATAGCGTTGCCTAACATGATAAAAGGCACTGCCGGGGCAAGGGCTATTGGCAAAAGGCCAGACGATAAAGCGACAATGCTGGGAACCATAGCTACGAACATAGCACCAGTTGAACCAGCCAAAACAGCTGACAAAAATAAGATAGCATTCACCATCGGGCCGGTAATATATTGCGAGTGGAAAAGCGGCAAGACAATCGATAGTCCTAATAAAATTGGAAATTGGAAAAGAGCCAGCTGTTCTTTTGATAATGATAAAATTTTTGCTTTCATTGCTTTATTACTTTAGCGCTTTTTAATATTTTTATTTCACCTTTTAATTTCGCATTGTAACTTGTATGGCAGACCTGATGCACGATCTTATCGTTGTTTAAGAATTCTTCATAAACTTTTTGCACATCGGGATTTTCATGGGCCAGCCGGTTCTTCTTACTGAGATCTATTTGGTAAAGAGCTTCTGCTCTTTGTTTTCTGATCTCCGGACTTGTTGGCATGGGCTGGCCTCCGCCGCCGATGCATCCTCCAGGGCAGGCCATCACTTCAACTGCATCATAAGCTTTGGGGTTTTCTTCCAGCTCGTCCAGTATTTTTTTGGCATTGCCCAATCCGCTGGCCACGGCTATTTTTATTTTTACTCCTTCTATCTCAATTTCTGCTTTTTTAATGCCTTGCATTCCGCGAACCTGCTCAAAATCCAATTTTTCCAGGTCTTTACCGGTCAATTTATAATAAGCCGTTCTTAGGGCCGATTCCACCACTCCGCCGCTGGCTCCATAAATAACGCCGGCACCCGAAGGCTCTCCCCAGGGCGAATCAGCCGGCTGAGACTCAATGCTCGCCAAATCTATTTTGTTCTTTTTGAAAAGATAAGCCAATTCCCTAGTAGTCATTACGTAATCCACCGGTTTCAATCCGTTGATCTCTAGTTCTTTTCTTTGAATTTCATATTTTTTAGCGGTGCAAGGCATTATTGAAATTACCGTAATATTCTTCGGATCTATTTTTTCTTTTTCTGCCCAATAGGTTTTTATCAATCCCCCCATGATTATCTGCGGAGAACGGGTCGTGGCAAGATGAGTTATAAAATGAGGGTAATTAAATTCCAAATATTTCACCCAGGCCGGACAGCATGAAGTAAGGCAAGGCCCGGCATTGTTCTTAATTTTATTTATCAACTCTCCCGCTTCCTCTATCGTGGTAAAATCAGCGGCCACGCTTACATCGAATACCTTGTCCGCGCCCAGTGCCTTTATTCCAGCCACCAACTGGCCGGTAACGATCAATCCGGCAGGCAAGCCGAAAGCTTCTCCGATGGAAGTCCTGATAGCCGGAGCAAATTGAAAAATTTTAATTTTTCCATCTTTCTCCAAAGCCTTCTCTGCTCCTTCAAACTCGCCGACCGCTTCAATGGCTCCAACCGGACAATGCACGATGCATTGGCCGCAATAAGTGCAATCGCGGTCTTTCGCCGCCGAAGGAAAAATTTCTGTTCCCGCCCCTTGTCCTCTAGCTTCCAAGAAATGAACTTCCTGTCTGGCGCAAACCTCCACGCAATTACGACAGTCTATACACTTGGTTTGATCAAAGATTATGGGACCAAACTGGTAAATTTTACGGCTTGTTTTACGGTCTAAAAATCTTTTCAAGTCTATTTTGTACTCACGCGCCAGCCCAAGCAAACGGCAACCCATTCCCCAATTACAATCATCGCACTCCTCAACATGCTGGGCAAAGATCAATTCCAAATTGATCTTTCTGGCGCGGTTTATTTTTTCCGACTTGGTTGATATTTCCATCCCCTGTTTTACGAGAGTGCGGCAAGCCGGCACTAGGCCTCGCTCGCCTTTTATTTCAACTAAGCATAAACGGCAATTGGCTTTTATCTTTAAATCGGGATGATAGCACAAAGCCGGGATTTTTATCCCATTCTCCCTGGCGGCTTGCAGCACGGTTTTTCCTTCAAATGATTCTATCTCTTCTTGATCAATTAAAATTTTAATTTTTTCTGGCATAAATTTTATTTAAATAACCGATAAAAGGCACTGCTGCTCCCCTGCCTAAAGGGCAAAGACTGGTTTCTCCCAAGACGAATAAAAGGTCGTTTACCGTCTCTTGGTCAAAATTCTTTTTCTTCAAGACCTCATTAAGGCGAAAAGTCCCTTCACGGCAAGGAACGCACTGCCCGCAGCTTTCATTCATAAAAAAATTAGCCCATTGCCTCATCAATTTCATAGGATCGGTTGATTTTCTATGGATGATGATTGATCCGGCTCCGCCAGCCGGTCTTTCCAGCTCTTCCAAGGTTAAAATTTCCCCGCTCATTCCTCCCCCGGATTGGACAAAAAAATCAAAATTCGGCCAATTTCCGGTCTGCTCCAAAATTTGTTTTATGGCTAAATTTTCAGGAAGCCTAAAAACTCCCCTTTTCTTGATCTTGCCTCCTAATGTATAGAAACGGTCAGCTTGATATTTTCCTTGCGCTATCTGGGCAGCCTGGTAAAAAGTTTCAACATTATTAATTAAAGTCGGCCGGTCCCACAAGCCTTTTTCGGTTGGAAAAGGAGGTTTTAAACGAGGCAGTTTAGGCTTGCCTTCAATAACATTCAAAAGAGTGCTTTCTTCTCCGCAAACGTATCCGTGCGGTTTTTTAAACAAAACTATCGGAAGATCTCCTATTATTTTTTTTAATCTTCTTTCAAGCTTTGGAAAATACTTCGGATTAAGAAAAATATAAGCCGAACTGTTATCGATCTCTCTCAAGGCTATTTCAATTCCCTTAACCACTTCTTCGGGGTATTTTTTTAAAAGAAAAAAATCTTTAAAAACGCCTGGTTCTCCCTCTGAAGCATTGCAAATGATGTATTTTTTATCCGCTTTAGCGTTTTTGACCGCTTCCCATTTTAAACCGGTGGGAAAACCAGCTCCGCCGCGCCCTTTCAGGCCGGATTGTTTTAGCTGTTCAATAATCATATAAAATATTATACCAGATTATCTCCGAATTTTCACCTTGTTATATAAGTTGGGAATTTTGAATAAAATACCCCGCAGAAACTGGCGGGGCCTTCCCTCCCTGCTGGCAGGCAGGCTCTATCGCTGTAAAAAACTTGTTTAATCTTCTGCTTGCGCCGGCCTCAAAATTAAGGCTGGAATAAAGTATCCGGCTGAAAAGAAACGCTATCGACCCCCGGAAATTGTTTAACGGTTTTTTCGATTTGGGCCCAAAGCAAACCGACCCGGCAAGAACCTCCCGTAGTTTTATTTCCATTATCTTCAAATTCCAAGGTTAACAAACCGTTCTTTAAGTTCGCCCCCTTTAAAGAAAATCCTTCCAAAGGAAACTCTGTAAAAAAGCCCTCTTGTTTTTCGCTCTCCGTTAATCCGCCTTTCAATAAAAGATCAACTGCGTCCTGAATCGGCGTTTTCGTTATTCCAACCTCCCTTTCCACGGGTAAAACCGCGTCTTTACTGCAACCTATGGCCGGATCTAATTCTTGATCTTTGATTTTATTGTAGTAATAAAGATCAATCTTTGATTTTTGCGGATCAAGCTGGTAATCGCTAAAAATTACCGGAATGCTGATCTTGTTCTGTTCACTGCCGTCCTTGGCCGAATTTTCAAACACCTCAATAACCCCTCTTGGAGAAGAAGGCGCGTTATAAAAAACATTAGCCAAAAAAGGATAAAGCTTGTCCATCCAGCCGTTGGCATTAGTAAAGGTATCAGCTAAAATTTTTCCGGCCTCATCTTTAACTATTATCCGGGTGTTTGTTTCGAAAAAATTAGAATTTCCAGAAACAGAAACCGGACTGGTTATTTTTTGATACGGTTCCGGCGCTGTCACTTCTAAAAAATTATTTTTCGTAATAACTTTTAGATTGGAAAAGCCGTTATTCTGCCCTCCCTGTTTTGCCGGAAAAAAATTCTGCCAACAAAATAACGCTCCGGCGGCCGCAACCGCAATTAAAAAAATGGCAACGCTTACCTTTATATTTTTGGAGACTGCCATATTTTTTAAGTTTAAATATCAAAGATTTTTTATCTCTATAATTTTCCCCGGCTCGCGGAAACCCTTAATGATTCTCACTCTTGCTTCCGGAACTTTAAAATACCCAGCTAAAACCCTGATAACTCCTTTATTCGCTTGTCCCATTTGAGGTTTTTCTTTTATCCTAATATCAAAGCTGTCTTGGCTTTTAGCAATGATCTCTTCCTCTCTAGCGCAGGGGAAAACCCTTACTTTGATCAGCATTTTATTTGATCTTTTTAACTGTTACCTTCCATGACTTTCCAGACGGTTTCAAACCGATAAAATATTTTTCTACTTTGGCATTTGGAAAATTTTCCAAAACAATATCTTGAGCTTTTTTTAAAATTTCTTGATAATAAGAAAATTCTTCTTTCTCGTCCTTAAAATTAGCCATGCCGCCGAAAGCTCCGCAATCATGATGGGCGGTCAGCGCAACGATCTTGGAGTTATGCAACCTCTTGGAAATTTCAATCTGCTTCAAAAAGAATGCCTGCGTTTCTTTTTCCAGTAAACCCTTAACCGAACCAGCTGTATAAAAAAGATCAAAAGTTTTATATTTTTTCTGAAAATATTTTTCCGCATCAAGGTGCAACCGCCAATCGATACAGTTAAATACGATGGCTTTACAATTATGAACAGGATGGTTGTTTTTCATACAGTTTTTCCTACAAGGATTTATACAAGCTACCCTCCTTCGCCCCGCACGCTTGCGGGGCTTCGGCGGGCAAAGCAAGCTAGTTCAGCTGCCAGATGGCAAAATTAAGAATGGCCGCAAAGCTTACCCAAATTACATACGGAACAAATAGATAAAAAGCTTTTTTTGATATTCTGTAAAAACTGGCCATATTCCAAACAATAGCTGCCCATAAAGCGATTATGCCGATTAATCCCATAACCGGAGAATTCAGCCAGAAAAAAAGATAAGACCAGGCTACGTTTAAAAAAAGCTGGATCGTATAAATTGTCAAAGCGGCATCAACAGCTCCTTTATTTTCTTCGCGCTTGGCCCAAACCAGCCACCCTGATAGGGCTATCAATAGGGCTATCAATATATAAAGGATAGACCAAACCGGGGCAAACAGCCAATTGGGCGGGTTAAAAGATGGCTTGATCAACTCCGGATACCAATTCATCACTGCTTGAATAGTGAGAAAAGAACCAATAAACTCTACGGCCCCAACGACGCCGACAAAAACCAAGAGACTTAATTTATTTTGCATTTTTTCCATAATATTTTTCAAAATTACATCTTTATTATATCAAAACCCCGCATAGAACAAAATACTCCATGCGGGGGCTGCTTTCTCCTTGACGCCTCTTCTCTCTATCAATGGCTAAGACTCCCTCCATGGCCCTATAAATAAAAACGGAGACAGTATTTCCCTCACTTCTTCGGGGCTAGGATTGCATCCCGAAATGATTATTTTATTATCAACTAATATTGCCGGCATTTTGACAATGCCCATTAAAGTAATAGTCGGTATGTCTGTTATATATTCAAGATCGGCTTTATTCTCCCCGATCTCAACAGCTTGCTTAACCGCTTCATATAATCCGTCGCATGAAGACTGGCTTGATCCCAAAACTTTTATTTTCATATAAGATAATTATATTACAAATCCGAAAAATAAGTAAGCTTGTCTTTCCACTGCTGTTCCCAAAAAATTTGAAAATCAATCTTCCATCCAGGCGATGGCCATGGCATTCGGCCCGGCAACAATACCGACGACATCGTTGACTAAATTCAAAAAAACTATTTCCACTCCTTTAATATCTCTCTCTGCTATTTCTTTTAATTTTTTAGCTCCCGAAAGATCGTCCCCGTGGACGATAGCCACTTTAATCTTTTTATCGAATTTTCTTTCTTTGATTCCTCTTTTAAGTTGTTCGAAAAGGACATTTGGGAAGTCTTTTGCATTGTTTTTTATTCCCGCCGGCACCAATTTTCCTTTTCTTATTGTTAAGAGAGGCCTTAATCCCGACTTGGCCATTCTCTTTAAAATAACGGCGGCCAAACGAGAGATCCGGCCGCTGGCTTCCAACCATTTATAGTCTTCCAAAATAACAAAAAATTGAATATGTTTTACGGTTTCCTTCAACTCCTCCATTACCTCCCCGATATTTTTTCCTTGCCCGGCCAATTCCGCTGCTTTTAAAACCGCCAAGCCTTGGCCGCCGCTAACAGTAAGAGAATCAATGTTAAAAATCCTCTTTTGCTCTTCGGGCTTTAAAAAATTTCTAGCCTGGATGGCCGAGTTATAACTGCCAGAAAACTTGGAGCTAAGGCTTACGCAAATCACCTCTTTAAACTCAGCCAATTGGCGCCTATACTGGTCCAAATAATCTTTAGGGCTGGGCTGGGAAGTTTTTCCAAAACTTTTTATTCCCCGTTTCTCGGCCTCCCTCATTTTTTGAAAAGTATTTTCTCCAGGCAAAGCTTCGACGTCGGGCCAATCCAATTTGACCGGCACGATCGCGATCTTATTTTTTTCTATTATGTCCAGCGGCAAATCCGCTGTTGATTCCGTAACAATGCCGATTTTTTCCATAATTATAGATATTAAATTTTTATTGTTTCGGTTTATCGAGCTTATCTAGCCCCAAAACCTTAACGCCGAAATAGACAACAAAGGCGATTACTAAAAAGTCTATCAAGACTGCAAGGAAATCGCCCCACATGATCTTGGCTGGACCGATGGCCAGATAAGCCGACTTAAGCTCGCCCGCCTTGCCAAGGAATACTCCGAGCAAAGGATTGATAAGGTCTGTAACAATGGCTGAAACCAATTTAGAGATCGCGCCGCCAAGGATAAAACCGACGGCCAGCCCCACTACTCCCTGTTTGCGGATAAAATCTATGAAATCGTGAACCATAAATTTAAATCTATTTAATTTTAGTTATCATTTTATATTTCGGCCAATAAAACGACATAATTTTTCCCGTAAATCTTGGCGCACTTGGGACAAGTCGTATAGTAAAAATATAATTTTTTGGAAGCCTTGCCCTTTGATACTACGAACTCTTCCATCTGTTTTATCCAGTTACCAATCTCCCTATATTCCCCCTCAAAAACCTTGGCCAGAAAAGTTCCCGAGATTTTTGCCATTTTCGCGCTGGGCACATCTTTATCGACGGCGATATAAACATCCGAGCCCCACATCGAATTTTCATCGGAAATCATCAAATTATCGATATTTTGCGCTCCGGCCTTGCCGATCTTTTCCATATTTTTAACGATTACCTGTCCAAAATTAAGCGGCATATGAAAAACGCTTAAAACGCGGTCTTTTAAGAACAGCTTATTGTCCCAATTAAATTCTTTGCCATCCCAAACCTGCGGATCGAACTTCGGACAGCAAAGTTGTTGGTTTGTCATTGCCATATATTTTTATTTGGCTTGTAGGAATTAGCTTCTTAGCTTGTAGGGCGACGAACTATTTCTACCAATAATTCCTCTAAGGGAGTGATACAAGCTACAAGTTAATTCCTCGCTTATTTTTATTGGTCATATTCTACCAGAAAAACCTTTTTTGATTAAATGCCTTTATGATATTATTTACTTATGCAAAATCTCTTAATAAAAAACAAAATTATTATTGCCCTGGCTTTTTTATTTATAGCAGGAGCAGCCGCTTTTTTTCTTTTTCCGCAAAAAACAGACCTAAACGGGAATAATGACAGCCAAACTCAAGAACAGAATGAAAACCTGACCGAAAAAAATATCCAGGAGAATGAACAGGTCAAAAAACAAGTTCAAGATCAAAGCGAAACAACAGTTCAGGACAAAACGGAAGAAAAAAACCAAAACCAGAATAAAGATCAAGATGAAGCCTTAAAAGAAAAGATCGGACAAATGCTCATTGTCGGATTCCGAGGCACAAAGATCGCGGCAAAATCAGTCATCGGCGATCAAATAAAAAATTTAAACCTCGGCGGGGTCGTTCTTTTCGATTATGACAATCCCTCAAAAAGTTTTCCGAGGAATATCACAAGCCCAGCCCAAACCAAACAACTCATAACCGATCTGCAAAGCTTCTCTCTGACCCCCTTGTTCATCGCTGTTGACGCCGAAGGCGGGCTGGTCAACCGTCTGAAAGAAAAATACGGTTTTATCGATCTTCCCAGCGCCCAAACATTAGGAGAGCAAAACGACCTTGCCAAAACCCAGCAGACGGCAAGCGAACTTGGGAAAGAGCTTAAACAGCTGGGGTTCAATATCGACCTCGCGCCGGTCGTTGACGTAAATATAAACCCCCAGAATCCGATCATCGGAAAAATGGAAAGGTCTTTCTCGGACGATCCGGAAAAAGTTGCCAGCCAAGCTTTGGCCTTTATAGATGGCCTTCATGAGAACAACATCATCTCAGTCATAAAACATTTCCCGGGGCACGGCAGCTCGCAAAACGACAGCCATCTTGGACTGGTCGACGTCACAAAAACCTATCAGCAAAAAGAGCTTATCCCCTTTCAAAAGATCATCGAGCAAAATCAAGCCGACATGGTGATGACCGCCCACATAATGGATACCTCCATCGACCCGGATTATCCGGCCACGCTTTCTCCTCTTTTTCTGCAAAATATTCTAAGGAACAAGCTCGGCTATCAAGGCGTCATCTTTTCCGATGATATGCAGATGGGCGCCATAACGAAAAATTACGGATTCGAGGACGCGCTGGTCAGAGCGATAAACGCCGGATGCGACCTGATCGGCCTTTCAAACAACAACGATTCTTATGACGAAAATATTGCTTCCGAAACGATTGACATCATCGCCAAGGCCGTAAAAGACGGACGGATATCCGAAAAAACGATTGATGGCTCTTACAACCGCATCATGAATTTAAAAAAGAAGTTTGAGATGATCAAATAAAATTTAAAGACCCTGCTTATTTTTCATCCCAGCTTGGCCGGCTGCCGCCGGTGATCGGTATGGCCTCGCCTAAAAACTTCGGCTTGGCTTGGGAAAAAACATCCAGCCAGGCTTTAACCCGAGCTAGCGCTTCGCGCGTCTCGTAAAATTGTTCATTGCCGTAAGTATGCTTGTCGGCACTGACGCCCCAGGCTTCGACCCCTAATTTCCTGGCAATATAAATTGCGCGGGGCAAATGGAAATTCTGGGTTGATATTATTAAAGTTTTAATTTGAAAAATATCGCGCGCCCGATAAACGCTGTCGTAAGTATCAAACCCCGCATGGTCCAAAAAAATATCTTCAGCGGGAATGCCTTTTTCTAAAAGATATTTTTTAGCCGCATTGACCTCGTCATACTCAATGCGGCCGTGATCGCCGCTAACCAGAATTTTTCCAGCTTTATCAGACCTATAAACCTCTATGGCTGTGTCTACCCTGTCTTTATACATATCGCTCAAAGAGCCGTCATCGCGGACTTTCGCCCCCAATATCATTACCGCTTGTACCGGCGAAGCAGAATCAAAATCGGCATGCAAATATTTTTTAGAAAAATTCACGACTTCAAAATTCATCGCGATAAAAACCGCTGTTCCTGTTGCGGCTAAAATAAAAAAAGTTTTTACCCAGAATAAGATTTTCTCTTTTTTTGATCCCTGCTTAAAAAACATGCTATTTTGTTTCAAAATAATAATCGCATTCGCTGCCCCACAAGCCTAGACGGCTTTCTTTGGCCTGCTTTTCCAAACCGTTAAAATAATTTAAATATTGAAAATTTTCGTAAGCATAGTTAAAGGCATAACCGTTTTTAACCAGATCTGCGTTAATAAATTCCCCATCCGGCAAAAAAACATACCGCAACAGCCGGCCGTATTTATCCCTATCGGAAACGGAAGAGTCCGAAATTAAAGAAACTTTTTTACCGTTTAGAAGATCTTTTGTTTTTAAAGAAGCTTCCTGCCCGAAGCATCCCTCTTCCCTATAAGGTCCGGTGATTTCCGGCGTATCAATCCCTATCAGCCTAATCGCTTCCAGCTTGCCGTCTATTTCAACTTTGATCGTGTCTCCGTCTATCACTTCCGCCACACTGTAAAAAATTTTGCCTTCTTCCTTAACTGGAACACTGTCCAAAACCGCAAAAAAATAATAACCGGCCATCCCGGATAAAATTAACACCAAAACGTAAAGCAAAGATTTATTTAATTTTAATTTGGCTCGCATCTTTTAAAATAATTTCCGGCCGGCCTTGATAAGTTTTGACCAATCCGGTTATCTCGATCGTTTTTCCCTGGTACTGTTTTAAATCCGTAAAGTTAAAAGAATCAGGCTTGAATATCACGGCACTGAAAGGGCAAGTTTTGTAATCCGGACAGAAATCAAGGAACGTAGTCCCGCCTGAAGACATATAAACATTATCCACTTTTCCAAAAACGCATTTATTCTCTCCGACAAAATTTCCGGCATCAGTATAAGATACGCAGCTTCCTCCTTGCGCGGCTGCGGACGATGATCCTTCTTCTCGGACAATAAGAGCGCTGCCGCTTTGTTCTTGAGAGGTGGAGGCCTCCCAAGAGGAACTTTGGCTGTTGGCTAGCTGGGCGCCCGCTGAACCTTCGGATAAAAAAGTTTCTGTGCCGCTTTCCGGTCGGATCGATTTTGCAGCGGAATAAATAAACCCTCCGATCGTAAAGCCGGCTATAATGATCGCTATGAACAGTTTATTCTCCTTAAAAAATCCTAAACCTTTCATCTCCACTTTATTTCTCAAAAAATTACTTGCCTTGGACGAACTTAGAAATGCGATCGCTAAAACGGTAATACAAATAGCCGGCCAGAAGCAGAATGCACCCTAAAGTGATGAAAGAAACGAAACGGTAAAAATTATTCAAGTTTGATGTATCGAACAAAAATACTTTTAATATCACTATTCCCAACAAAAAAATTGCAAGGAATCTTTCGTATGTCGATTTTTTGATTATGCCGGCTATAGAAAGCGCTATGCCGTAAACCGCCCAGATAACCGACAAAGAAACATTTTTAATGTTGGTAAAATAATTTCCCTGCGCGATCCTTTCCTGGACGGTAAGCCCGTATATCTGCTTATTGAAATAATCAAGCGCCTCGGCGCTGATGACCCAAAGTAAAAGAAAATGAAAGGCGGAAAACAATATCGGCTTTACGATCTCATCCTCTCCGCTGCCATCTTCGTCTCTTCTATTTTTAAGCACCATTAAAAACATTCTCATGGCTGCGGCAGACAGAAGAAAAGCCAAGACCCGTCCGTTAAAAAACGGAGCGTAAGCCGCAATGTTCGCTCTTCCTTCAAAAAACAACAGGCGGAAAAAAGCAAAAATGAAAAGGATATAAGCTATACAGCGCAAAGGTGCATCCTTTAATTTGGAAGCTATCCAGCCGGCAAGCAAGCCTCCAGCCGACCAAACGATCGGCAGCCAAAATTCTTTGAAAAAAGTTTCAACCTCAAAACTAAAAATGGAAATGATGACAATTGCGGCCTCAACAAGCAAAATGGAAAAAAATACTTTTTCCTCTTCTCCGATCTCCGCTTTGCGGCGCCAATAGATATAGGCTGCAAGAGACAAAGCAGCGAAAACGGAAAGGAAGATCAAAAATCGAACATTGAAAAAGGCTATTTCATCTCCTAACATCCCCCTTTCAAAAAGAAACAAACGGAAGATCGAAAGGAAAAAAGCGCATTGTCCCAGCATCCTCACAAAAGCAAAGCGCAATTTGAAGCCAAGATAGGCCAAAGCCAAAGCTTCAGCGGCCCAGCCTATTGTAATCCAAGATTTGTGGAATTGGACAGGCACGGCAACCACTAAAAGAACAAATCCGATCGCTATAAGAAACTTATGGAAAAGATCGGAAGTTCTTTCTTTTGATCCAGCCGTAAATGCCAGTAGAAGATAAAAAGAACCAAGTAAAAAAGTAAAAAGACCGGCATAGTCGGGGTAGCTTTGATTCATTATCGTGAAGCTTGCCAAAAAGTATAAACCAGGATTGGCGGTCGTGAGGCCGAGATCGAAAGAGTCCTGGCCCGATTTCCTGCCTGAATTTTGAATGAAAGAAACGGCCAAAAATATAAAGAAAAAAAGAGCGGAATAAAATACAGCAACGGCGAACTGGGTTGGTTCATAAAATCTAACAAACCACAACGAATAAAGAAAAACCGTTCCCAAAAAACTTTCAAGAGTAAGCATTCTCCACAATTTTTTATAAGAAATGTAAGCCGCTCCCATGTTAAGCAAAACTAAATAAGGGAAAAGAACATGCGGAATGTTCTCTCCGGTCGAAAGAAGCAAAGGAGTGATCAATCCGCCGAATTGGGCGAAGCAAGCCAAGGTCGTTGAATTATACCGCAACGATAATAAGATACCCATAACAGTTACCGCGGCCATCGCGATAAAAGCGAATGGCTGGCTGACAATGTGGTAGAAATTGAAAGCGGCGTAAAGCGACAAATACAAAACTCCCAAACCGCTGCCGGTAACTACCTGGCTATAGCTCGAAAATTTCTTTCTCGTCAATTCTCCTAATGCCAAAAGGGCCGTTCCAGCCAATAGTCCTAAGAAAATACGCGCTGTTTCGCTTATAAGACCGTTCTCAAAAGCATAACGAAGAAAAAATCCGATCGCAAAAATTATGGCGACCGCTCCAACAGCTGTAAAGACCTTGCTGCCGAACTTAAGCTCAAGCCCTTCTTTATTTTTTTCTTGCGGTTTTTCGACGATACTGGCCGCGGCTGGCAAAGGCATCGGCAAATCCGGCTCGCTTTGGACTGGCGAAAGCAGCGTTTGATCTTGCAGCGCTTCCTTCATATTTCTATAGCCTCCTGCTCCAACGGCCTCGGAAATACCACTCGCCGGAAATGGCGATGGCCGCTGCTCCTGGCCAAGCCTTTTTTCCAGATTATTGATACGCGATTTCAAATAAAGAAAAGTAAATACTATCCCTGCAAACAATAAAAAAGATACTGGCATGGCAATTGATTAAACTAATTATTAAAAATAATTATACCATTAAAAAAATAGGGACCAAAGGCCGTTAAATCCACACTTAACCTCGCAACATTTTCCATCTTGTTTTTCACCAACAAAAAAAGAAGCCTTTCGGCTTCTTTCCTGCTCTTAGATAAAAGTAATGGCGCTGCCTTTATTCTGGCATCTGCCGGTCCTGCCGATACGATGGATATAGTCATCGTAAGTAGCGGGGACATCGTAGTTAATCACATGAGTGACATTGTCGATATCCAGCCCTCTGGCTGCCACATCAGTGGCCACTAAGATCTTAACTTGGTTCGCTTTGAAAAAACCGAGAGCTTTTTGCCTATTGGACTGGGTTTTCCCGCCATGGATAGATTCAGCCTTGAATCCTCTTTCGGATAAATCTTCGGAAAGGCTTTCCACTCCCCATTTGGTCCTGCCGAAAATGAGAACCTTGCTGAAATCTTCCCCAGCCAATAACTCGCACAATTTTTCCATCTTCCTGCCTTTATCTCCGCCCGTCTTGATGACTTCATGGGTGATATTCAAGGGCATCTCACGGGTTTTAACCGAGATCTTGACCGGATTCTTGGTGAATTTGCTGGCAAGCTGCTCTATAGCGCTCGGAAAAGTCGCCGAAAAGAAAAGAGTCTGCCTATCCGCCGGCATTTGGTTGATCAAAAATTTAATTTCATCCACAAAACCCATATCAAGCATTCTGTCGGCTTCGTCCAAAACCACTGTTTTCATCTTAGACATATCCAAAGCTCTTCTTTGAACTAAGTCCTTGATTCTTCCTGGAGTTCCGATAATAAAATCATATCCTCTCTTGAGGCCATAAAATTGATTTCTAATTCCTGTGCCGCCGATACAAGTCACGGCATAAACTCTCAAGCCAAAGCTGAAATCTTTGAATTCTTTTTCTATCTGTAAAGCCAGCTCTCTGGTCGGGACAATGATAATGGTTTTATTCTCGCGATGCAAAAGAATGTTGTTGATCGCGGGGATCAAAAAAGCAGCTGTTTTTCCTTGGCCGGTATTAGCAATGCCCACGACATCCTTGCCTTGCAAAAGCAACGGGATCACCTGGTCTTGGATCGGAGTAGGATCATTGTACCCTTTCTTGGCGATGTTATTTTTTAGATCGTTCTCAATTTTAAAATCGGCGAACTTATGAACCGGTTTATAAACTTCCTCATCTTTCACGGGATGATTTCTTATTTCCGCTTCATTCTTTTGAATAAATCTAGCGATATCTAATTTGTTCCCGCTGAATCTTCCTTTACCGGAAAATCCGCCGCGGCTGCCCGAAGATGATCCTCCCCTTCTAAAATCTGAACGGCCTCCGGAACGAGATCCGGATCTTTGGCTGTTTCTAGAAAATGTTCTTGTCTGCATAGATTGTTTTGGCTTTTTTTAGATATGCTTCAGCAATTTCATTGCCGCATACTTTGCCAGCTCTTCAAGAAACTATTATAAAATAGTTTCCTTCCAAGCGAATGATCCTTTTGGCGCATTTCCCCGATGCGTAACATGCGGAGTATTGCCCCAATAAAAAAGCGAAGCCTCTTTTTGTTAACTCTGAATAACAGACCGACTTTTCAGCCGGAATATTCAACCTCGCTTAAGGTGTGAGATCGAATATTTTTAACAAAGAAAGGTTTCGCTTTTTGAAAAATATATAATCTCAATTATTTATACTAAAATTATATTATATTTTTATTATTTTGTCAAGCCTAAACTCCCATCCCCGTCATTGAAGCTATTATCGATATGGCATCCGTCACAAAAAGGCTTATTGCTGGATTTGCCGCAACGGCATAAGGTAACGCGATTCCTGATCTCGTATTTTGTTCCATCCGCTGATTCTATCAAAATCCCTCCCTTGGCCCAGATCGGCCCGCTAACTTTTTTAGCAGGATCTTCGACCAAGCTGATCGACTGCTCAAATTTCGGCTCTATCTGCTCCCCTGTTTTTTTATTTATCGCCACCAGCCTGCCCGAAGGGCAATTGCAAGATTGCTCAACGGCGGTTTTCTTTAAGCCAGGATCGTCAGACTTTTGAGTATTATCCCAAACATCGTTGAATTTATTGTGGCAAAAACGAGCCCGAGAGCAAAGATCAGGTACATCATCCAGGTCCAACTCCGGCCCAAGAATCTTTTCGCATTGGTCTGAATAGTTTTCCTTGCTGGCGGTTTCCGTTCCGTCAAAGCCTATCTTGGCATGAGTCCCGTCGCAAAAAGGTTTATTTTTGGAATGACCGCAACGGCACAACGCATATTTTTCCTGTTTAGGATATTCATCTCCCTTTTTCCATGCGCCTGAATCGCCGTTCTCATCAACGGCTATCATTTCTTTTTTTAAAGGCAAACTCCCGGACACCAAATACGGTCCGTTCTTGGCGATTTTAATTTCGCCGTTGTTTTGATGTTCGCTTGAATTATTTTTTTCTTGAGCCATAAATTTAAAAAATATTATTTATTTTTTAAAAATCCGGCAGCGCTTTGGCCGGCCAAGTATCCGGTGCTCCAGCAATTCTGCAAATTAAAGCCTCCTGTTTCCCCGTCGATATCGATGATCTCTCCGGCAAAAAATAAATTACTGATAATTTTTGATCTCATTGTTTTGTCGTCTATCTCTTCCAGCGAAACTCCGCCGCTAGTAGCCATGGCCAAATCAAATCCCAAAAGGGATTCCACAGTCAGCTCTATTTTTTTCAATAAAAGAAACAGCCGGCCGCGCTCTTCCTTGGTCAGTCCGTTCACTTTTCTCTCCGGATCAATGCCTGAAAGTCTGGCAATGGCTAAAACCATTTTGCGCGGCGGAAAATCAGCCAAACAATTTTTCAAGCTTTTATTATGATAATTTTTAAAATTGTCATTGATCTTCTCTTCTAACTGGTCCCGGCTTAAAGCTGGGTTCAAATCTATGAAAATTTTCACTTCTCCAATTTTTAACAGATCTCCGACAGTCCGGCTCAAGTCGATAACAGCCGGACCGCTTAAGCCGAAATGGGTGAACAAGCAATCTCCTATTACGGTTTTTATTTTCTTGCCGGATTGCCAAATACTGATGCCGACATTTTCCAAGCTCAATCCCTGCAGCTCTTTGATCCAATCTTCTTTTATTTTGATCGGAACCAATGCCGGTTCAAGGGCGCTGATCTTATGCCCCGTTTTTTCGATCATCTGAAAAACCTCCCCGCTGGAACCGGTCAAAGGATAGGATTTGCCGCCAGTGCAAAAAATATAGTTTCGGGCGGTTATTTCACCTTCGCTTAAAACAATTTTTTTAATTGATCCTTTCTCGCAGACAATATCTTTAACTTCCGCATTGCATAGAACAACAACTTTGTTATTTTTTATCTCTCTAAACATCAATTCCAAAACATCAGCCGCGCTATTGCTTGCCGGAAAAACCCTATTCTTCCCTTCAGTCTTCGTTTTAATCCCGATCTTGTTAAAAAAGGCAATGGTTTCCTTCGGACCGAAAACGGAAAAAACATGGAAGAGAAAGGAGCCTTTTTTACCGTAATGGCTTACTAATTTTTTCAGATCAAACTCAGCGTTGGTTAAATTACAGCGGCCGTTTCCAGTCAAAAGCAGCTTCTCTCCCAAGCCTTTATTCTTTTCAATTAAAACTGTTTTCGCTCCCAGCTCCGCCGCTCTGATCGCGGCTATCATTCCAGCCGGCCCGCCGCCGACGACGGCTATATCAAATTCCTGTTTTTTATTTTTCATCTTTTTTATATTTTGTTTTTTCTTTCTTTAAAAATTCTACTATTTTCAAAACATCTTCCTTTGGAACGAAATAGTTGCTTTTCTTGATCACATAATTCTGAAACCCTTTATCTCCTATCCAAACATCGTCTTTCCTGAAATTCATAGACTCGTCCACATCCGCGTTCGGAAAAATGATCATCGGCACCACAAAATATCTTTTCCCGAATTTTTTAGATATCAAAGCGCTCAAAAAATCCGCTTCTTTTTTCGCTTCTCCGACAAAATCGTCTTTCATCTTCCGGCCTTCCACCAAAAGATGGCCGTCGTAATAAGCGAGTATTCCCCTGTTCTCTTTTATCTCAATTGTAAAAATACCCGTAGGGCCGACGCAGATATTATCAATTTGTCCGGAATCAAGTTTAAAATTATTTACTTCAAAATATTTTTTTCCAATATTTCCAAAAACTTTTTCCAGCCTCAAGCCTTCTCTTTTAAGGAGCCTCCTTGGCCTAAAATCATTTTCTCCATATTTTTCATAAATGATCTCCCACCAATGCTGTCCTTGGAAAAATCCGAATAAAGCGCCCAAAAAGAAAAAAACAATAGCGCCCATGCTATAAGCTGAAAGCCACCAATCTAAAGACATTCCCAGGCTGTATTTTTGAAAATCATTATTCATCAAAGCAATATGCCCCGCTTCTATCAAAAAATAGACCAAAAACTGAAGCTCTATGCCTAAAAAAACGAATAAAGAAATATAAACCGCTTTCTTAAACGATTTTTCCATAGCTTCATCTTAGCAAAAAATATCCTTGGTTAAAATCGATAATATTTTACACCAAAAAAAATATTAATTTTCTGGAAAATAAAAATAATCTTCAACTCCGCGCTCTTCTTCCGTCTTCTCATAAAACTTTTTCTTCAACGGTTCTTCATTGGCTGGATGGGCAAGATGGTATCGGTAGTCATCATAATTCCCTATATGCATTTCCATTTTGCAATCTTTGATCTCCCAAATATGGTCGCATACGTTGTTAAGGATATAACGGTCATGCGAGACTAAAAGGATCGTTCCTTCAAATCTTTTCAAAACATCCGTAATGATCTCCTTGCTGGGCAGATCCAAATGATTGGTCGGCTCGTCAAGCAAAAGAAAATTTACATTTTGCAAAATCAACTCGGCCAAAGCCACACGAGCCCTCTCTCCGCCGCTCAATTCGCTGATCTTTTTTAGAACATCATCCTGCGTGAACAACAGGCTGCCCAAAACCTTTCTCACTTTATCTCCTTTTTCCAAAGCCTTAGAGCAAACCTCGTCCATGATATCTTTTTTCGGATCGAGGTCTTCGTGCGCCTGGGCGTAATAGCCTATGATTATATTTTCATTAATTTTGATGGTGCCTCCTCCAAGATCTTGCCTGTTCAAAATAGTTTTTAAAAGCGTAGATTTTCCGAATCCATTACGGCCGATAACGCCGATCTTATTCCCCCAAAAAACTTCCACTTTTCCAGGAGCGGAAAAAAGAATTTTGCCTTCCGGGCCGATTTTTATACCATCCATTTTCATCACCCTAGTACAAACTTTTTCCACCTTATCAAAACCGATCCTTATGTCCTTGTAGCCTTTCGGCAGTTCCTTCATCTCTATTTTATCCAATTGCTTGATCCGGCTTTGCACCCGGCTGGCGGTTGAAGCCTTAGATCTAAATCTGTTTATAAATTCCTGCTGTTCTTTCAAATATCTCTGCTGGCGATAATATTCATCCTCTTTTTTTTCAAACCGTTTTTCCCTTTCTATAATATAATCCGAATAAGAACAATAGTATTTTTCCAGCCCGTTTTTTGTCAGCTCAAAGATCTTATTGCAGATCTTATCCAAAAAGTATCGGTCATGGGCAACGCAAACAACGGCTCCTTCCCATTCCTTCAAAAATTTCTCCAGCCACTCTATGGTCTCGATATCCAAATGGTTAGTCGGCTCATCTAAAACTAAAAGGTTTGGCCTTGAAGTTAAAACTTTAGCCAAGGCCAATTTTGTCCGTTCGCCGCCGCTCAAAGTCTCCACTTTCCTCTGCCAGGATTCTTCCCTGAAGCCAAAATCATTAAGCAGCTCCTTGATTATCTCTTCATAACGGTAACCTTCTTTTTTATTGTATTTTCCCAGAACGCTAAAAAATTCTTCTGTTTCCTTATCGGAAAGGCTTTCTGTCTTTTCCTTGGATTCAAAATAATTTTTTCTTGTTATCAGGTCGTGCATTTCTGGATTAGCGGAATACACTTCTTCAAAAATAGTGTTGTCTAAAGAATCCCAATGGGTTTCTTGCGGCAGATAGCCGATCCTCAACCCTCTATGCCTATCAATTCCTCCAGAATCTTGCGTTTCCAAGCCGACAATGATTTTTAATAAAGTGGATTTGCCTGTTCCATTCGGTCCGGCGATGGCGATCCGATCATCAAAATTAATTGCCATGGTCGCGCCGGAAAAAAGATTTGTCCTGAAATAAGATTTGGCGACCTCTTTTAAGGAAACCAAAGATTCCCTGATCGGGGCCGATCTGGTTTTATAAAGGCTTTTTAAAATTTTATTCCTATCATTTTCCATATCCGTTTTTTTGCCGGACGGACACTTCAACTAAAAGGCTGGCATTGAACCAGCCTGCAAAAATGTCTTTTTATAGAGCAAATCAATCCGGCAAATATCAACAAAACTTACTATAGCACGAAATCTCCGATAAACAAGATGGCTTTATCTATTATCGCCCTCTCCGTGAAGCTTGCCCCGCTCTTGACGCGATCTTAGCTTTTCCATATTCCCTTTCGCGACATCTTCAAGCTTAACCCCTAGTTCTTCGGCCAAATTAGCGATATACCATAGAACATCTCCCAATTCTTTGGCCAATTCCGCTTTTTTTTCTTCGGAAATTACGCTATCTCCGTCACGGATGATTTTCTTGATCTTCTCTGCCACCTCTCCGGCTTCTCCGACCAACCCTAGCGTAGGATAAATAAAATTGCTCCCCTTGTTTGGATAAATAGCGGTTTTGCGGGCTTCCTCTTGATATTGGTTAAATTCCATAATCTGATTTTTTACTTTTTATTTTTAAGATCAATATTATTCTACCAAAAAATCGGCTCGCATAAAACGCCGCGGAGCTATTCCTTTTTTAAGCTAAATTATGTATATAAAAAGTAGTTTATTTATGGAATTTCTTTATCCTGCAATTTTTGCTGTTATAACTTTCTTCTCCACCTTCTTGGGCGGGCTTTTCGCTTTAAGGTTTAAAAATAAAATTCATTTCATAATGGCTTTTACCGCCGGCGTTCTAATGGGGGTAGTTAGTTTCGATGTCCTGCCGGAAATAATAGAACAGCTGAAAACAAGCGATCTCGGCTCTATTGAAGTAATGGCAGCATTAGTTTCCGGTTTTTTACTTTTCCACATTTTAGAAAAAACAATCCTTATCCACCACGCCCACGAATCAGAATATGCTGACCATAAGCACCCTGATGTCGGTGTTTTTTCAGCTTTGGCTCTGGCTGGACACAGTTTTATGGACGGAGCCAGCATCGGCATCGGTTTTCAAATCGATCCCTCTTTAGGATTTTTGATCGCTATTGCCGTCATCTCCCACGATTTCACCGATGGCATGAATACTATAACCTTGATGCTGGCCAATAAAAATAGCATCAAAAAATCAAAAATATTTTTAGCCATCGATGCAACAGCGCCGGTTCTTGGCATGGCTTCAACTTTTTTCTTCAAATTTCCCGCTAATTTTCTTGTCTTGTATCTGGGTTTCTTTGCCGGCTTCCTGCTTTACATCGGAGCCAGCGATATCCTGCCCGAAGCGCATAGCAAACAAAGCTCCCTCAAAATGGTCGGGCTTACCGTTTTAGGAGTAATCTTTATTTTTATCATCACCTGCCTTGTCTAGCCCTAAAAACAAAAAACCACCCAAATCAAGGCGGCGTAAATTTATTCTATAGCTTTCTGCTATTTTTTATTATTCTCTCTTTTCTCCTTGATTATCCTTTCCAGCTCAACAACCGTTTCGCTGACCTTCCTTCTTCTGTTAATAACGATATGGTCGAATCTGTCCCGATACAACCTCCACATTTCTTTATCTCTTCCCAGCTTGATTAAAAACCATTCCTGATTGGCTTTGCTTTCCCGGGCGAAATATTGCTCGCGCAATTGGCTCCACTCCTCCGGAGAGATATAGATTGTTATTGTTCTGGCGATCATTTCTTCGGCCAGATCGGGCATGGTTCTCCTGAATATCTCTTTTGTATGCGCTCCGGAATCTTCGTCAATTTTCCAAATGATATGCTTTCCGGAAAAAACCTCCTGAATGGCTTCCCTGCTTGTTCCCTTGTATTCCTTTGGCCGGACCTCTACATTCTCTAAGTAGAAACCTCTTTCCGCCCTCTTCAAAAACTCTTCGCAGGTAAAAAAATTGTAATCTTTCCCTTCTATCTCTTTCTCTCTCGGTGGACGGCTGGTATCGGTCACTAACTTTTTAAAGTCCAAATTCCTTTTTAAAAATTCGGCGATAACCGTGTCTTTACCCACGCCGCTCGGCCCGGTGATAACCAGTAAAATTCCGTTTTGGTTATTAATATTTCGGTTCTTTTCTTCTGCCATTATTAAAATAACTCCCTGGAAACCAGCGGAGCATTTTACTTAAAATGATTAGCAACGGACAGCCTTATTTTTGAATGCTTGAATAATATACTATTTCTTTTATCGGGGCAATACTCTCTTGCGCTATTTAGAAACGATATCCATTTTTTCTATTTCCGTTTTTCTTAATATAGCGTCTTGGATCTGGACAGCGGCGGCTTGATCGATCGAAAAAAGAACAATTTCTTCCTTCTTCGCAACGGGCCGATCATCATCATCTTGGACTATGGAGATTATCACATTGCTGACGCCGGCCAATTGGTCGATTATGCTTCTTTTTACCACAACCTCTTTGACGTGCCTATACGGCACCCCTATCTCTTCCACATTCAACGCTCCCCGCCTGATCTTAAAATTGTTTTCGTCAAAAAAAATTGCATAATTTCTATATTCGAGCCAGCCCCCGGCCGAAACAAGCAAAGAAATAAAAATGCAAACAAAAGCAACGATCGGCAAGGCTATAGACGACACCATAGTATAATTTTCGGGAAAAAGGCCAGGCATAGCAAAAAGAACAATCAAGATAAGCAAAGCAAGAATCGCCGGAGAGCTTTTTCCCAAGATCAACATTACCAGCGTTCTGCGCCCAAATCGCTGATATCCCTTAATTGAGTCGTCCATAATATTATTTTACCTTAAAAACAATTTTTTACCAAAACATTTCCTCTTAACTAAATAATTTTTCGTAGTATAATCAATTTATGAATTTAAAAATAAAAGATCCGATAAGCGGCTATTCACACCTTGCCGGGGCCCTGTTCTTTTTTGTCGGATCCATCTTGCTTGTTAAAAGATCTGAAGGCGCATTGGAGTTTTTTTCTTTTTTCGTTTTCGGGGCAACGGCCTTTTTGCTTTATCTCGCAAGCGCTTGGTACCATTTGTTCGGAGCTCCCAGGGAAAAGATCGGCTATTCGAGAAAGTTCGACCATGCTTTGATCTATTTCCTGATCGCCGGGACATTCACCCCTTTTTGTCTTGTGCTGCTGCGCGGACCGTGGGGCTGGATTGTTTTTGCAAGCGTCTGGATCCTCGCGGCCGTTGGCACCGCTGCCATCTTCTTTGATTCATTCTGGAAACATTTCCCAAGATGGGCCTCAACGGGATTATATTTATTTATGGGCTGGATAGCAGCAGCTCTTATCTATCCTTTACGCTCATACCCTATGATTATCGCTCTTGTTGCCGCCGGAGGTTTTTTCTATACTGTCGGCGCTGTTATCTATATCTTGAAAAAACCAAATTTTAACAAATATTTCGGCTTTCACGAATTATTCCACTTCTTCATCCTCGCCGGCACTCTTGCCCATTTTTGGTGCATCTACTGCTATCTCTCTTAATAAAATAAATATCTCGCGACAATAAAAAACCGTTTATTTCTTAAGCGGTTTTTTGCTTATGAAAATTCTATTAAGCCAAAGGCAATTCTATCGTAAATTGGCTGCCGACATTTTCTATCGAGTCAACCGATATTGTCCCTCCCATTAATTCCACTATTTGTTTCGTTATCCATAGTCCCAAACCAGTGCCGATGATCTCGTCTGTTTCTTTTTTCCTGATCCGATAAAACTTTTCAAAAAGGTGTTCTCTTTCCTTGGCCGGCATCCCTATGCCGGTATCTTTTACTAAAACCAATAAATTTTTGTTCTTTCCGTTTTTAACCAAAACTTCCACTTTGCCGGCAGGGGTATATTTGATGGCATTGCCGATAATATTTATCAAAACCTGTTTAAACCGATCTCTGTCTATTTTAACGATTGGCTTGGTTCCGGCTTCCAAAAAGCAAGCCATGGACAATTTTTTAGCGTCAGACTGGACTTTTAACTCTGTGACGGTTTCTTCAACGATAGGCCAAGCATCTATTTTTTGGAAATCCATTTTTAATTTCCCCTGTTCGATACGGCTGATATTTAAAAGGTCCTCTACTAATAAATTAAGGCGATCCGCTGAAATGCTGATCATCGAAAGGAATCTTTTTATTTCTTCGCTGGCTGAAAAATTATTCTGGTCTTCGATTATCAACGAAGCATATCCCTTGATCGCCATAACCGGAGTTCTCAACTCGTGAGAAGCCATGGAAATAAAATCGTCTTTCATAGCGTCTATTTCCTTTATCTTATTATACAGTATGGAATATTCAAAAAGATGAGAGTTAACAAATAAAAGCAAAATGATCAACAATACGGTAATGATCAAGATAAGATATGATCGGACAAGCACAACCAATAGAAGAGTGCTAATGACATCAGAGGATAGTTCCATTGAAAGCAATGCTTTCTTTTGTCCTTGCAAATCTTTTAGCGGCATTACCACCAGCCAATAATCTCCGGCGATTTTTTGCGCGGTCGGCCAGTTATTGTTCCAAGCAATCGCGTAAGCCGTTGAATTTTCCAAACGGCCGACTTGTTCTTTATCTAGGCTGGCTATCAATTTAAAATCGTCGTTTTCCCGATAAAAAACATTCAAAGATTTGGTTGATGTCGCCATCTCTTTGTAGCTATCTGCAAATATTTGGATATCCTCTGGAGAATTTAATTTATCCGCCAATCCGACATTAATAGCCTCTCCGATCCCTATGGCCTTATCTTGAAGGCTTAGGTCGATAGTATCCTTAAAAAAACTCGAGAATATCCAGGTATTCAAAATAACGATCCCTGGAATGAAGATCATTAGGGCAATAGAATAAACGACCTGTTTGTTGTCTTGCAAAAATTTTACCTTTGACCTGTTTGCCATAAATTTTTATACCAGCTTTTTCCTGATAAAAAGAAAACCAGCGATTAAGAGAAAAATAAAAATACCGCCGCCGATCAAATAAATATTTATCATATCGTTTGATGCGTCGGGAGCCGCGGCTGGTTCTTGAATTCCGATAAAGTCGCCAACGGTAACAGCTTTAGCTTCCTGGATAAAAAATGGCGTCGGCAAACTGGCTTCAATAATACGCCCTTCGCTATTATTCACGGCCGCGTAAACTTCATGCTTGCCGTCAACTAACGATTTGTCCAGATCGTATATCCAATTTCCATAAGCATCAGCCTTGGCGGTCAAAACAATAGGCATAACGCTGTAAATGAACAATGTAACCACTTGATTCGGTTCAGCTTTGCCTTGAAGCCTTAGAATGCCGCCAGCTCCGATATTATCGGCTTGGACGGTTTCAACAAAATTTACGGCTAACGATTTACTTTCTTTTAGATCGTCTCTCAATTTTGGCTGCTCCAGCGGCTTGCCGTTGATCAAAGCTTGATCGACTCCGCTCAAAGAAGATAACTCTTTTTGGCCTATCAATTTAACATCCGACGGGACTATGCTCATGCGCTTTTCCGTATCGTCAGGGATCCCATTTTTATTAGAGTCAAAGACAATAGCAACTGGCGACAAAATTTGTTGTTGAGCTGTAACAATTATAGGAGACAAAATGAAAGAAGCTTTACTGTCCGAAGCTGCCAAAGAAAACCCCTCAACTTTTACTTCCTTGCCTCCGGCTTCTCCTCCTTTGCTGCTCGTACTGTTATCATCCGCTTTCTTCGGGTCAATAATTAAAACTTTATTTACAGGATCGACAACAGCCGTGCGTCCAGAATAATCGACTAAAGCCTGGCGGGTCTTCGGATCGATCTCATCTTTAAGATCGGATAGGATCAGATCGTTTATCAAAGAAATGCAATTCTCTTCACTCATTCCCTGGCACTTCGAAGGCTTTCCGTACTTTTCTAAAAAATATTGGCGGCACTCATCTTGTTTTTTAAAATTATTAGACAAGCACTCTTTAATAATTTTACTTTGCTGAGAATACAAATCGCATCCGTTTGCGTCTTCCCATCCCAACCTGGCGCATAATTGATCCTGCGTTTCATTTGCCGCTTGGCTTTGATCACCTTGGCTAGCCTGTCCGCCGGATTCGCTTGAGCTTGTATTTCTTTGGCTATTAGAAGTATTGGCAGAAGCCAAACATTCTCTCGACATCTGCGGTTTCGTTTCGGAAATAATAACGCAGTTAGAAGCCAATGAGCAATTCCTATACTGTTTTGTGGTTGAAACACAGCTGCTCCATTCTCCGCATTTCCAATCGCTTTCAACGCAATTCCCTAACGTCTCGCATTTTTCCTCAAGAACCGGATTACCCGGCAAGCAATTTAAAGAAACGGAGGCGACGCTCCTTGTTCTTTTGCCGCCAAGACAATCGCTCCAAGCGCTGTAGTTATAATAACAAGTTTTTAAAACTTCGGATGTCGTGCAGCTTCTCACTAACGGTTCTATTGTCCTGTCTATACACCCATCCGGCAAACGGCTGATGATCTTGCGGGATTGATTGCCGTTTTCGCATGCGCCATATTCTGAAAAGCCATATTGGCAATAGTTTACGGTCGTTGAAGCGGCTGTTGAAGTGGTAATTGCTGTACAGGCTTGCTTTATTGCTGGAGAAACGCTTGTAATGTTTGGACAATCTAAAATACTTTCACAAAAACGAGTTTGAAAACCGCCTATGCATTCTCCCCAATTTTTACAAAGCCAGCTGTCTTGCAAGCAAATTGAATTGGTGGAACTCGAAGCAGGAGAGCTGACACAGCTTTGCGACAAAATCGGAATACCTCCCTGGCAGCCTGCTGGATAAAAATTCTTTGCTGTTCTGGTTTGGACTCCGTTTTGACAGGCAGACCATCCGGAATAATCAAAAGAGCCGCAGATAATATTTTCTATGGTCCCTTCTCCGAGATCGCTGATGCTGCTATTCACAGTAAAAGTAACGCTAGGATAGTAATCTTTAACTTCGCCTGTGGCGTAAGAGACAATCACTTCATTCACTCTCCAAATTCCAGCCTCAACTCCCTTAGGAATGGCTAAAGTTCCAGACCAATAACCTTGCGATTGGCCGCTTAATTTTTCTATCTGGATAGAATTCACCCCCGTTGGGCTTTCCACTTTTATACCTACGGAAACCACTTCCGCGACAGCATTCGAAATAGACAGATATACCTTTACCGAACCGCCAGCCTCAACCACTGAAGGAGAAATATGGGTGTTATTAACTGTTGAGCTTGATGTATTTCCGCCCGTTTCCGCTAAAGAAAAACCTTCTTTTCCTAAAAAAAACGATCCGGCTGCCATCAGCGCGCCCAAAAAAACGTATTTTATCAATCTATTTTTTTGGAAAAATTTCATAAATCGGATGTAACTCTTAATTTATATTGATGCCTTTCGGGACAGATAAACTATTATTCGCTTGGCCGGCTGCTGTTTTTTTAGACTCAAAATCTTTATTCTTTTCCGCGGCCAAAAGCTGGGCAAGAATGTTATCGTTGGATCCTTCGGGTATCAAAGTCAGATCATTGCCTCCCTCGATGATCCGCTGGCATTCAAGAATGTCAAACATCGTTGAAAGAATTTCCGGATCTTTTGATATTTTTTTGATCGTATCGCTGACGATCTTCGGTCTCATACTTGATGCTCTGGCAAATTCCACCGAAGCTTCCTGCTCTGCTTTGCTTTTAATGATATTGACCTGGTTCAAACCGTCTTGCCTTATGGCGGAAGTTACCTGCCTCAAACGATTTACCACCTTGCTTTCAATCTGCCTGACCATTTCATTGTCACGGAAATGAACCTTGCGGATATACACCGAACCGAGCTTATATCCCCATTGGATAGACTCGGAAGAAACATCTTCGCGCACCGCCTGGCTCATCGGGTGCCTGTTAACAAGCATCTCCAGCAAAGGCAAATTGCTTAGATGTTTGATCGTCGCATTTTTAACATTGGCGCTAAGAGATCCTTGAGGATCAACGTTTTTAAAAATATGAGCCACTGGATCAGAGATGAACATCTCGCACCATACGCCGATTCCCATAGGGGTTCCTTCTTCGGAGTTGACCGGAATGCTTCTTAAATATTCCTGGTCAAGCCCTAAATTCCTTTTATAAGATCTGCCCAGCCAATTCACAAAAAAAGCCCTCCAGCCGAGTTCAATCCATAAAAAATGGAAGCCGGGTTCTTTAATCACGCCCACTATATCCCCGAACAGAACATAAACCCTGGCCTCTTTTTCTTGGATGACCGCGTAAAAACCGAAAATATGCCCCAAGGTTCGCGCGAGAAACTCCAATAAAAAAAACAATGATGCGATAAAAATTGCCGTGAATAGTATTGGTGCTGTCATATTATTGTTTTTTTGTTTCTAAAATAATTCTTTTTGCTTTAGACAGGATCGCAAGCTTTACATTGCGCAAATAAGCAGGCAAGGTCTTTTTGTCTCCCGCTTTGATCTCTCCCAGCTGCGCCGCCAGCTGATCCAAAAGCTGGACCTCTGCCTGGGCATTCAGCGTTTCTATTTCCACCGCTCTCTTCGATTGCACTATCCTTTGGTCCGCTCCGGCTTGCGCCAAACTAATTTCCGAAGAAACTTGGTTATGCGCCGTATTGATCGCCGCGAGCGCCGATTCTACTTCTTGCGGCGGTTCAATATCGGTAAGAAGCGCGGCATCAAGCGTAATGCCGTAGCGAGCAGCCGACGACCGGCATTCTTTTTCCATATGGCTGTTAAGATCGCCTAAATTTTTTCTTAGATCATTGATAGAAATTCCGTAAACGCCAGGCAAAGAAGCTGGAATGGAAACCAGCTCCGCATTATCTTTTTTAGGGGCTTCAAAATTGGCGATACGCTCACGGAGAATGGATATGAAATAACCCATCACATGGGCAATGGGATTTCTAACGCCAAAGATAAAAGCGTAAAGATTCCGCTCGGAAACGGCATAGCGCATTTGGCCTTTTAAATTAATATTCAACTGGTCTTTGGTAACCGCTTCCAAAACAGTATTATGATTATTCACAGAAGGATCTTCCGGATCATAAGCGATACTGACCAAATTGGTAGCTATCGAAACTTTATAAACTTTTTCCCAAGGAAATTTAAAATAAGGCCCGCCTGGCTTTACAACTTTAAGCTGCGGAAAATTATATCTATCCCGCTCGTCTTCATTCAATGAATTTAAAAATTCCGGGTCATCCAGCGTGCTTGCCGAACCAAAACGCTGGGCGCGGCCAAACACGGTTTTTACAGCTCTTTCGTTTTGCTCCACCACAAAAAACCCGGTAAAAACAAAACGGACTGCTATCCATAATAAAATTCCTAAAAAAATTGTTCCAAAATCCATAGTTTTAAACAATTAAATAATTATAAACCAGGCTCGCAGCCGAAATTAAATCTATTATACAATAGTTTCTAAAAAATCCGGTAAAAAAGTTATGCACATCCGCAAAAACCGCCTAATTCCCTAGGGATCGGGCGGTTCGTAAAAGATAAGTTTATCATCTACTCTTCGTTCCAAACTTCCATTACGCACTTGGCGCAATCAAAACTTAGCTGGAATTTCCGGCCGTTATAGACTAAGGACAGAGGCTCTTTGAAATCCGGCTTTCCTGCTTCAGGATTTTTCGGGCAAGCTCCCAAAAAATAACGCAGACAATGCCTGGTCGTCATTAACTTTTTGCCGCCGGTATCTTTCTGCTGTTCAAAAGACTCTTCCAAAACTTTGGCTCCGTGTCTTTGATAAAAATTTCGCGCCAAGGCGTTTGCAACATTAAACGAATAATCAAGCTCTTTATGCGGATAAGGATTGTCCGTCTTTTTATGCTCAACTGAAATTCTGCGATAATTTTCAATCCTTGCTTTAAAAAAATCTGAAATAAATTCCCTCCTCCAATCGTTCAAAACAGACATCGGCAAAAAAGATAACCGGCTGAATTGAAAAGAAAAATTTCTGGCATAAAACGGGCTGTCTCCCAATTTTGAAAACTGCTGTTTCCAGCTGCTCTCCACCAGTTCCGGCTTCTTGGCTAATTTTTTCTCAAAAGCGAATTCTTTTTCCATCGCATTGCCATCTTCATCTTCGGCCGATATGCTAAATCCTTTTTCGGTTTCTTTGATGATAAAATCAACAGCCATTCTCCTGTCAGCCCCGTTCAAAACTTTTTTCCCGAAAGCCGTATCCAAATTTCTGTAAATATCCGTTCCGATCTTCAACGAAAGCCATTTGTTCGGATAAACAATTCCATCTTCAACCAGGTTAATATTGGTTCCTGTTAAATTATCTTTTTCGTCAAACCAGCACAAACCGTCTCCATTCTTCAGATCATTTTCACGGTCTAAAATAAAATAGCCGTCTCCCTTTTCTTTCACTTTCCCCATAAACTTGCCTAAAGATTTTTGGCTGTCTACAGAAACTATCTCTTTTTTTCGGCCATGGAAAAAATAATCGGTATATCCCCTGTTAAAAGTCCTTTCCAGGTCAGGCTCAAAATCCAATTTAGTGATGCCGGAAGACGGCCTTTTATATTTCCCGTTGCTGGCGGTAATAATTTTGTCTAATTCTTGGCGGTATTTGGCAACTACATTGCCGACATAAATCTCGCTTTTCAGCCTGCCTTCTATTTTGAAAGAAGAAACTCCGGCATCAATCAACTCTTGAAGCGAAGCGGAAAGGTTAAAATCTTTCAACGACAAAAGAAATTTATCTTTCGCCAGCTCTTTGCCG
>Ga0172381_10000927_pt1 | contig 36451 bp, 42 predicted proteins | sample Leawel6488metaG_FD_119754 | JGI IMG/M metagenome (GOLD analysis project Ga0172381, IMG submission 119754) | Leachate microbial communities from a municipal landfill in Southern Ontario, Canada - Leachate well 64-88 metaG | ecosystem: Engineered > Solid waste > Landfill > Unclassified | place... | reverse complement strand
CTTCTAATAACTTCAACGGGTTCTTTTAAACGCAAGAGAGCCAAATCTCGTTCAGGACTTACTCCCACAATCGATACTTCAATCCGTCTTTTCCCCAATGAAGGCATCTGAATAAAGAGAGCAACTGATTCATCAACAACGTGAGCATTAGTAATCAACTCACCTCTATCATTGATAAAAAACCCAGAACCAGAAGCCTGCTGCTGATTGGGAGATTTATGTGGTTCAAGCCAATTAAATTCAGCTCTATATGAAAAGACCTGTACCACTGCATCTTTGTACTGCTGTTGTACATCACTCCACATCTGCATTTTTTGATCATCTTCAGGAATCTCTGTCCACTGTTGCTGCACAGAAACATCTTCTGTATTTTTCTTCACTTGTGTATCACCCCCACTCTTTTTTTCTACTGATGGAGCAAGAACTTCAGCAACTAAAGAAACTCGTTCAGGAGATGGACATCCACGGTATCTCTTATAGACAAGAAAACCTATAGAGACAGAACCAATCATACTAAGTAATAAAACAATGCGTTGCACACTATGAGTCATGAAAACCCTCTCGTAGCCTTCAAAAAATGTTAGAAAGAAAATTAGAGATCTTAAGCTTAAAGAAAAGCACGATAAAACTCTAGCATAACAGCATGATAAACAACAGTTAAAACAAGACCAAACATCATAAAAATCAAGATATAATTCAATAGACAAAAAAGCGAAAAACCCTTATACTAAAAGATCTTTTCCCTAAAAACACATTTTAATTTTCAAGCATCACATTTAAGATTAAAGATAGATCAGATGAACCAGAAGACATATGCCCTAGCTATTCTTTTTATAGTACCATCAATCTTATGCATGGAACAAATCGAATACATGGAACAAACCGAAGCAAGCGAGGCTCTCATTCTAGCTGCAGCAATAGGAGATATCAAGGGTATGGCCGAGGCGCTAAGAAATGGCGCCGATATAAATACTATCGGCCGCAAAGAATTAGACCAAACACCATTACAGGTTGCACTGAGCCAGGATCAAGAAGAAGCGGCTCTTTTTCTGTTAAACAAATCTTCTATCAACATAAATATCACAAATAGAAGAGGCGAAACAGCTCTTCATATAGCAGCTCAGCATAGACACCTAAACGCCATCAAAATCCTCATATATCTTGGAGCAAATGTTAATGCTCAGGACAGAAAAGGAAATGCACCTCTTCATGCAGCTATCAATGGAGATAGAAGCTATGAATATATAACCGATACCCCTGATACAGCTTATGAAAAAGTTATCAAAAAGCTCCTTAAAGTCGGTGCTGATGTATCTATCCGTAACAAAGACAATAAAACGCCACAAGAATATGCTGTACAACTCGCCGCACAAGGGTATCCGTATGCACAATTCATTGCCCAGTTACTTAAAAATATGAACTTTTCCATAACCATTCAAACCCAAATAAAACAACTCAGGACAAACTCTAAACGTTAGGTCTTTTGTCGATTCTGTTATACTGTGGAATAGGTTGTCTATTTTTATTATTCCCTACCGTTAGAAAGTACCGTATGGCAGCAGTAACACTGGAAAACATTCTCTCTCTGTGTAAACGACGAGGCTTTGTCTATCAAACAGCTGAAATTTACGGCGGCCTTAACGGCGTATATGATATGGGTCCCCTCGGCACCTTACTAAAACAAAATATCCGTAATGCCTGGATAGAGGCCATGCGTAAAAACAGCCGCGGCGATATTCTTTTTATCGAAGGAGCTCTTCTCGCTCCTCACGCTGTATGGGAAGCATCTGGCCATATTCAAAATTTCCAAGATCCACTCATTGACTGTCTTACCTGTAAACATCGTTTCCGTGCTGATGATGTTGATCTTGCTAAACCATGTCCCGTCTGCGGAAACACCACATGGACCGATGTCCGTCAATTTAATCTCATGTTTAGCACTCAACTAGGAGCAGCAACGGATAGTAGTTCTATCGCGTATTTACGCCCAGAAACGGCACAGTCTATTTTTATTAATTTTAAAAATGTAATGTCGAGTAACCGTGTAAAAATTCCATTCGGTATTGCTCAAGTCGGTAAGGCATTCAGAAATGAAATTACTCCAAAACAATTTTTATTCCGTATGCGAGAATTTGAGCAAATGGAAATGGAATGGTTTTGTACCGACAAACAAGCACCTGAATTTTTCACCTGGTGGTCTGAACAAAGAACACAGTTCTACACAACTCTTGGTATCAAACCAGACAAAATAAGAGTTCGCCCCCATACAAAAGAAGAACTTTCCCACTATTCAAGCAGTACCAGCGATATTGAATATCAATTTCCCTTTGGCTGGAAGGAACTCGAAGGAATAGCCTATCGTGGTAACTTTGACCTCACTCAACATATGAAATTCTCAGGAAAAGATTTATCCATCTACGATGAAACTAACAAAACATCATTTGTCCCACACGTGGTTGAATGTTCTGTTGGTACCGATCGCCTCTTTTTAACTATTCTCTTCGATGCATATGAAGAAGAAATTATTGAAGGAGAAGTTCGAACAGTATTGCACCTAGCACCACAATTGGCTCCTTATACTATTGCCTTTTTTCCCCTTACTAAACAGCAAGTCGAACCAGCACACAAGCTTGTCCAAGAGTTTAAAAACAAGGGCTACTCAGTGCAGTATGATCTTGCAGGATCTATCGGTAAGCGCTACCGCCGTCAAGATGAGATTGGTACACCATTTTGCGTAACCTACGATTTTGACTCTCCCAAAGATTCTTGCGTTACCGTACGTCATCGTGATACGATGCTCCAAGAAAGAGTGTCTCTTGATACTCTGGAAGTGTATATCACCCAAAAAATGGTTTCTTAATATAAACTATGAAAAGACTCTATAGCTGGCTAAGAACCCGTATTCAAACGTGGTACAGCCCTTATATTTTTTTTCTTTTGGCAGTCATTGAGGGATTTTTTATTATGCCCGTTGGTACGCTCCTGACATTTTTCTGTCTTGAACGGCGCAAACAGGCATTTGTATTCGCTGGCATAGCAACTCTAGCAACTGTATTTGGTACCTTTATTGGTTATTACATAGGCTCAATGCTCTTCAGTGTTATTGGCATCGAAAAACTTTCCTGGTTCATGTCTCCAGACACTTTTAATTTAGTCGTAGCTAAGTATCAACAGTATCAGGCTGTCGCCATTTTCACTACCGCATTTACCCCAATACCCTTTAAGGCGATCACCATTACCGCAGGTTTTTGTCATCTGCCACTACTTCCTGTGTTATTTTTCTCAGTAATAGGACGAGGACTGCGCTTTTTCTTAATAGCCGGTGCCGTCTATATCTGGGGTGCAAAAGTACAATATTACATAGACACGTATTTTTATTATCTTCTTGCTCTTTTTATCGCTTTTCTTGTTTTTGTTATGTATTTCCTACACTAAAGGTCGTACAAGAAAAGAGAGAATCCCTGCCTTGCCACCAGAAACAGCTTTCCCTCATAATTCCGAATAACGAATTATGCTTCGTTAGCAGCAACGACAGGGTTATCAACCGGTGAACGCTTACGATCAAATGCTAACGAAATAGCAAGATCAAGTCGTTGGCCAGGACATTCTTTTCTAAATTGTGCCATAATTTCAGAGGTGCTCACCAGAACGTTAATGTCCTCAAGAGCTGTTAAAAGAAAGATTTGTATCTTATCTAAAGTTTCTTCAAATTCCTGTTTTTTTTCAGGCGTTAGATCGTCGTAAAAAATTTTTACTGATACATCCTGCATCATAGCATCATACAAAGAAGAGCGCTTAGGGGACGCCATAGGCTCATCTTGATCCGCACGAACACACGAGAAAACTATAACGGTTAGAAGACATGTTTTTAATAAACGAAAAAACGTAAACACACTCACCTCATTATGATAAAAAAGATAAAATACCGTCGGAGAGATTAACGCCACTAGGTATAAAAAGCAATAAAAAAACCCCGTTTTTAGGCGGGGCTTAATTTATTATTGTCTCAACCATTAGATCGATTGAATCCGTACAACGGTTATTGGCTGACGATGGCCAATTTTACGAGAATATTTTTTACGCCTTTTAAACTTGAAGGCTACAACTTTAGGACCTTTCATATGCTTGACTACCACACCAATAACTGGCGTTGTCAAAAAAGGCTTGCCCACTTCAATAACATTGTCACCAATTTTACGCAAAAGCACATCGTTAAACGTTACCGTTTCACCTTCTAATGCTTCAAGCTTTTCAATGGCAATAGTCTTATTTTCGATAGCCTGATACTGTTTACCACCCGTTTGAAAGATAGCATAACGATCAGTCATTGCTGCTTCAAATTCTGTAGTAGTTTTCTTGTGCGTTACGTTCTTCTGTACCATGAAAGATATTCCTTTGTCACCCTGAAAATTTTTAAGAGCTTTTAGTGTACCACAGAGTACCTATTCCTGTCCAGAGGTATAAGGTAAAAAAGAGGCATTTCTGCCTCTTTTTTACCACTTGTGAATACGTTAATTTACCATCTTTTTAGAGAATGCCTTCTAATTCGTTGTTTTCAAGTTGTTTTGCAGCACGCTTCTTTTCTAGCTTTTTTTTAAGAGCCCTCTGTATGACTGCTGCAGCCTTTTTTTTCTTATCTTCTTTACGCTTAAGCTCTTGTAGCTGAGCCATCGCTTGTCTTCCTTCTGCGATTTCAGCCTGAACCCCTGACGAAGCTTTGGCTTCACGCTCCTCAAGATCGTTTTGTTTCTCTAAACGCGCGACTACCTTTTCTTTTTCTCTCAATTTTCTGTCTTCTTCAGACCCTATTACTTGAGATAGTTCTTTAAGAGTGCTAGCATTTTCTTTAGCACGCTCAAGACCTCCGCTGACGCCTTGCAAGACTTCAGCCATAGATCTTTCCTCTTTTCCATAATTTGAAGTTAGTTCATCTGCTGTTTCTGTCTCTTCTTGCGCATCTCCTTCATCATAATATCTTGCTGATAATGACGAACTACCGATGGTACACATAAGCGCCAAAACAAACCAAACCATATATAATCTCCTACTATTATTAATAGTATATTTTTTTGTCAGGCAACAGATTTTGCTATATCACCGGCTATAGAAGCAACTTTACCAACCACCTCTAAACCAGTATTAACTATACCCAATATCTCTTCAATATCTTTTGCTCCACTAACATCTCTTTTAACCAAGATAAACGGATAACCTTTAGGAGTTATAGTCAGAATAACATACTGAGTACGCGAACCAATTATAGAGTTCCCCGCAATATCAAGTGGGTTTTCTGTTGCATTACCAGTAATATTCCCCTGCGCATCTTTAATTGGTATTTTCGCAACTTGTCCCAAACGACGATTATAAATAGTAGCCTTTACTACACGATCGTCACCCTGAACACTAATAACAAACCTATTAACAATCCTCCCTTGAGCATCTACCAAAAGCATTAAAACACGGCCCTGATTTTCTTGAGCAAAAGGCAATCTAAAATCTTTAAAAACTACAGATTTAAAGGGGCCTACGTCAGTAATAGGCTGATTTTGTAAGAAAATTTTATTAGTCGTCTGAATCTTTGGCAAAATTGGTATACCCGATCTATCAGCCACATAAAAGACAACGGTATATGCCGATTTATTATTAACTTCATTAATATATGCAGAATCAATACCGTTAAGACCGACCACTCCGCTTAATAAACCCACTATAGAAAATATACGTTTCATGCTTATTCCTCCTTACCAATTTTCATCAATTTCATACGAAACCGATGAAAGACTTTCAAATTTTTGTAAATTCCCATCATTATCTATAAAAATTGCAAGGGGTCCCGTCTCCTGAGATCCTGGTATTGTGTAAGGCTTTTTAACAAGCTTACGTGGATCCAGAAGATTAGACTCATAAACCCATATATATTTCTGAGATTTCTTAGGAGCAGCACCATATACTAAAAAGAAAGTCCCTTTTTTAGTATTAATACCAACTGCCTGATTATAAAAATTTAATGGAATAGTCTGACTTTGTGTTACTGGCTCAACTAACAAAGGAATCTCAACACCATTAGTCAATTCGGTATTAGCACCAGAAAACGTATCTACCGCTATATTGCGATCAGGAGACCACACATCAACAAACTCCGCAACACCTGCAATAGATGCCGTTTCATCAGTAGAGTTATTAACCACTCGTTTAATAAAAGGATTAGTGGTATTTCTCAAAGGATTCGAGTCTGCATAGAGACCACCCCAAGAAAAAATACAGCCAGCTAAAAAAGTCGCTGATTTTTTTGTAAAATTCATAGAAAAATCCCCCTCGTTATTCAAAAACAAAATTAAACAGGTTCCTGAGGGTTTGATTTCCGCCAAACCCTCAGATTACTCGTTAAGCCCATATACCTGTTTCTTGAATCGTAACTTTTTTTATAAATTTACCAGAGGTGTCCTTACTTCGTGCCCATGTCAAGGTAAATTCTCTATTTAAACCAACGCCAACAGGAGTACCCGAACCGTCAAACCCACGAACAGCATCAGGAGTATCACTAAAGGCATATTCACCAGCTTCATCATCTTGTTCTGTTTTAGTATTAAGGAACACATCAATACGTCTTAACAATAACAGCCCGATAGGAATTTCTTTACTTTCCTCAGACATCACAATAACCGACTCTTCTTTAAGGTCACACTCTGAATTAGTTACCTTGCCAGCATAATCAAGGCACTCAACTCTTACTGTTTTATCACCGCCAATAAGATTTGGGTTATGATACACTCTTACAGAGACAGCTTTACCTAAATTGTTAACAATACGAATAGCCCATGCCTGCGCACAGACAAATGTACCGGCAACAACAAATAAGCCTGCAATAAGTGAAATACTCTTCATACGCCTCTCCTTTTTTATAAAATTAAACCTGTTCGATCACCACTAATCCATCTTTCATTATACGAACAACAACATCCTTCGTTTTATCGAAAAAACCTCTTTTATCCATGGAGTTTCCACCCTTGTTCTTTACATACGCATCACCACGTACGTCGACCTTTCCATTGGTATCCTGTAAGGTAACCACAGACATATTTTTCATTGACGGCTTATTCTTTAGAACAGTAATTTCTAGCACACCACCATACGTCTGCCAGGGAACAGTAATTCTCGTTTCAACTGATGAGTGTGGCCTAAGAACATAAGGTTCCTTATAATAGGCTCGCCCATCAATTCTATTCTCTGAGCCTGCATCGGTACTTTTTACACGAACAGCATAAGGTGAGTCATTTTTAATACCATTAACAAAAACCCACGTGCCTGCGGCATACGCACCGCCTACTGCACAAGATACAAGGCTCAAGACAACCAGCGAAAAACGAATATTCACGATGTCTTCCCCCTCCTTTGTTAAACTTGTTCCATAACTATTACACCATCATTAGTTACACGAACACTAACATCTTTATTTTTTCCAAAAGAACTTTCCTGAACACTATTGTTTTCTGGAGCCAACCCATCAGCCTTCTTGAGATATACCCGACCGTTAATGTCCTGCATATAGGCATTTGCTACCAATAATTCTGCCTTCTTCCCTATACGTTCAAAAACACTTATATAGACTTTGCCGCCATACAGCTGCCAAGGAATAGTTATGTGCGTTGACACAGAACTTTTACCATTAACCACATAAGGCTCACCACGCGTATAAACACGTCCATCAATTTTATTCTGTGAAGTCGGGTCAGTAATTTTTATACGAATAAAATTAGAACTCTCATTATTAATAGAATTAATAAAAACCCACATACCAGCAGCATAAGCACCACCAAAGGCACACAACATAAAGCCTAAGAAAATCAGCAAAAAACGAATATTCATGACGCCCGACCCTTCTTTTATAAAGAACCATCACAGCTTCTGTTCCTAAGATTAGCAAATAGAAATTTCAAAAATCAACAGTCTTGCTCAAAAAGATTCTTTTTGGCAGACTTAAGACTCAGCATTTCTACTTAAGACAAAAGGATATTTATGACCACCGTAAGCATGGAACTCATTCAACAATTGCGCGAAAAGACCGGCGTCGGCATGATGGACTGTAAAAAAGCTCTGCAAGAAACTGGTGGCGATATAGAAAAAGCCATAGCCGTATTGCGTAAAAAGGGCGCTGCCGTCGCAGAAAAACGAGCAGCAAATGCCACCGACCAGGGAATTGTCCACGCTTACATCCACCCAGGATCTCGCGTTGGTGTTTTAATTGAAATTAATTGCGAAACCGATTTTGTCGCTCGCACTGAAGATATGGTAAAATTTGCCCAAGACTTGTGCCTACAAATAGCAGCTTTTCGTCCACAGTGTATAACTTCTCAAGAAGTTGACGCCGCTCTTGTTGAAAAAGAACGTGCCGTATATATCGAACAACTCAAGGGTAAGCCTGCCGCTATTATAGACCAAATCATTGAAGGTAAGCTCCAAAGATTCTACCAAGACATCTGTCTGTTACATCAGCCTTTCGTCAAAAATGATAAAATCACTGTGGGTGACTTGTTAAAAGATCTCATTGCTAAAATGGGTGAAAGTATCAAAATCAAAAGATTCGTTCGCTTTGAAATAGGCCAATAACCTTACCAAAATTACTGGTTAAGGACATTCATTTCTAAAGAGAGGATTCTATGCTTACGATAGACGTCAATGAAACGACCAATCCAAAGCAGCTTGAAAAGGCCATCGCAGACGAGATGGACAAGCATATAAAACATTTTGAAAAAGAGCTCTTAAAGGTTCGTACCGGACGAGCACACACCTCCATGATCGAAGATATCAAGGTCACTTGTTACGGATCAGTCATGCCACTCAGAGATCTTGCCGCGCTCTCCGCTCCCGATGCAGGACTACTGGTTATCCAATCATGGGATAAGACCGTTATGCCCGAAATAGAAAAGGCTCTTTCAGCGTCAGACCTGGGAGTAACACCTCTTAACGACGGTACCATTATTCGCATTCAACTCCCTCGCATGAGCTCAGCTCGCCGTGACGATCTTATTAAATCACTCGGTCAAAAATTAGAAGTTTGTCGTGTAAGTATTAGAAATATCAGAAAAGATATTCATAATTTTATTCGAGAAAAAGAAAAAGCTCGTAAATTGTCAGAAGATATGAGCAAAAGATTCCAAGACCTTCTGCAAAAAGTCACTGATAAGTTCATAGAAACAGCAGATAAGCTTTCCCAGAAAAAAGAAGAAGAAGTTAAACTTCTCTAACTTCACAAAAGCTTAAAAAGCTTTAAACTTTCAAGTGGGGTCACAATCTGGCCCCACTTCCTTTCAATTAACTTGAAATTCTTTTCTAGGGCCGCTAGCTTAACTGGTAGAGCAACAGACTCTTAATCTGCAGGTTCTTGGTTCGAGTCCAAGGCGGCCCACCAAAATGCAAGAGTGGCGAAATTGGCAGACGCGCTGGGTTTAGGGTCCAGTCCTTAACAGGGTGTGGGTTCGAGTCCCTCCTCTTGCACCAATTTTTATCTTTTGAGTCTGCTTGCCTTTAACATCATTAAAAAAAAGGAAGCAGATATGGAATCACCTCATAATTTCTTTACCTTCTCTATCGTTAAAAAAGAAAACGAACCCCATACCGGTACAATTAATGTTTCTCGTGATTACGTAGAAATTCTCTATCAAGAAGCAGTAAATGCACAAAAGGAAATCACCGAAACGTATGGATTTAATAAAGGCGAAACACCTACCGCTTATATAGAACAGAATTTTCTCCCTCCCATTATCGATCATATTACCCAACTCCTTTTTAATCATTGTATTTCACGATACCTGGTACATTCGCTTGCTGAACATAAAATCACCACCATCGGCGACCCTATATTAGAAACGATTAACGTTTCTCCTCAAAAGGAAGCTCAGTTTTCATTCACTATTTATGAAGGCAATCCCTATCAGCATAGAGAATGGCGCCAACTCATGCTCAAAGCACCCGGAAGAAAAAATTATAAGGACATAGATCGCCACGTTGAATCATTTATAGAGGAAGAGGAAGTGCGCGCACAAACTCTTGATGTCGCACATCTAGGAGATATTATCTGTTTTGATCTAGTATTCTTAAAAAAAGACGGCACACCACTCCTTCCCAACTACACCAATACCCTGTGGATGAAACTGACCAATGAAGAAGTAGATCATGCTCTCCAATCTCTTTTTGAAGGCAAGAAAAAAGGAGAAACATTTGTCATAAGCAGTAGTCCACTCCATGAATACATCACTACAGAACCCTATTCTTACGCCTATCAGATAACCATTAAAGATATTATTTTTAACAATTGCTTTTCTTTCGAAGATTTTAAAAAACATTTTAGACTAAAAACAAATAAAGAAATGCGCCACAAATTAATTGAAGTTTTTTCTTTCAGAAATGACGTCTCACAAAGAAGAGAAACAGTTGAAGCAGCTATGCGCCTCCTGACGCGATTCCACCCGGAAGACATCCCCAATCATCTTATAGATACTCGGCAGAAAATGCTCTTTGATCAGGTACACGCAAATCCTGATTACCAGGTGTATAGAACAAAACCAAATTTCAAAGAAACACTTCGCGCCCTTGCTGAAAAGCAACTACGCGAAACAAGCCTTATTGATGCCATTGGCTATCAGGAAGGAATCCACGTAACGGCTGAAGACATAGCCTGCTACCTAAATTTAGCAAAGCGTTCTCGCACAAAAGAATTTGTTTATTTCAATGCCCCGCTTAACAAGCTCAAAGATCCGGGCGGCATTGTTGAACAAGAATTTCTGGAACGGTATTGTTTGCGTGAAAAAACGCTCAATTACGTTATTAACCACCTTACCAATCGTTCGTAAAAAACATAATGGAATACCTATGAAAACAGTACATAACCTTATCATTATCGGCTCAGGTCCGTCAGCTCTTACTGCCGCCATTTATGCTGCCCGCGCAAAACTTTCTCCGCTGGTATTCGAAGGAAAAGAACCAGGTGGCCAACTAATGAAAACGACAGCAATAGAAAATTGGCCAGGAAACATAAGCATCCTAGGCCCAACACTCATGTTATCAATGAGAGAACAGGCTATAAAATCTGGTGCACAACTCATAGCTCAAGAAATAAAAGAACTACATCTACAACAACAACCCCTTAGTATTAAAACACGTAAGGGAGAATTATTTCAGACGCGTAGTCTCATTATTGCAACGGGATCAACACCACGCATGCTCAAATGCCCAGGAGAAGATACTTACTGGGGAAAGGGAGTTTCAGCCTGTGCCGTATGTGATGGCGCTTTTTATAAAGATAAAAAAGTAGTCATTATAGGTGGCGGTGACTCAGCGATGGAGAATGCTTCCTTTATGACCAAGTTCACCAATGAAATCACAATCGTGCAGCTTTTTAAAGAATTATCCGCATCACCTGCCATGAAACAACGAGTACTTGATAACAAAACAATTACCATACTCTATGAACAAGGCGTAAGCGAAATAAAAGGTAACGGATCACAGGTAACAGGCATACTCTTAAAACATGCTTCAACAAATGTTACTCAAGAACTACCAGCTGATGCTGTGTTTCTCGCCATTGGGCACCATCCGGCAACAGATTTAGTAAAAAATCAGCTTGAATGTGACCGTGCGGGATATATTATTACCAACAACAAAAGTACAAAGACTTCACTTCCCGGTGTTTTTGCAGCAGGCGATGTTGCTGATCCCCATTACCGTCAGGCAATAACAGCTGCGGGAAGCGGTTGCATGGCAGCACTTGATGTACAAGAATATTTGGCCGCATTATAAAGTATCACATCAAGAGAGATGAACGGATTTATAGCTCTGTCTACAGGGATATTTTTACCTTAGATTGAAAAAAAAAGTGTTTATTTTATACTATTATGGTGCTCTCAGCATAATCTCAATCTCAGAATTTTAATCCAGAGGAACGGCATGTCAGTCACTTTTACAGTAAAAAGAAAAAAAAGAAACAGAAAACACGGCTTCTTGAAACGCATGGCAACCAAAGATGGAAGAAAAATCATTAATCGTCGTCGCGCCCGTGGTAAAAAACGTCTCGCAGTACATGCCTAAACATACCCTCAGTGGTAGATCTTCTATAAAGACTGCTTTCGAACAAGCAGTCCCCCTCATGCGTCATCCGGCCTTTGATATTAAAACAGCACCGGCCATTGATCGCGAAGGAAAGCTCCTCATAATTACCCCAAAAGTACTTGGCTCAGCTCCAGTACGCAATAAAATACGTCGTCGTCTCAAGGCTATCTTTCATGAAGAAAAATTATTTACCCTTGGACGCGACGTTATTGTATGGTGTAAAAAACCGAGCACTCTCTTGTCTTTTCAGGATACAAAAGAAATCATTCTTAAAAAGTTCGTCCTATGATCAGTAGAATCCTCATCTGGTGTATTAAAACATTTCGACCATTTCTAGGATATGAAGGCTGTTGTTGTATTTACCCCTACTCCTGCACCTACTACGCAATAGATCTTCTTCAAAAAGAACACCTTATAAAAGCTCTTCCGTTGATTATCCTACGCGTACTTTCATGCAATCCCTTTACCGTTCTTTTTACGAGATTACACACTGCTGTGCATAATTATAGGCATCCGCACTCAACACCTTAAGAGATGCTAAAAACGGAGTAATTTCAGGAGATGAACAGGTAACTAATTCATCTATTTCTTTCTTAATAATTTCGTGAATAGTTGACTGTTTAAGTTCAGTCTTTGTTTTTAATATGCACAGTAAGACTGAGCGTCGATCAGAAGGAGTAAGATAGGAGAGAATTTCAAACCCTGCTGGCGTAACAGTCTGACGGGCTATACAATCCTGCTGTGCCGCAAGTTTAAGTAAAAAACCACCTTTGCGATACAACTCAAGAAGGCGAGCATTATATTCAGCCTTCAGTAAGCCATGTATATAAAGCAATTCATACAGTGAAACTGCTTCAAGAAGGCGATCCTGTTTTTCATAGAGTAAAGCAGCACGCGTGTAACAATCTATGGCTTTTTCATCTGCAAAAGAAAAGAGTAAATCACCTTCAAGTTGCGCTGCAATAGCTTCATCGGAAAGATAATGCATCAAAAGACGATAGATGCCGAGAGCTTTTTCCTTTTCTTTTCGTCCAACAAACTCTGCAAGCTTAAACCAGGCTACAGAGCTTTTACCCGGCTGAATTTGAATCTGTGTCATTACGCCCTACCTTAATTTTTTTATTCATACGACAGACCACCTCTCACAACGGCAAGTGTTGCGCAAAACTATTGCTTTTTCAAGTATATTTTTCATAAACTCATATATGAGAAGTAATAAAAAACAATATAACTAAAGGAGTTCATCGTGAACAAGCTTTTTTTGGCACTCACACTCATAGTGGCCATTACAGCACAAGGCATCTTTGCTGACACACAAAAATGTCCTTGTAATAAACCAAAACCGCCAGCAGCGGTAGTCTTACCTGGCCATAGAACTTTCGAAGTTAAATGCCCTTGTAATGCACATAAACCTAAACCCCAACAAAAACGTTGTGCGGCCTGTCATCACAAACCCCGTCCTACGACACCAGCACGATAAGAAAAATTGGTTTCTTGGGAAATATAGTGGCGCCACCCGGCGCCACTTTCATGACAATATATTGCTTTTTTTGGAGAATATCAGATAGACTGGCTAGCGAGTACCACCATGAGGTGCAGTATGGTAACGGTAACTTTATAAAAAAAGGAACATTATGAATAAAAAATTAGTCGCTCTTTTTGTAGTAGCTGCAGTGGTCGCTTTCCAAGGCGGTCTTTTTGCTTGCCCAAATGGCTCCTGCTGCAAAAAAGATGCTAAACCATGTATGACCTGTAAAAAATCAACATTGAGCTGTGGATCTTGTCATAAAAAACACTGTTCTTGCAAAAAAGACACGACCCCAGCATCAACTGACTGTAATCCAAAAGGTTGTGAAAAGAAAAAGATAAATAGAGTTCGTTGCGAACGTCCTGTATGCGCAGAAACAAAGACTTGCGTTGCTAAACCAACGTGTTCTTGCAAAAAAGAAGTTAAAGAAGAAGGCCAAGCCTAACCAAAGGTGCCTTTATGAAGAGCACCTATAAAACTGCATTATCATAGGTTCTTGTACTCAGGAAATTGGCGGTTGTTATAGCCGCCAATTTTTTTATTCCCACTATTCAGCTTTAACTTGAAGACAAGTGATCAAAATTGCACACTTACCATATTTTTAACAACTTTTTTTTTAAAAAAAAGCATGCTATCATCGTCACGAGTAATGAAAGGGGGCGTTTTCTTGTAAAAACTTGCTTCCGAATAAACGACGACTAAAAAAGGATCCCTATGAAGCAATTGTTATCAATGTTTGTATTATGGCCATTAATGGTAAATGCCATCGACGGAACTCTAGATACATCATTTAATAGTAGTAGTTCACAGCCAGGTGTTGTAACGACAACCGATGAAGGACTAATCACTGGCTCTGCCCTCGCAATTCAAGATGACGCAAAAATAGTTATTGCAGGGACAGCTACTAGCGGAATTAACACCAAATTTGCTCTAGCTCGTTATACAAGCTCTGGCACTCTTGATACTTCTTTTAATAGCTCCGGTATTCAGACAACGACCATTAATACCTCTTCAAATGCCTATTCATGTGTAATTCAACCAGATGGAAAAATTATTATTGCTGGAAGATCGCGTATACAGACCGGCTCTTACCACTTTACCATTGCCCGTTACACAAGCACCGGGGTACTTGATACGACCTTCAATGGTACGGGAATAACAACAGTCCCGTCGGATGTCTTATCCTCAACCATGATTTCCTCTATAGCATTACAGCAAGATAATAAAATAGTAGCCGCTGGATCGTTAGGCGGCCATATAACCGTTGCTCGTTACCTAAGTAATGGCAGTCTTGATACAACTGGTTTTGGAGGTGGGCAAGGCTATGTGCAAACTAATCTTGGAGCTGATAGTACAGCCCAGTCGATTGTTCTACAATCAGATGGTAAAATTGTAGTGGGTGGTTATGTTTCAACAGGTTTTTTAAGCTACGATATAGTAATAGCTCGTTATACCAATACTGGCGTACTCGACACATCATTTAACGGCACAGGTGTAACAACCACACACATCAGCTCTGCTAACCAGGTCTATGGGATTTCTATGCAAGAAGATGGAAAAATCGTTGCCGTTGGAAAATCAAATACATCTTTCTGTGTCCTTCGCTATCAGACAGACGGTACTCTCGATACCTCTTTTAATGGGACAGGTTTTACGACAGAACTACTTAACAACGCTGCCATTGCATACGCAACCACCATTCAGTCTAATGGGAAAATTCTTGTTGCAGGAGGTTCATCAACAGGAGTAACAAATTACTATCTCATACTTGCCCGTTATCTTGACAACGGCACCCTCGATCCCTCCTTCAACAACATTGGTATCACCACCACGCACATAAATGCAGGATCAACACTGGCACGCTCCATGGCATTACGATCGAATGGTAAAATAGTAGTAGCCGGAGGAACAAATATGTTTATGGCAGCACAATACCTAACTATGCCCGTCACTCCCCTTTCTGTCTTGAGCGTACAACTTCTTGCAAAAGAGTGTTCTTTACAAATTCCTTATTATTCTCAACTTTCAGCAACGCTTATCATAAAAGATTGTCAGACACCTTCATAAGTTCCCTTTTATGAATATTTTGCCAATGTTTGTTTTTCATAATTCGCTCGCCTCAAACTGCATTATCATAGGTTCTTGTACTCAGAAAATTGGCGGTTGTTATAACTGCCATTTTTTTTGTATCAACACCACAAGCTTTTAGCGATTGTATCAGTCAATTAATTGACAAAAAATAGGCGAATTACTACGCTATAGATGTCGATTTTTCTTATTCTTTTCCGTTTTTATGCCGAGGTAGCTCAGTGGTAGAGCAGAAGCCTGAAGAGCTTCGTGTCGATGGTTCGATTCCGTCTCTCGGCACCATTTTTTTAATCGTTTGCAAAGCAGATCACCGTTTGATACGCTAAAGCACGTTAAGTTCTTTCGCATTCACCAGCACAGGACCCCTATGGTTACCGATCACAAGCTCTCATCACTCCTTACTGATACTCAACAACAACTCACAACAGCTTTTAAAAAAGTTTCTACTCAGAATGAACTAGAAACCGCGCGGGTACAATTTCTAGGGAGAGAGGGCGTTTTAGCACAACTTATGGGCATACTTCAGACACTCTCTTTAGAAGAAAAAAGACTCTTTGGGCCACAACTTAATGCACTTAAGCAACAGGCCCAGCTCTTATATAACAACAAGAAAGAATCATTACTCGCTAAAGAGCAAGATCTCCTTGATGCGCAATCATCACATTTCGACGTGACAGCTTATCAGCCAGGAAGAAATAAAGGTTCTCTGCATCCGTATACCCATGTAGCACAAAAGATTGAAGATATTTTTATATCAATGGGATATGAAATTGCTGACGGACCTGAAATTGAAACCGATTTTTATAATTTTGAAGCACTCAATATCCCGCAAGATCATCCTGCACGTGACTCACAGGACACTTTTTGGATAAACAATCAACAACTTATGCGTACCCATACCTCATCGGTACAAATTCATGCTATGCAAAATAGGAAAGGTCCCCTCGCCCTTGTATCAATTGGAAGGGCCTACCGTAACGAAGCAACGGATGCTTCTCATGATTTTATGTTTATGCAGCTTGAAGGATTATATATTGCAAAGAACGTCTCACTCTCCCATTTATTTGGTACGATGAAACTGTTTTTACAAAAACTTTTCAATAAACAGGATCTTTCTCTACGAATGCGTCCTAATTATTTTCCTTTTGTTGAACCGGGCGTGGAAATTGATATGACCTGTCCTTTTTGCTCATCGGGCTGTTCGGTATGTAAGCAAACAACCTGGATCGAGATTTGCGGTGCCGGCTTGGTACATCCGTACGTGCTACGTGCATGCGGTATCAATCCTGAGCAATACAGCGGTTTTGCTTTTGGGTTTGGGTTCACACGACTTGCTATGCTCGTCTATGGTATTCCTGATGTACGTATCATGCATGGTTCTTTCTACGGAAATAAGATAGAATTTCTTGAACAATTTAAATAAAAAACGGAGACACGGTTCATGCAGATAACTACTTTGGTCATACCAGCTGCAGGACTCGGAACTCGATTTCTTCCCGCAACAAAAGCTATCCCCAAGGAAATGCTTCCGTTATTTGATAAGCCTGCAATACACTATAGCGCCCATGAAGCGCTTTTATCGGGAATATCACAGTTCGTCATTATAACCAACGAACATAAGCAAAGCCTTAAAGATTACTTTACCCATACCCCCCACCTAGAAGCTCAACTCCGCCACCAACACAAAGAACACCTAATCAAAGAATGTGAGCAACTCGCACGCCTATGTTGCTGCTCCTTTATCTATCAAAATGAACCTCTAGGGCTTGGACATGCCATATTAATGGCACGTAAAAGCATCCGCGAACCATTTTTTGCCGTATCACTCCCTGATGATATTATACGAGGCACTCAACCGGCCCTTGCACAGCTCATGCAGATACATTCCCTCTATGGCGCAACTATTGTTGCTGTACAGGAAGTACCTCGTGAACAGGTGTCTGCGTATGGTATTATTCGTATTGGAAAGCAACTATCATCTGATCTGTTTGAAGTTGCAAGCATGGTAGAAAAGCCATCACCACAAGATGCCCCCTCTCAACTTGCTATCGTTGGCCGCTATATTTTATCTTCACGTATTTTTGAGTCTCTGGAGTCTATAAGCACCGGTGCGCGAGCAGAGCTTCAGCTCACTGACGGAATAGATGCGATGCTCCAACGAGGAGATCGCGTACTTGCCTATAAATTCACCGGCACTCGTTACGATATAGGAACGCCACTGGGCCTTCTTAAAGCAACAATTTCCTTCGCGCTTGAAGATCCAACCTATCATCAACCCTTAACACGGTTTCTTGCCGAAATAGGCACCGAACAACGTCGTAAGAAACCACGTATACAAAGATCTCCAGATAACTACCTCATATAAGATAATTACTTCACATTTTTCTATTGTTGACAAAAAGACCTGTTACAGACCATGCTGTACCAAATCATATAGACTCATCCAAAGTCTATAGGTAAGGTTTTTGACAATAAAAAAGTTGCCGTGGGGTGTTTTATGAAGCTCAACTTACACTATTTTGTTGTACTTATGGTACTGTGTTGCTCGAGCTATAAAATATTTGGTATGAGTATGAATGCCACCCATCCCATACCCATACCAAAAGCCCCTGTTGGGATGGCAGCCATTATCAAACATTCATTTGGTGACCTGCTAATAACAAATCCCCATAAAGCAAAAAGATTCCTCTCCCTGCGTTATGCCGTTGAGCTAGGAGACGTAGCCCTCATATGCAATGCAGTACACGATGCAGAAGATATTATTGATGTATTAGACGAGACTGGACATACATTACTCATGTGGGAAGCCGCACTTGGCAATATTAGTACGGTAAAAATGCTTCTTTGGATAGGTGCCAATCCCACCATCATAAGTCCTATTGATGATATGACAGCTCTTGCATTTGCCATCATGAATAACCATCAAGATATAGCAAACATCCTACGCAATACCAGCACACGGTAAACAATAATTGTTAAAAACGAGAGAGAAGAATATGATGAAATTTAATTTTATTCGTTCATTGTCTAATATTGAGCAGCAAGAAGTTAATCTTTTTGGCGGAAAAAATACATCACTGGGGCATCTGACAAAAACTGCTCAAGCTCTCCATCTCAACATACCTTCCGGTTTTGCCCTCAGTACTCATGCATATAAAGATCATCTGAGTTCACATCATCTTGATCAACACATAGAAGATCTCGTTACTCTTTTCCGTCAGCACTATAAAAGCAACTCATCTCCCCACGCCCTCGAGAAAATAAGTTCTCGCATACGAGCATTAATCGAGGCTGCACCATTTTCACCAGAACTTATTGAAGAAGTAACACAGGCATATCATGAACTTAGCCGTACCAATCATACTAAAAACATAACCGTAGCCGTACGATCATCTGCCACTGCCGAAGATCTCCCCCATGCTTCTTTTGCTGGACAACAAGACTCATTTCTTTCCATCAGCGGTGTTAACAATGTTCTGACAGCAATAAAAAAATGTATGGCCTCACTCTTTACAACACGAGCACTTATGTACCGCTATGAACATCACTATCCTGAAAAAAATATCGCTATTTCTGTAGGGGTCCAAGTAATGATACCTGCTGATCGTTCGGGAACAATCTTTACCTGTGATACAGAAACGGGATTTCCCGGCATTATTATCATTAACAGCAGCTACGGTATGGGAGAATTATTAGTTAAAGGAGAAATAACTCCTGACGAATTCCATGTACACAAAGAAACATTCAAAAAAGGGTATGCTTCGCTTATTAAAAAGGGGATGGGTGATAAAAAATATCGCATAACCTCAACAGGGAAACGAGTACCAACACAACTATCACAAAGAACACGCTTCTCTCTTAATGAAAAACAAATACGTGCGTTAGCACAGGCCGGAATATCCATTGAACAAGAATACAAACGTCCAATGGATATTGAATGGGCCTATGATAAAAAAACAAAAAAATTATACATCGTACAAGCACGACCAATAACAGCTATTCCTACACAACAAGAGTCTCTGATAGAAGCTCATACCCATGATCAAACAGAAAAAACAGCCCTAACTAAACCAATCGTAACTGGTCAGAGCGTAGGAACAAAAACTGTTTCAGGAACGGCGCGTATTATTACCAGCCTTAACAACAGTAGTTCCTTCCACGAAGGCGATATCCTTATAACCTCCATGACAACACCAGACTGGTTGCCATTGATAAAAAAAGCAGGAGCCCTTGTAACCGATAGTGGCGGCCGAACCTGTCATGCTGCATTAGTAAGCAGAGAATTAGGAATTCCCGCCTTAGTAGGAACTAAAGAAGCAACAAGGCTCATTAAAACAGGTGCTTTTATAACCGTTGACTGTTCACGGGGTAGTACCGGTGCTGTATATCGATCATCAAAAAATAACATGACAGTAGTTAAGAAAAAAACAGCTCCCTTAAAAAATTATAAAAATGTCTGGTTAACTATTGGCCAACCAGACAAAGCCTATCAACTTGCATCATTACCCGTACAAGGAGTAGGACTTGCCCGAATTGAATTCATCATCGGATCAGAAATTGGCATACACCCTATGGCATGCTGTCAACCGCACAAGCTTGATTCTCAAACAAAAAAAACAATAAGTACGCGCGCTCGCGAACATGGCTACCATTCAGCACAAGATTTTTTTATTGGCACCTTAGCTCATGGCATTGCTCGTATTGCTGCCAGCTTTTATCCACGACCAGTTATTGTCCGTTTTTCAGATTTTAAAAGTAATGAATACCGCCAACTGGTAGGTGGATCATTCTTTGAACCTCATGAAGAAAATCCCCTCTTGGGTCTTCGTGGCGCATCACGATATACCAATGAGCTCTATGCCCCCGCCTTTAAACTTGAATGTGCCGCACTTAAAAAAGCACGTTCGATGGGATTTACCAACATAAAACTCATGATTCCCTTCGTACGTACCGTACAAGAAGCACATGCTGTTACATCACTTCTTACCAAAAATGGACTCAAACGCAGTTCCCATCTTGAATATATTATGATGTGTGAGCTTCCCTCTAACGTAGTCTCCTTTGCTAGCTTCTGTCCCCTATTTGATGGATTTTCTATAGGATCAAATGATCTTACCCAGCTTACCTTAGGAGTCGATCGCGATTCAGCACTCCTTGCTCCTTTGTTTGATGAACGCACTCCCGAAGTAAAAGAGATGATTGGACTAGCAATTACTTATGCATGTAAGAACAAAAAAACAATAGGTATCTGCGGGCAAGCACCGTCAGATTATCCAGAACTCATATCGTGGCTATTTAAACAAGGAATCTCATATATATCACTGACAGAAGATTCACTGTAACACTTGTTTTTCGAAGCCCATTTTTATGGCACCACTTTTTTGAACTCTTTCAATACAGTGTAAGTTGCCATTTTTTTGTCATTATACCTAGCTATAATGAATATAAGACCTACCCCTGCAACTATCAACCTAGGCCTCATCTAGCAGTAGACTTATATATCTCTGGTAGCAAGATCTTTGTGGTAATGAACTACATCTCAAACAACGTCCCCGCTCAAGCCAAGGTGAAATTAAGACGTTTTACATTCATTACCAATTAATTGGTTCTCTTTTCTGACTGGCAATATTTTTTCGATCTCTTTCAAGGTAGAGTAAGTAGCCAATTTTTCTCCTGGATATATGCTACTTAACATTAGAAACAGACTTGATCCAGCCAAAAAATATCCCAACCCTTGCAACCCAATTGCTTTTATTTGATATTTTCTATTCAACCGTTCAAAATCAGTAGTATCCATCACAACCCGCTCGTCATAACTCCGTCCACTTTCCCAGGGAACAACTGCTGTAGTTGTTTGTTCGAATGGCCCATTCTGAATTCCATATAACCTAACCATTTTTTCAACTACACGCCTGTCTTCTTTCAATAATGCACTTGAATGCTGGCCATCCCCAATTAAAATTCCCGCACAAGTTGCAGCCGCTATACTCGCAAAAAAGCCAGGTACCCCTCGCGCCCAACGAATAGCATGCGTTTTCCATGTAATTTTTAAGGAAACTTTTTTTAAAATTGGTTCAATATCTTGTCGGAACAACAATCTACGAACATTATCTTTTTCTTCGGAAACAAGCAAACTACTCAATTTTACCCAGGCAAAGTCGGTAGCAAGTTTATCAATTTTTTCTATAAGTTGTGCGCGCTGCTCTTCAACTGATACGCCTACTGGCATTTCTTTAGCACATAAAGCACATGTTATGCTAAGAACCAACCATTTTACATTCATAAAAAATCCCATCATATTCTTCTGATTAATATAACTAACATCTGTACTCTCATGTATTTTTAAGCTTGTGAATTACCAATGCTCAGCGGAACTTCACCCAACAATAAACTTATATATCTCTCGTAGCCAGATCCTTATGATAATGGCTACATCTCAAACAACGTCCGCGTTCAAGCCAAGGATACCGATCACATTGGCACGTACATGAAACATAGTGATAATTCTTATAATCATACCCGTCACGCGTATCAGTATGTTTACTATTATCCATACAGCCTACACGCGCCGAGATAGACGCTGCCAACATAATAAGACATGCAACAATCAGAAACTTAGCCTTCATAGTCATTCCCCCTGAGTATCAGTTACAACCATACTACCTGAATCCTTATCTGCAAAATAAGGCTTATTTACCTTGCCATTTGGCCCCACGCAGATGGGGCACGCACCACACACAGCGACAAACATAAAGCAGACGTATACCCCACAACCCAGACAAAGAGCCCGAGGAAGCCAGCGACATAGTCCCGTTTTATTCTTCATACCCCCTCCTAAACAGTTAGAGTTACTTTCCTAACTCTCATGATAGCAATTAACAGTTACAAACAGCAATAATTTCCATTATTTTTTACTATACAGCCTCACTTTAAGACCATTAACAACGGTATTTCACGAGCTTTTGACAAGATTGGAATATTTTCTGCAAAATTATTGCTTTTTGAATATCTAATTTGTTAGATTGAAAGTAGGAAAACGTTAAAGAGGACGAAATCATTAACATTATTAATAAGGAGAATCTCAATGAATAAGTCATTATTATTGTCACTGTCAGCACTACTTTTAGCAGCTGGTAGTATGTCAGCTAAGTGGTTCAAAGTTCATAACGAAACTGGTATGACGCTCTATGCGCATATCTATTGTAACGCTGGCGATACAACTCCAAAAACCATCAGTACTATTGATAAAAACAATCGTGACTATGGGATTGGTGACTCAATAGCCTGGTGTAATCCAATACAAAAAATAGGGTTTGGTGTTGTCTCTGGCACACCAACGCGTTTTATTTATAGAAATGGCGATAATGACGTTGAAGTAAACGTAACAGCTGACGTCATACTTAAAATAGACGGTAGTGCCGCAGACGTTACTGGAACAGCTACGTATCAAACCTATCCATACAACAGGGGTTACTAAAAAAAGAAATTTTAAACCTCAACAAAGCTCAAAAATGAGTAGGGTTATGTATGAAAAATATATTTTTTAGCTTAGCAATCATCTTGTCATCGTTTGTTTTTACGGCATTTGGTAAGACATTCCATATATTCAACACAACAGGACAGCCATTGTGGACATATACCTACTGTAACCCTGGAGAAGCCGCACAAAACAAGTTTAGAACAGAGGATGCTCTTGAAACAGGGAAAAAGGATCATTACATGAGTGATTCGATGTTCCTGTGCCTCAAAATTAATGATGTTGGTTTCGCCTTAGAAAAAGGTAAGCCTTCGCTCTTTATAGAACGTGGTATCAATAATAAGGACGAAATCATTCACATTACAAAGGATGATACGGGAAAATTAGTCGTTTCCTTGCGAGAAGTCATGTGGAATAGACTTTCATCAGAACAAATAGCCGGTAGAGTCTTTGCTAGTTTAGCTATAGTCGGGCTGCTCACTTCTGGTCATTAAACAATTCTTAGATTTATTTATGGAAACACTTAAGTAAAAAAAGGAATTATTATGAAAAATATATTTTTTAGCTTAATAATCATCATGTCATCCCTTGTTTTTACGGCGTTTGGCAAGACGTTCCACCTTTACAATGACACAGGTGCGGACGTATGGGCCTATTCATACTGTAAAGCAGAAGATAATAATTACAGAACTGAGGACAGATTGGAAGTCGGCAAGAAAGACTTTTATATGAGTGACTCTATATTCCTCTGTAATCCTATTAAAAAAATCAGCTTTTCTCTGGTAAAGGGAAGTCCTTCTCTTTTCATAGACAGAGGTGTAAATAGTGATGAAGAAATCTCAATAATTAAAGATAGTAACGGTAACCTCGCAGTTAAACGCGGCGCATCAGGAAGTAGAGCTTACGCAATGCAAAGCGCTGCCGCAACAAATAGAGGCGGATGGGTTTTTAGAGGATAAGGCGTACTATCTCATAAAGACATATTTTTAAATAAGTATACGAATAAGCTCTTCAAGACTGATGCAGCCCTGATCAACCTTCAGGGCTGCATCATGTATAAGAGGTTTCATACCATCACATAACGCCTGCTCATACAACCGAGAAAAGACCGGTTGCTGAGTAAGAAGTAATCTGAGTGCATGCGTCATCATAAGTAATTCAAATATACCTATCCTGCCGCGATGGCCAAGATTATAGCAAGCAGCACAACCTTTACTTGTATAAAAATGTTGTATAGAAAGCTTATGGCACGTAACAAAAGCAAGCTCATCTGCCGTTGGTGTTACTTCTCTACGACATGATTCACATAACTTACGAGCAAGGCGCTGAGCAAGAATCCCCGTCAATGAAGCATTAATTAAAAACGGTTCTATACCCATATCAAGCAACCGCATCAGTGCTCCCGTAGCATCATTCGTATGAAGAGTACTGAGCACTAAATGTCCCGTAAGCGCCGCTTGAATAGCAACACGGGCTGTTTCACGATCACGAACCTCACCAACCATAATAATATCGGGATCCTGACGCAACAATGCACGGATTCCCTTTTCAAAAGTAAACCCAATTTCAGGATATACCTGCCCCTGAGTAATATCTGTCACATGATATTCAACAGGATCTTCAAGCGTAATAATATTTTTTTCATCAGAACGTATACGTGAAAGCATAGCATGGAGAGTTGTTGTTTTGCCAGAACCAGTCGGCCCCGTAACCAAGAAAAATCCACCTGAACACTGTGCCAACTTTTTAATAGCGGCACACATTGAATCTTCAAAGCCAAGTTTCTCTAGATCACGTGTTTCCTGAGTACGATCAAGGATACGTATGACTATTTTTTCACCATACACCGACGGAAAAGTTGCTACCCGTACATCAAGCGTCAGGCCTTCATGCTCAAATGAAAAAGTCCCATCCTGAGGAAGCCTTTTTTCGGCAACGTTCATATGGGACAGAACTTTAATACGTGCCATAATCTGCTGGGCATAGTTCATATCAAGCGGATGTTGAAGATACAATATGCCATCAATACGGAACCGAACACGTACCTGTTCACGGGATGGCTCTAAATGAACATCAGAGGCACGCAGAGAAACGGCTGCCGCCAAAAGATCATTCAATAAACGTATAGCTGGTGAATCGGGTCTATTCATACACTAAAAATATCAGGAATATTTCCAAGAAATAAACATACCAACAACCAAAGCACACATTTCCATAACATGCACACGTCCCCACGTAATAAACTGGACACCTAAATCAGAGAAGCTCTTTACGCCTAAAATCTCATACATAAGTTTGTAGTTTATTGTCACCAACTTAAGATAGTCAAAGATACCAAGCACAAAAATTGACCCAACAACCGCAATAACGACTATTTTACCAAAATGTTTAACAAGAAAACCAAGAACAAAGCCGCCAAGAACGAACAAACTTAACGCAATAAAACGATCAGACGTCATATGAAAACTATCCCACGTACTCTTAACTACTTCAGCAACGTCGGTAACGGGAACTGGGGGGGTAACAGGTGTTTGTGGTGTCATAAACATCTCCTTTCTCTTTTTTGTTTCAATTTTACCAACAAAAAGGCGCTTAACTTAATGATAAGCTAAGCGCCTTTTTGTTAAACTGTTTTAAGCAGCTTTAGATAACCATGTCGCGAAGCGCTTTACCTGGCTTAAACTTTGCAACTCTCTTTGCAGGGATTTGCATTTTCTTACCGGTAGCAGGGTTAACACCTACGCGGCTCTTTCTTCTCATAAGAGTGAAAGTACCGAATCCGGTGAGAACAACTGATTTTCCGCCCTTAAGCGTAACACCAACTGACTTTACGAAAGCTTCGAGCGCTCTTTTGCATGCAACTTTAGGAAGTTTTGATGCTTTAGACATTTGCTCGATTAATCTTGCTTTGTTCATAGAAATCCTTTTTACACAAATCTTTGTTTTGTCCTGTAATCACCATGACAAACAAACTAGCAAATCTTGAGGCGTCTGTGGTGCCGAGGGCCGGACTCGAACCGGCACGGGCAATGCCCGAGGGATTTTAAGTCCCTTGCGTCTACCGCTTCCGCCACCCCGGCATCTTATTATGTCACCTACGGTTTGTCAACAATTATTCCTCAGCCCCTTTTTTTGGAGGCGGCACCCGGATTCGAACCGGGGATGGGGGTTTTGCAGACCCCTGCCTTGCCACTTGGCTATGCCGCCCAACTGGCTTATGAGGAAAATTTTTCTAATTTTTCAAGCAACTCAAGCGCTGTAATAACAGGAGCCGCATGATGGCTCTTTACTTCATCACCAAGCGCCCGTTGTAAAAACTTGTTTTGTTTTTGTCCAACAACCCAACGAACATAACGTGGTTCGGTAAGACTCAATTGATAAAACTCATGAATGCCACCAGGAAACACACGTACATTCGTAAAACCAAGACGAACAAGTTCATCGTAGGCATTATATTTTTCTGAGCAACGAGAATCAGTACAATAAACTACAAGTTCAGTCGCACGATCCCATTCTTTTGTTGTATCTTTCAAGCGATCTGTTTCTAATAAAAGAGCATCTTTAATATGCGCATCGGTATACACTTCCGGCATATTAACATCTACAAGTACCAACCCTTGTGGTTTGGTTACTGCTTTAGTTTCTTGCTTTTTTGAGCATGAACACATACCCAACAAAATAATCCCACCAAGCCCTACCACTGATAACAGTCTCTTCATCATAAAAACCACCGCGAAATAAGGTAATGAAAAATACAACCGATTGCTAAAATTTTACCAGGTTAACGTACGATCTGCAAACATCTTGAATAACGAATACGCTTAAAAAAGTCGATCGGATGCTTTAATAAGTCAAAAACCATCCAATTTTCATCGCTATCTAAAGAAAATATTCGGAAGAAAATTCTGCCATGTATTCGTGAACCATCAAGTGGCCCAAAGAAACGAGAATCGGTACTGCCTAAACGATTATCTCCCATTGCCCAGTACTGATTATTTCCCAAAATAATATCAAATTCGTCAGGAGAATCACCCGTTGACCAAGCAGGTCGCTGTTCACTATAGAAGTGTACAGGTGTTCCAGGGAGTCTCTCAATTTGATCGCCACAAGCATTAACAAGAATCATTGCTGGATTAATGACATAGAATTTTTGTTTATCCCAACTGATCGCAGGATCAAACGAGCGGTGCTCACGAACAAGAATGCCTTTCCCTTTTGGTACAGCTATCTCTATCAGAGGATACTTATTAACATATGGCTCGTTAATCAATTTTTGTCCATTAACATAAATCACCGGTCGCCCATCTTCAATCACACCCTTAACATGATCACCAGGAACACCAATAACACGCTTTGTCCAATTTTCTGACCACACAAAGCGCTGCCATAAATTCATTAACTTGTTATCTGAATACACTTGTTCAGGATTATTAAAGGCAATAATTTCACCCCTCTTTGGCTTGATAAACCAATAGCTTAATTTATCAGAAACAAAGCTTTCACTAATCAATAACGTTGTTTCCATCGATCCTGAAGGAACCTTGTAAAGACCAAAAATAAACGTCCTTATGAGAAAGGCAATAGGAATAATAATAAAAACAAGTTCAAACCAAAACTTAAATGACGACAATTCTTTGATCTCACTTTTTATAGACATACACTGTCCCTCGAGTAATTAGACCAGAAAAATAAATGGGTTCACTTGTTTATTATACACATAGACTTCAAAGTGCAAATGGGCAGCTGAGCGGGCCCATGAGCTTTTACGCACATTCCCCGTCTCTCCCACCTTACCAATGATCTGTCCTTTCATGACATGATCCCCCGCTTCAACATGAATTTTATCAAGATGAGCATAACGTGTTTTAAACTTGGAATTATGTTCAATAAGAATGGTATTACCATAACCTGGCTGATAACAAGCAAGCGCAACAATACCCCCACCAGCAGCACAGACAGGAGTTCCTCGTGACGCACCCATATCAATACCTTTATGAAATCCTAAAGCACCACTACGCTTTCTACGTGGACCAAAAGGAGAGCTCAACCAAAAACTTCCCTTAGCAACGGGCCAATCAAAAATTGGCTCCCGCTGTTCAGCAGATAAATAATGAGAGAGACGCCGAACATAGCTTAATACAGGACGCTTCTTGCAATTTTTTTTAACTAATTTCTTCTTAGCCGTAGTACCCACAACAAAAGTATCCGATTGATATCTACGCTCAAGAGCAGAGGTAAGATTGTGCTGGCGGGCAAAGGAAAGAGCTGATTTTTTTAAATAATGGGGTTCACGATTGACCACCAAAAACTGTCCGTTTTTATGATCGTTGGAAGTTATTATTTTTTTTTTTAACTCCTGTGTCTCCCCTTCTTGCGCTTCCTTTAATGATCCATACTCATAAACGAGCTTTTTAAAGGCCACTATGTACGTGGTATAGTCCTCCTTGAGAGACTCAAGCTGTGCAGATTGCTCCTTGAAAAAGAAGTATTCACGCACAAGAAGTGTCGTCACGATACACATGACGAAAACCCAGGCAGCAAAAATTAGTTTATATAACGACATATAACTCTTTTTTCGACAAATAATTTCGTAAGAAAAAGGAAGCCACAAGCATAACAGAATTCTTTACTCTTAACACCCCCCACAATTAGAATAAAAAAATCATACTATCTACTCATTGATGGTAAAACACCACCAATTCGCGTGAAAAAATCTAACTTCTTGCTTTATACACAATTAATAGAATACTTTATTAAAGTAATGTCCCTAAATAGTAGGAATTTTATGAAGAAAAAAATAACAAAATCTAAAGGCAGCGTAACGCTTGAAATTGACAAGGCCGTTGCAGATGCTCTCGGAATTAATCAAAAATCAAAACTAGAAATGATAGTAGTGAATGAGACACTTATCATTAAAGCAAAAAACAAGAAGTCATCAAAAAAAAGAATATCCAGCCTTAATTCTCTCACTAATAGCTTGATGAATAAATATGAACCCGTCTTAAAAAAACTTGCTAAAACATGAAGCCGCATCTATTTCTTATTTTCATGAATCTTGCAGATGTTGTAAGAATTCATGACATGGTTATTAGCAGATTTGGTGGACGGCCAGGCCTTCATGATCATGGATTGCTTGAATCCGCCATTAATCACCCTTGGATGATAATTGAATTCGGAAACGAGAAAGAACAAGAGATTTCAAATTTAGCGGCTGCCTACTTTTTCCACATTATAAAAAACCATCCATTTCTAGACGGGAACAAAAGAACAGGCCTTCTCACCGCCATAGAATTCATGTATAGAAACGGTTTCGAGGTAAAAGGAACTTTTGGAGAGACATATGAGAACTTATATCAACTCTCATTAACTACAGCACTATCACAAACAAATCAGAAAGAAATTGCCATTTTTTTTAAGAAGATAATGAAAAAAATCAAATAGTCTTTCTTAAAACGTCAATCCCTCGTCACAAGCATATTTTAAAATATTCAAGCCATTCGCGAGCATCTTCAAGCAACCGCTCACACGAAATATCTCGTTGTTCGTAAGGAGCATACGTGGTATAGCTTAACATGCGTGCTTCAAAAAGTAGCCAACACTCATATCTACCCGGTGTTTTTTTCAAAAAATTATCCACATAATTGCGCGCCTCTTCGTCAGAAAGTCCCGTTCTCTCTCTAAATAATTCATAAAAAAGAGGTGCCAAGTCTTTTAAAGTTTTGTGCGTACGTATCAACCCCAACTTTTTAAAAGCCCGCTTATACACACTATTTTTTCTCGAACGTAGAGATTTATACCCAGAGCAATACCCCTTTATCCCACCCCAGACACACACCATAAGAATAATAAAATACATACCGATTTTTATAATCATTTTCCAAGGAATTGTTTTTTTTATAGGCAAAGAAGCCTGTGCATAATTCTCTGCAAAACAACTATCAGAAGATTGTTTTTGTTCCTGCTCATCAGAAAATTTTGTCGCTACTTGCTTAACCGCTTGAATAGTAAGAGTTACTGAATTTGTACGTATCGTACGATACTGTTTTTTCTGCGTATCAAAAAAGGTAATTTCTTGAGACGGTAACACAAAATTACCTGCTTCTTGAGGATGCAGTACATATTCATATGTTTTCGTTCCCGATTGAATACTGCCCTCTTTTTTTGATCCTGAAGAATACGCTCGCATACCAGCAGGTACTGTAAGCTGAAATTTTGGTAATACATCAAGATTTCCAGAACCTGAGAAGGTCAACGTCGCTGTTACACCTTCACCCCGCTTAACCGCAGGGGCTGAGAGAGTAAGCTGTGCTTTGGTAATCTGTCCAATAGCACACACCTGCTTTGTGGTACAAGGAAGCGCTTTTACGATCATCGTAGAGGGATGTGATCGAATATACCCTTCCCTCTGCTGCGCATAAGACCAACCCCAGAAAAAATTGTCGTTACGTGATTCAACGATATAGTAACAACAGGCTCCTGGAACGATGATTTCTCCTGGCTTATTAACACAAAGATAACATAGCCAGGTACGTTTTTCACGTGACTGTCCTTCAGAAGAATAGGTAATAATGTGCGGCTGCTCCGCTCTGCACGCAACAAACTCAGATTCAGGGCACAGAAGTTTTTGAAGAGCAACAGTTCGCTGGTCATAATCACATGTAATAACACACGACACATATTCACCCGCATACACCTCGTGTGCATCACACGTCATAGAACAGGTTACCTGATCACGGGATGGAACTGCTGGCGTAATGGATACCCTTAGAGAATAACCAGGAACACTCAATTCAAACTCACCCAACGAATAAGCAAGGAGCGTATACTGGTAAATATGTAGTTTGGTAACGGCACCATTAGTATTTATTTCTTGTACTGCTTGTTGACGAGCGATAATGTTAAAATGCTGCAACCCTGCTATTTCTGGTTCTTTTTCAGATCCATCGCGCTGAACAAGAACCGTAAGCAGCAGTGGTTGGTCATATGACTGTGAGGTAATACGCTCACCAGCACATGAGGATAGTTTGAGCACCACATCATGCGCAGATAGAGACAAACACAGCACACATATCATGCTCATGCACATTAAAAAACTACCAATCTTTTTGAGCATTATTCACCTGTGAACGAGCACCACCAGCCTGAACGGCTGCTCGAATTAATCCCTTTGTTTTCTGCTCATCATCATGTTCTGCCTGAGCAAGAAGATCTTCTTGTTTCCCTGTCATTTTTTTTTCACCAGCACGCTGATCATCAGCCTGTTTGTCTCCCCCATCTTGCTGGGCTGCTTGTTTTTGCTGTTCATCTCCAGCAGACTGTTGTTCAGGTTTTTGTTGTTCTTGCCCCTTTTGCTGGTCAGCCTTTTGTTTTTCATTATCTTGCTGATTCTGATCCTGTTGTTGCTGATCGTCCTTTTTATTCTCTTTATTCTGTGTATCGTTTTTATCTTTATTTTTATCGTTTTGTTTTTTTTCTGTGTCGTTATTCTTCTGTTTTTCTTTTTGCTCTTGCTTTTGCTGCTCAAGTTTACGAGCTAATTCAATCCGCTCACGAGCATATTTATTTTCTGAATTTATCGAAAGCACACGTTCATACGTCTGTACTGCTTGCTTAAATTCACGTTGCTGTATCAGACAATCCCCCGCATTAAAGAGCGCCTGTTCCCGTTCACTAGCGTGTATACTTTTTTCTGCAACAGTCTCAAAAAATTCTCGCGCAGGCTCATATTTTTTTTGTTCATACAACGTTTTTCCCACGTTATAAGAACATTTAACATCATCAGGAGAAGATACACTCTCTTGTCGATACAACTGTTCTGCATAGTTAAAATCTTTATTATGAAAAGCCCGTTCTGCACGCCATGAATCATAAACAGCACTCAGGGATACAGGAATAAAAAAGAACAACACACGTATGTTCATAACAACCATCCACCTAAGAAACAGATCAAACTCACCGCAGCAGGATAGTAATATAACTCCTGTGCACAACGTCGCTCAGATATCTGAGCAGTGTCCCGTTCTCGCTCAAAACGATCAAGAGCCTTCTGAAGAGATGCCACAGATTTCATCGACGTTCCTTCGATATAATGAGCACCGGTGGAAGCTGAAAGCTGCTGTAAAAGTTCTGGACATAAACGAGAAATAACCACTTTACCCTGCTGATCTTTATGATGGCCAATAAGTACCCCTTGATCATTATATAAAGCGATAGGGGCACCTTCACGAGTACCAACACCAACAGTGAATAACACAATATTTTTTTGTGCAAGCTCCTGTTTTAACGAGCCTACATCGGGAGAAAAATCTTCACCATCAGTTACCAACAGAGCAAGCGTTTGCTTTTTGCCACCCTGATGAGCAATCTCACTCAGTCTTTTTAAAGCAGGAGCATATGCTGTTGTCCCTGAGCTAATAGTCGACACATCAACCGCATCAAGAAACGTAAAAAAAATATCATGGTCCCGTGTAAGAGGACAGAGACAGACAGCCTGTCCTGAAAATACCACCAAGGCTACGCGATCTGATGGAATACTGTGTACTACCTGTTTAATAAAGGATCGTGCAGCATCCAAACGGGAAGGTAGACTATCTTGAGCAAGCATACTGCGTGAAATATCAAGCAACACAACAATATCTCGTCCTTTTTGTTCAGGGCAGGCGCTCAATCCCTCTTTTTGTGGGCGAGCACAAGCAATGAATAAGGCTATAAAACCAACACATACTACTACGCTTTTAACTAATTTCCGTCTGAGCGAAAAATATAATAACTGCCCCTTATTCACCCCTAATAAGGAAGCTGTCTTTCTTTGCCACACATACAACCGTACCGCAAGAAACACAACAAGAATAAACAGAGGAATCATAAAAAATAACAGCGACTGATAGGCAAACATCATAACCGCACCCACCATACTGATGTTAAAATCCATTCGGCCAAAAAGCAGATAAGAGCAAGCGCAAGGAAAAAGACAAAAAGTTCTGTAACTCGTGTATATACAGGAATGGCATGTTCAGTTTTTTCTAATCGATCAATCATCCCATAAATACGCGCAACATCACCCGGTTTTTGTGCATGGAAGAAAGTCCCTCCCGTTTCCTTAGCAATCTGTTCAAGTAATGCAGTATTTAAACATACCTGAGTACGCATAAGTCCTAACAACGGATGTTGTGTGTATCCACCTTCTGATGATCCAATACCGATGGTATAAACCTTAATACCAAGTTTTTTTAATACAGGAATCGTATCTTCAGGAGACGTATCACCAAGAGATGGTTCGCCATCAGTTAATAAAATAATAATTTTACTCTTTGCCGTTGAATGGCGTAACCGTGCTGCAGCAGCAAGCAGAGCCTTACAGAGAAGAGTGCTCGTATGATCAATGAGACCAATATCAGTTTCTTGTATAATATGAGTCACCATACTTTTATCACTTGTAAGCGGGCAACGCGTCACTACATCATGGGCAAACACCACCAAACCAAAAGAGTCATGTTCACGTTTACGAACAAACTGTATCGCTTCTTGTTTCGCAATAGCTATTCTCGTGCGCTGATCATGAGGATCATCAAGAAAGGTCATACTGCCTGAAATATCAAGCGTAAGCATGATATCAACCCCATCAACCGGTAGTCGAGACATCTCATCAATAACCTGAATACGAGCAAGAGCACAGCATAGACTAATAAGTCCTATGCAATATAAAAAAAAGGGAACAAGGGTAGGCACTTTATCATGAAACAATGACGACGAACGTTTTAAGAGACGTAACGACGAATAACGATAACGCGGATGTTTATAATACACATAACGATACCATGCAGCTACACATACAAGCGCACTTAAACTCATAAAAATAAGGGGATAAAGACAGGTTCTTATCATGATCCTTTATGGGTGCGATACTGTTCATCAAACCAGCTTTTAACGCGATCTTTAAACTGCTCTGCCGTTTCACCCGCCTGATGGTCAATCGGTTGTCCTATGATGATTTCTATAGGATGCCAATACATCCAAAAATGTTCTGGTGGATAAATAAGGCCATTAGTTGGCATAAAAACCGGTACCACTGGTCGTTTTGTTTTTTGGGCTATCATAGCAAATCCATCGAAAAAATCATGAACTTCGCCATCAATACGCCGCGTTCCTTCAGGAAACATCATCAAATGAGAATGGTGCTCTGTAACAAAATTAATGGTCTTTAAAAGAGCTTTAGCAGCATTACTTGTATCATCACGATCAACAGGAATATTCATACGTCTAATAAAAAAACCAATAAGCGGCTTGCGCGCGTAAAACGAAAGTGCCAACCACACGTGTGGAGCACCACGTACCAGTATACCCATGCACGGAATATCCAAAGACGATTGATGATTGCCTACAAAAATAGCCGGTTGTGTTGGTACCCGTTCACACCCAACAACACGTAATGGCATGAACGTACACAACAATACCATACGATAAAAAAAATAAAGAAGTTTGAAAAAGAAACGATTATCATATCGATAGCGTTTAGGAAGAAGCGCTACGATGAAGAACGGTATAATAAAGAGAATCGCTACGAACGCAACTAACACATATGAAAGAAGAGTTCGTATAACTATTACTATATTCATTGCTTATCCCCAAAATAAAAAGAAAAACGTTCATGAATTTCTTCAATATACCATATCGTTAAACAACTAATCACCACAAGAAGCATAATGATTATCACCACAGGAAGCCCTATATAATTATAGAAGGCTCCTAAAACACCACTCGTTCTTATCGTCATATAATGAGCAAAAAAGATAACACCATACAACACACTACTTATTATGACGCTCAAATAGCTCACTGAAAGCAATAATTTAACTGCTCTGAAAAGATTTCTCACATATTCAATCAATCCAGTCTTACCATCAAAAGCACACAGAAAAAATAAAATCATAAAAGGTATAAAGACATAAAAAAATATAAAGGATGCGAGAAACAGACTTGTTCTACTTAACATAATAAGCGCCGTACCCAACACAGCTCCTGTTCCTATAAAAAGCATTTGTTGCCAAAAACAACAATCAAAAATCAGCGCACTAACATACTGCATTGATTTAAGTCCCACTGATGGACGTACCACACGCGTAAGAAGATATAATAGGCTGGTGCCCATAAAAGCAGTAAAAAAAGTAAAGAAAAACGTTGTTGGAGACAAAAATTTATAGCAAACCCCCAGCAACGCTATAAGCGAGACGAAAAGCAGAGGCATTCGTGGAATGAGAGTAAAAAAAACTCTCCGTAGCATAGTAAGGAGGACAAGAAAAAATAGTTTTAACTTCATGACTTTTCCTTTTTTATGAGTAAAAAAACCTAAACTCTTTACACCATTTTTCCCATTCTGGTATTCTCTTTTTGACTAGTAACCAGATAACGGAAAGTGTAGACCATGTTCTCTTTCTTTAAAAGTATTGCTTCAACCCTCCCTGAACGTTATTACCAATTCTGTTTTTCTAAAGCACAACTTGGTTCAAAAACACGTATATATCCCATTGATTTTACTCAATCATGGACCCGCATTGCCCTTGAACAAAAATTTTACCTAATAATGGCATGTGTAACAGAAGTTATTACCTATACCTTTTTTACCCTTACGCCACTATTTATTGGCTCTATTCTGGTTACACGGAACTATTGGTTCTTTTCTTATCTCTGTTTAGGTTGGCTTGTCGCTATTGTATGTGAATACATAACCATGTATCTGGTTGCCATCATCGAAGTACAGGTCATTCAAAGTATCCACTACAACTCATATGAGTTTTTTCTGACGGTTGATCCTATTTATCACGCTAAAAAAGCAAGCGGAAAACTATTTGCCAAAATTGATCGTGGTGCACGTTCATATGAAGATTTTATTGATATTATTATGTTCGATCTTCTCCCAACATTAGTTTCAACCGTTACCGTTATCGGCTCCTGTTTCTGGGCACATCGAACACTTGGTTTTATTGCACTCATCATTCTTATTCTCGTCGCTACGTTTGATATTGTAACTAACTTATTAACTGGACCAGTTTTTCAAAAAAAATTAATTGAAATTGATGATCGCCTTAAAACAACAACCGTAGAAAGTCTTACACAAATACAACTCGTACGATCCTGTTTTGCAAGTACCGAGCTCGCCCAACAGGTATATACAAAAAACAAAGAGATGATGGCTACCCACGGCACTATCTGGATAGCTGGATCAACAAGTGCATTCCTAGTTCGCGCAGCCTACT
>Ga0172381_10000926_pt1 | contig 36452 bp, 42 predicted proteins | sample Leawel6488metaG_FD_119754 | JGI IMG/M metagenome (GOLD analysis project Ga0172381, IMG submission 119754) | Leachate microbial communities from a municipal landfill in Southern Ontario, Canada - Leachate well 64-88 metaG | ecosystem: Engineered > Solid waste > Landfill > Unclassified | place... | reverse complement strand
GGTACATGGGCAACAGGTCCTGACTGGTGGCCTGGTCGTTAGGCAGGAAGATTTTGGTATGGCAGGCTTCTTTCAAAATGGGCAGCAGCGGGCTTTTCGCCAGCTGGGACAGGGATGTCGTGGCAAACACGACCGCCGCGTTTTTTTTGCGCAGCGTCACCAGCCATTCCGCCAGTTTTGCCAGAAACTGCGGGTTGTCCAGCATAAGCCATCCCTCATCGAGAGGGATCAGCGTAGGGCTACCGTCCAGCATTTGCTCGATGCGATGGAAGATGTACAGCAATACCGGCCCCGTAGTGAGCTTGGCCTGCTCCGTGCCCGTCAACAGGTGCTCCATCTCGAAGACGGTAAATCGGTTGTCCATGCCCAAGGTATCCGTGCGGGCATCCAGCAACGTTCCCGTGCGACCCATCCCGGTATAAAAGCCGATGGCCGCCTTGATCTGCTCATCCTGCAGCAATGAGCGCACGTCCGTCAGAGACCGGCCCTCTTCCTGTGACAGGCCCTCTATGGCGCCATGAATCACGTCCCGCTCTCTGGGGCGAATGGTCATGCCCTGCAATTCGCAAAGGGCTTCCAGCCATTCTTCCGCGAATGCCCGTTCCGCCTGGTTCTTGTTGGTACCGGCCAAAGGAGCAAACGTGAGATCGCTGAGCTCACCCGCAATGTCGTAATGGGCGCCGCCCACGGCTTCGCAAAGCGCATACATGCTGCGGCCCTTGTCGAAACTGATCACGCGGGCACTCTTGTAACGCCGCCACTGAGCGGCCATGAGCACCAGGAGGGTACTCTTGCCGGCACCTGTCGGCCCCACAATCATCGCATGCCCCACATCCCCGACGTGCAGATTGAAACGATACGGCGTGGAGCCCGATGTGGCGGCGTAGAACAGCGCCGGAGCCAGCTTTCCGCCCTGCTTCATCAGCGGCGATGGGCATCGTTCGCTACCCGCCCAAACGGAGGTCTTCGGTGACAGATCCGCGAAGTTTGCCGTGTGCATCAACGGCCGCCGGACATTCTCCCAGGTGTGGCCGGGGATGCTGCCCAAGACGGCCTCCACCGCGTTCGTGGTCTCCACCTTGGCGACGAACCCCAGATTGTTCAAATAGTTTTCAACGCTTTTCACCCGATCCAGCAGAACCTTTTCATCCGCATCCCGCAGGACAACCGTCGCCGTAAAATACCCGAAACGCACCATACCGCTAGAGGCGTCCGCTTTGGCTTGCTGGGCATCGAACGCCAGACGAACGGCCTCTGTATCTTCGGAAGTCGATGTACTGGCCTCACCAGTGAATTGAGCGCCGATCTGACTGCCGAGGGTGTGCCGCGCACCAAACCATGCCTTGCGATACTTGTCGATGAGCGGCAAAGCATCCGCTGGATCAAGCAAGATGCATCGAGTGGTATAGCGGAGCGGGAACGGCAGACTGTTCAAACCTTCCAGAATCTCAGGGAAACCGTCTTGCGGGTAGCCGGTAAATGTCACAACCCGAATGTGACGCCCATCCAGCTGGGGTTCCAGGCCGGCCACGAAGTCATGACGTCCGATGAGGACGTCCAGATAAGCAGGGACATGCGGCGGATTGACCGGATGGCGATCGCCCGTCAGACATTCATGAATATGCGTCAATAAATTCCGTTCATCCAGGGGCACCACTTTGCAGCGCGAACTGAACATGGAGACGATGTTTTCAAAATCCTGACGGTATTTACCGATAATTGTCTCAAAGCCCATGCCCTTCGACTGCCCTTTCTTCCTGATGGGGCGGGTCACGATCGCGTCGGCCATGCCCGTCTCGGCATCCGGCGGCGTCTGCCAGGCTATGGTGCAAAAGTATTCACTGAGATAATGCGCGGATTCCTGCTCATATTGACCGCGGCGTTCATCATCGATGAGTTGCGATACCGGGTCGGGGAAATGGCAGTCTTCGACTGGAATGTAGCCGTTGGCTGGGTACCGGATCGACGTAATATGCGCCGCCCAGCCGCTACCGAGGCGCGCCAGGGCGGCATTAAGGGTGCCCGACAGGGCATTGATATTGTTGGTTGACATGGATTCCAGATCCGGGCCGGAAAAGCGAAATCCAGACAGAAAAGAGCCGTCCTTCTGCAAGGCAATGGCATACGGCCCCTTAACAAAATCGTACTGTCCCACCATATAAGCGATGTTCAGCAAATCGGGAAGTGCTCGGACTTTTTTGCGAAATTCCTGAATGTTCAGCATCGGATGGGTTTTCCTTCGTCTTGCTTATGCGTTATCGCCGGTCTCGGTATCTACCCGCACGGACCCCGAACCATTGACCTGTATCGCCATGTTTCCGGGCAATGCGGTTCCCGCAGCCCATAAAAAGGCATATGCGGTAACCGGCCGGCCAAAGGGCACATGATCACCCAGCAGAGCCTGGTCGGGTCCCTCGGTGGACACCTGGAAACCGATGTGTTGTGCGACATACCGCACCGCCGCATCCACACTCAGGTCATACCGCCGGGGCACCACAATGACTTTCTTCAGCGCCGTCGGCAGCCCGTGCGGCGTCCCGAAAGAATGAACGGGGCGAACAATGGGTACCGGCTGTTGCGCTATAGCGGTTTCAGGGAGTTGTCCAAGTGCATACCACATGATTACTTGCCCCTTTTTTTCTTGCCTTGAGAAAACAGTTTGAACGCCTGCACCACGATGCCTTCGCCCAAGCCCTGCTTTTCGTGCGGCTTGTAGCCCTTGGCTCCATCCACCGCCGCATCCGGATAAAACGGCTGATATTTCCAATGCCGCTCCAGAATCCCGAGACCTTGAGGGTCATCCTTGGCGGATTTGCGCAGAAAATACTGAACGATGGAAGCGACGACCAGCATGACGCCTAACGCCCAAGGCTGGCCGAGCATGACGCCGATGCCGAGACAGATGAGCCAGTTATATTGCGTCCATTCTTTTTCCCCGCCCGCCACTAGTAACGGACGGGTCAGAGAGACATGAATCGGCAACCTCCGAGTGCCCTGCGCTTCCATGTGGGCGCCTTACAAGCCTGCCGCGTGCAAAGCGATGGTCAGCAGCGGAAGATGCCCACCAATCGTGGCGCCGACGAGGCCCACGTCAGTCGCGAAATTGCCACCCTCGACCATCATTCCGCCGCCGGCGACGACACCCAGCACGGTGTGCATCGCCTTGCCATGCTCGCCCTTGATCCAGATACCACCAGCCACCACGGTAGCCAGACCGATGAGAGTGCTGGCCAACGGCCCGTGGGTGTCCGCATAAATTTTACTCAGCGGCCCATCCCAGGGCATATTCCCGCCTGCCGTGTTGGCGAACGCGCTGCCAACCCCGGCAGCGGTGACGGCGGCGATCTTGGCGACGTTTCCTGCAAACTGCTGGATAAATTTCTTCATGACTTGATTCCTCTCGTTGTGCACAACAGGTAAATAGGTACTGCTTCTGCAGTGGTATAGCACCCTCATTTTTGGTATAGCGCGCGCTTTCTGGCCAGCCTGCCGGGCGGGCGTTTCCACGCGGAAATCTGGTCGCCTGATCGCACCGCCTCCATCGCGGTGATTCGCCGTCCAGCGGGATAAGTCGGGTCGCGCTGGATCTGGATGACCAAATCCACGGCCTCGTTGATCAGTTCCCTTTGCGGCGGTACGCCGGCCTCCTGGCAAAGCTGATCCAGCCGCAGGAGTGCCGCTTGGGGATTGTTGGCATGCAGGGTGGCCAGACCCCCAGGGTGACCTGTGTTCCATGCCTTGAGCAGCGCCAGGGCCGCCTTGTCGCGGACCTCGCCGACGATGATCCGGTCTGGCCGATAACGCAGCGTGAGCTTCAGGAGCTTGGTGAAGTCCACGCCGGAGTCCTCGTAGGTCAGCATGGACACCGTGTTGGGCGCCGTGCATTGCAGCTCGGCGGTGTCCTGGATCAGGACAATCCTCTGATCCAGGCCTGACCGGTTGGAAATCGCATCGAGGATGGCGTTGAGCAGGGTGGTTTTGCCGGAAGATGTGGAACCACTCACCAGGATGTTCTTTCTGTCCTCGACCGCGCGAATGATGTGCTCATGCTGCAGCTGCGTGATAATGCCCTTGGCGACATAATCATCCAGCGTGAAAACGATCCGAGCCGGAAGCCTGATACAAAAAGTGGGATTCGGCATGATAGGCGGGATGGCCCCGGCGAATCGCGCACGGAGAAACTCATCAGGCATCGCCCCCTCGACAATCGGCCTGTCCCGGCCCACCGTCGTTTCCCGGAAGTGGGCCATCAGGCCAATAAAATTCAGCACTTTTGCAGGCGTCATCCGCCCCAGCTCCGTGATGCCAGATCCGTGCCGCTCCACGAGCACCTTACCGTCGTCGTTGACCATGATCTCGACGACCTTTTCATCCTGAAAAGCGGCGCAGATGTCGGACCCCAGAATACGTTGCATCTGCTCAACCAGACGCGCGTGTGCTTCGATCTTGGCCTTATCAATGCCTGAACCCGAACCAACGGCCTCAGTGCTCATCGCCATTCCCCTCATCCACGGCGATCTTTTGACTCAGCAGGATCGCAATCTTCCGGATAGCACGGGGTCGGTCGCGATCAAATCCGGTTTCCGCCACCTGCTTGATGAATCGGTCATAGCGCTGCAGAGCGGATGCACCAATAGCTTCTCTTTCATCCCCGGAGGGTTCCGGCAGATGAACCAGCATCACCTTGACGAACAGGTCCAGCATGGCGGCGACCGTATCCAACTCGGCTTGCAATGCCTCGATATCCGCCCGACCGGCAAGTACAGTCGCCGCGATTCGCCGCTCGAAAGCGACCAGACTGGTATCGTCTTCCGAAGACGCCGCATCCATGCCGCGCATGACGTATTCCGTCGCAAGTGCTGCATGGGACAAACGGCGGTCGGCCGCTTCTACCCGGAGCTTCTCGCCATAAGCTCCGGCTACCTTGATTCGCGCAAAGACGGGTAATGCCATTTTTCAGAATCCTTCCATGTTCACCCTGATGGTATAGCGGTCACCATGCAGAGATAGGTCATTTGATTTCATCAGAACCGCGGGCTTTGCCGGGCTTCTGACTACTTTGAAGGTTCACATCCGGTCTTGCCTCCTGTTCTTCCGTCCGAAGCTCAGTCGTTTTTGCTTTTCGCAACTGCCGCGCTTTGCTTCGTTCCAATAGCCGGGCATGCCAATAGGCGGCGAATCCCGTGGAAGGCCCCTGCTCTGCGAGTGGCTTCCCCGCTTTTTCACGCCAGTCCAGGTCATCGTCGAGCGATTGATCTGGGAGCCTCGTTTCACGCCATTTCTGATCCGGGATAGACAGTCCATATTCCGTGATCTTGGCATAAGCGATGGTCTTACCGTCTTTCTCGAAAGACCGACCCTCGATAGCCACCAGTGCCCTGGGTTGCAGATGCTGTTGCGCCCGTTCTTTTTCGATGCCCGCCGTCTGATAAATGAGGTGCGCCTTGTTATCTACCCCTTCCACCAAAATGTAGGGTCGGTCATATTGTTCATCGAGGCCCGTGCCGAGCACACGCCCGACGAGTCGTTCGCCAGGCTTCACACGGGTTACCACGGGCGTACAGCGTGGATCGGTCATCAACGCCCGCGCTTGCGCCACCAGCTTCGTGCGCGTCTGCAGGTTCTCCATTTCTTTGAGCGATTTTTCCCAACCTGCTTCCAGTGCCCAGGTCATGGATCCCACTTTCTCAGCGACGCCAAACTCTTCCAGCTTTTCCAATCGCGCGACCCGCAAGCGGCGAGCGACTTGCTCTTTATGTGTGCCCATCACGGGTTCGGTGATGACCGTGCGAGGCTCTTGTCCGATATCTGTTCCCTGCCGTTTTGCGATATCCCGGTCGATGCTGGTCAGCCTACGCATGCCCACCTCATGCTCACGCGCTTTGATGACCTCCAGTTCAGACTTATAACCCAGCCTTTCTGTAGCAATATCTTCCGCCATGCTCCGCATCCCGCGCCGGATCAGATCCGGCGATAGCTGGAGACCATCCTTCCCCCGGATCAGCAGATGCACATGCGGATGAGAGGTGTTGTAGTGGTCGATAGCAGTCCACTCCACCGATTTGCCGAGTTGCGCTTCAACCCGGTGCATGAATACGCGGGTAAACTCTTTCAGATCCAGATCGCTCCCGTCTTCCGGTGACAAGATGACCTTGAACAGATGCGGATCACCTGCCTCTTGCCACTGGTTCAAACTGGTGTGCAAGGAAACCTCATCCTCTCGCGCATCAAATCCTTTCCCTTTTTCGCCTTCCTTCTGGGCACCCTCGCGCTCCGCATATTTTCCGTGGGCCTGCCACTGACCGGGCTTTTTGTTCGTGACATAAGCCACCTTTACCATCGCCCGCCGCTTCGCACCCTGGTGAGCCGGTCCTTTGGACATGGGTTTTACGGGATAATGATTACCGATCCTCGGAAGACGAAAGCGAATTTTCGGCATGGACCAGCGTGACCGATGAACCTGGTTGTGGATTCGGGAGGCCACGGGTCGCCCACGGCCCAGAGGATAGTCTTCCTCGTGCTCATGGCGGTCGTTATTGCGATCCAGATCTCTTTGGAGCTTTGATCCAATGTAAGTCGTGGGTGTTTTTGTGCTTTTGGGCATCCACTACACCAGGAACGGGGCTGCCACGGCCAGCAATAAAACAGCGAGAGAGGCCCAGCGGCAATAATTGCCGTATTGCATGTGCCCTTCCGCCCGGAATTCTCTGGCAGCCAACCAGAGAGCCCCGGCGATCACCGGCAAGAGCAGGACGCCGGCGGGTGCGGCGATCGTGGTGATCAGCGCCGCGGCAAAGCCTTTTTCCGCACCCTGTACATACCAGAATGGATACTTGCCACTCTCGATAATGACCCCGTACCCCATACCAAGGGCAAAAGCGATGACCGCCAGAAAAGCGCCCACCAGCATCGCGAATGACAGACGCAGTCGCATGGATGTCTGGAACAGTTTGCCTACGGCGGCTTCCAGCAGAACTTCCTCATTGATTTTGGATAACTGGATCAGGGGTTGTTGTGGTGTCGGTTCTGTTGCAAGTTCATGAGCCGCGACCGGGGAAGGAGGCGACTCATCCGGATCTTCTTCAGCATCGCCACCCTGCAATAGTTGCACTTCCCGATAGATATCCTCCACTCTGGCATCGATGCCGTTGAGCCGATCCATGATGATTGCGAGATCAGGCAATGGCTGCGTGCTATCAGCTTCCGAAGCGGCTTTTTGTGCTCGTACCTCTGTCTGGGCAGGTTCCACATCCGCTGTTCGGGCCGGTCGCACTTTCGATCCGGCGCTATCCGAGGGGGGCCGCGCTTTTTTTGCCGCCTGCGGCTTGTCCGCGATGTTCAGTAACTCATTCAGTCCCGCCAGCGCATCAATGTCACTCATCCGAAAACCCCTTTACCAGGTAACACGCGGAAACATGGGCACCCCTGTTCCGTCAACAGTGAACCAGTTGTCAGCCTGCACGGTTACAGACGGCCAACGGCGAGAATGATCCAGATGAAGCTGCACCACAGGAACGTTGGGGATTTTGCGCAACAGCCACCCCATACCGGGCTGATCGGGCCGCTTTGGGTCCGATAAACCCGTGCCCTGGGGAAAGATCACGACATTTCGTCCGGCAGCCATATCCTCCAAGACCCGGCGTAGCGCAAAAGGCCGGCGACCATCCATAGCCACCATCCGATGGCGGCCGACCACCCACCCGTACATTTTGAGCAGCGGCGCCTTGACGGGGTGGCGCGCATAGTCGGGGTCCACCGCAAAAACGGCGTTTCGAATATTCCGTTGCCGGGCAAGCCAAAGCGCCACGGCAGGGCCGTCGAGTATCGAGGCGTGTGGCCGAACCAGAATAAGCATGATGATTCTCTTTTGTGATCGTCTTCCGAAGCTGCCTTGACCAAAAGCGGCTTTGGAAGACGCCGGGCTTCCCATCTCCGGCGTGTCAGTTTCATATTGAAGAAAACGGTTGCTATGAGGGTATAGCGGACGCATTGCACCTATGCCGGTTACATCATTGCCGTTGGTGCCGGCAGCGCCAGGATTGTCACCGTCTTCTGAATCATGCCGAATGCTTCCAGTATCTTCATGACGGCCGCCAGATCCCGACCCAATTGGCGGCGGCAGAGTTCAGCGACATGGGTGGTAACGCCAACGAGAGCACTTTCGCATGCTGCCAACATTTCTCTCAGCATCCCGTTGATGCTTTCCCAAATCCCCTCATCATCACTCTCAGCGCCTGGTATCGCCTGTTTCATCGATTCACCAACCGCTGCCGTGACCAGAATCCGCAATGCCACTTCCAATGGCTGATCGTGCGGCGCGGCCATCCAGTCCGACAAATGTCCGTAGTCCCTCATCACGATGCCACACGTCTTCACCGCCTCAGCCACACGAACACGGTCGATACTGGCCTGCAGGTCAGTCAGCAACTGAATACGGGCAGACAACAGGTCGTCTTCACCGAGCGACGCCATCGGCTTGTGCTCGACCGCGTACAGAACCGCCAATACGTCCAGCTGACGGATCATGTGGCGTCCCTTTAACCAGCTAGCCAATTCCCAGCCCTTGCCCTTTATGCACTTCCTTACTTTTCGACGGAGCCATGCTTCCGGCTTGCAGAACTTTGTCCTTCAGCTTCTGCTCACCGGCCAAGACGCGGGCATACTCTTTCTCGGCATGATGACCCACCGGCTCAAGTTTGATGCCCTGCTGGACTGCCTGCTTGATCGTCTCGTTGACGAAGGCCGGGGTGCCGTGGATCCGTACTGGTTCCCCGAATCGTTCCCGCGCCGCCGTCAGTGCCGTAGCGATGGCTTGCTCCCGCTCATCTCTGCCTCGCCGGGTAATCGCCAGGGTGGCTCTGCGGGTGACCGTGATCTGGTCGCCGTGGTCTTTCACGTAGGGTGCGCCCCTACGGGATGTCATGAGAATTTCCGGAGGGGATTTGCGGGGATACTTTGGGGCTTCCGGCGCAGACCGACTAGGTAACGCGTTTTGTGCCCCAGAGTTGAGTGGTGGAAACTCTGAAGCTTGGGCGACCTGCTGAATTTCATCAGCGATCCTATCGGCTTCGGAAGCCGGTTGCTGGACGGTGGACGTGTCGACTGCCGAACTCAAAGAATGTTGCCTGTCAATAGGTTCAATAGAAGCATTCCCGTCGCCCATATGAAAATGCACTTCACTGCCCAGTATTTCACCGCCGACTTCAGGAAGCTTTTTGACGGCATCCAAATTGGCTTCATCGATATTTCGATAGGCGACAAAGGCACGAGACACCTTTCCATCGGCGTCGGCCACGGAAACCTCCACACCTAAATCACCATTACGCTGAGTTTCCCCCACCGCCAGCAATCGTCCTGACACAACCTTCTCATTGCTGAGATCGATGACGGGTCCCATCGAGCCTATGTCAAGATCCGGCTCGGCGATCAGCTCCTGATAGACTTCGGGGATCATCCCATATTGCTGGGCGACAGCTTCAATCAACTTTTTGTTCTGAACGTCTTTTGGCTGGATGAGCATATCGTGGTTGGCCGCATATTCAGCGGCGCGCAACACCTCTGTCTCGGATGCATCAATGGCAATGACTTGCCCTGGCCATTTGGTGGCCGCTTCATCCAGCTTCGAAACCAGATCGCCCTTACTGGCCACCGGCACACGGATTTCTCCGTCTTCGGAAGCCGCAGTCAGGATAAATCCCCGGTGTTCAACATCTATCTCCGCATGCTTGCGAGCTTCGCGTGCTGCCGGAGTATTCGCCTTGATCGTATCGACAATGCCCATGATGATATCCTTTTGTTGCCAGTGAATGCTGCTACTGATGAGGTATAGCTGGCACCGTCGTGGTATATCCATAGTTTACAGCATCGATCACCGGGATATCCCATAACCGTGCCCAGGCGCGCAAGGATGCTCTCTGGATTTCCGGAATGTTGGTTCCTTTTGCCCACCAGTCATTAGCGGCGCCAATAAGGACCTCTGGCGGACTAAACGTCAGCGATAACTCGGGTAAGGTCAGCAACTGCTCATAGCAGATCAAGTAACCCGCCTTCCGCCCATCGACACGGACCGCCTCCCGTCTTCCGAAGACGACCATGCGGGCGGATTCAATGGGATTCCAGGGGTGCCACATGGAGAACGGCACTGGAATGCGGTCAGGCAGGACACGGACATGTCCAGCATGGATTTTGAGCAATGCATCGGCGTAACCGCGCCCTTCGGGCACCAAGGCACCCAGCAGCACGGTTTGCCGAGAATGTGTTGCTGTCCATTGAATTACCGGTTGCCAGGCGGCTGCGGTTCCGGGGAGCCAGTAGCCCACGATGCTTTCAGGCAAGACTACGACATGCGTGTGTGGATCCGACAGCTTTTGAAGTACCACTGCTCGCAGATGGAAAGATATGACGATGGGAGACATCGGCCCCTTGAGCAACCCATGGTGTGTCTCAATAGCCACCCACCCGGCAGGCAAAGCGGGCAGCGGGACTTGGCAAATAGCGAAGAAGCCCGTGATAACCCCGGCGACAACCCTTGGCGCCCATGTACGGCTGCCAAATACCCTCAGCAACACAATGACAATGAACGCCTCAATCACCAGCACAGGACCAGCAGGGCCAGCTTCAAAAGACCCAACCCACGGGTTGGTCCAGCCAATCACCCCCAAGGGCGGCAGGATACTGATGGCTGTCACCGTGACCAGGCCGGCAAAGTGCGGTCCAATTTGGGCAGGAAAACGTCGGATGAGCCCGTCATACGCAAGGTAAGGCAGAGCCAGCACAACCGCCGAAGCCATCCAAAAAACCATCCCCAATACAAACCCCGCATGCGGGAAAAAGGTGGCCGTTCCAGATATGAGCCCCACGCTTGCAGACATGTAGTACCCGAACGCGGCAAGGTATCGGCTTCTGAAGACGGGTAGCATCAAAATAAGCATGATAGCCAGAACGGGTGTATGGGGCCATGCCACTGCACCGATCAGTATCCCTGCCAACAGACTATGAAACCATTTCATTGCCATTCCCTTTCTCTGATGCATCTAAAGCTGGTATAGCTAGACAGCAGCCCAGAGGCCTCCGTTGACTCGCCGCGTCATTCATTTTTTCATGCGCCATCTTCTGAGGACGGCAAGAGCACTTCGAAAACGACTGCCCTCCCTTTTCTGGATTCCAGGCGGCGTATTAGTCCATAACTCTCCAACCGACCCAGACACGCTGATAAATGCTTCGCCGCGCGCCGCTTACCGCCTGGCATCCCATCTGCAGCAGCAAGATCGCGGATGGGCCTATCAAATACCCAAAGCAGCTTCGGCGCACCATCGACGATCTGTACTGACTGTACGCATTCTTGGTAAATGACATACAACAACCCAGATACCAGGCCTGGCAATTGGTGCTGCACCACAGCTGCTATGAATAGCGATTCCCATTGATGGCGTTGTAGGTGTTCCACTTTAGCAAGCCTTGCTTGCCTCGCTGTCCGACGTGTTTTCCGTTCGGCATCCGTGCGACGCGCACGTTGCACTCGGCCACCTATCGGTATTGTAAAATTCTCCACCATCGATTGATCCTCAAAATTGCGGATTTAAAATCTAGCATAATTATTAATGGTAGTGCAGTTGAAAACCTTCTCAGTTTCTGAGGACGATTACTGATTGATGGCCCTGCTCTACCTATTGCAGATCTGGCTCACTCACACCTGACGGTCATTCCTATACGTCTTCACATGGGAGGACATGGACCGAATGCAACGGTGATGTTCAAAACAACCTCAGTTTCTGAGGACGATACGGACATCCCTCCCCCGTGCTGCCTTGGTGGCATCAAGGGAAAATGGTCAACGCCATAAGTGCAGGTCTAAATGACCTCAGTTTCTGATGCCGATTCGACTTTAGTGCCCTGTCCGGCGACCTGCAGAGAAGGTTTCCTCACGCCTGACGGCCACTCCTAGGCGTTTTCCCACGATGGAGGGCGCGGGCTGGCCGCCTATGCCGAGCCAGGCCTGGCCACACCGCTGGCCGCAGATCGCCATTTCCGGAAGACGAAAGGCAGATGTTTCGACATATCTCCCTGCGAAAAGGAACGCAAGATAAAGGGTTGTACACCCTGCTCCGTCTTCGGAAGTTGGTAGCATGTTCGTGCCGTCTTCGGAAGACGGGGTATAGCTTTAACGGTTCTTCCACAAGTCGCCGGGCGACAACATCCATCCACTCCGCAGGCTTCCAGAACCAATGGCGCAATTGAGGCGCTATACCACAGAACAAGACCTCGCAGAGCTAAGACACGATGATGGCAGTGAACACCGAAGAAGAGCATCGAGCCTTCAAGCAGTGGTGCAACATCTCAGATGATTTGCTGGTGGAAGCCGCGTATGCAGTGAACGCGGCTTCATCTGTAAGCGGTGTGACAGCTATTCAGAAGCTGGATGACGCCGCAGATGACTATTGGTGTGGAGATTCGGGAATTGATGATGCGTGACGACTTGATTGCGCAAGAGCAAGACCCCCTGGTCAACGCGGATTTTCCCGCCATCGCGCAAAGGGCGATGGCCGGCGATCCCCACTTCAGCCGCCTGCTGCAGGATATGCGCGATGGCAAATACAACCATCCCGCTTCACGGAGTGACGTGCTCATGACCATGACATTCATGAAGCATTTGTTCGATGAAACGCTGGGATGGACCGGTGTGGATCTACAATATCGCGCCCGGCTTACCATACTGGGCGGCAGTGGGCTCAATGTCTTTCAAGGCACGCCGGCCGATGGGTCAATCCCGACAGATCTGGAAGTTGTGTACCAGGCTCACCATATTGAAGCCGCGCTATGGCTTTGGCCATTGCTGCACGCTTTCGGCGACGGCAGCACGGCGCGGCGGCGCCACAAAAACAAATGGCGCGAAGGCGTGGTTTGCGTTGCGTTTGATGGGAATAGCCGGCTGCTTTGCATCCACACATCGGCAGGCATCTGGGACGTCATGCAATCCGTCTCCGTCGAACAGGCGAACAAGCAAAATTGGGTGACTGATAGCTTCTTTAACACTGGGCTACCGAAGGAGCACCCACTGATCCATGCGCTACAGCCAAGCATTCCCGATGACCATTGATCAACAGCGAAAACAATCATCGCCGCAGTACCCGCGCTATACCATTAGCAAGACAGCTATACCACCAATGAGAAAGAGCCGACAGGACCACATCCGAACCATGTTCATATACCAGGCCGTCCAACCTCCGGCGGCACCCGTTAGTTACCAACTGGCACCAGTCAGCACGGGTGCCGACTCGTCTTCTGAAGACGGCAGCAGATGGGGAACATGGCAGCCCGCACGGAAAGTGGCCAAGATGACCAACATGGCGGCGCACGCCTACCCTGACATACACATGATGCAACAGCCCTCGGTACTGGGGCGACAAGTAGTCATCCAGTCTCAAGCCACTGAATCTGCGATCAGAGAAATCGCGCGCGCGCTGGGTTACCGCCTGCAAGTGCAGGGAAATCCATCGACCGTTTCATTGTCGAGTATTTTGTTACCGGGAATTACGACGGCAAAAAAGGCCCTATTCGCCATCGGATCCTTGTCCACCGTGGACATTACCGTCAACGAGCCACTGCGGCTGTTGCAGGTGCGGATTCTCTCCTCTGCAACCGCAGAAACCAACCCCACTGCTGGATTGCAACCTCATGAGCCTGCAACCGGCGGATTACCTGCCACGCTAAAGCGGAAATTGACGCTCCAGCGCGGCGATTTGCAATCCGTGCTGCGCCAGGTCGCAACGATTACCGGTTATCAGATCAGCATTCACCCTTCCGCACCCATGGGGGTCATCGGCGATGGATTGCCTTGGGGGAAGCCCGCCGCGGTCGCCGTAATCCTGCACAAGCTAGGGAAGCAATCTTATCTTGACGTGCAAGTTTTAACGCGAGCCCGTCACATCATTGTCACTGTAAAACTATAGGAAACCACCATGTTGCAGATCATAACGCACGATTCTATCAACCCGCCCGCCATGGTGGCGTCCGCTTCGGCGCAACCCCGTGACCGGGTGCAGTCCCTGCCTATTTCCCCATCAGCGGGGCAAATACCCGCCCTGCAAGGATTCAAGTCGGCATTCACCATCCAGCCGATTCTGGCAGAACATGGCACGGGGACTGCCGCTCCCACCTCTACCCACGGCGAGGGCACCGCTGCGCAAGCCATTCAGAAAATCCTGCCCTACGGGTGGCGCGTATATACGAAGCCGGAAACAAATGTATTTCTGGGCTCTCCCATCTTATACAACGGGCACGGTAAGTCTTGGATCGTCGCATTAAAATCCGTGATGGAGCAATCCGGATTGCATGGCGCCATCTGGTGGGGACCGCGGATTCTGACCCTGTGGCCTGCCCCCGTGTTGCCCACTTATAAACCAACGCCTCATTTGCTGGGCTACAAACAAACCCATCTGCGAGTGACGGTTGACCATCCAGGCACATCAACCATTTTGCAGGGTACAGCTCATTCGCTGGGTGCAACCCCTTTGGTTCCGTCTTCCGCCGAAGCGCCACTGCCCACTAGAGCACAACCCGGTGACCGGGCACAACCCGTATTGTTGGGGTTGACCCCCGTCTTCCTCCTCAACCAGGGCGATCTCATCCTCACCGATCTCCAGAAGTGGGCCGGGCAATCCGGCTGGACGGTGGTCTGGCAGGTGCCGGAAGACTGGCAGGTGCCGAACACCACGACGTTCAGCGGTGATTTCCAGAAGGCGGTCAGCCAGGTGATCCAGGCGCTTTCCGCGAACGGGGCGAATGTCCATGCGGTGTTTCATACGGCGAACAATACCGTGGTGATCAGTGGCGCGGGGGGTGGGGAGTGAGTGAGAGCCATCAAATGCTGGTATACGCCCATGGCGTGGAAATAGGAAAGATCGACTCGGAAGAATACGCCCAACTCAAGCGGGACGTGCGTAAAACACCATCCATCTATCTGATGCAGGCGGCCAATATGGTTTATTCCATGATGTCCTTTATCGGCAACGTGATGATTATTACCCCTATCTTCGTTTTCTGGTTAGCAGTGGCAGTAATGGCAGTAATGGTCGCCGATCCCGCAAGCGCAAGCCAAATCGTTGCGGCTATGCATTCCCGTTTTTCGCAGGGGCAACCATTATTCAGTATGGATGATATCCAAACCATGCTAATGACACTGTCTGTGTTTGCCATAATTGCCGGGGCACTTCTAATTGCTGTTCGTGGCCGACTTCCGGGATTCGTCAATGTGTTCGATGACGAAATTAGCCGCCGCATCAAAATGCGCTTGAAACAGCCGGTATACGGCGACTTGTTCCTGGTTGAGGCCAGCCTCGGCGAAGCAATCAAAAAGCTGGACGGCGCGGGGGGTGGGGAATGAAAAAGATGTCTTGCAGACTGCTGGTCGGCGTAATGGCGATACTCCCCGTGTTGATGGCGTTGGGTGCCGTGCTGGCCGTTTGCACAGTGGCAGAACGGCTGGGCCTGGACGGAGCGCCGGATTATGTCTGATCTCAAGCACTTCATGTTGAAGAGCCCATCGCGCAAAAACATCGTTATCGGATTGTTGGCCGTCGGCATTATCGGCTCTGTGGTCTATGCGGGCAGCCGGCATGCCATGTATTCGCATGCTCCGCGCGCGGCAAACATCGAAATGCATGGAGAAATAGAAGGTAAGCCGTTTTTTCTTTTTGCCAGCAGCAGGCTACAGGATGGTATCCCGAGCGCGATAATCGTTCAGCACGAACCTTTCCTGATAAATGTCTCTATGAATCAAAAAAGATCGCATGCTGTACTGGTAAAGTTTAGCTATGCAATTCGGCATGGCTATTTTGTGCATGGCGACGCAACGATACCAACCAATAAAAAGCATGGTGTTCGACTTCCTTTGTCAAATTCCAAAGATCATCTGGAAATAATGGTGCTGGAACATGACTGATCATATCAGATTAACAGCTTGGCATCCCAAAGAAACATTGGCTTCCTGTTTTGTGGTTAGCCCATCCATGGGTTTGCCCCGCTCCATGTCGTCACAAATGTTTTCAACCTGCCGCCATAACAATGAGTTGCTGTTTTCTTGTCCTGTCCAGAATTGTCGCACTGACGAAAACTTGATGCTGTCTTCTGGAAGACCTGCACTAAATGTAAATAAAATTCCGGTATTCTCAAGGGCTGAGGCAACACATGATTTATTGGCGGGGCAATCAGGCGGCAACTTAAGGGGATTATTTGGTTTCGATTCCGCACAGCCAGAAAGAAGCAAAACAAAAAGTATTGGCGTCACAAGAAATTCTTTTTTCATGGGGGTAATTCCTTTTCTCAATCATTCAGGTCTGGCAACTTCAGTGTACGAAAAAGGATGTGCCCCCCGCCAATTCCCGCAGGAGGCCATGACATGCTCGCCTGCGTAACCGAAGCATCAACGGCCTATCACGTCCCCGTCCCTGCCATCGAGCGGGTGCTAGAGGCGGCAGCGCATACGCGCCCAGGAATGCCTTCCACAGGAATCGGCCCCATGGGTATTCCTGCCACCTGGATGCCAGTCCTGGGCGCCTACGGTTTCTCGACGGCTACCGTCCGCAAAGATGCCTGCTGGGGCATTGCGGCCGGCGCCTGGATTCTGGCCGTCGAGCGGATGTATGAGGGTCAGAACCGGATGCCGGGTGCGGGCCGATTTGTTTATCCGTCCGCCCTCCCCTCTATCCCGCAGCGAATGACGCGGTGGGCGAACCAGGCGTCGGCCGCCACCGATGTCCCTGCGGCGCTGATTCTGGCGGTGGCGGCACAGGAGAGCGGATTCCATCCTGACGCTGTCAGCCCCGTAGGCGCGCAGGGCCTTATGCAGTTCATGCCGGCAACTTGGGCGAGGTACGGGCATGGCAGTCCCTTCAACTCGAAGGCGGCGATTTTCGCGGGGGCGGCGTACCTCCGTCATCTCGCGCTGAAGCTGCACAGTTGGCCCCTGGCCCTGGCCGGCTACAACGCCGGCGGCCAAGCGGTGGTGAACGCCGGATACCGGGTGCCGCCCTATCGGCAGACGCAGAATTACGTGCCGGCGGTGCTGGCGAAATATCGCGCGATAGCAAGATGAGGTTCTGGGCAGATTTCCCGACCACAAACAGGTCCACGATGGCCATTACCAGTTAGGAAATTAGGAAAGAAAGCTACTCCGGCACCATCGGTGAACAGACTACAGAAAGAGGACGAAGCATGGCAACGAACGCACACACATTGAAGGATGAACCATCCCAGAGATTGCACCCTGCGAAGGGGTATCGCCTGGAGCCTATCGTCGATCTTATGACGGGACATGTCATCGGTCATGAGTTGCTGGCGGGAAATGCTTCTTGTCCAAACTGGACATTAGAGGAATGGCGCAAATGGTACGTTCTGCTCTCTGTTCAACTTCTGGCGGAACTGCTGGAAACCCTTGAGGGACTCTTTTTTGTGAATGTCACCAGCGATCAGTTGCTGGACGACGTGATCTGGCCCTCCCTAGTCCACGAGTCGCATCCGCGCATCGTCATCGAATGGGTCGAGCAAGCCGGCCAGGTGGAAGGCGTCCATAAGGAAGCGGCACGCCGTCTTCACCATTTGCGTGACCTGGGATGCCAGATCGCTATTGATGATATCGGGGCCGGTGAAGATGGTTTGGGTCGAACCCGCATCATCAATCCGCAATTCTGCAAGGTCGATGGCGCCCTCTTTCAGCAATGCCGTGTGCGGGGCCCGGAATATCTGCGCGGCATTTGTCATCACCTATCGCTTGGTGGCGCACGGGTGGTGATCGAATGGGTTGAATCTGAGGCCGATATGCGACTGGCCCTCTCGGCCGGCGCGCATCTGGGGCAGGGGTATTTCTGGACTAAGGGCATGCAGTCGGACATTGCGGAACAGGGAGAACGTTGATGCACGATAACTTACAGGATAACCAGCGCTTTATTGACGACGCCAAGATGTGCGGCCTCGATACGTTGGCGTACCACGACCGGAAAAGCCATGGATTCATGCTGCTGGCGGGGCACCCGGAAAGCATCCGGATACTGGGCGAGATTCTGGACGATTACGAAACGATGTGGGGCATGGCGGAGGAGCTCATGGGTACCAAAGGAGAAAATGAACATGCGTAACAAAATGGTCCTGAAAGTCGCCATCGCGGCGGCAATCCTCCCTTTAATGGCGGGCTGCGCCACTTTTCATCAGGCGCACGCAAAACAGATAGAGGCGGAGCATGCCATTACACACTATCAGCCGCCCAAGGCCCCGCCAGTGGTGAGCACGGTGGATACGCCATTCCTGCTGGGCACCGTGGTTGACGTGCGCCATGCGGTGCCGGCGATCCTGAAACAATCCATCACGCTGATTTATACCTACCCCATGACCCTACGGCAGATTGCCGGGAAGATCACTCAAAAGAAGGGCATTCCGGTACATATTGAGGATTCCCAGAAGTCTTCCACATCCGCTACGCCCGGCGGCATGCTGCCGCCACTACCCAGCCAGACCGGCGGATTTCCAAACCCCCTGCAGGGTACTGGAGGCCAATCAAGGTATGCTTTTCGGGGCATGCCGCTCGACTGGCACGGATCGGTGGCCGGCCTGCTGGATATGATCACCGCCAGGAACGGCGTGTGGTGGCGCTACCGGGATGGCGCGGTGCGCATCTTTCGGACCGAGACAAAAACCTTCTCCATCCCCGCCCTGGCATGGTCCACGGGATCCAGCGGGTCCATCGTGGCGAGCGCCGGAGCCAACGCCATGGGCGGCGGTATGAGTTCCGGCATCGGCGGAGCCGGGTCCATGCCCACGGGAGGGTCCATGGGTGCTGGCGGCGCGAGCGGCGGTCAGGGGAATGAGTCCACCGGCACCACCAGCATCGTCAACACCTCGAAGATCGATGTCTGGGCGGGACTACAGAAGATCGCCCAGACCGTGGCCGGCCCCGGCGCCCAGGTGGAAGCGGACGGGTCCACGGGAACCGTCACGGTAACCGGCACCCCGCCGCAGATCCGGCACGTTCGGGAATGGGTGCAGGGGCTCTCCCGGCAACTGGAACGGCAGGTGGCCATCACCGTGCATGTGTACAACGTGACGGTGAACAATGAGCAGAATTACGGGCTGAACCTCGCCGGCGCGTTTCAGAGTCTGGGCAAGCAGTACGGCGTCAGCCTGCAGGGCGTGGCCCCGCCCACCCCGACGGGCGGCACGCAGCCCATGTCCATCGGGGCCAATATCCTGAACTCCGCCACCGGCGCTCTGGGGCAATGGCAGGGCAGCAGCGTCGCCGTGCAGGCTCTGGCCACCCTGGGACATGTGAGCCAGGTGTTCAGCAAATCGACGATCTCGCTCAATGGACAGCCGGCACCCATCCAGGTGGCCCAGCAGACCGGATATCTGGCCGAGAGCAGCACGACCCAAACGGCCAATGTGGGCGCGACGAGCGGGCTGATTCCGGGCACGGTCACGACCGGTTTCACGGCGATGTTCTTGCCTCGGATCACCAACGGAAAAATTCTGCTCGGCATGAACATGACGATCAGCAACTTGGTGGGCATCCAGACCATCAGCAGCGGTGGTAACAGCATCCAAGTGCCGACGGTGGACAGCAGCACATTTCAGCAATCCGTGAAGCTGAAGCCGGGACAAACACTCTTGCTGACGGGCTACAGCCAGAAAGGCGGGTCTACGACGCGAAACGGCGTGGGCAGCCCCTATCTGCCGCTCTTGGGGGGCGGCGCGAACGCGAGCACCAGTAAACAGATGATCGCCATCGTCATCACCGCGAGGATTCTCTGATGCGTACACTCCTTACCACTTCCATCCGGGATTGCACGTTTGCATTGGGGCTGGGATGCGCTTTGATTACCGTATCCGCATCAGCCATAGCGAGTCCTTTGCCGAAAGCAGCGCCTTCGGCGGATCCAACCCGTTTACAGGACGTAAGTCCTTCACAAGGCCCCGGCCATTCTTCAGTCGCCACCGTCGGCGAACTTGACGCGCTGTACTCCCAGATCGCCCTGCTCAAGGGACAACTGGCGGTCGCCAAGCTCAAGCATGGGATTACGGAGGCTGGCAAACCTTCTGGAGACGGGGGCACCCCTTTCCAGAGCGCAAACCAATCACCCTACGGAGGCATTCCTTCGACGTTCCCGATGGGGGTATCCCCCTTGCAGGGTGCTAACCCCTTGCGAGGCGCACATTCCTTGCCGGCGGCGGAGTCCGAGCGTCTCCCGCAGGTGCTTTCCATCTCCGGTTCCGGTAGCGATCTTACCGCTCAGATCGCCATGCCCAGCGGGGGTGAAACGCTGGTCCAGACTGGCGCGAAGGTCGCGGGGGGCTTCACGATTCGCAGCATCACGGCTCACGGGGTGTACGTGTCCGGGAAGCATGGCCTGGAGAGTTTACCCTTCGCACCCAGCAGAAATGGCTTCCCATCGTCTCAACGGTCAGCAGACGGCACACCCACGTCTTTCACTCCGCCTTCATTTGCCCCACCGGTTTCCATGCCCATGCCGGGCGCAAACCCCGTGCCGGGTGCAAACCCACCCATGGGAGGTATGCCCGGAAGCGGTGCTCCAGGTATGGGTAGGGGATCGCCGCAAGCGGGTGTTTCGTCCGTTGGAGGAGGCGAATAATGCCAGTGCGCCATTCTTCGCCAGACGAGAGTTCGATCCCCGCCGCCCGCGTCATCACGGTCGGCAAGCGCCGATGGGTGGCGGGGATGCTTTGGCGCAGCTTCGAAGAGAAACCTTTGCGCACCGAGTTGCGGCAAGAAGGTGCGGATCTACAAACGGACTGGACTGCCCTACGCGTGGGAGAGGACGCCATTCAGGCGGGATTCTGTGCCGCCGTTGATGAATCAAAGCGACCGAAGCGATTATTTTCTCTGGCGGCGGCGGTGGCCGATTCCCAGCGGCAACCTTGGTTGGGTATCTACAAAATCGCAGACGGTTTGTGGTGGTACATCGCCGTTCGCGATGGTCAGGCCATCCTCCCGGACGGCGATGTCATTGGTGGAGAAGCGGAAATCTACGCCGCCCGCGAACGGCATTCCGGTTTTGGGGACTGGACCTACGTCGAAGGCAACCTGGACGATCTGTCAGCATTGGTTGAAGGCATTAAGCCATCCCCTGTTTTCGCCCTGCATGGCGCGCCAGACGGACTGCGGGCGGCGGCAGTTCTGGCAGCTATCGTCGTAGTAGCCGGAGCTGGTGGTCTTTGGTGGCATGCACATCAGTTGGCGGCGCAACGGGCTCGCGAATTGGCCATGGCGCGAATACATGCCCTGCTGGAACAGCAACAGGTCAAAAAAGCCCTGCCTTCGCCCCTGCTGACCACGCCCTTGCCGGATGCCTGGTTGGCCGCCTGTGACGGCGCCATCGAGAACGTGCCGGTATCCCGGGATGGATGGACGGCAAACGGAGTCTCCTGCGTCGGCAATGCGGCATCCATCGTTTGGCGGCGGATGCCAGGGGCAACGACTGCGGTGCGACCGCAGGGAGCATTGGATGCCGGCGGGAATAAGGTTTTTCAGAGTATCCCGCTGGCTTTGAAGGGTGCCGCCGGACGGAACAACGGCCAGCCGTTGCCTGCGGAAGAAAGCGCTCTTTTCGCCCTTCTGCAAGGCATGGGCGTGAAAGCCACCATCCAGTCCGCGTCATCGCAGCCACCAGCCAGCACGCTGCCGGGTGGAAAATTGGCAGGGAAAACGGCGCTGCCTGCCCCTCAGGCCCAGGTACATTTCACCTTGCCGGTCGCGCCATTCTCCGTGAACTGGAATGCCATTCCCGGCTTCCGGATTACGCGCGTTGCCATGCGTGCCGATGGGTGGAATGTCGAGGGGGTGTTGTATGGCCGCTGAAATGCACGCCGCGATTGCGTTGCCGCCAGCCACCGTGATTTTGCCGCCACTACCGGATCGTTTGCTGGACGCGGTGGCGCTGGACATGGTTTCCGGCAAGGTGCACGTGGATCGCCGTCGTTCCGGCGACCCCCTTCTGCTGACCTGGATGGATCGCTGCCGCGCCGCCGGGGTACGTCTGCAGATGGTGGTGACAGATTTGGATGAAGTGGCAGCACTACGGGCACGGGGACTTCGAATGAGCGGGGGCGGTCAGGACAACGACCTTCAGGTGCGTGCCATGGCTCTGTCGCTGCTGGCCAATGCCGCCCGCTACAAGACATCGGATATCCATATGCTGATGCGCGGCACCCATGCGGAGATCCAGGTGCGCCGCAAGGGCGATCTCAAAGTACTGGCACGGGTAAGCCAGCGGGAAGCCGAAGAAATGGCGCGGGCACTCTATCAGGGCGTGGCAACGGTCAAGGATTCGTCCTTTAATCCCCTGGAATTTCAGAATGCGCAGATCTCCGGAGAAGCCATTGCGGATATGGGATTGACGTCCGTGCGTCTGGTGCGTGGCCCGGCGTTTCCCGTGGAAACTGGTGGTGGCTTTGTCGTGATGCGTCTGCAGTACACGGATGCGCACGAGGGGCGGACGGACCTGCCCACGCTGGAATCGCCGCGGCGTCCTGAAGGGGAGTTACGGCTACCCGCCATGGGATACACCCCTTTGCAGGTGGCGTTGCTGATGTTCCTGGCGGAAACCCCCAATGGCGTAATCGCTTTTACAGGACCCACCGGATCGGGCAAGACCACGAGTCTGGCGCAAATGTTGGCCCATGTGGCCAGGCAGTGGCCGGAGAAGCGGCAGGTCACCATCGAGGACCCGGTGGAATACCCGTTGCCCTGGGCGGTGCAGATGGTGATCAACAATGCCGGAACCGAAGAGGAAACCGGAGACGCCTTTGCCGAAAAACTGCGTACCGCGCTGCGCATGGATCCAGACATCATCCTGATGGGCGAGCTGCGCGGACCTGATTCGGCGGTGGCCGCCCTCAATGCCGCCCTGACCGGGCACCAGGTGTGGACCACCCTGCATGTCACCGATCCGTTTCTGTCTGTGGAACGACTGGAGATGATGGATCCACAACGTCTTCATCGGCGCGTGTTCTGTGATCACAAGATCGTGCGCGGGCTGATCGCGCAACGGATCGTGCCTCAACTCTGTCCGCATTGTTCTGTTCCCTTGTCAGAACACCTCGAAGAGATCCCGGATCGTTTGTTGTCCGCCTTAAAAACCTACGGCGATATCAGCGCTGTTCGGCTGAAGGGGCCGGGATGCGCGCGCTGCGGCGGCGATGGAATCGCCGGTCGCATGGCCGTGGCCGAGGTCGTGGTCACGGATGCCCGGCTGATGCGGGATTTCATTGAGCACGGCACGGATGTCGCGCGCCGTAATCACCGTCAACGGGAGGATACGGATTTATCCCTCATGGAGAACGCGGTCATGCGGGTGCTGGAGGGGTCGGTAGATCCCCGCCATGTCGGACAGTATGTGGACGTGGTGGTTTCCAAGGGCGAGGAGGATCGCTGATGCGTATTCTGGATGCGGTTTTAGACCTTATCCCCTCCACCAAAGATTGGGAGACATTCGTGGCTTGGCTGCCGTGGAATCCGGGTGGTCCAACGGGGTTGCACCCTGCAAGGGGCACGAAAAAAGCCGTTGGCAAGCCCAAAGCGAAAGGTTTTCGCGCCTTTATGGATCGTCTGGCCTTCGGCTGGAAGACCCGCTCCGCCCTGTACCGGCACCTGTCCACACAGTTTGCCAATGATATTGCCGCCATCCCGGCGCTGGAAATGTTCCAGGCACGATTGCAGCGCCGGCGTAAAAAGGATTCCGCCAAGGTCATCGGCGACATGGTGCGCCGTATGAAAAACGGCAAGACCCTGTCTGAGGCAATGGGCGCCTGGATCCCGCAGGACGAGACCATGATCATCACCAGCGGTGAGTTGTCCGGCGCACCCGCGCAGTCCTTCGATCTCATTCTGGAAGCCAAGGCGCGCGTGGCCAAGGTCAAACGGGCGCTGACTTCGAACTTGGTCAGGCCAGCTGTTTATCTGGTTGCCCTGATCGGCATGTTATGGGGGCTTGGCGCATTCGTGATTCCCGGTTTGCAGCAGGCGCTTCCCGCGAGCCATGCGCATGGGCTTATCGGAGCGTTGTACGTTGCAAGTAGTTTCGCCACGAACTGGTGGGCCATTCTCCCCGTGGCAGCGGTACTGATTCTGGTTGTTCTGGTGATCTGGTCATTACCCCGCTGGACGGGCGGTTGGCGCGTGCGCGCAGAGCATTATTTCCCATGGTCCTTTTATCGGGACATTCAGGGCTATACCTGGCTGCTGGGCTTCTCCGCGTTATTGCAGGCGGGCATGGGCGATGTCGAGATACTGAAACGTCAGGCGAAGCAGGCCAGTCCATGGCTCAAAGAGCGCCTGGTATCGGTACGGCGGCAGATGGAAAACGGTGCAAGCCTGCCGGGCGCCCTGTACGGCGTGAAGTTCGGCGGACAACCGGCGGGTTTCCCCAATCCCGACATGATAGACGACATTGCCTCCATGTCGGGATTCAAGGATTTCGCTGTGCGTATTTCCAGGGTGGCGGTGCAGTGGGCCGACGAATTGGAGTGGCAGACCACGGTGAAAGCCAAAACCTTCGGGTTTCTGGTGGAAATGGCCATGTATGGGGCAATGGGCTTTCTGATGGTGGCTATCAACAGTCTTTCGACACAGATGGGTTCCGTTCCGGGCCTTGCTGGTTGAGCGGGGCTGCGTTTTACAAAAGCGATGTGATTTTCAATAGATTCCCGAAAGGGCAAAAGGAGACGTGCGATGAGTGAAATACTGGGTACTCTGTTCAAATATCTGATGATGGCACTGGGCGTTGCCGCCGTGGTGTACATCCTCTATGAAACGTTCGCCGACAACAAAACCTCCAATGACGTCAGCGATGTCACCACGATCGCTTCCCAGATCACGGGCGACTATTCCGGCACAAGCGACTATTCCTCGCTGGGTTCCATAACGCCGCAAACGCTGGTAACCGATAAACTGGTGCCGTCTTCCATGTGGAACGGGAGCAGCCTGGTCAATCCCTGGGGTGGCAGCGTGTCCGTTACCGCAGACAGCAACCCGGCGTGGTTCGATGTCACGCAGACCGGTCTTTCCTCGGGTGGCTGCTCGGGTGTGGCGAAGGCCGTCACCAGCTATGAGACCTTGTCCATTAACGGATCACAGGTTGGCACGTCCATCGCCCCGGCGACGCCAGCTGCCATAAACAACGCCTGCGCGGCGTCGAACAGCAACACACTGACCTTTGCGTTCTAACTGAATCGTGTCTCTGGTAGAGGTGGTTTTCTCGGATCTCTTCGTAACCGACGATCCGGCGTCGTGCTGGTACAAGGTGACGCCGGATTCTCTGGAGGCGCATGGCTTGCCACAGTCGTGCCATGAGGAATTGGCGCGCCTGCGGGCGCTTCTGATAGATCGCTCGGGTCGGGATAAAGGGGATTCACCGGATTTTAAGGTGGACTGGCAAGAAACGCGCTTACGTGTGGAGCGCATGGACACCTCGGAAGGGGCCATCTATGTGTGTCGGCGTTACGGCGTTACGCCCAGGCACCTGGCGGATCTCGGTTTCCCGCCGATGATCGCGCAGCGTCTTTTGGCCACCGATGACAAGAATGACAAGACGGGATTCCGGGAAGGGCTGGTGGCTTTTTTAGGTCGGACGGGCAGCGGCAAGAGCACGGCGGCCGCCGCCTATATCATTGAGCGCCTGGAGCAGTCTGGCGGGGTGTGCTGGACGGCGGAGAATCCCATCGAGCTGGCCTTGCAGGGGCGCCATGGCAAGGGGGTCTGCTACCAGTTGGAAGTCGCGGATGATCACGGTTTTGGCGAGGCGATCCGGCACATATTGCGGGCGTCCCCCAATCTGATACTGATCGGGGAAATCCGCGACAAGACGGCGGCGCAGGAGGCGATTCATGCCGCCCTGACGGGGCATCTGGTGGTGACGACCTTGCATGCCAATGATCTGCTTACGGGTCTGGCGCGATTGGCGCGGCTCGCCGGAGATCCCGTTTTGCTGGCAGATGCGTTGCGTGCCGCCATGCACTTGCGATTGAGCAACAACATCAACGGAAATGGTTTGCCTGGCCAGATTGACACCCAGCATGGGGTTGGCACCCGGCATGGGGTTAGCACCCTGCAAGGGGTTGGCACCCTGCAAGGGATTCCCGGCAGAAACGCCCCTCCTCAGCGGATATTGACGGTGGAGCCTTTGTTGATTACCGGGGAGAACGTGGACGGGTTGCGATCCACGTTGCGAGGTGGGGAGTTCCACTTGCTCAAAAGTGAAGTGGATCGTCAGCGGCGACTGTTTATGGGGGGTGGATTGCCATGATCTTCTGGATATTGCCGATGTTGCTGGCCGTTTTTATGGCGAGCGCGCAGGGACTCGTCCACAACCAGGCGGATGCGGTTTTACCACCGGTGACACAGGTTTCCGCCGCCGCCGTGGGGCAGGACTTTGTGGCCTACCGCAACGCCGTGGGCGTCTATGCGAGCGCCAATCCGGCCTTTACCGGCAGCGTGCCCGCCAGCAGCCTCGCGCTGCCGGGCGGAATGCCGTTGCTGCAAGGAGCCGACAATCAGGTAACGGCTACGGCCTCGGGACAGGGGCGAATCATCACATGCTGGGCGACGCTACCAGCTTCCGCCGTGTTTCAGACGATCAAGAATATGAATGGAGACGCCTCTATGGGTTTGGTGAGCGGAACGCAATGGAGTTCTCCGGTGTATGGCCCTATGGGAAACCTGCCATCAGGTGTCCAGGTGCCCAACGGGGATGCGGTTTCGATTGTGCAGATAGGGAATTGAGGAGCGGATCATGAGCGCAATTTTGGGGGTGTTGTTTGCATCACTGGTCGGGCTGTTGATGATCCCGACCTATATGCATTTTGAAACCATGGCCATCGATAACGCCAAGGCAGCCACCACGGCGCAGCAGATGCAGCAGGTATCGCAGGCGGCACAGGCATACATCCAGGCCAATTATTCGGCAGTTGAGGCGAACAGCACAGCCAGTAATCCGGCCACCATCACGGTATCGATGCTGCAGAATACCGGTTATTTGCCGAATGCTTTCAGCGCCGCGAACCCCTTTGGTCAGCTGTGGCAAGTGCAAGTGCTTCAACCCACGCCAGGCCAGTTGCAGGCGTTGGTACTCACCCAGGGCGGGACGCAAATCGGACAGGTGCAGGCTCCGATGATCGCCGCACAGGCGGGGGCCCAGGGCGGGTTTGTCCCCTACAACGGCCAATACGGTACCCTAAATGATACGGTGGCCCACGGTGCCTATGCCGGCTGGCAGGTTTCCATGTCAGGATACACCAATCCCGGGCCTGGGCATTTAGCGGCACTACTGGCATTCAATAACGGCAATTTGGAAAACAACTACCTCTACCGCGTCGCGGTCCCCGGCCAGCCGCAGTTGAACACCATGCAGACCAATCTGAATATGGGGGCGAACAGCGTCAACAATGCGAACGAAGTCAATGCGCAGTCCGAAACTCTGGCCGGAGGGCAGCCCAATGGCCAGCCGGGCGCGTTGCAAATAGGCAGCAATTACTACTATGGGGATTCGAGTAACGCCGCTGTGCGCACTCCTGGGAGCTTCTATATCCAGAACCAGAATGGTAGCGGGCCAGCACAGATAGCAGAGGTGAGCAACGTCTGGGGCAGCGGGGAACTGCAAGGTGGCTACGTCAATAGTACAGGTGATGTGAATGCGCAATATAATTCGACGGCAAATAATGCGTTTGCGATGGATAACGGCTCTTGGTGGGCCAACAATGCCGGTGACAGTTCGCAATCCGGAAACCTTTGGGCGTCGGGGAATATCAACACCCCCGGGTTTTATGCGAACAATAACGGCTACGCTGGCACTACGGCTACCCTCACGGTTGGCAGTCGGGTTATTCTGGGCACGGCCTTCGGGAGTGCCAATATCGGCTGGGGATGCTCGCCGAACGGAGAGATTGCCGCGAACGCCAATGGGAGTGGGCAGGTGCTGGCCTGCCAGGGTGGGTCTTGGCAGGCGATGGGGGGTGGATATACATATGAAGGATCATGGCAGATCCCTTACGGTACGGCTACATCTGAAAATATCGGAAACTATGATATATGCGCCATGACTCAGTATGGCACTTCAGGCAATGATAATTCAGGGGTATATCCTTCTTCTGGCCCTTATGCTAATGGGACTTATTCATGGGTTTTATATGCGCAAGGTGCTGATATGATTACTGCGTCATGCTGGGATATTGGCTGATTATTTTGCAAGCCCATGGATCATTAGCCATGAGTAAGCATTTTGTGCCCATCCTGAGCTGATATCAAGAGTTCTGCCAACCTTGGAAATGGATTTTCTGTTGTTTTTATTGTTCTTTATATTCCATCGGATCATTCCATTTTTCATGGTTAGTGCAAGCTGTTGACTGAGATCGTGATCATATAGATAAACAGTGTCATTCTCGAAATGTAGCACTTGTTTCGGGCGTCCGAAGGTTTTCATGGCAGCTTCTTTGTAGCCAGCTTCGGACGCGTTAAAGATGAAAAAAGTTGGCCTGAATTCGTGGGTCGGCTTGTTCCAGATGGTTGACTGTGCCGCGTCACGGGGCCACAGGACACCCATGTTAGGACCCAAAGCATGAAGGACAACAGTATTTCTCGTGAAAATATCTAAAGACCAGGCATTTTCCGTATTCCAATACTCGGTATAACCGTTATGTAAATGATGATCGGCAAGGAATACCGCTACTGTTCTCGTGTTTCCCCAGTTGGCTGAATAACGCCAACCTGTTTCAGCTATATTGGCGGCACCCAGAAAAAGATATCCGCCGATGGCCATCGCAACAAATATTTGTGCTATGATTTTTTGTGAATTCCACAATGTCGCCGCAGTTATCATGATCCATAAGATGCCAATATAGAACACATTAACGATAAAACGACTTGACCCAATCCCGTCTGCGTAGGCTGTAAAAATGAAGGCGGATGCTATAACTATGGATGACAACACCGAAAAGACTAGCAGGATTTTCGCTTCTTTATTTTTTAAATAGGCAGTGTTGGTCCCAAGTGCTATAACAACAGTCATTGATGTCACGTAAACAACCAGAATGGCCTGCAAAACATGGTTACTCGGGGCGGGATAAGCTTGGAAATATAATGCAATACTTTCCGCTAGTAGTCCGACATGGTTTATCATTTGTGGGAAAGTTGCAAAGGAAAGACCATCAGACGGTAACATTCCAGCAAGTTCACCAAAAAAGTACAATAATTTGCCTATGATATAACTGTAGGCGATACCTTTGAGCATTCGCTTTCGCGATGGTTTATCTATTTCAAATAGTCGTCTGGAGAACCAGGCCAGAATGAATGCTGGAACAGTGAATGCTGCCGCAAACCATGGGTCTGAGACTGTACCAACGATAATGCAGAACGATACGATCGGGATCGACCAACTTGGACGGTGGGTAAAGTAACGAATCAGACCAATGACACCGAGTAACCCAAATGCCCACACACTGTTATGGGTGACGGGATAGGCTAGGATGGCAGGCTGGCCGATGGCCATCGGGCTGGCTAATAAAGCGAACAGCCATGCCAGCCATGCCCACGCCCATGATTTGGTGGCCACTTTAACTAACAAGCCCGTTAGAGCAGCGTTTACCACAAATATGAGCCATCCTTGGATGACGACGCTCGCCCCGGAAACGCCCGTAATGGCATAAAAAATTTCCGCGAATGGCAGAAGGCTCAACACCTGATTGTCCTGGGTATAGCCCCAAGTTAACGGGAACCTCAATCCGTACTGGGTGATGCCGTTGTAAATCTGTGCCATCTCCGCCATGTCTGGATTCAACGGCAGCGTCTGAAACGCTGTTCCCAGGCTACTGATCAGTGCCGCAACCGAAAGTACCGCAAACAATCCCCACAACGCCCAGCGTTTAACCATGTTTTCCGGCATTTTGTTTTTTCAGTTTTTCCATATTTATTACTTTTTGAATGGCGCCAAAGCAATTGTGCGCAGTGTCGAAGCGGTAATGTCTGTGGCTGCATAGATCATCATGGCGATTTCACCAGCCATAATTCCAAATAAAACGGAGCAGTTGCCAATGGTAAAACCGACTAAAAACGCCAAGAAAAAACTTGTCCAGACACACCTGAAGAATCTGTTCATTGCTTCCCTCCTGCATGGAACTCGGTTGCGCGGACGATTGGACGGACATGGTTCTTCTCCCGCCTCATTTCGATGATGCCGTAACGGGACATCTAACCCTAAGCGCAACGGTCGATGGAATCCTTCTCTCCGTTGTTTTTAAGTATATTTCCAACCACCTGCTCAGACACATGAAAGTATTCGGCCGCTTCGACGATTTTTTCTTCATCATTTACGTTGTTGCCGAGATAATCCAGCAATCGCTCCGCAGGGCATAACAATTCCGCTGCAAAGGCCCTCTGGAATTTCTGGCGATAGGTCTTACTCTCCGCAGCAACAGAAAACTGCCCGGTTGCGTGCGTCAATACTTCATCCCCAATAAGACGCGCAACTGCAAAGCGACGCCCTGCTTCGTTACGGCGTTGAATAACCACCTTACTCTCCGCACGGCTATAAAAAGAGGCTGGCAAATTTTCACTTATCGAACGGTTTGTGAAAAGTCGTTTATTAACGCCGTATAACTCCGCGAGTCGTACATTATCAACACTGTCCCCTCCCAGTTTCCATTGTGCTCTGCAAGCATCGGCGGATTCTCGGGCGGCAAGCCATGCTGGTTTACTGAAATCCACCTGATCGACGTCCGCCTGGGCGGCATCCCGGAAGTTCCTGTCCTCACCGGATTCGCGTATCCATCCACAAAATTGCTCTTTGGTAACCAGCGATTTGGCGCCGCTTGCCGCGAACTCTTCCAGGGCTTCCATTCCCAGAAATGACTCCAGGGATTGTGCGGTTTCAAATAGGATTTCCGGGGCTCTCCCAGGATTGAAACCCATAAGCGCTTCCAACTTTCTCCAAGCTAATGCTTCCTTGTCCTGCGATTCTTCCTGCAAATCAGCATAAAGCGCGTGAAGAGGACTGCCTTTACAATGCTTCTCATTGAGCCGTTCAATGCAAACACTCAGGAACTCCCAAACGCTTTCCCGAAAATGTTCTGTTGGCATAACCACTGGAACCGATGCTGTATAACGGATCCAATCCGCACTGGGAACGTCAAGCACTTTCGGGTGTAATACGGTGCGTTTTCCGTCGGAATAAATGGCAATGGTCGGCCATATGTACCCTTCGCCCACATTGGTCATTTCATGAGAAAATGACCAACTGATGTCTGGAGCATCCCTGCTCGGTTCGTATAGTAGGCGATAAAAATTCCATCCCAGCCATATCCCCAAAGCATGAGCCGGCAACAAAACACGATCTTTTACGACAATATCAACAGCGCTATTGGCAGATTGCTCCGAACGTGTAAGAGGCATACCTCCAAAAAAGATACCCAATTCCGCCATGGAGGCGACGTTTTCTTCGCTCTCAAACTCAAAAGATGTTAGCCCAGGCGCATCCATCCATCTCGGAGAAAATTGCAGTTGTGTTTCGCTCATCGTTCGCCCCAAACTTTCTGAAGATGTTCTATGGCGCAACGCTGACCCGATGCCAGTGGATAGCCATGATATGTGCCACGCTCAGAATCATCCAGCCTTGCCTCAAAAACAAATCCATCTTCGCCAACCGCCCAGATACGCCGTGGAAAGCCATTCAGCATACTCGGACTGCAAAGTCTCTTCTGTATGCCTGTCAGCAACATCCTTTCCGCCTCCTCCTTTGATATGCGCCTACGTTCATCGCAAAGCGTTTTCCCGGCTCTGGGCGCGGCAGGTGGCGTAAGCCCGTAATTTTCAGGGTAACGCTTGTGCATGGGGTTCCCTCGATATCGTACCCTTTGCTCAAAAGTGTCCGTGGCATCAGTGAGGTCCAGAAGATCGGGGTTGAAATCTCCGCTGGACCGTTTCAACATTCGCATTGATTGACGTCCAATAGGTCAAACGTGGAGTTATACCAAATTTGAACTATTTTAGAATTATGAGGATCTGACCTTTGCGTTTGAAAGCCGCGCACCTCGGCTATCTGTGCATTGATAGCACCCATTTCTGGGACCAGGAACCCCTGCACAGCCTGCTTCACATCATCCGTCATACTCATGAGCGCACCTCCTCCACAGCATCAGTTTAGTGGATACAGTGTCGCCACCGCAACAGAGACAATACCGCAAACAACCCCTGTAAGGGGTTTTTAGTCGAAGATGGGAGAGGTGCAAGGTTCCGACGCTCTCACCATGCTGGTCGGCGGCTCATATGGAAGATCACCGGCTTCTTCCAGCGATCATCGACTTTTCACCTCTTTCGCCAGAGTGTGCTGAAAAAGTAAGGAGAGTTTCATTCTCCCGTAGTAGTCGAAGTGGATGGAGACCCGGGTGGCGGTGGGGGCGACAGCATCCAGTGTGACCGTCACCATATCCTGGTTCGCGGTCATGCCCTGGATGACCACATGGCCTGAGCTGCGGCTAATCACCGCATCGTAGTCCATCCCGATCCGCTGCAGAGCCATTTTGGCGGCAGCGGTGGTCGTTTCTAACGGAACGGGGTATACGGAAAAGTAGTCCCCAGCCTTGTCGTGGTGGATTCTGCAGTTGTCTGTGCTTGCAGTGTCTTGTGGTTTGCCAATGCCGGCAGTCTGCATTGGGCTAAACCAAGAAGCGCAGCCCCCAAGGAGGGAGCAACAGAAAACGACAAGGGGTAAATGACTCCTGGTCAGTGTTATCATCAACCCGGCAGTCTTCTTAGTCACAGCCAGCACGGGATCCACCTGCACCAATCCCAGCCACTGCGAGGTGGTCATGAACAGCGTCAGCGTGGAGCCAAAAAGCTAAAGCTAACTTCACTGTTGTAGCCACCATCCCTCACGCTCCCGTGGAATACAGCACAATACACATCAAGCTGTTTATGTAAGAAATTGTAGCATACGGAATAATGTCTGCAATATAGCATTGCACAAGCAGAAACATTCGCACTTCGGAAGCCACAGACAGGTGTTGACAGTGATGGGCAATCGAAGCACAATAGTTGCTGGTCACTATTTTGGACGTTTTTATGCCACCACTTACAGCGAGTGAAAAGCAGGACCGTTTTCGGGCAAAGCGCCGGAAACTCGGTATGCAGCGAATTACGGTATTTATCAGGCCTGAAAGCACGGACTCTATGCGTCGCATCATGCGGCACCATGCAAAAGACAAGTGGACGATTCAGCAGGTAGTCGAGCATGCAATTCAGTGCCTCGACAACTCTTATCGCCAGAGACTGGCAGGCACAGAATTGGAGAACTACGCCAAGCAACTAATGGAATAGATTTTTAAGCGGCTAAGGCAGCAGGCAGAGGTGGCTGATCTATAAGCCACCTCTGAGGTTCTTATTTTGCGAGTTTAGTGGTTTCTACCCAGCCAACACTGCCCTTACATGACCCATTGAGGACTTTGACTTTGGTCATCATATTGGCCATGCCACCAAAGCTAGCACTTTTAATAACTTCAACAGAGGCTCCCTTTAGAGGAACGCATTTGATAAATGCCTTTTTACCTTTGCTTGCAAGTGTTGCAACTTTCGTTGGGCTGGCAACAATGCCCAGATGGGTGGTTTTATCGAGTTTCGCTTTATAGTGGGTTGCAGCTAAGGCGGGCAGCGTGCCGCCAAAAATACAAAGCAGAGCCATAGCTGGCAAAATACGATTTTTCATTGCATCCTCTTTTGGATATTGGCAGTAGCGCCGTGGCAAAGTATATCAATACCCTCTTATTCCATGCCAGTAAAACATGCCTCCCTGATTTTCCGGCTCGCCCGGAACGTCACCACCCGTCTTGCAGCGATCGGAACCACCTCACCGGTCTGAGGGTTGCGGCCTGGGTGCGGGGGTTTGTCCCTGAGCATAAAATTGCTGCATGGTGCAACTCCACAACGCACAGCGCTTAGCCATACCTTCTTTTGGTCTATCCAGCTTATTGTTTTCAGGCGTCTGAACACTAATCATTTTTCAGTATAATGGGGCAGTGGAATAACGCTTATCAAATCCCCCTCCGTATGGTCTCCGCCATCCCCTGCAGTTCCTTCAGCCGCGCGCACCAAACATCTACCGGGTGCTCCGGCGTATCGTGCATGCGCCGCACAAAGCTGGGCCATGTCAGATCCGCTCGCAGCAGAAAGAACCGCGCTTTACGCAGATATTCGATATCATGCTGCACCCGCGCGGCCTGCAAATTGGCTGACAGCGACACCAGTGCCCTGGGATAATCCCATGCCATCTGCAGCGCGCTTTGTCGTTGACGCTTGGTACGCGGATCCCCATCCTTGCACCGATTGGCCCGAGACTCCGTTTCGCGCAACAGGTCGCTGCTGGAACGTGCCAGAGACTCGACGACCTTGTTCGCCTGGCCGAATAACAGGTTGACCTCTTTGCCGCAGTTGGCCGGATTCTCTTTTGCGCGGAATGCCTTGTATTAAGCGCCGGGATTGACACCCGCGGGAGTGGGTTGGCCCACCGGCAAGGTGTGCGCAAAGGCACTCTCGGCATCCCGGTGATGGCGCTCCATGGTGTGCATCACCAGGATCTCTGCGTCCTCCTGGAATATCGGTTGTTCCGGTATCTCCTTCTCCTGCAGTTTTTTGGCCAGCAAAGACAGGTCAGCAGACTGCAGGCGGTCAAAGATGGACGGCTTGCGTAATTCAAGCATCATCGTGCTCCCTTTCCAATACCAACGGAAGCGACCATTCCGGGGATTTGGCCCACGCCTTTTCCGGAACATAGACTGAAGGCGTGACTTGTACCTTGTGCGCCACTGCCATGAACTCCCGGCCTTGGGATCCGGACAGGAAATCGAATATCCAGTGCTGACCTAACAGCCTCCCGGATGCCAGCAATCGACGCCGCAAACCGCTGCCTGCGTTAGCGGAGAGCAATACGGAAAAGAGGGCCAGCAAAACTTCAGCATACTCATCACGCAGGCCCTCCCCATGAGCAATGCGCAGATAGTCCACATAGACCGTCAGCTGCATCGGGCGGGCTTCCATCTCGCGCCGTAGGTGCGCCATCACCGATTCGATTTTCCAGTGGTCAACCACGGCGGCCGAGTCGTCCAGAAAGTCCGCCCCGCAGAGAATGCCGAAAAGTTGTGCCTGATGGCTGCCGAAACCGAGCATGTCCTGATAATCTTTCGCGTTGGTGGCGACGACCAACGGCATGCCTGAACCCGTCTGTTCAGGTGAAGGACCATTTGGAGAAGAGGTGTCCGCGGCGAGCCTCCCCGCATCATTCCGGTTGCGCTTCCAGAGATCGCTCTTGCGCTGACCCGGTGTTTTCTCCGCATCCACCACTTTCTGCGCAATGCTGATGACTCTGCTTTCTTCCACCTCGACGGCTTCGGCCAATCCAATCAGGTCAAAATTGCCGGGATCACGCATGAGCCCGAAAATCACCATGTCCTGCAAAAACGCCTGGTCCACCTGCTGATCGATCAGCCTGCGCATCATCCGGTAAAAGGCATCGAAATCCATCGCTTTGGCCGCGCAGTCCAGATATTTGCGGGCTACCGCCTGTAAGGCAACCTCGTTCGCAGGCCCTGACCCGTTATTGCCAATCCACCACTCGTAGATTTGCATGGCGTCATGCCACTTTCCGTAGGTCCAGTACACGTCCGCCTCGCCCAGCAGGTCGTCGGCTGCCAGACTATCTACTTCCTGATTTTTGGGCAGTGCGATAGTGACTTGCGGGATGGCATAAATGCGGGCTGGAGACTGTTCCGCCTCTCCGCTAACGCTGGTGCTAAAGCACTTTTCAGTGTTACCCGTAGCGGCCAATGCCTTGCCGGCTGCCCTTGCCGGGAGCATCCCGACAGGCACGCTGCCGAACTTAAAACCGAAGAGTTTCACTTGCGGCACTCCAGGTTGCCAGCATCTGGCAGGGCAGTCAGCGGATAGCGCCTTCGAGAGCATCCCGTAAGTTGACAGATACCTCTCATAGATCCTCTCTGCTTACCGGCGGAATGCGCTTTGTCTTTACTACGGCACAATTCGCGTGTATTTCCGTCGCGGCAGCATCACCATCTTGCGCAAGGGGGGGCACCCCCTGCAACCCTGACGGGGCGGATGGGCCTAGTTCCTCACTCTCGAGAATCGGAAAGCAGATGGGCGTTTTAGCCTTCTACAACGCCCCTATATCCAACTTACAATACAATGAGTTATACTCAATGCATTGCCAAATTGTAGAAGCTGGAGAGATCTGATATTCTTTTCCTATTCATGTTGTTACGGGAGTTTAACACGGTGCTTTGGGAGCAGGATGTCGTAGGTTCAAATCCTATCGCCCCGACCAATTAACGCAAGGTGAGCCATGCCTGAGCCCACGGAAGTGGAAGCGGCCTTTTGGCGACAGCCTTTGCCAAACCTT
>Ga0172381_10000925_pt1 | contig 36455 bp, 33 predicted proteins | sample Leawel6488metaG_FD_119754 | JGI IMG/M metagenome (GOLD analysis project Ga0172381, IMG submission 119754) | Leachate microbial communities from a municipal landfill in Southern Ontario, Canada - Leachate well 64-88 metaG | ecosystem: Engineered > Solid waste > Landfill > Unclassified | place... | reverse complement strand
GCATTTTCTTTTGTCTGATAGCTTCTATTGCATCAACACTTCTTCCGGTGTCAAGTATTTTGTCTGATACCGTTCCGTTTTTCATTGCCTCTTTAAAAGCTGTTATAGCATTTGGTAAATTTAGTGCAGCAGATTTTAAATAGGTTGGCACATCGGAAAACTTATATGTCCTTGCTTGTTTATTTAATGGATGTTTAAACAAATCGTATGTAGCAGTAGCAGTTAATTGCAATGGTCTTGTCAAAAATGTATTCATTAAGTTTCCCCATATATTCCTTTCGTGTGAACGAGGATTTGACAGCATATTAGTATATCGGTATGCGTCAAGATACTCCCTGAGTTTAGGAGGGAATAATTCTGCTATTGTATTTAAAACTTCAAGGGTTGCTTTTGTTTTTTCTTCACCCTCCGGAAGTTTATCTATTTCAATAAGTCGTTTTTGAAGTGCATCTTTTTGTTCTGCAAATCGTTTTTCATATTTCTTTCCGAGTTGCTTTGCTTTCTTTTCTGCTGCCTTTAAAATGGTTAATGGATTTGCCTTACCCCATATACTTGCAGCCTGAACGAATTGCCCTGCTGCTCTTAACTGCTGATCGTAAGAATTGATTATTTCTATTGCAGAATCGTAATCACCAAGATTTTCGTAATACTTAATAAGCCTTACTGCCTTAACTGATTTTTCAGCAGACGGTGGTGAATCTGAAAGAACTTCTTCTTTTACTTTATTTACATCTGAAGTAATTTCCTTGTCTGCTTTCGTAATCGCTTCTTTATTGGTTTTTTGTTTGTAGAACTGGTCTAATTCTGAAGTCTGTTGTTTTGTTTTAACATCAGCCTCACCCTTTTCTACAACCGAATCAAGAAACCCTTTTTGTCTTTCACCCTCACCAGGAATTTGTGTTTCTTTTTTAAGTTTAACTACTTTTTCATCAAGGAAATTCTTTAATTTTTCTTCAGCTAATCCCTTATCTGTTTCTGATAATTTTTTATAAAAGTCTTGTTCTTTTAGCCAATCAACACCCTTCTGAACTGCATCAGCTAATTTAGCCCCTCCCTCAACCGCAAGTGCTACAACCTCTATTGATCCATTAATAATTTCTTTTGCAAAAGGTATTGTAGCAAGAGTTATATCGTCACCTATTTTTGCCTCACGAATACTTGCTGCTATTTCTTTTCCACTTTCTGTAATTGACTTCTCTGGTTTAGTAACAATATTATTTATTTCCGTATCTATTTCTGATTCGAGTTGTTCAATGCTTCCTTTTTCAGTTGCAGTTTCTTCTTTAGTTTCAAGAGCCTCGACAACTGATTCAGACTTTTCAATCTCGTCTGCTGTTCGCTGCTCATACTTATTGATTGTGTTTCCATCAGTTTGTGTTTTGAGTTCTTCTTTTATGGTTTTTAATTCGGGTATATTTGCGTCTTCAGGAAATAAGTCAGTTCCATCTTTTACTCCTTTGCGTGTTTCTATACGAGCATTAACGCTATCTATAAATTCTTTCCCCGTTGATGTAAGACCGTATGTTCCGTCATCAAATTCTTCGAGATACCCGTCTTTTGATAATCTGTCTAATGCACGACCCCTGATAGATAAATTTCCGTTTTTATCATATTTGTTTATTTCAACAATACCTTCCGAGGTGATCTCTCCTTTTTCGTCTTTGTAACTTTCCGAAATATCTTTTTCTTTAAACGACTTAAACAAAAGGCTTCCGTCTCCGAGTGAAACATTTTCATATTTACCTTGTTCTGCTATTTCTTTTATTGCCTCAATGGGTTCTGTGATTACCTCCGGTGCAGGAGTAATTTTTTTCCCTGTAACTTCGGGTTTTACTTCTGATACAGGTGGTGCTTGTTCTTTTACTTCGGGTGGTTTTATTTCATCTACAAATTTTTTAACTTCTTCGGATTTTGCAGCTTCTTCAACAGCGTCAGCCAATTCCTGAACTTCCGATTCTGTTGGCGTTTCTCCTTTTTTTATCTTTTCAACAACCTTTACCTTTTCGTTTAATTTACCTCCTGCCTTTTCAAGTTCAGACTTATAATAGTCTGAAACATCTTCCGTTTTTATGTATTCAGCAACGCTTTCTCCAACTGTTCCTGCTTTTTCTTTTGCATACTTCATTGTTTTACCTACAACTTTTCCTGCAACTGGGAGCAACAATATAACCGTAGCAACGTCGGCTATCTCAACAGCGTCCTTTTGTTCATCGGAAAGATTTTCCAACACACCTGTTTTTTCAAGCACCGTAGATATTGGTGCGAAAATAGCACTACTTATTGATTCGGTAATATTAATATCTTTATCTATAATGCCTGTTTCTTTTAACGCTGTCGGTATTGTTGTTAATAACGAACCCGCTAATGGATTATCTTTCGTTGCTTTTTCTATTGCACCTATTCCACCTAATGCAACATTAAACGCATAAATACTTGGGTACATATTAAACATAGCAGACATAGTTCCGCTAATTGTTTTCATAAATCCACTACGCACCTGTTTTTCTTTCAGGTCAGCGTATTCTTCTTTTGTGTAAACTTTATCCTTTGGCGGATCGGTAGTCATCATCCCTATACCAGTAATAGCTTTTCCGACTGATTCTGCTGCACCAAGTAACAGTGCCCCAATTATACTATTGCTTATTAAATCATACCCATCATGCCACTCCTGTTTTGTTAGTTTTTTTGGAGTAACAAAAGACTGTATTGTATTAAAATATGCAATATCCTGTTTTTCCTCTATCGCACCTTTTATTTTTGTAGCATAAGGGTCAAGCATCTTCCTTATTTCTTCACCTTCCTTGCCTAAATTCACAAGCGTTAATCCCTTCATTCGTAACGCTTCTTTGCTTTCATCAATATTGTTAATGTTTATTTTAGATAATGCCTTGTCAGCATAAATATCAGCATCAACGTAGTTCTTATTTTTATTAGCTGAATAAGAAATGTTTATTGCATTTTTCTGTGAAGGATTTAATTTGTATGCCGTTTTATACGCTTTCTCTGCTTCTGTAAAATTATCCTGTCTTATATAATTATTTCCTGATAATTCGTATATGTATGGTTTGTAATATTCTTTTGTCTTTTCGTCAATGGTTTCGGAATTAGCAACAGAAGCTAACATGGCGTTGCTTTTAACAGGATTCGTTTCTGCATTTTGATACGCTGCATTTATTATTGTATCAACGGTGGAAATTTCATCTTTCTTGCTCTGTATTTCTTCTTCTGTAAATGGTATTTTTACGTCTGCCTTTTCTTGCTCTGCCGAATATTTAGAAGAAAGTTCTGAAAATGAAGGTGTTTTAAATATTGGTTTTTCCTCTGTTATCTTAAATGGTTCAAGTATTCCACCACCAGAAACTGGTTCTTTTTCGTAAATAGCCTTTTCCTTTTCAGCTAAATATTCTTTTCTTAAAAGTTTTGCTTTGGTAGTATCTACACCGGGAACGTTTACCGCTTTGTCAAAATCTGCATCAGATAATGAAGCTAACTGATCTAATTTCTCTAAAGTGTAACCATGCTGTTTTGCAAGTTCCTCTAACTTATTATCTTTCGCAGTAGATTCCGAAGGTTGTTCCAAAGATTTTGAAACAGGTGTGGTATCGTCTTTTTTTTTTAACTTAGTTTCAAATTCATCGTATTTACCTATATCAAATTCAGCAGAAACAGCATCGAAAAAACTCTTTCGGTCTTGCTCTGTCTGCATTTTTGCAAGGTAGTCATCATACGTTCCAATATCAAATTCAGCAGAAACAGCATCATATAAACTCTTTGCTTGTAATGTATCTAAATCTGGCATATTATTTAGTTCCCCAAGTTATTGTTTTTTTTGTAGTAACAGGTTTCGTAACAGTTTCTCCACTTAATATCTTTTCTAATTCTTTTTTAGTAATTGTTTCTTTTGGTAATCCTGTATCTTCATAAGATTCAAGTAACTTTTCTCTTACTGCGTTTGTATATGGAAGCAAAAGATTATCATATTTTTTAGAACCACCTAACGAAAGTTGATTTACTGCTATTGCATAATAAGAATTACCCAACGGGTCTGTAATTTTCTGAATAGCCTGTGGTTTAAATGTTGGGTTTCCAGAAAGTTCGTATGTGTTTCCTGACGTAGGATCATAAGCAAAGTTTGCTGAAGCTGTTATTTCTTTCTCAAAATCACTTATGTTATATTCTTGCGTATCTACTTTTACCTTTTTACCATTTTTTAGAGTATATAATGGTGTTCCAGATATATAATCTCCGAGTTGTTTTTTAGCACCATTTCCGGAACCACCGTCATCATTATCCTTAATTGAAATAGAAGCAGAAGAACCAACATACGGTTTTGCTTTTTCTAATAAATAATCAGATACATTTTTAGCTGTTGTTGCCCCCGTATTTAAGTCGTTTGCATAATTTATATCAGTAACAGTTTTAAATTTACTATCAGTTGCATATCTTGTATCAAATGAAGTCTTTACTTTCAAATCTGATTTTGTTGTCGCACTTGAACCAAAAACGGGAGTTGATAATGCTGTTGAATCTGCACCAATTTTACCTGCGTCTGAAATAACTTCGTCTAACCAATTATATTTATCTTCTTTTTCTTTTGGTTTTAACTTCAACGAAAGGTCAGCAACATTTCTTACTGCTTGTTTTTTTTCTCCGTCAGAAGCATCAGGGAATGTTTCATTTACATAATCAATACTCTCTCCGACTTCCTTATATATATCAGGATATAGTGTTTCGTTTTCCTTAATAGCATACCACGAAATAGGGTCTTTCTGTGCTGCTATTTTAGCCCACGAATCATCCTCTATTTCGTTAGAATGTTGTTCAGCGAAATCAATATTTTTCTCTATCCATTTTGCCTGAAAATCCGAAACGGTTGCTGCTTGTTTTAGTTTATTAAAAGCATTTTGATACCTAAAATCCATCTGTGCAGTAGCAATACCACCATTTGTAACCAATTCATCTAAATATTGTTTTTCAAGTGCCTCCTTTTGTGGCTGAATTATACCTAAATTATCTATTGCAAAATCAGTAGTAACTTCTTCTTTTAGCATCTTGCTTATGCGTAATCTCTCTGCCTCCCTGCCGTCTTCTTTCGCTTTTTGTAATGCAGCAAGTTTTGTTCCAAACCCCTGCATTGCAGTAACAGGATCAAATGAAGAAGCGGGGAACTTTATTATTCCCACAGATAATGGATCTCTTAACTTTTTAGCCATTAGAATTTGTAGTTTCTAAATTGATCGAGTATTGAACTTGTGTTGAAACCTGAACTTTTTTTTGGATTCCACATGCTTTTCATTCTTGTAAGTAAATCGTTTTGAGTAGGAACATCTTTTGCAAATGAAGACAACCCAAGTTGGCTCATTAAATCATTTCCCTGTTTTTGATTTTCAGAATCACCTATACCAAAACTTTTTAACCAAGTAGCATTATTACTTTCTGCTATTTCTTTCATGTTTTTTAAATACGCATCAGTAGTTGCTGCACTAAAAGCACTACCTGCAATATCTGACAACCCTGCCATAACATTTTCACCACCGGCTTCCTGTAAATTACTTGCAGTAGTCATAGCATCAGTATATGGCATCTGTTTATCCCATTGCCATTTTAACGCTTCCTGAGTAGCCATATTACCTAACTGCGACCTTAAAGTAGCCTGATTGGTATTATAGTTTTCTCCTGCTGCTATTGCCAAATCTCTTAACGATTCCTGCTCTTGTCCCGCAAGTGTAGATACCTGACCAAGTATTGAGGCAGGACTATCTGTAGCTTGTTTTGATTGTGCTATTGCAGAAGCCGTTGAACCTGCTAATTTTTGTTCAGCAAGTTCTTGTCCGGGTATTTGTGTCTGCAACGCCTGTTGTTTTGCTGATTCAAGTGCTTGTCTTACACTGTCAGGTATTTCATAATCCGGTCTTTTCTCTTTTGCATACTTCGATGATTGTATAAGCTGAGAAAGACCTACGCCACTTTTTATAAGTGAAGGTATTGATGAAATTAACGAAGCTGCTATTAATGGGATTGGCATAACTTATGATTTATCTGTCAAAAATAATGTATTAAATTTAAGTAAGCAAACAGAATTTAAAACCGCCCTAAAACACAGTGCTTTTGAGGACTTCTTATCAACGCTGTTATTTTACACCAACAAAGGTCGCAGTGGCAATAAATCCCTAATTTCCTGTTTAAATATTTTACGTGTTCGCACTCATCACAAAACGCAAGTCTTTCCTCTGCCATTTTCTCTATTTCTTCATTTACAAATAATAGATTTTTATACCCGTCAACTATCTCTTTACACTTACCCATTATTCCGTTCCGCTATTATAAGACTTGTTTACATTTACATAGGCACTGTATAATACTACATGATCCGGATGATTGTTTTCAAGCGTTATCTCAATAGTCTTTCCTATTAAATTACGCCCATTTAATAACGCTTCGAGTTGATTTATAAATCCTGGCGTTGACATATCATTTAAAAAGTCAGCATAATAAAATCCCTCTTTTAAAACAAATTTGCTTTCAATAAGTCTGCTTGTCATTCCGTTTGGATATTCGTCACATGCAGGTATCTTTATTGTTGCACTCCACGCCTTGTTTGAATCGTATGCAAGTGACAAAAACCGCTTCACCGATGTAGGTTCAATGTTACATATAAACGTAACTTTTTGAGGGTATTTTACACCAAAGAAATTACCATGAACCTGATTGCTGTTTTGTAACCAAAACTGACCGTTTAAAAATGCTGCAAAGGCGTTACCTGCATAAGCATATCCTTCCGGAAAAAAATTATAATCTGACTTCCATTCATTTAATGGTTCACAAAAAGAATACGTTGCTTTCCTGCTAATTCTTTCAGGTGTTTCTTGTAAAAACGAACCATCTCTTGCAATTTCAGGTGAAGTGTATATAACACCAATAGGTATTACAGTTCCCAGTTTATTCCAATACAATGAAAGTATATACTGTTCTTTGTCTTTTTCATAAGCACCTAAGGCAAGTGTTGACATTGAACCATTCATCTGATCTCTCCATGTTTTAAAAACACTTACCATGCCATAATCAGATATTGGAAATAACCCGTTTGCTGAATCTCTTATAACCTGCCCGTTTATTTCGTCAAAGAAATATAATGCCCTATTCCATGAAACACAACTTTCCGGGTGTTTTGTCCCGTAAATCTCTACAGGAACACGTATCGTTCCTATCGTAGAACTTTTTACGTATAAGTTGGTAGTTCCGTCTGCCTCTGCCGTAGAAGCAAGACCAACGTAAATACTTGTGCATTTAGTGTGTTGTATTGCTTTTAAAACATTTCCAACTTCTATTAAACTTTCTATGTTACCAAACTTATCAGCTAATTGTTCAATGTTTAAATATTCAAACTTGCAAATATCATTTATCTGCGTATTTTGAATAAGTTGCCCCCCCCAACGGAAGTTTGCTATTAACCTGCGTTGTTTTTGGTTTCTGTCAACAACATTAGGTCTGCCAATATCGCATGAATCAGATACGTAAAAGTCTGACAAATGTTCGCTTTCACAAGGAAAATATTGGAATAATACGTCTGACTGCGAAGCCCACCTTAACTTATAATAACAGTCGCCACTGTCAAATGTTCCTGTTGCCGGTTGTAACGCTGTCTGATCTTGCGTTCCTCCTTTATGGTATCTCGTAGCAAGTCCTGCATCACCTATTTCAAAACATTCACCTATCTCGTATAATATCTGTTCACTTATGTTTTTCTTTGGTCTGTAAACCTCTACAACAACCTCGTTTATCGGAACGCCTATATCTGTTATAAAGAATGAAGTATCAAAATACTCAATTATAAATTCATTGGTAGTTGCATCGTAACCAATTATTTCATAATCTACTTTATCAAGATAGTTTACGCTTGTCGTATTGTAGTTATCTACAAAAGTCCACTGACCGTTTACTCCTGATCCAAAAAGAATAAATCTTATCCTGTCACCTTTTTTCCAAATCCATGAATTTAATATTGACTTCGGAACTTTCGTATTATAATCAGATATTGACGGGTTAAAACTAATCCTTACCTTACCGTCAACATAAGACATTGCTTTAATGTTATACTGAGTGTAATTAAGTATGGAAGTATTTTTAGAATATACCCACTGATAATGTGTAGCCCAATCTGGCGGTATATGGTTAATGTTCCATTTTATCAAAGACCTGAATCCTCTCGTTGTGGTAAGTCCTGCGGTACCCATTTCCTCTGATAACAAAGGAACGTATATTGTGCTATCATCACTTACATTTGACGCACTACTCCTGTTTGCCCTGTCATAATATACAAGTCCAAACTGGTGACTTGCACCGTCTTTAAAATCTTTTGCTTTCTTAAACTTTTTTATCCACGTTGCTAATATTGCAGGATTGTTTATATATGCGTAAGGTGTTGAATTCGGTGCGTAATAAGTGTATATGAAAATCTCATACGGACCACTATTTGGTGTTACGAAAGACCCAACAATAGAACCTATTTTTAATGAAATCTGTGCTGCAACAGATTGTGGATATGTAGCAATGTCTGAAAAACCTATAATGTGTGAAATGATAACTGGATTCGTTGTTGTAACCAAACTTGAATCTGTTATTGCTTGGGTAAAATTAACCTGTATGATATCACCTTCGCTTACAGTTGTGGGCAGTGTTACCTTTGCATAGTGAGGAAGTGCATTAAGAGTTACCTGTAAAGATGAAGTTAAATCGCCAAACTCTATTATTTCCTTTTCGGTAGTAAGACTTACGTCAATATCTACGTTATCATAACCCTCTGTAATATCCCCGTCAACGATTTTGTTTTTCTCAATAAGTGCAGAAGAATCACAAAGAATAGGAACGTAGTCAAACAACCTTATTATATCTGAAGGGTCTGCTATATCCTTAATTTTGTCGCTGTAAAACTTATAGGTATAAGTTATATCGTCATTTATCAACTTCGTTCCGTCAAGTTTATATTTTTCTATTCTGTCAACAAGATACCACATACTGTTATTACACGAAACGTCAACAGGAGTAGTATCATCTGTTTCAGAATTACTCCTTGCATAAATCTTAATTGCCTTAACGGTATGTGTGCTTGTATTTACGTTTATGTCAATACAGTTGTTGTAGTGCAACTCGTTTACGAAATCACCCGATAAAGTTTCCTCATTATACTGTATAGGCATTTTTGTAATCGGTGCAGCAACGCTTGTTTCATTGTCATCATATACATACTGATACGTGAATTGAAACGTGCTACCACGAAGGTAATTAAAGTTAAAATCAAAATCATTTACGTATGTGCAATATGGTGAAAATTTAGGAGGCCACTTTATCCTGTCAATGGTTTGCTCATTTACATAGGTGTAAATATCTTCATCAACAATAATTAATTGACCTCCTTCGGGCAATGTATTTGTTCCAAAAGGAATATCTGTTACAACACTTGTTGCTGTAACGGCTGTAACTATGGCTGTTGTATTATATTGCGGATTTGTAAATCCTGCGTCCTGTTGTATGTAAATAGAACTCCCTACAGTTATTGATGAAGGGATTGCCTGTGTTCCTATAAATGATACAAATCCTGCCGTATATTGATTATCAGTAAAAGACCATACATTATTTGTATAAGCCAATGCTTTATCAATATTTATTTTTCTCGGTGGGTTTACTCCATCAGTCCAAAATAACAAACCCTGAACTACAAAACAATGATTTATCCTGTTGCGTAGATTACTGCTGAAATTTAAGTTAACATTAAATAATGCTGTAAGTCCTCCCTGTAAAATACACTCAATAGTGTTTGTGGAAATTTTATACCTTAATATGCTGTCATGCCCGTTGTTGTTATAAACAAAATATATCAGTGCATTATTTTCTAAATCTGTGCAACTGCCTATTTCTCTATTATAACCAGAAGGCAAAGTATAATTAACAAGCGTGTTTCCTAAGACGTTCTCAATAGACCCAACATTGCTTTTTTCTGAACTACCTACCCTGCTGTTTATAGCAAAACGATAACCCTTAATAGCTCTTTCATCGGTATCCTGATCCTGTCCGACAACAAAATTATTTGCAATCTTTGTTCCCATTATCTTTTTGCAGTCTGTTTTGACGCACCATATAAGGTATCTTTGAACTCGTCACAGGTAAACATACTCTGGAAATGTGTAAGCAATTTTAGCTGATCTTCGTACTGTTCTTTTTTGCGTTCTTTCTCATTCATCGGAACAAGAGAGTTATTTTCAATGCTCTGCCATATTACATATTGCCTGATTGTAGCCATTACTTCTCTTGGTACAAGAGTTTCTCCTTCCAAAGAAATTCCACTTGAAACATATTCCAACAATATCGAAGTCCCAGGAACAGACCCTTTTAAAACAATCAACCTGCTTTCTTTATCTATTCTGAAATAGGCTACATTCTGCCCTCCGCTTGTTCCATATTGATGTGAGTAAGTTGAAATATTATTAATGTAGTCAGTGACATCCATGCTTTCATAACCCTCTATTGTCGTATTGTCAACAGGTGGGTTTTGTGGATCTCCGCAAACCATTTCCGCCTGTAACGGTAGTGAATCATCTTGTGTTAAAGTCCATATTCTCCCGTTTACAACGATAGCAGGTGGCTTTACATAATCAATATAGTCCGAAGGTAACGCTACTGTATTTATGTCTGAAATAGGCAAATAAACTACTTTGAACCACGTAGTATTAAAAAGGTTGAGTTCAGTCAAGCACTCAACACCTATTGCCATAAGCTGCTCTAATCGCTTCGTATCAAGTCCTGCACGATTTATAGCACTCATTACGCATTGACGGAGTGTGACTACTGCGGGGGTGTTTAAATCTTCCATTATTCAGTAACTTTTAAATCGCTTCTTGAGTTTGCTTTTGTGTCCTCTGGATACTTCTGTATTAACGCTGCCACTACTGCTGCTGCTATCTCTATGTCTTTTCCTGCCGGAAGCGTAAGAACATCATCATCATCCCATGAACTGAAAGGAACAATCAATTTCATTTTTACTCCCTGTCCTGCGAGTTCAACAGTCATCCTGTCATCGTAAAAAACTTTTTCATGCTCTACGTAATATGTAGGAATTTGGTTAATCATCGCAAATTCTAACGCTTCCATAACTTCATTTTCTCCATTCTCTCTGAATATGAAATTAATCTTTTTATCTTTTAACGGGCTGATACTTCTTATCCCCATTTGGTTAGGCAACTGAATTATTGGAGAAGGTAAAATGCTGTAATATTCTTCGGTGACAGTATCGCAAACAACAGCAACATTATCATACCTTTTTATGTAATGATCCAGTTGTGACACGTCACGGAAGTGTATTGCCTGTAAACATAAAGCATGAATAACAGCGTTGTAAACAAGTTCAATCTCTGCTTCAAGAACGGCATCATGTATCTGTATCTTTTTGTCAGCGACACCTGCACTCAACCTATCTCGGCAAATTTCTATAATGTCTTTTTTAAGCATTAGCTTTTATTATCAAGTTTATTTTCGCTTTCCCTTAGTTGTGCGTATGTGAACAGTTCGCTTTCTCTTAAATTTATCCCAATCATGCTTAAGATTATGTTGGCTAATTCCAAAACCTCCGGTTCTTTCCATTCCAACTGAACTGAATTGGCGACATCGTAGTCGTAGTAATCTGTTACGGTATTAAACGTATAGGCATACACTGGTTTTGCAGGGTTTTTAAGATATACAAAATCTACCTGCTGTAAATTTACAGGAAGAAACCTTATCATACCGTTCTGGAAATTACAAACAGGATATTTAAAATTAGGTCGCTTTAGTCCACAAGTTTTGTAATAGTCATATTCCTGATCGGATAATACTATTATCTGCCTGTAATCAATCGTTGGCTCACAACTTGCATCACCAGTATTTGTGCTTGTTACTCTTTTATAAGAAAATGAAGAATAGTGACAGTAGTCAGAAGGTATGTTTGCATATCCATTTGAATCAATAAATAATGGTGCTACCCCGTCTTTACCCATCCATACCTTAAAAGGTAGTAACGCATCACTAAACTGCTGACTTGTTTCAAAATATTTATACTTTTCACGAAACAACATCGTATTTGCTACCGGAAGTAGCGTGTTATACTGCGAGGGCGACATGGTATTCCCCGATTGTTCTTTATTACAGATAAAAGAAATAAAACTTAACAGTTCAGATAAATCCATGTTATACAGTTATAATTCTGTAAGAAATATAATAAGTAAGACTTTGTGCAGGGTCGCCGGAAGCGTAGTCAGGGTCAGCCCTATCAACAGCCCAATACAATGCTTTGTTTGCTATAATCTGTGTGTCTGTTGCCACTGTTGCTATCGCCCCTGCTGCTGCTGCTACATTTAACAACGCAATCTTATTTACACTTGACAATAAAGAGTAAACATCAATCGCCTGTGGCACTGATGCTGTATCTGTATATAAGTTGCAGGTTGTATGTCCCGCATAAGGCAACGTCCAATCTCTATTCCTTCTTGCAATACCAACAAGTTGTATTGCGTATCCTGCTCCTGGATTATCAATAGCTATTAATGGAACAGAATTACCCTGAACAATATCTGCATGTGTGACAGTAAATTCTTTTACAAATATTTCAGAGTGTTCATACCAACCTTTTACTCCGGCTGAATCCGTCCCATAAAGCATAACTGCACCCGGCGTTAGTACATCACCATCAAGTTCAATTTTGTGAGTTCCTGCATCTATTACAATACTTTTCTGAACTTTTCCATCAAGATAGTCAGGTGTGGGGTCTGTTGAATCGGAAAGAATTTTACCAATATCTGTAGCATTATTTCCTGTTACCACCACAACAGTCCACGCTGCAAGATCAATATCGTAATAACATTCAATATTACATTTTCCGGTAATTTCTGACTGTAGAATAGTTCTTCCAAAGACAATCAAATCACCAGTCCCAAGTGTTATATCTCCAATTATTATAAATTTAAACATAGTTGCATCAACTGGGGTTCCGAGTGGTGCTATCGTGAAGTTACCGTTTAATGTTATGGCAGCAGGGCAATACAGAACATAAAGATTAAATGAATCATTTACGTTTAATGTTTCTGCACCGCCAAGTGCTGTTATCTCTATCGGATTTATATTTTTAACTTCTGACATATTATTATTTTTTATTCAATGTAACACGTAAATAATTTGCAACAACAGAATTTGCTACAGCCGTAGATGAATTTTGTGCAGTAAGTCTTACATACCAAGTGTTTGCAAGAAGTTCTGATGTGTTTACTTTTCCATAACCAAGAACAGTTGCAGGTGCATTTCCAACATAAAAAACGTATTCAACGATCTGTGTGTTTGCTGCTATTCTTGCTATGTTTGCTTCAAACTTTATTGTTGCCGGATTATATACACTAATACTTTGTATAAGTGTTGGCACGTTTCCGAAGTAGAAATTAATAATCTTTGGTCGTCTACTTAATGCTGGTGCTGTTTCAAATAATGCTTCAACTTTCCAAAAACTCCCATCGGTTGTTAGTGTATTATTAGGTGATGTAATCGTATATTCTTTAAGTGTTTTTTCCAAAAGGTTTGCATCTGTTCCTACATTAACAATATCATTATGTAATACATTTGCGAAAACATTTGGTAAAAATTCAGCCTTACCTGTTGCACCATTATAAGTCAAAACATATCCGTCTGCCGGTGGGTTTGTCACAAGGTCAATATCGCTGATATGCGTCATTCCAAGTAATACGTTATTCCACACACCGGTAGTTGAATTATACATTACTACCTGCTTATTTACAAGTGAAAGTTGAACGGTATCTGTATGATCGAATAATGCTTGTGTAGATATTCCTGCTGCCACTGCTGCATTAAAAATAGTCATATCAAGGCAAACCTGATAAGTAGTTACAGTTCCAAGAGTTGATGGTGTTACTGTTATACCATTACCGCAAGTAGTCACTATTGAAGTTCCGCCTGTTCCACCGCTTATTGATATTAAAGGAACAACCTGAACTGGTGCGTTACTCGGCTCGTTGCAACAACTACAACTGTCTGCTTTTACAAGTGCAATCAAATTACTTAACTCACTGGCTGCTGCATCTGTGTCGCCACAATTAGTAGCCATACTATAAAGCATCCATTCAGCAATAACTTTTATAAGCAAGTTCTGGTATTTTATTGCTTCTTGTGAAAGACTTGTCGCCTTTGCTTCAAGGTAATTTGTATATACATTATGAATACAGTCATAGGCACAACAAAGTCCTTCTTCACACTCTACTACATGCGTTGTCGAACCTGTTACTACCACCGTATATGTGGCTCCGGAAGGTAATATGTAAACAAGCGTAGTGCTTACCGTTGCAATATATGTTTCAGTCCATATTGTTGTGATAGTGATAGTATCAGTTGAACTTACCTCTTGTGCGTGAACTGCTGCACCCGTTGACGGGCTTATTGGATATGTCAACCTGTGAACCCTTGTTATTGAAGAAGGTGCAAGTATCGTTCCGCATGAAGTAGCTGAATATGTAGAAGCATCATGGCTTGTCAAAGACCCAGTTAAACATGAACTTGTTACCTCTATCTCTACCGATGGTTCAAGGAAACAAAAATCTTCAAGTATCGTAGTTGTATATATTGAATCTACCGTATAGTCAAGTGTTCCATCAATTACTGCTGAAGGTATCGCACCTGTTGTAGCCACCGTTGTTCTGTCTAACACTACATCATAACTGCAATTAGCTGTATCAATAGTATATGTTCCGTCATTCCATGTTGATCCTGAAACGTCAAAAGTCCCACCTGTTGCGTTTAAGATGTCTGCAAGATAGTTTCCGGAAATAACAAAATACTGACTTGCCTGGCTTAAAGCTATAATGTTCCAACTCTTTGCTTCTGCCGTTACCTTTGCGGAATAAGTTAATTCATATTCACCATTTATAACTACTCCGTTTACGTCAATAGGTAACACATGAGTAAACACAAGTGATACGTTTGCGTCAATATCAGGTGCAGCGTAGTTTACATTAGCGTGAAAAATACCGATAGCACTCTTTAATGTAAAAACACCATTAACCTGTGTTAATGCAATTCCCTGTGCAACCCACGGGGTTGTGTCTGTTAATGTAAGGTCGTTTGGAGAGTTATTAAGATTAAAGGAACGACTAAAATCTAATAATGAGTTATTCATTGTTTATAAGTTTAAGATACAAAAATATAATGAATAAAATTAAAGTGCAAACGCAATTACAGTTTACTAACTATAATTAAGTAAAAAAATACACATTTTTCGTATAAAACAAAAATCCTACGACGAATCATAGGATTTTATCAATAAAACTCGATTTATTTTATTTAGCTATCTGCTCTGCCTTTGTGCTTAATTCTACAAATAACGCATTGTCTGTTGACAGCTTTTTTGCCAAACTGAAAATACATTTGTCCGGATCAAGTTCCGATGTCTTACAGGTGTGGATTTCTTTTCCAAACTTTGCATCTGGTTCCTTTTCGGTGTAGTGCCACTTAAAAACAATTCCCGCCCTACGTGTGAATATAATTCCTTTTTCTGAAATACCCCTGACAAATGAAACCATTGCTGTATCTACCGCCTCTGATTCCTTCGCCTTTGCTACAAACTCATTATATATCCCCTTGTTGGTCTTGTGTAACCAAAAAAGGTGTTCAATGAATCTTACCCTGATCTCAGGAAGTGACATTACATACCTTGTCCTTTCCTCTTTCATAATCTCGTCAAAGAAAAGTTCTGTTGCAATAGCTTCTTTAAGATTATACTGTGCAGCAAGTTCACGCATCTTTGCTTCCGGAAGAACAGAGTTGTCAACAGTTATCAAATACTCTGCCTCTGTCTTTGGCACAGAATCCTGTAATGATTTAAACGCCTCAAACTTCTTGTTCTCCAAAACAAAATGCTTTTCATGGTTCATCTTGTTAATATCCGGATTCATAGAGTTATCACAAAATGTGCTTTTGTATAATAGGAAAAACGCAAAGTCTGCTTCAATTTCTTGAACCATTAAATAACCCGTGAAAACTTTTGCGTTAGGTAACAGAACTTCATTGCCTTTTTCATCACGCATCGAAGAAGTGAAATACTGCCATTCCTCTGTTCCGTTGTTTTTGTTGCTTACAGTTTCTTTAAACCGTATTGTTTTACCACCAGGCCACTCAGGTCTTGATGGATTGTCCGGATTTGGAATTTTATATCTTTCCGGATATTTGAAAATTAGTGGGAATTTGTAACTTGCCTTTATCTGTTTGATACCGGCCTTGATTTCTTTTGCATATTCATTGCTTTCGTCAGCTAATGATATACGGGTTGAATTTACAGCGATCATGTTTTTTACCTTTTAAATTTAACTTTAACTTTTTATTTATTATCAATGCAAAGATATATTACGGTTTTTTATCCTGCAAACACAATTTAGCCATTCTTTTCTCCCAACCTTTTCTCATATTAGATTTTGATTGCTCTGAATATTCTCCCTTTTTACCCTTATTCCACGGTACTCTACCTACACTTAATAATCTTAACGCTTCCATCCTTTCATCAAATGTTTCGCTGTTTTTAATTGCATCACTCATTTTCTTTCTTGATTCTTCTGTAACCGGTGTCATAACTTGTAATGCACGTTTTTCTTTTATTATTGCTTTTGTTTCATCCGTATGTGTTTTGCCCTTCATTGGAGAAGATTTACCTTTATTCCAGGGTACTCTACCTTTATTTGTTTCACTCAATATTTTTTTCATTTCTTCGCTACATGGCTTACCTTTCTTTCCTTTTCTTGAGCTTGGTTTACCTTTTTTAGCAATGCTCATTTTTTGTTTTGATTCCTCTGACATTTTGGATTTAACACATCCACCCTCTCTTAAATTTAATCCAAACTTTGAATTAAAACATTGGTATAATTCAATATAATAAATTTCTAAATCATTTAATTGTTCATAATCACACTCACAAACTATTTCAAACTTATGGTTTTCTACTCCATATTTTTTAAAAGAGTTATATATGTGTGTTTGTTTTTTACATTGTAGATTTTTATACTGGTTCCATCTTGATAAAATATCATACGATTGTCCAATATATATTTTATTGCTTGGTGAAGTTATTTTATATATTCCAGTTATTTCCATAAACAAAAAACCTTTAGGTTTCGCCTGGCAGAGCTACTCCCTAAAGGTCTTGTTATCATGTTATGTATCTGCCAATACATTTATAATTAGTTGAATATTAGATTGTTATATACACCAACTGGTTTGATTTTACAACCTGGAGGCCTACCTCCGACATCATGAAGGTATTGCTTGAATCTATGGTACTTAATGTTTGAGCAGTTTCGCCTGCACCAGAGATTGTGTACATCAACTGTCTGCGTGAGTAATTTCCAAGTCCTTTAAAACGAACTTCGATGTTATTCTGTGTTTCACCGGTTTTGGGATCTCTTGCCTTGCTCAAAGGAATCCATACTCCTCTGCTTGGGAAAGTCAGACCCGTTGATCCGAAAGTCTGTGGGTTAGAGAAGTTGGTATTACATTTAAACATGTAAGAGAAATTACCTTTGCGGAAAAGGTTGAAGTTGATACTCATTGCCATTCCTTCGTCACCGCCAAATATTGACCTTGACATGGTTGTGAAGTCAACGCCAGTGTTAAGGTTTGACTGATACAGAAGGTTGTTAATTAAGTTGTCAAGGGTGTATCCGTTGATACCCATGATATACTGTGAAGTAACACGCTGACCGGTAAGATAAGCACCGATAACGTCAAAATTGGCAAGTGTGAAAGTTCCACCATGATTCAGAGTTAAACCCCTTGCTATTGCGTGAGGGATAAGACCCTGAGTAGTGTTTACTGGATTGCTTAAACCGGCAGAACCAGTCTGAACAACAGTGTTAGTGTTAGGCTGACCCACCCAAAATGCACCGTCAATTTTCTGTGCAAGTCTGTGTTCAAGGTCACGGGTTGCGGTAGAATAATATCCGCTAATTGCACCGCCTTCTTCATATACAGTACATTTGATTGCGTCTGCTAAAGCACCACCTTCTGTTCCAACTCTTTCTTTTACGATCTGAGTATAGAATGTGCGTTTAGAAACTTTGCGTGTTGCAGCAGTAGGCATGTCTGTTCCTGTTGCAAATGCACCTGAAACGATAGGTATAACAGCACCAACGGAAGCCGGAACAACCTGAGTTGCGTTATATAACCTTACATTAATAGTAGTTGTAAAAGGAGCCATAGCACCAACCGTTTTTGATTCAATACGACCTACTGCATCGTTTGAATACATGATTGAATCACCTACTCTCGGATAAGACCATCCGTTTGCGTCAACGTCAGTTGCGTCAAGAGTGATTACGTCTGTTGTAGTACCTGTTCCTGTATGTGCAGCAACAGTAAAGTTTTCAACAATGTTATTGTCTTCAAACGCATCCCATGTACTTGCACTTACCATTTTCTCACGCCCCATAGAACGCAAAATCTGGAATGTAGGCAAGAACTGATCCCCGTTCTGTGCGTATAACATATTTTCTTCCTGAACTTTTAAAAAGTCCATACCACCAATTAATTGGTTGGTTAAAATTGCACTAACTGCTTCAAAACCCATTTTATGTATGCCTCATACTTTACTTTGAGGTCTTTGTTTTTTGTTTATGTATTATTTTTATAGTAGTCCATCACCTTTTTCCTTTCGGCTTCGTTGTGAGATTTTACAGAATCAACTTTATTTTTGGCTTCTGCCTTATTATTGAGTGCGGAAGGGTTGTTAAACTCCTTATTCCACTTCTCGTCTTCCATTGATCGGGCATTACTTGCGACCTGGTTTACGATCTTAGACCAATTTTCCATAAGGAAAACAGCCCTCACATAAGCCTGTGCTTCACGGACAGAATCCTCTGTCGGTGGCTTTCCACCCTCTACAAGATAGTCAAGAACTTTTGTGGCAAGGGTTTTCTTTTCTTCTTCACTTGGTTTATAACTCATAAACTCTTTTTCTTCCTCATCCTTTTCCCCTTTTGACATGATTGGAAGACTGTCAAAACTCTTGACAATCTCTGTCGCAATAGGTTGCCATACTTTCTTGCTTTCCTGTTTGATCTTTGTCAGCTTTTCGGCATACTCCTTCTGTTGTTTCTCTTTATCTACAACTTCGGTTTCTGGAACTTCAATGCTTTCAAATTCTTTCAATAAATCTTTACGTGCTGTCTTGGAATCAATATCCAATTTCATCTCATTCAATTCTTTCTTGCTAACTTCTTCTGGGTCTTCTAAATCGTATTTATCATTAAGGTTATACTTGTCTTTTAACAATAAATCTACCTTGTCTTCCTTTCCTTTGTATTCCGGATTGTCTTTTAAGAACTTAGTCCTTAAAATGTCAAGGGGGTTATTGTTACCGTATAATAACGACTTATAGACTTCAAAATCATCAGGTTTGTTAGACTTGATATGATTAAGCCTGTAAAGGTCTTTGTCAATGAACGTATTTTTTGGCTTTTCAGCCAACTTTGCTTTTGCTTCTTCAAGTTCAGCCTTTAGATCATCCCTTTCTTTTTTAGTAAGGTCTTTATCTTTTAAGGCTTCTTTTATTTCGTCAACAGAATTGTATTCACCAATGTCTGCTAACTTTATTCCTTCTTTATTTTCTTCTTTGACTTCGGGTTTAACCTCTGTCTTTACTTCTGTTTTTACTTCCGGTGGTTCTGCGTTTGACCTCTCTTTTATAATCCTGTTCTTTTCTTCCTGAATCCAAACTGCCTTACCTACTATGTCGGTTTTTAAATTTTCCGGCATTTTTGTTTCGTCAACAATAATTTTTTCTTCTGACATGACTTTACTTTTTAGGTTTAACTTTAACTTTTTATATAATATTTTACAAAAATATAATCAAAATTTCGATACCGCAAACACAATTTAGGTTGCCTACTGTTGCATCGGACTTACAGGTGGTTGTAATTCCTGTTGCTGTTCTGTGTCAAGTGCTGCCTGAACTCCAAGTTTCTGTAACTCCATCTGGAAATCCTGTTGCTTTACCTTACCGTCTATTACTGCCTTTGCTGCATATACCCTAATGTCCTGATCGGCTTGTGCAATAATTACACTTTTCTCTGCCTCTGACTTTTTCATAACAGCGTCAACTTCTAAAGACTTGTTCTGTTCCATATTAACTTTGGCAAGTTCAAGTTCCTCTTTCTGCTTCTTGCTTTCCCAATAACTTAACATAGCTTCACAATATTTTATACCGCCAGGCATGTTTATCTGTCTTGAAATAAACAGGTATTGTGACATCGTTATTCCAGGAGCACCACTCTTACCTAATGCAAGTGCTGACTTAGCTGCTTCAAGAACATTGGCTTTTTCAAACTCGGTAGGTCTTGCGTGTATGTGAATACCTAACTTGGAAATTTTATTGTTTTCCATTGCACGTATTGATTCAACACCGGCACTTCCAATAACACCGTAATAACCTTTGTTGTCGTCTTTGTTAAACATACAGATAAGGTTTATCCTCGACGCTGCATTTCTGCTAAAACTTTCTTTTATAGAAATGTATGCTGAGTATAATCCTTTTAATGTGTTGTTAGTTGAGGCAAGGGCAAGTTGTTTTCCTCCAAGTGTATTATCGGGTTGCATTGTTTCATCAGTAAGAGTAACAGGATCAATACCTGTTATCTGTGCTATCTGATTAAATGCCATCGTCATACTTGCTGCTGTTTCCTGTATAACTGTCCCCGCACCACCGGCTAATACTTCAAATGGTTTCGCCTGACTTGCGTTACTTCCGCCTGTTGCCGGTTTATCCCTGTAAACATAACTTCCTGACTGAAGATACATCGCTATAACTTCAAGTGGTTTCATTTTCTTGCTACCGAACATTATGTTTTCAAGTGATTCTATTTCTACAGCGATTCCAGGAGGTGGTGCTTTTGCAATACCGTTCTGATACCTTAACTTAATCATTTGTATATCGTCAAGTATTGGTAAAAGCTGCTCCATTATAGACTTGCCTTTTAGCTTATATACGTGAAACGGAATACCTGCTGCACCTTTTTCGTTACGTGGTATGTCGTTCATTATTCCGTAATCCCACATAAAATCAGTTTCGGGGATCCACTTGGCATGATATACTACCTGAACATTTGTTATAACAGTTTTCTTGGTATCGGTATCCCATACCTTTCCATAAGTTGCAGGATACATTTTACCGTTTTTCTTAGTATGGTATTTATTGTTTACTGTTTTATATGCACCATAGATAACAGGAATACGCCAGTTATTAAACTTCCAAACATTACCTGCTTTTACATTAAACGAATCACTCCATACTGGATTACCGTATTTACCTGCAAAAGACTGTGCTATCTTTAAAATCTTTTCTTCACTAAGTCCTGTTTCCGCTTCAATATCAGCAATAGTATATGACATTGGTATAGCACCGTATCTCGCATTGGCGAAATTGTTTGACCCGTCATAGTCTATAATAAGGTCTGCTATGTCAATATATTTTTCGTAAACCTTTTGTTCTTCCGTATTAACATAGTCCATCGTTGCCGCCATGTTAATATCAATAAGATCACCAATGATATTACGCTTGTTTTCCGGATGATTAGAAATATCGAAAGTGTGACCCAAACATTTCTCCATAAAAACTTCATACGGAAGTTTGAATCCACCCATGCCAGCAAACAGTTCAAGTTCCTCTCTGCTTTCAGGCAATACTTCGTCTTTCGGTGGTATTCCAAGTGTCTGATCTATTTCGTCAAGTATAGTTTTATATTTCTTTTTAAACCATAACATTTCCTTTGCACGTTCTTTTTCTGCACCTGACTTTTCATCGGTAGCGTCAAGCAATACATCATGCTCTTGACTTTCCATGATACCCATGATCTTACTCTTAATCTTTGGTGCAGGACTGAAAATGTCGTCAAAGTTTACATTCATCCAACCCTTACGCTGTTCACCAGGTATCTCTTTTCCTAAGAAAAAGTTTTTGTATTTTGTTCCTGACTGTCTGCCCTCTGCATAATCCCTTAGCTCTTGGATTTTATCAAGTTGGTTGTATCTTACTCCGCATTTATTGTCAAGATATTGATATACTATTGCATTTAACCAAGCTAAATTCCATTCAGCTTCACCCTTTTTCTCAGGACTTACGTCGTCGCTTGGAAATGGATAGGAATTTCTTAAATATTTGTCACTATTTAATAATGATTGGTACCCCATATCGCATGAGTTATATTAAAAATATTCTATAAAAAATTTAAACTTATAAGTTTTTGTTGCTGCTGATGCAGGAATAAACATCCCGAATGTATAGTAATATCTTGAAAATGCACCACCTGTTCCTATTTGGTTGTATAGTGAATTTGGATTTCCTACCTGTGTGTCATATAATGTATTTGTATCTCCAACTAATTCATTTGGATTTGGTGTAAGTGTTCCTACTGGTGAAAATTGTCCGTCATAATATACACCACCACTAAATTCAAATGTATTTCTTTGTCCAGAAACAACAGAACTTGCTGCACTTTTAAATCCTGTTATTAATGCTACATCTATTGCATCCGGCCCAAAAGATGATGCTAAATCTGCTTGAACTATATTTGTATAGCACTTAACTAAAGAAACCGTTGTTGGTGAATTTTCACTACCCCACTCTCCTGTTAATGTTATATTTCCACCACTAAGACCTATTCCACTTGAAGCACCAAGTCCTGTTTGTGTTATACCATATCTATTTTCACCAGACCCACTTGTATGAGCAACTGACATTTCAACAAACTCTAATTGATTTGTTGCAGGTGGAGTCCAAGACCAAGCACCAGGTAATGGATTTTCCCAACAAGTAAAGATATAAGATTTTCCATCGTTAGGTATTGTTGCCGATCCGTTTGTTACTCCGTTTATACTACCACCCGTTATACTCGGATATAATACTATTGGTTGAGTGCTTGTATTTATAACTGTAAGTGACATTCCCTGAACTGGAGGATATGGCAATCTTGCACAAAAATTACTTGCCGATGATGTATCTATTATATTAATACCAAAATTTAATTTTGCAGTAGTTGTGCTTGACGTTCCATTAACGGTAATTGTATAAACATTTTCGGCTAATGGACTTAATGATAATTCATTAAATAAAGAATATCCTCTGGATGTACCAAAAAATACGTTACCGTCTGCTGTATTTACGCAAAGTTGACCCTCTGATATATCTGTATCTCTCGATACACCATTAAATGTAGTAGGGGTTTGTCCTTTTGTTTTTAGAATTAGAGTTTTGGGATTCCTTATAATTTCAGTCATGGCATGAGTTGTTTAATTTAACATACAAAAATACTGTCTATTAAACAACCTTGCAAACACAATTTAGCTATAGGTATAGTCAGGAAAGAAATCTGATATGTTGGTATATGATTCCTCTTTTGGCTTCATATTTATAACACCGTATTTTGACTGACTGCCAAGCAAACAACCACCTGCACTTGTAAACAAGTCGTAATTTGTCATGTCGGCAAGTCCTTTTATCTTTTTTGCTTCAAGCAAAATCTCTTTGTGCCTTTCCCTGTGACAGTGTTTTTGTAAATAATCTATGATAAGATTGAATAATTCCGACTTGGAATTGTCAAGTGAACTAAACCCTGCTGTTGGTTTATATTTTCCAGTCGTCTTATCTACCCCATATTTCAAAAACCCTGCATATCCTCGCTTAGTAAAATATTCAATAATCAACGGCAGGTTTACTTCCGGATACATCAATGCACCCCAATAAATACACATCATTAGCATATCCTCTGCATACTCATCTGTCGTTGCGGGTCTGTAACTATACGTGCAGACAAATCTGTTAGTTATCCAATCTTTTATTTCTTTGTCGTGTGGGTCTATATTAAAATCCCTTTCCCAAAATACACTACCTCCACCGTTTGACATTCTGCTACCTGCCACCTTACTCAATCTAAACGGGTCGGCACTGGCTGTAAACAAGTCTGGATTTTTGGGAAACCATATACCATGATTTACATACTTTTGATTAGTCTTTTCCGGTGCAGGAATATAAGAAACATACCACCTTCCGTCAGGACATTCATTCCATACAACTGCACTCTCAGGATTATTCTTATCTATCCTTTCGTAATTACCCCTTTGTGTTGCCTGTCTGTCAAAAGCTAACTCACTTAATCGTAAATCAATCTTTTCGTAAGGCATACCAATATCACCACTTTCAGTAAGAAAACAGTCTGCATACTCCAACGGAAACAAACGCTTGTTTTCCCTATACGTTCTTAATGAATTTTCATCGCCTTTTTTTAGTAATGCGTTAAGGTTGTTTTCAAGAAACTTCCTTGACCCTATTTTCTTTTGTATAAACTCGGATTGTTGCTCTGTTGGTGTATCTATTACAGATACTCCATACTCGTCAATAAAACCTTCTAATCCATCGTATGCAGGAAAGAAAATAACATACAGTCCTGATAACGTGCTACCGTTTTCTGTTCTTATATAATAGTTAGACTGATCGCAAAGTTCCTTAAACCTATTTATGTTTTTATCAGCCATTTCCCCAACGGTTGTTGGATGAATCGTAAACCCCGTAATTATAGCACCCTGACCCTGTGATAAACAGTTCTTTGTTACTTGATGGCGTGTTAGCGGACATTCAAGTATAACTTTTCCATCCTCATCTGAAAGATAAAATAATAACTTTGTGCTATCATAAAACCCCCTGTCCGCAGTTGAAGCATAGTTAATTTTTGCTTCAAGTCCTGCATCACCACCAACCATATTATTATTTGTGGACCTTATTCCTGGTTCATTGAATAATATTTCTTCTTTTGGGTTCGTAGAGTTGTCAAACTTTGGCTGAAAGAAAAATGGTAGTTTCCTCCATGAGTGAACAATTTTACCAAAGTCCTGTTTCCCTGTATCTCCATCCATTGCCTGAATACCAAATATACTGTTTGGTATCTCTGCCCTTGTTATCATTTCAAGACCTATGCTTTCAGCCTTGTATGTATCACCAAAACGCCTACCTTTTAATCCTATCGTTCCAAAACTTACACGCCTACCTGTGTCAACTTTTTCGTATTCATTTCGTTCATTCTGTAACGCTAATCCGCTTGTTTCCTTTTCGGTGCTTTTGTGTTTAAAGTCAAACGTGTCATTGTATGCAAACCTCTGAATTAGAAACCAACGCCTATCCCTATCCCTGTAACTCGGCAGCCCTATGTCAAGATAAAAATAGTTCAGATAGTCAAAATGCCAACCGTCAATGTATGTAGGTTTCCCATTATTAAAAAACCAATATCCAAACAACCTGTGATACCACTGCTTTTTTATCCACTTTATCTCATCACGAAAAGACCGTTGGTTTTTATTAAGTCTTTCCCAGATAAGATCAATGCTACCACCGCAGTCTTTTTCAAGTTTTTTTAACTTAGGTGGGTATTTCTGCCTTGTAAACTTCTGTTCTTTTGCTGGTAATCCGAAACCATCAATAGTTTCCGGCTCCGGCATTTCTGGTAAGTCAATTCTTATGGCAATTAAATTCTTATCCCCGTCATTTATAAGGAAAAATTTATCTTCTACCTGATATTCGTCAAGTATAGATTTTTTAATATTCTTATATTTTGTGTATTTCGCTATCAACCTTTTAAGTAGTTTTTAGCACCTTCCATTCCTTTGTCACGAATCAGTTTAGCCATAAGTTCAGGTTTAACCATTAGCTGTTCCTCCTCGATAGCTTCCTCTAATTCTCTTTCAAGTGTCTTGTTTGTGTCGTTATTTAAAAGTTCACTCCTTAATATGTCTATCCTACTGCGTAACGCATTGGAGTTGGCTATTAAGTCTTTTGTCTTGTCAATAGAACTTGTATCGTCAGAAATCAGCTTTTGCTGTTGGTTGTAGTATGCCTCATTTACAACAATGTATTCTGAATAGTCAAGGTCTTTGTGCATACGGATATATCGTATTATCATTCCGCATACTTCAGTATTCCTGCAACCTAATATGTTTGCATAATCCTCATCATTTTTACTAATACCCGCAATATTTGCTGCTTCGATCTTTCGGGCCATAATATTGCTTATGATATGAAACGGAGTGTTTTTATCATAAACAAATGCAATGTATTTTAATACCCTTACAGGATGCTTTACTTTTTTATTAAATTCAGGATATTTTTTAAGTTGTGGGTATTTTTCTAAAATATCATCTTTATCAGTCAGGTCGTATATTCCTTTTAATAAAAGATTTTCAAAGTCTTTACTATCAAATTCAGCCATACCTTTTGTTTTACTTTAACTTTTAACATACAAAAATACTGCTGATTATATTACTATGCAAACACAAAACCCCAACCGTTTTAAGATTGGGGTTAGTATTATCGCCTTTGATTATTACGGTAGCGGTGCGTAGATTGCTGCGTTGAACATAGAACTACCCTGAACAAGAACGGTGTCAGTGAAATACGGCCAGTTGATGTCGCCAGGAACTTGAACCTCTTTGCCGTTAATGTTCTGATTGTCGTCAAACAACTTTTTCAAAACAGTAAGGTCGTCGTTGTTGGTAAGATCCCATGCGTTTACCCACAAGAACCATTTGTTATACATATTCCATAAAATTTCTGTTGCACGGTCTATGATAACATACTTGCTTGTGTTATCCGGTGCTACTGCCATAGCTGTTGTAAATACAAGTTTTGTATTGGTGTTCGATGTGATCTTACTTGACTGCCCGATTCCAGTTCCTTCATAAATGAAAACATACTTATCTGCATAGGCATTTATAGTCCAACCAATACCAGCGTCGTCAAGGTCAGCAGTCGTTCCCCCTGATGCGGTTCCGTAATTCAACTGTGCATTTAAACCTCCGCAATACTTTATAGGAATTGCATAAGGTTTAGGTGGGTAAGGAGTGATGATGTAAACAGAACCACTTGCAGGGTTTGTATCCCAGTTAGAATCAACCGTAATGGTTTCTGTTCCGGTTGTTGCTGTGTTGGACAGAATTTTGCGATACTGTCCGTAACCCGTTCCGCTTAAAATATACAGGTAATAACCTGCAAATTTGTCAGTAGTCCAACCAACAGATGCGGTGTCAGTCAAGGTGTTGTTTCCACCTGATGTTGCCTCTGCTTTGTAGGTCGGGTTTCCTTTGTAACTAAATAACCCTTCCCATACCATTTGTGCCTGATTCTTTTCAAAACGTAACGAAGCTGCAAATTCAGCAGGTGCTACGAAAATTGTTGAATCGTCAGAAAGATCATCACCTGCACTTCCGATAAGTTTACCGTCAAGTGCTGTTCTCTGTGTAGCGTCAATCGTGCCTGTTCCTGTTGCGTCAGCACAGAAGTCAAATACTCTGTGTAGAGTAGCGTCAGTAATGGCGTAGATTGTAGAATCAATGGTTCCGGTCAATACTCCGGAAACATCATAAAGATCAACTTCGTTCTGATTCCCATCAGAATCGAATTGCCCGTAGTATTTAAGTCTAACGCAATACGCTGACAAAATACCTTCAACGGTGTCTGAATTGTAAAAAGCTGCGATGAGCATAATTTTATATATTTTTGTAAAACAATAATTGAATTAAAGGCGAAATAACAACATATTTTTTTTATTTGCAAACACAATTTTATTGTTCAACTATTGCCATTATGTTTTTACGGTGTATCCTATAATACGGCTTATCAAGTTTCCTGATAGCGTCAACCTCTAATTCAATATTAAAGAACTTTTCAAAACAGATAACATCTCCCTTTTTTACGTCAAAGGTATCACCGTAGTTCTCGTAACCATAATACTCATTTATCCTGCTTCCTATATTTGTAACCTTTCCGTATAACATGCTTCGTTTTTTCCTGATATGATCCGGTATTTTTATGATAGAACTCTTTACTTCTTCCTCGTCAAGTGCTTCTACCATAATAAATCCATTCATCATAACTATTTCATCTTCACGTTTTGCAAGGAAAATGTCGTCATAACGTAAAAACAAATATAGTTCTTCTTCACAGAAAAACCACCGGCTGTCATCTGATTCATGCAGTGGGTTGTATAGTTTACCAAGTGCCTGTGCTGCTGAAACAAAGTTGTATAAAACATAGTCACCTTCTTTTGTTTCAATGTCAGTTTTCCACCCAAGACTGTTTTCGTGTGGAAAATGATAGAATAAACTTAACGGGTTCTTTATAACCTTACCCCAAACATTTATCCAAATTTCAGGGGAATATGAGGTTTCTAAATACAATTTTATACCATTTTCAAGTTTCTTTTCGTTAACACCCAATAATTCTGGTTTTACCACAATGACATTAGTCATTGCAACCATTTTGCTAAGTTCTTCTCTGCTGATTCTCATTTTGGCTCTCCATTATTTCAAATTCAAATTTACATTCACATACCAATACACGTTTCCGTGTAACATCTTTTTTTACATGACTAAACTTGTCAAAAATAGGAATCTTTGGCATATTATGTAGCGTAAGTCTTTTGCCACATTTAGGGCAAATGTTCTCACGTAAACACATTGCGTATTTTGCAGCCACTTCTTCTGACTGTCTGCGTAATGCTATTCTTTCTTCAAGAATCTTTGTCACCTCGTCTGATACTGCAAATTTTTCAACATCTGACTGCAATAGTTCGTTAATTGTTTTTTCTTCCATTATCTTTTATCTTTTGGTTTATAAGTATTTACAATCGCCACATGTGAATGTTTCTGTGTTGGTGTTTCTTTCGGTGAAATCTTAAAATGTGCTATCCCGTCTTCATTCATTATGCAGATTAGTTGCTGAATAAACTGCCACACTTCTACGTCTATAAATAGTTCGTCGTTATACGAGTGTATGTGTAGCGTGTTTATATATTGCGGTTTCTCTGCCATGTTATTTAAAGTATTTGTGACCCATTGATGATTCCTCTCCTATATGTTTCATAAGACTTGGATTAGCACAAACAAAAGGTATGTTTTTCTTTACCTGTAACGTGCAAAGATGCCAGTCGAATGTGTGAGTTTTCTGTAATGCTTCCATGATTGTTTCATAACAGAAATTATTAAATATGTAATTTGCACCACCAATACTCCTGCGTTCTGTATAATTTTCTGTTTCTTTTAGTATTTTATACCTTTCAGTATCTTCTGCTCCCCATGATGAGCAAATCCTGTCTGGAAATGCTTTTAAAAGTTCAACACCTTTTATAAGCCAATTTGATTCCATTAACATATCAGGATCAATATTTATGAATATATTAAAATTTCTGTCATGGAAATATTTAAAACCATAAAAAAGATTATAAGCTATTCCATAATTATTTTCGTTAAAAATTTTTATAAGTTCAAATTTATCGTTATAATAATTGGCTATTATCTGTCTTGTATCTGAATCACTTTTATCATCTATTATAAAAACAGTAGTTGGATATAAAAATTCTGTTGCACAGAAACAATCAAGTGTTTGCTTTAAATAATCCGGTCTATTGTAACACGGTATTACAATACCAATCTTATTATTTTCCATCATTCAACCTCCTGTTTACCCTGCTAAGAGTTGCCTGATCTATCTCTTGACCTACAAAAAATCCATTCTTATAATCTTTTTTATCAAATCGTTCCCAATGTTTGTTTTTATTTTCCGTTAATTCCTGTAATATATCAGGACTATTTTTATATTCCAACCACATAGAAAGTTTATCACGTTCAATGTTAGTGTTTATTCTGTGTCGCCACATTCTTCCCGTGTTTTGTGAATAGAATTTAAAATAATCCATAGTTTTATAAATAATTATATTTTTTCATGTCGTTAAAATAAAACTCAACAACTCTTTTTATGTAACACACATCTTTGAAATAACTTTTATAGTCTTTTCTTACTGAAGGTACGAAATGTTTTAATTCTCCTTCAACTCCAAGTATTCCTTTAATAATTTCAACGTCACTTTCAAAATCTTCGTACCGTCCAATAAAATCCATTTCGTTTCCTATGAAGTTTCCGTAAACACTCCCTGGTAACATATCAGACATTGACGGCTTTGGCATATCTGTCCTGTTATCGTATTCAAGAGTTACAGGGTGTCCGAACTTTTCTTCATACTTTTTAAAATCCCAATAACCATGATATTCTATTCCAAAATACTCAGGGTATATAAGCTGAGAAACCACCCTGTCAAACGGGTTACGGACAAATGAAAACTTAAAATAGTCATTCCAGTATTCTGCGTATTTTTCCTTTGCCTGATGCCACGTATAATGCTTTTCGTTCACATCACAAACAATATTACCTTTTACCATTTCGGGTTCCAGTAACGCTTCTATGCTCGTACCTCCTGTACGTGGCACATGAATGAATATGCACTTATGCTTGTGTGAAATCATTTTGTGTTTAAATAAAGTTGGTCGCCACTGATATGATCTACCGTGTCGCCTATTTTTACAAATCCGTTTTCATCCATAAACTTTTCAATGTCTTCCTTCAAAGGTTGTCCTTCATACAATTCTATTGCTTCAACTTCGAGGTAAATACATTTTATTTTATTAATAAAATCACCGGCTCCATTTAATACTTTCAATTCAAAACCTTGCACATCTATATGGCAATAGTCAATATCGTTTATGTGTAGAAAATTACAGATATTATCAATTCTGTCAACCATCACTGGTTGCTTTTCGTTAAATTCACACCACGGATGAATGTTTAAATGTTCCTTTGGTTTAAGTAACGAACTTGATTTATTCCCCCAGTTATGCCTTTCATCATTAATACGACCTTCCGGGCAACCTGACGAAACATACATTTCATCAATATGTTTACTGTCGCCTAAAGCACAATTATAAACTTTTATATTTCTGTATTCTGCCGTATTCTTTACACACTTATCATAATTTTCTTTAATTGGTTCAAACGCAAATATTCTTGCATTTGGAAACGTCTTTGAATAACGTATAGAATCCTCGCACTCATTTGACCCAATATCAAATATCGTTATTGCATCTTTGGGATTAAAAATCTTTAGTAACTCTTGGTAAATATTCATACGAGTTCTGTTATATTTTTTGAAATATGTTTTTCTGATAACTCCGAAAATCCCCACGTATCACTATTTTCATAACCATTCCTGTTATAATGATAATCATAAACAGAACTTCTTGGATGGGTTATGTGGAAAATATAGTTGTCAAGGATAACCGACTTTACTCCGTTGTTACGCAAGTTAAATAGTATCTCCCCGTCCATGTGTACCTGTGCAAGTTCTGTCTGGTGCTTTAGATTTACCTCGTCATGCCCTTTGCTTTTTTCAATTAACGTAGTCTTTTTAGCTAAAAGAAAATCCCCTGAGTAGATAGGTGCAAGTCCTCGTTCTGATGTATGCACTCCTTCGTCACAGTCTTTTATTGAAATAATATCCATGTCGCTGTCAACGTCCATCCACCATCTTGTCCTGTAAAACTCATTATCGTTATCATTTGCAATTATCTCGTTCAGCTTAATGACTAACTGCTTATTAAAAACATTGTCAGCGTTTGTGTTTAATACCCACTCTCCCTGTGCGTGGCGTATGCCTACATTCTTTGCAAAGAACTGATAAAACCTTTCGTGTCCGAATTTCTCCCTGATCTTCTCCGGTGAAACAATAATGAATTTAACACCACCTTCCTGAAGTAAATTCTTTATGCTTTTATGCTGATACAATAATTCTCCCTGTGAACACCAGTCGGTAATAAGATACTCAAAGTCGTAGTCAAGGTAACTATTAAGTAACATTATGTTTTTCTTAACAGAGGTACACAACCTGTTTGCGAAGTTATCCGCATGGTCGTCATTACGCCCTGTTATTGATATGGTTATTTTCTTACCCACTTGTCGGTGAAAAGTTTATCGCTGTTCATGTTTTCAAACAACCCGTCAGTTAAATCTTTGCGTACAAATATCATGTTTCCTGTATGGCAAACGAGGTCATATCCCTTTTCGTTACCTAATTTTAACATTGAAGTAAATGAACTTCCCTGATGTTCGCTGTCGTGTGTCTGCTCAATAGGTGGAGGTATTGAGCTGTTTACTTCGATGATGACTATTTTGGGGGTGTAATCTGTAAAATGATTCCATATATGATAATCAATACCGTCAACATCAATACTTAGAATTTCAAAATCTTCTTTAATGTCTGTTTTCTTTAAGATATTATCCAACGAATTTACACCTTCCGGTTCAACCATACCCAATATAGTTGTTATTCTCGGATAATGCTTTTCTGCTGTAACTTTTAACTCTTGGAATTTTTCGTAGTCACCCTCAATATAAACTGCCTTCCATCCCTTTTCAACAAGCGAATAAGTATTGCTGAATTTCGTTCCTTCCCACGCCCCAAATTCACAACAGATACCAAATTTAATATTCAGCCGTTTGAGTATTTCCTCAATGATACCATCCTCACCGTTCTGTGAATAGACGTTTCTTGCAAATTCTTTTAAGTCTGTCATTTTATTTCAAGTTCTTTTCCTGTTAATGCAAAATATAGGTTTTGTAATTGGTGAACAAATTTAATATGGTTAATTCGATAACTATCGTCAATAAGAGACAACCATACTTCTAAATTATCATATAAACATAATTCACCAAAATCATCATCATCATCATTATCTCTAATATTTATTGCATACGATCCATTATTGGTGATATATTTTAATCCTAATTTAATTAACCATTCCTCTGTGAGTGGTATTGGTTCTAAAACATTACATTCGTAATTTATATCACATTCTTCATTTTGATCTGATTTTGTGTGGATTATTATTCCTACATCATCTTTTAACCAGTCAATTTTTGGTATAATACCAACCACAAAACCCTCTCTGTGTTGAGTAGTTGTTCTTAAATAATTTCCCGTTCTAAGTTCTTGTGCTTCCATAATTATTTTGTAAAATGTATAAGTGAATCCCTGAAATCGGGCATTAAATTATCTCCTTCGATCATGTCAATATAAAACCACCCCATAGGATGAAGTTTGGTCTTGTACTGTTCACGTTCAACTTCCGGCACTTCTTTTAACGTAGGGTGGTTATTCCAGTTGGGTATCATAACTACTGCATGACCGTCCGGCTTTAATACCCTCTTAATGTTCTTTACATACGTTTTAACGGCTTCATTCGGCAGGTGGCAGAATACTCCGTAGCACCATACAAAGTCTATGCTGTTGTCAGGAATAGGAGAACAGGTGTAGTCACAGTCGGGGAGTTGATAATAAATAATTTCATCTCCTAATCTTTTTGATTTTGGTATAACATCAATAGCGATAAGTCCATAAAAAGTATTACGCAAAAAATTATTAGTCCACATACCACCACCACACCCTATTTCAAGACATCTGTCTTTGTTATGTTTCAGATACGGATATATACATTTTTGAACAATATTATATGCCATGTCATTAGGAAACCCATTAAACATTTCCAAATACCCGTCACCCCAGAACAACTCAAAATCATCTGCCGTAAAATGGTCTTTCTGCTGACTTAATATTTTTTCTATCTCGTTCATTTGTATCGGATTATTGCGTCGCCCCATTCGCCACCACATGAATAAATTGTCTTTTCAATATCTTCATTGGAAACAAATTCGGGCAACGCAAAGTTATTATCGGAATCAATTATAAAGTTGTATTCAAAATCACCAAACGCTTTAAGATAACCTATTGACGCTAAAAAATTATCCCTGTCAAGTTTTGAAAACTCAATGGAAATAATAGGTATCTTGTATTTTAATACGCTTAATAGTTTACTCTCATGCCCCTCGACATCAATCTTACAGAACTTAGGAATACCGTATTTCTCTATTAACGTGTTTATCGTTACGCACTCTACAATAGATTCTTTCCAGTGTATATTACCTTCCCTATCCATTCCCGTCCAATCCCTCGTAAGTGTTGCAAGTGGCAAATTAAGATCGTTGATATATAAACTTGTGTAACCGTCAATATCTGAAACTGCCTTTTCTTCAATTATTAATCCTGGCAATCGCTGTAACTTTTCAATATTGGTATGGTTTGCTTCAACAGCAACTACCTTTTCGCATAACTGAAGCATTACGTTTGAATAAATACCTACGTTAGCACCTATGTCAAAACACAGATCGTCTTTATTTATTAGTTTACTATATGTTTGTTTTAAACTCATTTAACGTATATGTTGCCCCATGAAGACTGACCTGTTACATTTATTTTGTGCATAATATCCATTTCGTGAAATGCTGTATATACTTTCGGAAACTCCAAATAATCATCCCTGAAGCAATAACCAAAATGTGTATATCCAATATTTATCAAATGTTTACAACACTTTATTACTTCGGTGATCCTTTCCTCTACGAACTCAAAACTTATCTGACCTACCCTCGTATTCAGTCCTTTTAAAACATCGTATTCAAAACCCTCTACGTCAATCTTTATGTATGCAGGTTCACCGTATTTTGCAACCAAATCGTCAAGTGTTATAGTTTCCACCTGAACAGTTCTGCAATCCGAATAGGTATCGCAAAACCTTGACTGTTCCATCCATCCTGTACTTGCAGTTGAAAGAACGTGGTTTTTGTTAATGTAAAAATCCTTTTTCTCTCCCGATCTCTGCGAAACAAGTTTATTTAAAATTGTTACGTTATTATCTCCGTAAAACAATCCTTCCAGTGGTGCTATTAATTCCGGATTAGCTTCAACGCATACTACCTGCGTATATTCGTTTGCCTTTCTCCATGCTTTTGCAAACGCACCCATGTTTGCCCCTATGTCAAATATCAATCCCATTATGTTCTGCTTATATATTTATTTCGTGGTGCATCATTATAAAATACCAATGGTTCTTTTATGAAAAAACAGTCAGTATGTTCAAGGCATTTCTGAAAGTACACCCAGTCCTCCCATTTTGGTTTTAATGGATCCTTTACAAAGATACCGCACATATAAACCAAACTCCGGTGAATCATTACTGACGAAGTGATAAGTATATTCCACGTTTCAAGCATATCCCTTTTTATTATTTCAGGAAACTCGCTTATACCGTAATGCTTTGAAATGAAATCCCAAAACTGCTCAGTAAGATATTTTTTGTAAACTTTCCCTTCTTGGTATGTTACGTCCTCGTTGCTGTAGTATGCTTCCGTTGAAGTAAACAGGTATCGGTCTAACATTAACGGCACTTGTACTTCGAGTTTATTGGGTAGCCACGTGTCGTCGTCATCGAGAAACGCAAGCAGTTCGTTTTGTGCTTTGTGCATACCAATGTTTCTCGCCCTGTACGGGTTTTTGTAGTTCTTCTCTGTTTTAAAATACCTTACGCCCATTGCGTCCCAGTGGGTTTTCTCGTATCTTTCGTCTGTCGAACAGTCATCTATCACAAGAACCTCGTATTTACTGAATGTCTGAGCATGAACACTTGCTATTGCGTTGAGCAAAGAATCGTATCTGTTGTAACTCGGTATAATTACACTTACCATATTATTCCCAAATTAGTTCAATCGGTTGGTGACAACTTTTTACTTCAATATCTTTTACCATATCAAGCGATAATCTTTTGCCTGACAAAAATAACTCATTTATCTTTTCGTTATCCAATCCTTCGTTTCTATTTTTACAAACACTCTGAACAACATTACACGGGTTATTTACAATAATAGACTTGTCGTTGCAGTTCATAAACGGTTTGTTAATAGGGTTTATGCTTAACTGGTATTCAAGCCACGTAGGACTGTCGTATTCCAACTTTTCAAGCAAAGGGTAAATATCAGCAGTCTTAAAGATATGACCGTTCACACTCATTGGATAACCGTAGTAACCTTGTTCGCCTATCCACCGGAAAACATTAAAAGGAGTAAACTCTGGAAACCGTGTCATATCGTTTCCTGAAGGGTAGTTGTAAGAAATGTTCTTGTTCAGCCGCAGCGAATGGCAAACTACATCATCCCGTCGTGCGAACTCCTTGAAGTTCTCGTTATCCATAGAAAACTCATTGCAGAAAATATCGTCGTCGGTAAAGAACACCGTGAACTTATCTTTTGGATCAACGAACTTCAAAACGTCTTGCTGAAAGTTAAATTCTACTTTTACCGTGGTGTCATTCCAGTTATACTTTATCTTGTCGTACCCATGAGTGTATTTGTAGTCGGTGGTTTTGAGAAGTATGTTTGTAATTGAATGGTCGTTGTTGTGAAAAAACTTATCTCTGGAAGTTAGAAATAATTTTAGTTGCGCAGGGCGGTCTTTGGTGAACACAACTATATTCATCGTACCTCGTCCTTTCCTATCCAAAGTTTATACTGTTCTGCCCTGTTATCGTTTTCGTCATAAACCTCACCGACGAATCTGTGATCTACCATAGGCGACGGGAACGGTCTGACGGTTTCGCCTTCAAAATTCTCTGCTATACTGGAATGAATCATC
>Ga0172381_10000924_pt1 | contig 36463 bp, 58 predicted proteins | sample Leawel6488metaG_FD_119754 | JGI IMG/M metagenome (GOLD analysis project Ga0172381, IMG submission 119754) | Leachate microbial communities from a municipal landfill in Southern Ontario, Canada - Leachate well 64-88 metaG | ecosystem: Engineered > Solid waste > Landfill > Unclassified | place... | reverse complement strand
TCCGAAGCGATGATAGTATGCTCCCTATCGCTAGAATTTTTCCTCTGCATTTTCTATTGACGAGCTCGACTTCAATTCCAAAATGTTCAAGCACTGGTTTGCTGAGCATGTCTCCGACATTATTATGCAGATCATTTAAAAAATATATTTTCATTGGCTTTTTTTACCCTGTAAATGCTGTATCGTTTTCGGATATCCGATTCCTCCGTATTGGCACCCGACAAAACCTTTCTTTGTTATATTCTCCTCGATTCCTTTTGATCCAGTGCTCAATTCAATTTTATTCATCATATTTTCTTTGTAGAATTTTCTGTCGATGATGTGCGGATTATTGCTCAAATTATCAGTCTTCACATACTTCATTCCATTGCATTCCATCTCTGTCATGATCGTCTGCCACTTCATGAGCTCCGGCACGATCCTATTTTCATGCTTGCTGAATCTGAAATGATATTGCTTGTCTGTCTTCATGACCTCCATGATCTGCTCAAGCGAGTGATATATATTATCTAGGAATATCCAGTCATGCTCGAGCTGAAAAAGATAGTCAGCGCTTGATTCATTTATGGATCGTATATATCCATCAGAAAGACTCTGCACATCGATGATCTCACACTGAAATATGTGCTTGAGATTTTCCTTATACTGAGAATATTCCTGATCATATGGATGTTTGTCAATATAAATCTTCATCGGTATCTTCCCGAATGTCTTTTCAAAAGATTCGTATGTACGTTTTATTATATCGATCTTCGGAGCCGATCTTGTGCAGTTCGTAAAAAGTGAGAGTTCTATGGTCATATTTTTTTGTCTGTTGCTTTTATTTTCGTACTGTCGTTCTTTCCATGAATCGACATCATGGCATATCCCTCTGGTATTATTATTATCCTTTGTGCGATCTTCGGCATTCGCAGATGGCTTGTATGATATGCAAATTTATAATCGTCTAGGTTCGGCTGATAGAATGCAAATATCGGACTTCCTCTGAACTGACTATACTGGTCCATTTTGTATCTTTCACCTGTAAAAATATCCATTTTAACAGGTTGAAAACTGATCAAAATTGATTTATGACCGGTGCAAAGTTTTGTGACAGTCTCCACAAAGTTCGTTTCGATGAGATCATCGCTATCAAGTCCAATTTGAATATTATATTTTCCGAGTCCTGATACATTCTCCCATTCCGTATAGTCTATAAATAAATGAGAATCTCTCTTCGCATATGTCGCTTGAAATGTTTTTATTTTTTGACTGAGTGATCTGAATATATCCTCGTGATGCTTCTCGCACCATATTGCTATATCAAAATCCTGATCTGTTTGAGCCAATATTCTCGGTAAAACTTCTTCTTTAAAATATTGAAATCTCCACTCGAATTTTGGGTCGTCTTTCGTATAATGAAACCTGATGATGAATGCTTTTTTCATTTTATTTTGTATGATATCCGAACTTCATTCCGCATCTGCACCTATAATATCTCACGCATTTTCTGTTCTTGCAAAGTTTTCTGCTTTCTATGTCCATATCTTCATCGGGGTGAAGAACGATCTCCCCTCCGCATATTTTACCTTTTATTTTTTCTTTGCAAGTTTCACTCATCTATCTTTTATTTTTATGAAGAATCCCATAGCCCATAGCCAAACAGTCATCGGAATATATTTAGGTTTTGGTTTGATGATCTTGCTATTCTCAAGCATGATCTGTTTCATATCTTCCCGATATTCTCTCATGTTTTCTCTCAACATCTTCCTTTCTCTTTTTTCTTTTTTCTGGCTCATGATTTTATAATATTGTTATTTTTGCTTTTACGATTTTCGGCCTGTGATATTTATTGTGTATCAAAAACATCTTTGATTCTTTCCTACCAATTTTATCATTTTCCCACACCTGTACCATGTTTCCATCCCCACCAAACCATGCTTTTACTTCTCCTCTGTAAAGCGCAACCAGTACCTCTTTTTCAATTGGTTTTGAAACATATACTCTTTTCCCGGCGAGTCTTCCAATATATTTTTTTGGTGGTGTTCTTTTTATCATGATTTTTTTACTGCAAAATTATTTTTTAAACTTTCTTTCATTGTGGCCATTGCCTTATTTATCCTAGCCTGCTCATCTGGTGTTCTTTTCATTCGTGGATCCTCTTCATTTTTCTCTTCCTTTTTTTGTTCTGGTCTTGTGTATCTCTGCTTCTCTTCCGGGTGATCCTCAAGGTGAGAAACAATAAAGCTTCGAAGCGCTGCCTTGTAGTCCCTATATGTCTTTCCTTTCCTCTCGCAGTAATTGATCACATCCTCGGCCCTCTTGATCACGAATTGTTGTGAAACACTGTTCTTTTGACATAGTTCTGCCATGTCTTCTGGTGGTATTTTGCTTAAATACTCAATATCTGCTGTGTTTTTTGTTACTTGTTTCACGTGAAACAATGCCGGTTGCTTTTCTTTGGATGCTATGAACTTCTGAAATATCTCGATACTTCTTTCGAAGTTTATCCTATAATGCACCACCCCAGTCTTTCCCATTCTTTTGCATTCAAGTACCCCGATCTTCTCTCCAAGTTCACGCGCCGTGTCAGTATTTTTTCTGCTCATAGCTGTTTCTTCATACATATCTTCCTGAGTTTTGTATATCCATCCGTCAGGATCCTTTGTCTTGTTTTTCCAGTAGTTGAGTTGACACCATAAAATACCAAGTTTGATTGATCCGAATGCTTGAGCTACGATTGGATGAAAGGCTATCGGTCTTTTTAAAAATTCATCGATAATATTTTTGTTCATGGTGTTTCTTCTCTTCTATTTTACCGCACTCTATTTCAAAAGTCTATTGTTGATAATCAACTTCGTATGGCTCTGGTATATAACATCCTAGTTCGCATAGATTCCCCGGTACTGATGCCCACATTCTCGCTTTCCTGCATAGATCTTCAAACTCACCTTTTGAAAGATCCTTTGTTTCTCTCACTCTTTTTTCTCCGAATTTATCGACCGAAAAATGTCCGATCTGAATGAGTATTGTCTGATGGACATAGTCCATATCGAGTTCACCCATTTCATCTGCAACATATTTCACGATCACTCCCCACCAATAACCGTTTTGATTTGATTCTTCTCCAGGTGCACCTTGAGTTCTTTGTCTATATTTTCTCGATATGGTCTCTTCTATGTCAGTACCGTCTTTGAATTTATCGAGATGAATTTGATATTGCTTTTTCTGCTCATCTGTTCTGATGATCTCGGTCCCTTGTTTTGTGCCATAAAGTTTGATTTTTATAGCCATATTTTTATTTGCATTGTTTAAAAACTTTTTCCCTGCATTCTCTACACATATCAATCTTTTTCTTTTTTCCAACAATTTCATTCCAAAAACCTTGCTCTGTTATTTCTACATGCGTGATATTGAGATCCATCAATGTCACATCCTCACCTATATTTCTTTTGCAAAAATCACATATTCGTATGTTCATATATATTTTTTGATTATATTCTCTCTGACCTTTTTTTTATCGTATTGTTTGTTCAAATTATCTCGCACTCTTTTCAGATCCAAACACTTGCTATATTTCTCAAGAGTCTCATCGCTCGCCCTGTTCAACATGATCCAATTCAACAGGTCCCGCACCTCCCGTACATTCGCCTTATCATTGAATATCTTTGCAACTGGCAAGATGCACCACTTCTCATTCAACCGTCCTTTATTGCCATATTGATATGTCTCAAAATTGTGATGCCATTCGATCTTGACCTGTGCCCGGGTCTTTCCTGATAGACAGCATGAATGATAGAAGGGATCCGCATTCATCTCATTACGCAGTTTTTTTGGTATTGGTTTTGTTAAGCTCATATTTGAATTGTTTTTTTGATTCATCGATCATCTTGATATAGTCTTTCAAGCATAACCAATTTGTTTTTTTATAGTGTTCATTTATCTTTTCGATCATGATGACCATCTGCCCAATCCGTTCTGACATCGCATTCAATTCTTCATTTGTCATGATTTTAAAATAATGTGTCGCTTGGTAAAAGTCGGTATCTCACGAACCCAAACTCATCTTTTTCTTCGCTCGGCTCGATCCTATGTCCTTTATCTTGCAGTTCCCATATCCTCGCATGATACTGACTCAAATACATCTCGCGCAAAAAAAATCTTCCGCTCACCCAATTTCCGTTCGCACTTCTCAACACCTCGAGCACCTTGTCGCACTGTGTCGGTTTCTTGATCAATTTTTCTGTCATTTCAAGTATGGTTTTATAGCTTGATAAATTTGAACTGACCATTCTTTGAAGTTATCTGATCTCATTTTTTTCAAGTTCTGTAGTGTCACTTCTGGCAATTTTAACTGTCTCAAAAGACTGTCAGATTCGTTTTCCATAACATCTTTCAATGTGTTCAGTATGGCCGTCATCACTTTTTGTTCCAAAAATAGGTCTTTCATATCAATTCTTTCTCGCTTATCTCTTCGATCCTGGCCCATGCCTTTTTCATCCGGGACATCATATTGAGCACTTTGACCATGGTCACGACAGTCTTATACCTCTTTATCTCCCCTGTGACCCTCAATTTTGAGTCTAGTTGCTCCTCATCCACCTTTTCCGTCTCCATATGCACTAACTCTATATCTGCCGGTATTTTGCCCTTTTTGAGATACATGCCTGTTGCATAGAAAATGATCTGTCCGTTCTCATCAACTTTCTTTTGTGTCCATCCTCCCTGACCAGTTTTGTATTCCTTGAACGCTGACATGTCTTCTTTCATCGTGTCCGGCTTGCAATAGATCTGTATCGTCTTTTTCCCTATCTTCATATCGGCGATGAACGGCTTGTCCATGATCTCGAACTTTGGGATCCTCTCGATCACGAGGTCAAGCAGGACATCCCCGCTTGCCTCGTTCTTCTCGAGTGAATCGGCCATTGTCTTGCCGAAAGCCATGCCACGGTTTATCCTGTTTTTTTGTCCGTAAAAATACTGCTCGATCCATTTCTGTTCGTTTCGTTCAAGCAGATCCATTGAGGACCATGATAGATATTCTCGTGGCGTGATCATTATTTTTTCTCTTTTTCTGATTCTGCATCGACCTTTTTGATCTCTTCGATCCTTTTTTCAAGCGTATCAAGGAGATCCTTTTTTTGCGCCTCTGAATATTTATCAGATTCGCTTATCTTTTTCTTGTAGCTATCGATCTCATGCGGTTGCAATTTGTTCAATGCACCTTTGATCATCATGAATGCCATGTCATTTCTCTTCTTGTCATCCATTGGTGCCATCATTGCCTGATCCATCTCTTCTTGAGCATAGATTCCTGAAAGTTTGCTTGGGAAAGCCTTTCTCAAAGCAAGCGCCTCGGCGCATTTTCCGAGCATAAGATATGGCATTGCATGCCATCTCGCACCTTTCTTTGATCCTGGATAGTATTCGGTCCATCGTGCTGTTGCGGTAAATGGACATCTGACTCCCATGACGATCTTATAGACCGTTATGGTCGCTTTCCCGGGCACTTTCAAAGGTTCAGTCTTGACAACTTTCCTATCTTTTCCTTTTCCCTCCCATACATCGACACTGACAGTTGTATCATCACTGAAAATAGCATCATCATTTCCCGCATACACTTCGCTATTCTCTGCAATTGTCCTGAATCCATCTATACCGATGATCACTGCTCTCTTTTCTATACCGAGTTTTGAATCCCAGAATGGCACAAAATGCGCTTGCCTCATAAACGGGTTCAATTTTGCTCCTCTGCATACCTGAATGAAAAGTCTGAGCTCATCATCACTTGCCCCGTCTGCAATGGTCCTTTTGATGAGATCTACCTGTGCCCTACTTATCTTTCCGAACGGATCCTGAACCTCTTTTGATTCAAGTATTTCTGTCACAATCTTTGTGACTTCTTTTATTTCATCCGGTGATGATTCTATCTTTGCCGGAGGCAATACTGTCACCTTTTTTTCCTTTTTTGTTTTTTCTGTCATGGTGTTATTTCTTTTCTTCTTCCCGAAGAATCGGGCCGCTTTTTGTCGCGATAATTTTGAGTGTCGTTGCACGAGATCCTTTGAACCTCTTTTTCCATTCTCGTATCGCCCTTGATACTGCCGTTCCCCAGTTCGATGCCTCGACATTGTAATCAGTGGGATATTTGTCACCTGTTATATTGACTCTGAATATCATCTTGATGATGCGCTAGTTTCTTCCTTGATGACTACTCCTGGAATTTGTTCCTCTCCGTTTTTTTCTCTCGTCAGCGCTTCTTTTCTAACTCTCACTTCATCAATGATCCAAAATTCATCAGGTATGATATCCGGTTTTTCTATAACTGCGACTTTTCTTTTGGCAAAACTTAGTCCTGAACCTTTGTCTGTTCTGACAGTTTTCTGGACTTCTGGTAGTGCCTCAATTTTTTCGATAGCCGTTTCTGGTTTTATGTATCCAGTTTCAACCTTTGAAGCTATTTTGATCTCATCTTCCTTTCTCTTTTTTTCCTGCTCGTCATTGTATTTGACAGCTCTCATCTTCAATGTCGTTTCTCCGTTCTCACATTGTTTGATATAAGGATCAAACATCTCCTTTGCATTCTCAATGATAACTTTTGCAGGTGCCACGAACTCATCTTTTTTTGCCTTGATGAATTTCATCAAAGTCTTGATGTCCTTTATCCTATCGGCCACGAGTTCAAGTTCCTGATCATTCGTGACTTTGAAATCTGCTATCATAGCTTCCATTCCTTGAGCTTTTGCTTTCACAATTTCAAACATTTCGTTTTCTTTCATGGTGTTTTTTCGTTAACGCACTCGACCTTTATTTTGTAAGTTTACCTAGCAATGCCTCTGCCTCAAGGAATTTCTGCTTGACCTCCTTATATCCAACTCTCAACGATTCGCTTCCTTTGAGTATTTTCTTAATCTGAACTTTATATAGTCCAATTCCGATCTTCAACATATCCTTTTCTTTTTCGTTAAATTTTTCCATAAAATTAAATTGTTTTAATAAAATATCGACCTAGTTTAAAGACTTTCCGGTCTTTTATATCTGAAAGAATTATGAGGACATTTTCCAAACACCTTTTTTGCCCATTCGCAATTTTTGCAAACTATCACTGTCTTTCTCCTTTTTGTGATGATCGTTAAAAACTCTATGATTTTTTCTCCGCAACACTCGCACTTTCCCCCATGAGCAAGAATTATTGATTGTCTTCTTTTCTGGTGATATCTTCTTGCGTATGCATTCAATTCCTCCCGCTTTTGTAAAACTTTTTTCATGGTGTTTTTTACTTCTATATTATACCGCTATATAATATTATGTTAAATCTAAAAAGTTGATAACTCCTGACCCGATTTTGCCCTCAAATACATGAACTCCTTGGTATATTTGTTCTTGAGCGCCGATACCATTCTAGGCATTGTCTCCGCTTCCTCCTTTGAGAATGGCGTCATGAACTTCTCGATCTTTCTCATCTTGTCCTTGTTGATTTTCTGCACATGCTCATCGATGTTTTCGCCATCGACCATGTAATATATCACCTCCATGTCCCTTGTTTGCTCTGGCCGGTCGATCCTGTTCTCCGCCTGCAAGTTCATCGTCGGCACATAGTCCATATCGCAGAATATTCCAACGCATGCCTGTGGCACATTTCCACCCTTTCCATGTGATTTTATTCTTCCAACGAGAACCTGCCTCGTTCCTTTTTTCCATTCATCAAGGTTTTCGAATGTCTCAAATTCTATTTTTGACTTCTTGAGTTCGTTTTGGATGATCTCATCAGTCTCGATGAATATTGACCATACGATGATCCTTTTCCCCTCAAACTTTCCTGACCGTATGTCTTTCACGATCTCCCGAGCTTTCCATTTTGAATTTACTTGATACATCTGACCGTTTTCAATGATGTTCTGAAGATCCTTTATGTTCTCGATGTTTTTTCTTTCGTCTTTGCTCGCCGATCTATTATGTGTTTTTACTTTCGCAAGATACTCATCCCACGCACTCTCATATTCGATCACCCAGTCTTCGGACATTTGAACGAGTTGAATTTTCCTGACCTTGTTCTTGAAAACATTCGTCTCCTTTTTTTCCTTGAAAAAGAAATGTTCCTTGATCAGCCATCTGAGCTCGCGCACATTGTTCGCACCTTTGGCCCACCATTGAAAGTCTTTCCAAAATATACCCGAGTATCGAATCCTTTTCAAAAATCCTCCTGCAAATATCGTCTCAAACATTTCCTTTGACTTCTTTGATCCGTCCCCGGCAAGCCAGTGGTCCATGAGATAGAGCGGTGCGTATATCTCACTCGCGCCGTTCATCATCGGTGTCCCCGATAAAAGTGTCACATATGGAAGAATACTGCATACTTTTTTAATCTTTTTGAATCGTGCCGTGGTGACAGTCTTGGCCATCGTCGCTTCATCGATGATCACCGATCCAAAATGTTCGCTTATCTCTTCATCTGATATCTTTGAAAGTGCATCAGGGTTTATTCCGCACACCATTCCATTATTCGGCAAAAGTTCTATTGCCGTATCTCTGAGCGATGTGTATTGCAGTCCCGGGAAGTATGATTCCACCTCCTTTTTGAAGTTCTGTGAGTTCACGATCTCGTTCTTCTCAGCTATGATCAGAATATTTTTATCATGAAGTTTCTCATGTCCGGCTATCGATGTGAGTGTTTTTCCCATTCCCATATCAAAGGCTATATATACCTTTTTTTTGTCACGAATAAAGTTCACTCCATCGTTTTGATAGTCAAAAAGTTTCATTTTAAAAATTTTATTATGTCCATTATATTTTCATATGTTCCCCACTCTCCTCCACAAAAACCCAATATGCAATATCTTCTGTTTGTCGGATATATGTCCACTGTCTTTTTTCCATAGGTTCCATACCAGATGATCATATCGTTGATTTTGAACTTGTGTTTCTTCATATCCCTTTAATGTAGGTTAGAATATCATCTCTCTGTTTATCTTCTGGTGTTCTTAAGGCTTTAACATCATTACTTTTATATCCAAAACTTACACTTATTGTGCCAAACTTTCCATATTTTTCCTCTATCTCCCTTATGATGGTTTCTTTTAGTCTTAATTCTGCTAGGTCTATTTGAGAGTGGAGGAATTTTAATAACTCAGGTCTTAAATATATTCTGTCCCTATAAGTGGAGACATCAAATATATTGTTAAACATCTCATCACACTCTCCATATTTATTGTCTTTGTTTGTAGTCATGGGGTTAGGGTTAGTTCAATAATTTTAATTGCTGGAGCAAATATATCAGAATGTTTGTGAGGAACTTCTTTGATAGCCCATTTCCAAAATTCTTTGGTTAATTCTTCTAAACTCTTGTTTGGGGGTGTCATGCCTTTTTATATTTTATGTTGTTGATAATTAGTTCATTGGGCAAGGATTCAATAGATTCAAGTGTTTCAAGGGTTCCAGTATCTAACTTCCGGGAGGCCGACAAGCCGATAATGCCGTCGCGGCTGCCGTCCCAGAAGTCGTTGACGTCGAGGCCCCTCGAGTCGAAGCTGCCGACGTAGACGCGGTGACCGCCCGAATCGAGATTTGATGTTCGGACATACCAATCTTCCAATAATCTCTCGCCTGTTTCTTTGAAATGGATTAGGATAGCTTCTGCTATTGTTGCTATATGAGTAGGACTATATCCTTTAGGAAGTTTTTCTAACTGTTCTGAATAAGTTTTATTGCACAAATCTCTATCAAAAATGAACTCATATTCTCCTGCTTCTGGCTTTTCTGTGTAAAACTTTTCATTCTCATACCATGACTGAGGATAAAAACCAGATGGGCCAGTGGCGTATTTTTCTTTCAATTCTTTCAGTGAAAGACCTGTTGTTTTTATTTTGATTGTTTTCATTTCTCTTGGATGATTACTTTGATAATTTTGAATCCCTTAAATTTTATAGGGCCCCAAAAATCGTTAAAATAGTTTTTGGCAGATTTTTCAGATTCAAACATTTTATTTGACCAGAAATCTCCGTATGGATTAACTATTGCCCACGCCTCTATCTTTAAATTCTTCTGTTTCTTGGGGTTTTTCATATTATTTTAATGACATTCTATAAATTAAAACTAATGGCCAGACGAAGTTTGAAACAGCAAGTCCATTTATTCCTAAAATAATATAACCGAATATGTTTGAAAAAAGATACAAATAGAAAATTCTCAACGCTTCTTTTTTCTTCAACTCTCTTTCAAATGGTAATGTCATCTCTTTATTTATTACTCTAATAATCTAACTTGGAATGATGTGGAGAGTTGAGGAAGTGTGGATGCCGTTTTGCAATTATCACCTTTTATGCAATATCTTATTGTTCCTTTCTTCATAATTTATTTCTTTATCTCCCCCGAATCTTGTTTCAAGGATGTGACCGTATTCGTTTTTTCTTTGTTCGATTTCCATGTTTTTATTTCACCCTGATCATTGACTCGTTCGGCGTGTCAAAGTTGCTGATATTCGCACTCTTCACTATTTGGCATGCTCTCTCGTAGGTATACTTTCCTGCCCGTTCTTTCTTTGCCACATATCCGTTCTCATCCGGAGCCCACCATCCGTTATGCTCAATGCTCCATATGATCCATTTTGAATCCTCAATTTTATTTTCCATTTCTTTCTCTGATTATTTTGTTTGCTTGCTCGACTGCCATTTCAAGTGCATTCTGCATTGTCGTTGTGCATAATCCTCCGTCCAAACTTTCTGCTTCCGGGAATGATGTGAGATCATCCTCGTATATGTCATAGAAGAATCCCTCTCCATCCGATGCCTTGAATATTCTTATAGATAGTTCTTCCATATATTTATTGCTTTGGAAATCTCTTTGCTAATTCTTCTTCCACGCTGTCGGCGGCCATCCTGAGAAGCTCTATGTATGTCTTCATCTCGTCCTTTATATCCGTTCTCAAAACGAATTTTAAAATACATCCGTTCTTTTGATACTCCCAATTTCTTGATTCTGTATTACTCACTCTTATTTCTTTGTTGTCCATGTTTTTGTTTTTTAAATTTTAAAATGGTATGTCTTCTGGATTTATCTCTTCTGTTGGGTATTCGACCTCTTCTTTATCTTTTTTCCCACCTGAAGAATCCTGTATTTTTTGTCCTCCATTTGGTTTTGCCCCAAGCTTAAATTTCTCGACGATTATCTCCGTCATGTATTTCTTCTGCTCGTCCTTTCCGATCCATTCTCTGTATTCTATTCTTCCCTCAACATAGATCTCACATCCCTTTCCTGAATATCTTTGTATATTCTCTGCACTATAACCGAACGCTACGCAATTGTGAAATTGTGTATTCTCTATACTTTCCCCTGCCTTATTTTTGAACTTATTATTTGTAGCTAGTCCGAATTTGGCGACATATATTCCGCCAGGTGTCATCTTCAATTCAGGATCTCTTGTGACTCTTCCTATCAAGTGGACTTGGTTTAAATTCATGGTGTTAAATTTTATTATGGCATGACACTAAAAACAAACTTCAAAATACCAAACCGTTCTTTCTTTTCAGTATTCATCTTCAAAAGCTTCCTCTCATATGAATCCGGCTTGTTGAGATCTTCCTTGTTGAGATCTTCCTTGTTGACCTGTTTTTTTATTGCCTCAACAAGAAACGGATCTATCCGATGAATCTTCTTGATCATACTTTTTTCATGAACGAAGTATTGTAGTAGATCGTATCGACATCTCCGACCCTTTTCAAACATTCCTTTTGTGATTCTTCCGTATAGCATTGCTTAGTCGGATATAACTTGTTCACAAGTATCGTTCCTCCTATCAAATACATCGCACCAGCACCGATCACAATTCCTATAAACATAGAACCGAACCATTGCTTAGTTGTCATTCTCATACTTTTTTCATGGTGTTAATAATATTGGTCTTCAAAACTGAATAGGGTATTTTTTATATTTTTTCTGTCAAAATTAAAACATCAAACTCTTCTCCTTTCCTTTTTCGTGTATCTGCATCATATATCAGATTCACTTCAGGATTCGCGATCTTTTTAAAACATCTCACAAGTTCGTCTGCCTCTTTTCTTTCGAACGGTCCTCGATATGCTTTTCTCCATCTTTTCATTGTATTTCTTTTTCTTCGTTCACTTCAACTAGGACCGCGTCACCGACAATGACATCAAAATCCTTTCCATAATATGATGTAGCCCTTTCATTGACAACGATCACATCTGCCAGTTTTCCCTCCTCATTGATCACGAGTTTTCCTCCGGAGATAGCATTCACGATCTCGATGTTACCTCCGACGAGTTTTTGCAACTCATCAAGTGAAAACGATTTTCCGTCTTTCGGTCTTATCTTCTGAACATTTCCATCGCACTTTAAATATGTGGCCATACTTTTTTTGTTACCCCTATTCAGTTTTCAAAGATCAATCCTTTCGACTTCTATATTATATCGCCATATAAGAATCAGTCCATACCCATAAACATCAAAACTGTTGATAACTTTCTTAACTTAAAAACCCTTTATCCCTCCTGTGTACTCTCTGTTGTAGTCTATGTATATAGTATGTTTGTCCGAATCGCCACCTATGTTTGTCCATAACGGTCAAACATAGTGTCCATAACGGTCAAACATAAACATGCAAAAACCCCTCGAAAGGGGCCTTTGCAAATCAAGTATAAGTTGATTGATCCGCACACACCATGAAGGCCTTGCGGCCGAGTAGATGCGGACAATGAAAGTATAGCACAATCCTTTATTTATCCGCAAGTTATTCTGTCCACGATGCCCATTTTTGTGCTGCAAGAAGAGCTCCTCCTATCGCCCCCGCTACTGCTGCGATTCCAAGCGTGTTAGCTACCATTGCGAAGTCCGTCCATGCAGATGGTGTCGTATATGATACCGCAACCATTGCTGATACTGCTCCTCCAATAGCACCTTTGACAAACCTTTTCAAAACTGATTTTGTTTTTTCCATGATGTTATATTTATTTATAAATCGACATATATATCATATCATAATAAATCCCTGTCAAGAAGTGTTGACAGGGATCTCATTTTTCACGATCACTTCCTTTTCGTTATTTTTCCTCCATTCACGGATACAACATACCCCGCAAAATATCTTTCCCTCATATTCTTTTGCGATGCATGCTACTGGTTTATCTTCACAATTAGGACAAAGATTTTCCATTTGTCTCTCCGTAACTTGTCGTGATACTTCCAATATTATTATATAGCGAATTTTTTATTTAGACAAGCCCTAGTCTTCGGTCCTATATTATTTTTAGCTGTAGGTGTGATCTTGTTATCTTTCTGATATGCAAGTACAGCCTTGGCAGTTTTTGGTCCATATATCCCGAGCTCATGAGGCGGTACCGGTTCGAGGTGACCAAGTATCATAAGTGCTATTTGCACGAATTTGACATCCTCACTGTTATCTCCCATCTTCATGTTGGTATTCCACACATAATGAAATTCTTGAGCACTAGGGAGCGTTTTGAGGTAATTAAGCAAGTCTTCCGGCAGTTCTGCTATCGCCCAAGCTTCTACGATAAAAGGTAACCACTTTTTTCCGTCAAAATGAGTTTCTCCTTTATTGGCCCAAAGCTCTCCCCATTCGTTTCTCAACTTATTCAACGTCTCGTTTTTCCAACCCTTTCCGGTCATTTGGTGTCCGCTTATAATCGTGCTAGGTGTTCTTAATGGATCCGTGTCTTTTGGAAGCCAAGACGGATTCCATAACGTATCCCCAATTTTGAATAGTATTGATATCGCTCCGTAATAGTATACTGCTCTTCTCATCACACTGAAATCAACTGGGATTTGTATGTATCCTGGTATCTTATATTTTGCCGCCTCATCTATTACATTGTCCGTAAGCAAAGAATCATCCCTGTATTTTAATACCGAAAGACTCGTATCATTTGGAAGTGTCGCTGTCGTGGCGCATCCATATTTTGCCATGAGCTTTATAACCATACTTGGATATGTCCCAGCAGTTGCTCGATCTTGGCCATCATATCTTTTTACTAAAATATCTAAAAATCTTGGAGAGAAATCTATCCATTTTCCTGTCTTATTGAACCAATACAATTTGAGTAATTCTACCATTGAAAATGAAACGCATGCCGGTTCGTTGACTTGGTTTTGAACAGGACCAAGTTCTGTATCCACTATTTTGGGAAGTATAAGAGGTGTTGCGATTGTCGCCATTGCTGTTGCTACTCCAAGTCTCCAGTCTTTCGGAGATTCAAGAGCTCCAAATGCTTTTGTTTTTTCCATGATGTTAAATATTATTATTCACTACTTTGAAATCGACACTTCTCCAATAAAATGAAGATGTTTTTATAGGGTTATTTTGATATATTATTGTCGTCTCAATATGATATATTCCTGTCTGAGTAAAAAGAGGTATCCTTAGTTCGTTTACTTTTGTAGTATGGCATCCAGCTGGAAGATCGCTTTCTTTCATTCCAAAACTTATTCTATATCCATCAACAAGAGCACGTGAAACTTTCCCGACTAATTTTCTTTTTTTGCAATATGATATTGTGTAAGTAATTCTATCTCCGGCATTGTATACTGTCTTATCAACCGGCACAGCTGTTGCATTGTCCATTTTAATTATCGTATCAGGTATAAAAATCCAATAGGTGACAATTCCAGCTAAAAACAAAGTCAATATGAGAGTGATGAACGAAAGTATAAATAATGGGTGTTTTTTGTTGTCTTTCATTGTATTCTTTTTGTTATAAGTGCAATCAGTGCACTTACTACTCCAACCAATACCAGAGCAACTCCTGAAAATACGATCTTTTCTACTAATTTTATAGCGTAGGATTCATCAGAAACTTTTCTCTGTTCCTTTTCTCTTTCATTCATTTCAACTTTTATTTCTGGTGATATGTTCATTTGAATTTATTATAGAACATTAAAAAACTTTGCACAACTATATATAGCTTTCTGGTACTCCAAGTCCCCCGCTTCCAATATCACTGATGGCCTGACTTTGTTGATTTTGGATATCAAGGATCCCCGCTTTTACTATTTCAACCTCAATTTGAACTTTATCAAGGAAGTATGTGACACTGGTTATGATCATATTGTCTTTGAAAATATCAGATACACCGACTTTAAACCCCAAGAATGAACATGTGTCCCCAGGTTCTATTGATTCAATATCATATCCTCTGTCCGTGCTTTCAGAATTGTCTATTATCTCGCATGTGACCTTTATATCCGGTCTTTTATTCTCATCTATGAACTTCGCTCCGATGAGATCAGCTCCGTCAACATTATTTATTCCGTAGTCATTGAAAGTTTCAGTTCTTCTTCCGTATCTCAAAATTGAATCTGCATCGCTGTATGATTTATATATACTAGATCCTCCAGTCTGTCCGTTCCAAACAAGAAGTCCGTTTCTGACTTTTTCCATACTTTGTTCGACTCTGACTCCTCTGAAATGTTTTCCAAAAATAAAAAGATGTTTTGGTGTACTTGCCGATTGTTTAAATTTTAAATTTCCAACAGGATCTATATAGTAATACATTCCTAAAGGAGCCATCCTTTTTAAAATTTCCATCGCTTCTCTATATGTTTTTTGTGCGAATGAATATGTTGCAACTGTTCCAGTGTTTGGAACATCATCATATATATATCCTATTTTCGGATTGACTGTTTCCGCTCGATATCTATCTATTACGGACCTCATAAGAAGTCCTATGTCGGCCGATGAAAGATCTCCAGATGTTATCGTAAGTCCAACGTATGTCTTTGAATATAAAGTAGTTTGAGCAGAATTTTTTAAAATATCTGTTTGAAGCTTTGTATAATGTCCGAGCATATGCACTGTAAGTCCCTCACGTTCTCCCTGAACATTTCTTTCAATGAGCGATATGTATCCTGTATATATCACTTTTGATCCTGCTGTGTCCTGTAATGCAAGTGATCCTGCTATTGTGTCTTTGTCTGATATTCGTATCTCAACATCATTGCCGAGCGCCAATTCCTGCCCATCATAGTCAAATGGCACAGCCATATTTATCACACATTCACCACATCCGGCATTAAGTGATTTTGAAAGACTGACAAATTCAAAATTCGTTATTGTCTTCATGAGATTCCCTGTAACTGAATCGGACACATTTATTATTATCTGTTTTTTTATATTCATTATAAATATGTTTTTACATACTCAACTTTGTGTTTTGCGTTTCCAGTATTTACGAATCCCCCGTATAAGAGTTTGAATCCAAAACTCGATGTTGCCGGTGTGATGGCTGCCCAGCTCGCAATATAGATCAGTCCATTTCCTTTTGTGTAAGGATTATATAGAGCCGGCATGTCAGGCGACAAGTTCCAGTTGTAATAATTGCCAGCGTCAACTGTTGCTTCAGTATTCAAAACTATCCAGTATTTTGTATTGGCATTGAGTGTAAAAAGTGTCGTAGCTCCATCTCCAGCCATCATTCTTTCGTAATGAACAGAACTTGATATTGGTTGACCTCCGCCATATGCATTTGCATGTGCGAGTGTTCCTGATGGCACTCCATTGTTATCCGTTTCTATTCTCCAGTCCAATATTCCCGGTGATCCTTGCTTTGAAAGAAGAAGTGTAACACCGCTGAATGTTTCGTCCTTATAAGGAACAGTAAAACTTTGCGCTAATTTATGTGTTGTCGCACTCATATGATATCCAGAGTTTACATATGTAAAGTCTCCGTTTTCAGAAGTCTCTTGACATACTATTGCGCCTGCTTGAAGTCTTATAGCATTTGTTCCTATTTTGAATTGTGGAAATACTCCATAAAATTGTCCGTAGTTATATACTGCACTATTGAGATTTTCACTAACTAATTTTAGAAGACAGTCTATGATGATTTTGTCTGTGTTTCCCCAAGTTTTGTTTCTTGTGATCACGATCTTTTCTCCAGTGTCTGTATTTTTATATTCAATACCCTTACAACCTGTCGGCCAGTTTGCTCCTGTAATTGTTATAACTGGTCTTGCTGGTTTTGATCCTGCCATATCAAATGTATCAGCATTTGCATAGTTCGGGCTTGTAAAAGCTATATTGTTATCATTCGCTGGTGTTGTCGTTGTTGTATCTTTTCCCTCACCAGAAAAAACAGTAAACTCTATCGTCCACGGAACATGCAATATATTAAAATGGTCCCTGTCAAATTCTTGTCCTGTACATGTTGCAACATATCTCATAGTTGCTCCATTCCATTCGATGTCCAAGTTTTTTTCTTTTCTTGAAATCAATTCCTTAAATGCATCTATTTTGCTTTCAAGATCAGCTTGTGTCGATCCGATAAGTATTCCTTGAAGTGCTATTTTTTTTACTGAATATTTTGCTGCTACTAGCACGTTTCCATCCTCCCTTGATAATTCAATTTGAGTGATGACTCTTTCTGGTGCTGATTCATGCTTAACAAACCTAGGCACATAGGTTGTCGTTCTTATTTCTGTTGAATCAAATTTTATTGAGTTTGCCATGTTTTTTATATTCCTCCAACGTATTGGAGAGATGATACTCTATTGAGCATTCCTGTTATTTGTTTTGCCAAAGCATCTTTGTCATTGACATCTCCATTGAACTGAAAATTATATGATGTTCCAGAACTCTTTGAAGCGATTGGTATTATTTGCTCTGTGCTTGATTTTGATACTCCTCCGGGTATGAGATCTATTCCTGATTTTATCACACCTCCGACTTTTCCAGCAACGGATCCTGCTATTCCGAATATTCCTTTCCATCCATTCACGATCATGTTGAATATATCTACAAGCGGTTGAAATCCTTTTACCATTTTATCAACCCCCTCAAGAAAAGCATTTTTTACAGCCTCCCATGTGTTCTTTAGTGTATTTAATATCGCATCCCAGTTCTTGATTACAAGATAAAGTCCAGCGATCACAGCTGCTACTATCAATATTTCAGGTGCGAATGCCAATAAAACAGCCCCCACGGCTCCTAAAACTGTCCCTAGAGCCCCTATACCAGCCGTTAATGGCCCAATTATCAAACCAAGCGTTCCGATCCCAGCAACCACCAAAGACACAGCCCCGGCCGCTATAAGTAAGTTCTTCGTAAGTTCTGGATTTTTCTCTATCCAATCTGTAATTTTTAAAACTATAGGTTCTATCTTTTGTAAAAGTTGCGTAAGTATTGGAAGAAAAGCTGCGCCAATTGCTTCCTTTACATTATCCGTCTCAACTTTCAATGCCTCAAGTTTTCCCGCAAATGTATCTGCAAATGCTACTGCTTGTCCACCAACTTTTTCTTGCAAAATTGAAAGTGCTTCCATTGGCGATGCTGTATCTTTTATTATTATTCCGTATTGCATGAGTGCTCTTCCGGATCCCGACAGTGCCAAATTAACAAGATTCACTGCACTTTCAAGATCTATGTTCTTTGCACGTGCGAGGTCCATTGCCAAGTTGTTCAATTTTATTGCCTGTGTCGCATCTCCAGTCCTTTGAAAAAGTTTTGCCAAAGAGTTTGCAGTATCCTCATCGTCAAATCCTAATTTTATGGCCGCTTTAGAAGCATCGAGTAATGCTTGTTTTGCAAGCTGTCCTTTCTTTCCCATTGTGTCCATGGTCGTATTGAATATCGCCATTTTCTTTTCGGCTTCAACCGCTGCCGTAACCGATGTATATACTGCTCCAGCAATCGCAGCAAAAGCGGCCGTTCCAACGACCGCCATCTGTTTTGATACTTCTCCGAAAGCTTTTATCTTTTCATTGGTTGACTTCAATTGAGTATCGATCTGCTTAAAAGCTTGATCGGTTTTGTTTTCTGCTTCGAGAACTATTGAAAGTTTTGATGTTGTTTCAACCATTGTTTTTCTTTAACTTTTTAGACTCATTGTTGAGAGCATTGACTATTATTTTTATGAAGAATTTTGGTTGAGCAAGATATGTCCAATAGTCCCAACCCATCTCCCTGCATATATAAAACATGTTTAAATGTTCTATACTACCTATTTTTTTTTTAGAAGTTCGTTGATCTTTTCCACTATTTCTTGCTTATCATCTTTGTGCATATCAAGAACAAGATCAACGACTTTTTCTGTTTGTCCGTCAACTGATATAACCATCACTTCTATGGTCCTGTGCTCTGATACTGTAATAGCAGATATCTTGAAATCAGTCATCTCTGCACTTGGAGCTCCTGACACTAGTCCGGCTTTGAATGAGGCGGCATTGATGATAGGTTCTTGTATGTATTCTTCTTCTCTTCCTGTGATCCACTCTTTCAAAACTATCGTATGTGATATTCCTTTTCTTTCCTTTGTCTTCAATTCTATTGTTGGTCTTTCGATCATGGTGTTTTTAAATTATTTAGTAATCAGTTCCCGCCGTTCGATTCACGAGGGAAATTTCTATTGCTTTTGCATCTCCACTATCATACAAAGCTTCAAGTTTTTGCTTGTCGTATATGTATGCTCCAACCTCAAGCGGTTCTTCATTGTCCATCAACTTTGTCTTATGGAATTTCATCGTCAAAAGTTCTGATGTTGTAAGGTCAGATTTTATAAATCTTCCAGTAATGATGACAGTGATAGCTTGTTTGATATTTTCAAGCCATTTTTGGAATTGTGTAGGATCCGTGAAGAGTCTTGACACTTCTATGGCCGCCTCTTTCACTTGATTCAAAAGAACTGATGGACCTGTCGCTCCGCTTGCAGATTCTGCGAGCAGGTTGTTTTTGAACTCCATTGACAAATTGTAGCAAGGTGTTGCTGTTGCTCTAGTTGCGGCCGCAGTGTCTGCGTTTGCAGATGTGTCTGAAATTCCCGCAAGCGTATTCCCGAAATATAAAGGTTCTGCTAGTGCTGAATAACTTGGTGTTTGTGCTTTCAAAAATACTGCTTTTCCAACCACTGCCGTTATTGCTGTTGAAGCAAATGTTACAGTCTTTCCGTCTGCATTGACCGTGAGAAGTGTGACATCGACGGTTGTTCCGGCAGTTTCTACTATCCTGATCACATCTCCAGCAACAAGTCCGTCTGATGGTCTCAAATCGTAATCAGTTGACAATACAGCTGTCGTCATTCCTGCTCCTGTAAGTGCTATTGCAAGAGATGCTGTATAGAATTGTCCTAGACCTTTTATTGCAAGTGTTGCTTTTAGTTTATTGTCATCGAACTCAAGCTTGAGATCTTCGCCCCTTACTCCATATATTCTCTGCGCAAATTCTCCTCTTGATATTTCCAAACAATAGCTTTTCCCATCTCCTACCGTAAAAGGATGGGTATATCCGTTAGCTGCATCTCCAGTAGTTGATCCTTTTGCATAGAACATATTGAGAATATGTCCCAAGTTGTCTGGATCTCCGTATATGACTATATCTCCCTCTATCGATCTTGATCCTTTCAATAGATCATCTGACTTCCAGTCAAGACCTTTCATTCTCCTGTCTGCCGTAAAATTCGGACTGACCCGAATACTCTCGCTTACAAGCGGTGTGAAATGAGTCGGTATGACAGGTGTTGTCGATACTGACTGCGGTTTTAATGCGAGATAACTTTTGTCTGCTAAAAAATTCATGATTTTTATTATTCTTTATTGCTAGTAATTTCGACTTCGTCCTCTTTCTTCCTTTTCTTTATTCTTGTGAAGTTTGCGTTATTGAAATTTTCATCTGTCTCAACTTCCTCCCCAGCCTTGACTATCCCTATTCCAGGAATTGCGAGATCCTTATCCGTAATATTTTTGTGTCTATATTTTGTAAGCATGGAAATATTATAGCACTAATAATTCTTTACGACTACTCGTACCTCGACTTGGTATGTAGCGAATATGTATGTTCCTGCTGAAACCTTGAAATCATAATTGAATTTTACTACCTTGACATTCTGAACTTCTCCTCCAAGATCCTTGTCTTCATCGAACATTGTAGTAACGAGGTCGGCCGCTTCTATCATTTTCTGGTTTGCCTCGCTTTTATTTTTTCCCGCATCCGTTTGTTCCTGATATAAGCTGACATCAAAAGTGAATGTTCTTTCGTTTCTGTGCGTATCTATTTCTTCTCCAAATCCTCCAGTTGGTCTAACAACTGCAACAGGATAACTTTTAAAATCTCCTTGTCCATATCCGAATACCTCTCCGAATACTGCGTTTCCCGGACTGTCATTATCCGTAAGATTTTGTATCTTTGTGAGAATCAGATCTCTTATTTCTTCTGTTGTTGTTTTCATATATTTATTATACTACTTTGGAAAGGTTTTGAGAACATTCCTGACTGCCGTCTCAAAGAACTCCTCGATCTTCTTACTTGAGTTTTGTATGGCTCTAGTAAAGAATGGGTTTCTTTTCGTCCCCGGATGATGGACTATTGGCCCAAAGAACTGTCCTGTTCTGACATTCGCTAACGTCTTTTTATTCTTCACTCGTATGATATGCGGTGCTGTTCCCTCATGTACAAATATCGAGTATGGCGCAAGTGCCTCAACCATCCCCGCAAGTCTGCCAGACATTTTAGATCTGATATTCTGTCTCAAATTTCCTCCTCCGTATGATTTGTTCACCGGTGCTTCTTTCATTGCTTCGTTCTGTATTGTCAAAATGCTTTTCTGTATTGCTTTTGATGTTTCATTCAAGACAACCTGTGGAGCTCTACCCATTGCATTTTCAAGTTCCTGCAAACCGTCTATTTGAACATTTATTTTCATTTGTTTGATAGTCTTATTCTCACCTCAAGATGATCATTTGATCCTCCGGCATCAAACTTCTCAAGTCCTACCACCTTATATTCAACAGATCCATCTATGATCCTATCTCCCTCGAGTACATCCACTATTCCACAAAACATGAGATAATCTTTTCCAAAGTTTCCATCGAGATCCTCGCCAAATGTCTCATCAAGAGCCTGCATTATACATGGAAGTGAATCTATATTATCCTGATATGATTCAGTATTCCCGCTGTCGTCTTCGAGTCTTTGTGTCTTCACTGTTTTGTTGTATCTTCTTTCTATTGTCATTAGAATGTGTATTTTTTATACATTTCAAGAACATTATCTATTCTTTCAAAGTCCTGCCATTGTTTCTCATCCTTATATGAAACCGTATATCTTCCTATAGTTTCGCTTGCGACTTCACCGTCTGCATTCAATGAGTAATTTATCATTCCTGCAACTAGTACAGTTGCAACAGTCTGAATATCTTTTGGAACAGAAATACTATATCCCCATTTACCTTTGATTGAAATATCTTGAATTGGTGTGCATGGAAATACTGATCCTATTAGCTTTATTTTTGTTTTTGGCAACTCGTTTGCGGGATATATAACATAATCATCATTGATCACAAATACATCTGTCCCGATTTTGACTTCTGTTATCGCCACCGCATCGTCTATCAATAAACTTGATGTGCCATCTCCGTCATATTTTTTTGCTGTTGCAATTGAATCAGCTACAAAATTTCTTCCAGTGATCTTATCTATATAAGCCTCTATTTCAGATATCCATTCCTCAACCTGATCATAGAATGATGAATCTATTGTTATCAATAGATAATTCTCAATTTTTTGTCTTGTCGTATATCCTTTATTTACGACAGTTGGAACATAAGAAGGATCTGGTACATAGTATCCGAGAATATCCGCGTATTGTGTTGGATCTATTCCACTATCAATCACCTGTATCAATACACTTATACTGTCTCCACCCTTAACAATTTCGTTATACACATTAGAATCAAGTACTGTTTCAGTGCTGTTTGATGTTCCATTTGACAAAGTACCATTATCAGAATCTCTTACTAAAATAAAATATCCATCTCCAACAGCCTGTATTCCTGTTTTCCCTACCAACTTGACTGCTGTGATAATAAGATTTTGTCCTGCAGGAACTGATAGAACCGGTATTGTCTCAATCGTCTTGAAATTGGTCTCTATTCTTTTTAAAAGTTGTATTGCTCCCATATATTTATTATATTATAGCACCTTAACAATTATTCACCAGCCTACTGTAGGGATTCGACTTCCCTGAATAAGGACTGGTCTTTTTGCAGTAAGGATATCTTCGTATCGTATATTGAAGTGTTTTTTGTATAACGCCCTGCTTTCCTATCGTATATCTCAATGATCTTGTGATGATATGTTGCGATGAAACATTCAAATTATACTGTATTGATTTTGTGATTCCTTTTGCTGACTTTATTTTGTATACCAAACTCTTGCTTATCAATGTTTGCCCCTCTATTTCATATACAAGTTGTTTTGATATCTGATTATCTATAGTCATGCAATACTTCAAAGAACGATTTATTTCTTTTTCTGATGTGACAGTGTATTTTAGTGACTTTTGAATATCTGTCTCTTGAGTATTTGTCACATCATATTGAAGTCCTTTTGTTATGGATCCAGAAGTGATAATTGTATACTTTAATGACTTTGTCGTTCCTGCTTGTGCTTTGACCGTGTACATCAAATCCTTTGTTTGTGACCCGATTGTCTTGATAGAGTAAACAAGCCCCTTGGTGGCCTGTTTTGCCTCCCTAGTTGCATATTTCAAAGCCTTTGTAATAGACTTTTCTGCCTTTATGGCATACTGCAATGATTTGGTAATACTATCCTGTGCTACAACATCGTATGTGAGATCCTTTTCAATAGCTCCGGGAGTTGATGTTGCTGTGTATTTTAGACTCTTCGTCAGTGATGAATTTGTTTTTATTGTATACTTTAAGCTTTTTGTCTTTGCACTTGGCGTTGATTTTATTGTATATTTAGATGATTTTGTTATTGAGTTTGATGTAACAGGAATATATTCTCTACCATCTCCATCGTTATAAAGATAGTCTACACCGTCCTGACCAACATCTTTTGAGAAAAAGAAAAGATCATCTATCTTCATTGCTGCTATACCGTATCCGTCTCCGCTTCTTCTTCCGACTTCAAAATCTGCTGCATTATCTCCCATTGCTTGGTATGCATGAGATGCTACCTCAACACCATCTATATAAAGTTTATTACCATTCGTAGGATGATGTGTCATCACAACGTGATACCAATTATTTTGGCTAAAAGTGACTCCAATAGCTGTAATTCCACCATAAGGAGAAACACCTCCACTACCTGTTCCGAATCTTGCATGTAATAAGTTTGAAGTTCCTCCTTGTCTATAAAGATGGACTCCAGTAAATCCAGCATCTGAAAATCCAAATATCATTTGATCACCTGATGGAACCGTATCGTATTGCCAAAACCACACTGAAATACTAAACCCAGAATCATAAGTATCTGGGTCAAAAAGAGATGCTATGGAAAAATATTTGTTTGTGTTTCCTGAACCAAGGTCTGCACAGTTTCCTATCTTTCCTGCTGAATATGGTACAGAATTATTATTAGTCAGATTATGACCATTGCCAGAAGAATCTACAGCGTTTCCTGAAGATTCATTGAAGTTAAACGCTGCCAATAAAAAGTCCCATATTTCCATGTTTTTTATATATTGAATTTACCAAAGTCCACATTGTCTTCAGGACTTATAATTATCCTGTCATCCGGCAATATCATCGTATAGTGATGATTTTCTCCAATCTTGTATCCGATGACATATATCTTTTTTGTTTGTTGCAAATCCTCCCACTCTGCTGAATGAAAATTGATGTATTTATGTATCAATTTCATTCCCTCTTGCCACGGCATGTCTATCCTCTTTGTCATATCATCGTATCTATACATCGTGAACATTTTCACTTGATCTTGATCTATCTCTCCTATCCTATGGAATATTCCATCATCTCCAAATTGATGAAGTTCTGTGTCATTTTTATATATCACTCCCCATACCCATCTCTCCGGCTTGACCTCAATTTCATTTATTGTAAAACCTGCCGTAGATTCCTTATTCTCTTTTTTTTCTTTATATATATATTTCATATCATTAAAATACCCCGAGCCTCAATGCCGGGGTATTTTTTAGCATTGAGTTGCTTTTAAATGATCATTGAGTTGATCAGTTTTCTTTCACTAGGCCATCTCGTCGTACTGATAGTTCATCGTGCTTGTGGATCCTGCTGTATCTCCTGCATCCGTTTGGATCTGATGTACCAAGTAGTCTGATGACCCAGCTGCTGTCAATGCTCCGTTCAATGCTCCTCCTATTCCTAGGTTTGCTGTTGCCGGTACAGATGATGGCATTGTTTGCGTTGCAACTGATGAATCTGTTGCTACAGGTGCGACATAGCTCGCTGCTCCTCCATATGATGAAAGTCTTGCATTGGTCAAATGGACCGCTGATCCTCCAAGCGCTCCAGTTCTCCATATCTTCAAGTTATCTATTTTTGAAGATCCTCCTATTGCAGTAACTTCTATCTGCTGATATTTCTCGAAAGTATTGTTGCCAGGAGTGACTGGATATGCAACTGGGTCAATATTCACTGCATCAACATTTCCCATGTTTGAATTGGTTATGTTCTGCGTGAGTGTTCCTGATCCTGCACCATTCCTCTCGTTGATTTGTACTGTTGCCGCCATGTTATTAAAATTTGTTTGAATAAATTCGACTCTAGGGCCCTGAATTGGAGGGACGTTTTCACATCCCCCCTGTCAGAACCCTATAAAAAACTAGGATTCGTGAGCTTGAGCTTCAAGAACAGTGAGTGCTTTCGCAAGAGATACGGTGTATCCGACTCTCTCGACGATTCTGACTGCGACCATATCTTCCTCTGCGAGGTTTATGACCGTTGATCCGTCCTCATCTGTGACCGTTGCCTGATCTAACATCTTGACTCTGATCTGTTGCTTATCTCCGAACACTGCACCTTGCTTCAAGTTACCGAACAATATGTACTGATCACCTGTCTGAACATCATTGAGTGCAGGAAATGCATCTGATGTCTCATAAGGGTAACCATTCAATGTTGCTGGCTGACCGTTTGCTGCAGGAACCAAAATATATGCTCCGTTATTGTCTTTGAGTTTTCTCAACACTGACAATATAGTTCTGTGGAAGTAATATTTTGCACCTGACAATGCTCCTGTTGGTGTTGCATCTTCCATATCGATGAGATCATCGACTGTAAGTTGTGTAGCATCACCTGTTGCCTGTGTAACTTTGTTGACACTTGAGTTGTTCAATATACCTGTCCATGGAGAACCGGTACCTGCGAAGAACTGGATGTCTTCCTCCTTTGCGACTGCCTCTGCGAATAGATCTCCGAGAAGAGCCACAATATCTATGGCGCTATCCTCGATTATTTCTTCTGTCAAAGGAACTATCGCTGCGAGCTTCTTCAATGTCTGAGTTACAATGCTGAACTTTGGAGCTGTTCCCTGCTTCTTTGCACCCTCACCTGTCCATTTGACAGATACTGATGTTCCAAGTGTTGGAATAGTTCTCTCGTTGCCTGGACCTGAAAATGGCAAGTAAAGCATGGATCTTCGTGCGAGTCCGTATTGCTTTTCTGCAATTCTCAATACCTCTGCTCTCAATTCCTCTGGGATCAAAAGACCTGCCTTTGAATCATCGGATGTTGATGTTGTTACCGCTTTCTGCTTTGCACTTATCTCTTTCAATGCTGCGACATCACCTGAAAGCAAAGCTTTCATGAATGCTCTTGTCTGTGCTCCCTTGACTTCCTTTGTCTCAACATTGGTGTCAATGGCCTCTCTTCTTGCTTTCTCTACTCCTTTCTTGAACTTTGAAACAAGTTCATCTGACATCTTGTCAACTTTTGCAGCCAATATCTCATCTGCACCTTTTCCGATCATCTCTTTGACAACCGTTTTGAGAGATTCCATATCGATCTCTTTTTCCTCCAAAACCTCTGCGAATTTTGTCTTGTCTTCTGCCGACAATTCAGAAATTGAGCTTTTCAAGAAAGCTTTTTCCTCTGTCGATAGATCCGCAGGATTTTTCTTTAACAATTCTTTTAGGTTCATAGTAAAATTTTAAATTAGCTTGTAATATTCTTCTTCACTCCGAGCAATGCTCTTATTGCATTATTCATGAGTTTGACCGAGACTTTCTTTTGTCCGACCTCTTTTGAAGAGGCGTGTTCGACCTTTGAACCAACTTTGCTATCGGTTTTCGCAAGAGTTTTCGAGACCTCGGTAAGTGTCTCTATCGCTTTGCGTATGGTTTCTATGTTTGATTTTGTCAGCGCCTCTACAGCTTCATCTGTACTGACCTCTGTTGATTTTTGTTCATCTTGTTCGAATGCTCCGACATCTATTCCTTTCTTTTTTGCAAGAGCCAATTGGTTTGCTGGTACCGGTACTACTGAGACCTCTAGCAATTCATTCTCCGTAAGTATAACTATATTATTTTCCTGATCTATCTCGTATTTATTGTTTATGAATCCTGCAGAAAATGCGTTCAGATATTTTCCTTTGATCAGATTGAATGCCGTTGCCGCTTTGTCATATTCTTTTACTGCAAACTGCATTTTTCCTGCCAGTTCGTTCGTTGTATTGACCCCTATCTCAAGCATCTTCGCTATTGGGAAAGAATCGTGCTCGTGTGCCCACAATACAACAGGGTTCTTCATGTAGTTGTCTAGTTTCCATCCTCCCTGTACTACTACTTCATTATGCCTGTCCTCAACTTGTGTTGAGAACACTCCCTCAACGATATAATTTTCTTCGTCAACTGATTTGACATGAAAATATATATTTTGTTTTTCCCTATTTGAGCTTATAAGTTTTCTGTTCATGTTTTTATTGTAGCATTAAAATTATTTGTCAACAAGATTGTCAACTATTATTCTAAAAATGCCGGTCCGATCACGCACCTACAGTTTGGCTCTTGAGGATATTTTAATCCATTTGAGAAGCTCGCATCAAGTGCGACTATCTCTCCTCCTACTCCTATACCATCCTGGTGCTCTTCCCTGACCCTTGAATCACCTGAATTGATCCATTCCTTGCCTGTCGCTACATTCGATTGTCTGAATCCCTCAAGTAATCCCTCATTATTCGCTACCGTCGCCTCGGTTCGCGCTATCCTTTCACTTCTAAACGAAGCAAATTCGTCATAGACATCTGCCACTCTCTTTGACAGATCTGCTATTCCCTCTCCCGCAGTGATTCCCTCCGATAGAGTTGCTGACAATTTTTCTGAAGTCGTAGTATTCACCGACTCCGCAAAATCTTCTGCCCTCTTTTTTATTATCTTTTGTATCCTTGCCGTCTCCTCAAAATCTTCTTGAGGTGCTACCAAGTCCAATGCTTCATTTGCTGAATCTTTCAAGAACTCTGTCAAAAATGGAATAATAAAGTTCACGGCCAATTTGTTCTCCGAACCCTTATCAAATATCTCTGTAACAGTTACTTTTATTTTTTCCTTTATATCCTTGGACTTTTTATTTTCTAAATCTTTCATCACTCTATCTTTTTGTGCATTGAAAAATCCCGTTGTCTCATCTTTTAATTTACCTACTTTTGAATCTATTGATTTATTTATAAGCATTGCATACGCACCTTTTGATTCCACTGTTCCAAGCATTGCTCTTGCTTCTTTTTTCTTTCTTTTTGATCCTTTTACCATTTTTGACATTCTTTTTTCAAGTTCTTCTTTAGTCTCTTCAAATAGTTTCAATTTTCTTTTGAGAACAGATCTTCCTTTAAAATCGTATAGTTTTTCTTCTGATTTTTTTGACTCAGATATGATCTTCTCGTTCTCATCGTTGTTCTCCATGACTCTTTTTGCAAGTGCTTTCTGTTCAGCTCCGGTAAGACCTCCGACTGCTACATTGGCAATAGACATATAAAAACTCCAACCTCCTTTTATTGGTGGAAGTCCCTCTCTTTGTCTAACCTCATTTATTAAAAGATAATTATTTATTATTCCATCTGAGTATTCTTTCAATTGCATCTCTCTGTTTGCCGGTGTTGGATCAACTACTTCAAGCATAAATTCGTCCCCAAAATCTTCATATGTCATCTCTTCATTGACCTTTTCAACGATCCTTTTTATCTTTGGAGCTATAGTTTCTCCCAAAAATATAGCCATTGCCGTCTCCGAATTGGCCCTGTTCACATCCTCAACTATTGAAAGTAATGGTTTCGGTACCTGAAATGCCACAAGTATATCGTCTCTTGTGAACTTCAAAGACTCAATATAGTCCATCTCTTTTTGAGAAAGCGATATGAGTTGGTATTCCAAACCTCCCTCAAGTATTGCAACCTTTGAACTGTTCTTTACTCCTTGATATTTTCTTCCCCATCCCTCACGTATGTCGTCTTTTTGTTCTTTCGTCAGTGTTGATTCTTTATTCTTGATCACTGCATCAGGTCTTGCACTATTCAAAAAGAAATTTCTTTGAAAATCTATTGCAAATTCTTCTGTCTGAACTCTCTTTGCTCCGGGATGAAGCGCTCCCATTCCTCTGTATGCTGATGTTGGATCAGGTGATTTGAAATATATTATTTCTTCAGGCATGAATGTTATCGTTGTCCCATCTCCTCTTTCAAATTTATAACCTGCAATAAATTTTGCAGGATCAGAAACTATCGATACATAGTCAGGTCTCAAGTTCCACAATTCAACGACATCTCCACTGTCATTCCTTACCTTGTACCAAAACGCCTCTCCAGTACATTCCCAGTTGATCATTGTCATTTCCAAGAACTCTGTTTTTGTCTGAAACTTATTCGGTTTATATATAAGATCAAGTAATGGATGAACCATCATTTCTTTTTTGTTACCTCTTGAATTGACTATCTTGAAAAGTTTCCATTCAACACTTGCCACCTTTGTTGCTATCTTTGAAACACAAGCAAAAACATACAAAGATTTTTTATATGTTTCAAGCATTCCTTTCTTTGATAGTTCAGGAGCTATAAGTTTTGATAGTAACTCCAAACCTCCAGTGACTGAAGTTGATCCAAAGTCTTTTTGTTTTCTATTAAAAAGTTTGTCTATGAATCCCATGTTGTTTTTATTATAGCACTTTTTTAAATGTCAACAAGATGTGCATAACTATAAGTCAAGAAAGCTCACTCCCGCGACTGGCGCTTTTCTCATCTGCCATGCTATCGAACGTGAAAGTATCCTGTCATCATGCTTCCCTTTCATTGCCTCCGCTTTGTTGTTATCGTTGTATATCATGTTTCCTGCTTCTTCGTATGCTTCCATGTAGCACTCGATCAAGTTTCCTTTTCTGTATGCCTCCTCAAGGTCGCTGATCATCACCGGCCTATTGTCTCCCGTATGCCACTCCTTGAACCTGATGCCCAATTGCTTCGCCTTTTGTATATGCGCCACGCCGAGCCCGTTCTTTTCTATTCCCAATACAATGTTGAACTCCTTGCATACGTTCCCGACTTTCTCCCAGAAGATGTCTATCGGGTCCGTGCTTACGATCTCAAATATCACATATGCCTTTCCGCTCTCCATGTCCACATCGATCACCGAAAAGCAGTGATTGTCCCCTCCCTCCTTTCCCTCTGCTCCGTCAACGGCCGCATATAACCTCTTTTTCTTGAATGCATCCCTCTTCTCATCATCCCACTTGTTCTTGACACACCAGTTGTTGAAATCGCTGAGTCTTATCTTTCTTCCCTGCTCGAGTATGATGCCTGAGAACACGGACCGTCCACTTTGCAAGAAGCATGAGACATCATCTTCTGGATACTCCTGAAAGAACGTTTCTCCCTTATCCCATATCTTGTATCGTCTCCATTTCATCTGACCTGCCGTCATGTCGATTCCATATTCCTCTTTCGCTTTTTTAATGAGTCTTGTTTCATCTTCATTCAACTGCTTCATGAACTCTCCGTCATCCATGCTCAAAAGTTTCTGCACAGATTCCGAAAGTCCTTTCTTTTCGGCTTCCGTCATGCTGTCCGCGCTGTATTCATCATCGATGAACCATGGAATGAATATCGCAGTGTATGATGACTGCCCGGACTTTGCCTTTTGCCACATATCTTTGAAGTCCCCGGATCCATTCGCCGTACTCTCGATGTCTATCTGTCCATATTCCGCTGCCTCCGCGATACCGTCAAGGATCATCTTGAGGTTAGGATAGAACGCCGCCTCGGACAGATGCGCACGATCAACCGTATCCCCTCTTCCGAATGCCTTTTGTCCTGCCGTTCCAATAAAGTATGAACTTCCTGTCTCCGTGAATTTTATCTCGCTTTGTGAATCTATCGACACTGCCGGCTTTGCTTCAAGATTATTGATGAATGCTCTCACCGAGGCAAACAGTCTTTTTGTCGCTCCCTTTTCATGAGAAATAATGACCGCATTTATTGCCTTTCTGATGCAGTCGATGAATTGGTCTGCATCTATAATTTTACTTATCCCTTTCTGTCTTGCTTTCAGTATAATGTTTCTCCTAGTCTTTCTTGCCCAATAGATCTCCTGCGCCCGGTTGAACTTCATTCGTTTGATCTCCCCCCTCTTTGTTTTTATTTTCAATAATCCCTCGATGAGTTCCCTGTTTGTCCTCACTTTTCTGTTGTTGATTATTATTGGCATCTTCGTTGTTTAATTCTCTCTCATCTTCATCGATCATCTCTTTCAGTGATTTTGTCGGAGTGATTATTTCTGTTGTTGTTTTCGGTTTATATTCTGGACTCCTTTTTTCCAGATAGAATCTTATACACGGCGCGTCTTTATCTTTAAAAATCTTTTGCATGAGCAGATCCTCCACCGCCTCATTCCTTTCTTTCATTATCTTTTGATATTCCTCTCTGAATTTTACGTCCTCTTCCCTCCATACCCTGAATTGCTTTGATGATATATCTGCTTTAAAACATGCCATTTCAATGAACCTATATTTTTCCCATGCCTCCAAAAACAATTTCTTTTTAATGATTGTCCTGTCCTGTTGCCTCTTCCATTCTTCTTCTGGGAGGTTTCGAACTTTTTCGTTCTGCTTCTCTATGCAGTAAGCCATATTTAGTTTGACTGTTTTTTTTTCCATGTCCGTATTATATACCCCTTTCTTGTGGACCACAAAGGACTTGCACCTTTCCTCATATGTTGGGCCTCTAAGTTGCTTAGGCGGAGGATGTATACCGCACCCCCTTATCGCTACCACATATGCACTCCTGAATGAGCTATGGCCCTCTAACAGGTCCCCGAGGTCATGGTCTATCCGGGGACCTTTGTGGAACAGGTAGGGCTCGAACCTACATACCTCCCGCAGATCTCATTCTTTCGAATGCCTAGGTAGATGCGGGTGCTCAACCGTTGAGCTACTGCCCCATAAGGGGAGTGTTATCTCCCCTTACTAACCGAGAAGTCTGTATGATGCCAGCTTCTCTAAAAACGTCATGGCCTGGACGCCTACCTTGTGGGCAGGGATCTGACCGTCTTTCCGATCATATCCCCACCCGCAATTTTCTACTTCCTTTTGGCCCAATTGATCTTCTTCGCTTCCTTGTCTCTTTTCGTTTTCTTTCCGTCTTCGATGTTCATTGCGATCCTGTATTTTCTGTCATCGACTTTTTTGTTCCTCGCTATCGCCTCCTGCGATCTTCTTCCGTGTCTATTTAGTCTCATGGTGTTTTATGTTTTGATTTTCGACCTTTCCTCTACACTTCTTACAAATACCTTGCTTGGTCTTTCGCTCTCTCTTGCACTTGATACACCTCATTTGTTTGATTTATAAAATGCTCGAGCAAATCCCTCAGGCGTTATTGCTCTTACTGCGGCACGTCTTTCACCTGTCGACTTCAAGCGTTCTTTTATGTATTCCGGGATAACTGGATTGGCCCATCTTCGGTCTATCTCTGCATGATCTACTTCCGGCTTTATTTTTACTGTTGGCCTTGGATAATTGAAGTGTCCCCATATGTCCGTTGACTTTACGTGGTATCCTCCAAATTGCCATTGATAGAATCTGAATGTTGGCTTTCCTATAAATCTTCTTAGATGCCCGGTTGGGTTTTCCATGGCCCAGAATTTCAAGCCCCCCCCTATGACACATGCGCGTATGATCTGCTCACATGCCGATATTATTTCCATTGCGCCTTTGAAGTCTCTTGGTGTCTTTGCTGTTGTCCGGGCGAATGAGAATTGTGTACATGGTGGCGCGGCCAGGATTCCGTGTATATCTTTAATTTTTACCTGGAAGTCTTTTGACACGTGCATTTTGTCTCTATAAAAATCAAGTGTTCCGTTGTTGTTTATTCTCGTGAATAAAATATTATGTTCCGGCAGTGTAATCACTCTCACATCGTATCCTGCTTTTCTATATGGCTCACTCCATGCTCCAGTGCCACCACATAAATCTAAAATGATTTTTTTCTTCATATCTTTATTGCTTTCTCTCCCGTGAGTTTCTCCCATCGGTTTATTATTACTTGAACGTACTGCGGGTCCAGTTCCATGCCATGACAGATTCGACCTGTTTCTTGTGCGGCAATCAACGTGCTACCAGACCCGAGGAAAGTATCAAGTACGATTCCACCCCTCAAACTCGATGCTTTTATTCCTTTCGCACATAGCTTGAGTGGTTTCATTGTTGGATGCTCCGCAGATTTTGTCGGTTTATTTTCGTGCCATATATCTACGCTGTCATTTTTTCTGCAAACTTTTCCCTCTACTTGGCCTTTGAGTTTCAAATGATACCCACCGATTTTTATTGTGGTCTCTACTCCGTCATACTGCGGTTTCATTTTCTGTAAGTTTTCCCATACATTGCCCTCATCTCTCATCCCGGCGAAGTAATGATTTACTAAGTCTCCGTTCCATCCGTAAAGTATCGGCTCGTATTGATTCTGCCAGTCGGAGCGGGAGAGTGTGAATGTGTTTTTTACCCATATAATAAAACTCTGCCAATGGCCTCCATTCTTTTCGAATACGTCTTTGAGCGATGCAAGTTCCTTACTCGACATGCAAATGTAAAATGCTCCCTCTGTGTTGTCGAGTAAATTCTTTATTGCTCTATCCATAAAAGTATAGAATTGCTCTGTGCTCATCTTGTCGTTCTTGATGCCCTCGCGTTTGTTTTGATTCTCCGAGTTAATTGATCCTTGATAGTCCACGTTGTAAGGCGGATCTGTAAAAACCATGTTTGCTTTTACCCCCCCATGAGTTTTTTTACATCTTCTTCCTTGGTTGCATCTCCGCACATGATCGTGTGTTCTCCGAGTTTGTACATCTCTCCGTATTGTATTTTTGTGTCGGATGTTTTTACAAGTTCGGTTTCCAAATCAAAATCTTTATCCTCGACGTTGACTCCGTCGAATATGTCTGTGAGTTCTTCCTTGCTGAAACCTACGCCCTCAAGTAGTTCCTGGTCCCATTCCAAAAGTTTTGAGTCGTCCCATTCTCCGGTATTTTTATTCAAGCGGATGTTTAGTCTCATCTCTTCTTCAAGGTTCAAATTTCTTGATGGTACGCGCACGTCGATTTCTTCAATCTGTAAGTCTGCGTATATTGAAACTCTTTGATGTCCTCCGATGAGTTTGTTGTCGGTGTTTATTACTACTGGTTCCACTTCTGAAAATTCTTTGATTGATGCTATCAAGTCCGCCCGGGCTTTCTCGGATAGTTTTCTTGGGTTGTAATCTGCAGGAATGAGGTCAACAACTTTTCTTTTTTCTGTGCGCCAGGTTATCTTCATTTTTATTTGATTTTTAATAGTTGCTTAAGCAGTCCGATCGTAGTGTTGAGTGCATCCATCACTTTTGTCTGCAAAAAACTAACTGCTTTTTCAAGTGTTCCAACCCTACTTTCAAGCGATTTTACTTTTGTTTTTGTTTCTTGATCAGTAATCTGAACTGTTGTTTGAGTAGTTATTGGTTTTTTCTCTACTTGTAAAATTCTATATTCTAAACTGTCATTTAGTTTTTTAAGTTCGTCCACTTGCTTTTGCAGATCTGCAAGTTTTGAGTCGATCCTCTGTTGCTCCTCAGTTGAATACCAAAGTTTGGTGTCAGAAGCAAAAGATGTTCCCGGTGCCAATAAAATTATTGATAAAATGCAAACTATTCCTATTTTTTTCATGGTGTTTTTCATACCTCAATTATACTCCCTTTTCAATGTAAAATCTAGCTTATTGTCCACAGATTCCTCATCCTAGGCTCGTCTTTCAAACTAGCCATAGTTTGCTTGTCTATTATGTCCCCCGGGTTAAATTTCTTGTTATTGTAACTGAACACTTGGACCGCATGATATTCCATCAAAGCCATACTTCTACCCGGGAGTATCCCTGATCCTTTTCCCTCATCCATTTCAAATTTTGATATATTTCTGTACTTTCTTTCTATCCAAAATCTAAATTCACTTTCTGCAACCATTCCATCATTCGTTGATAAAAATTCTCTGTCCCTTGCCAATTGAAATGCAAACTCTGCAAGATTCGCTGCCTTGTAGTCTATGACTTTTTTCGGTTCGAGGTGCATCATGTTCCCATAACAGCTCCTCAATGAATATGCCTTATCTGTTCCGATCACTCCCATGACCGTCATAAGGTCTTCCTTGTCGAATATCATAGGTGCATGTATCTCAAAATCTATTGGATCTTCAAATCCAAGACCGAACAATTTATTTTTTGTGTCCACAAGCGATTTGAAGTAGTATCCGTTTTGTGTCGGATGTTTTTCTATCATTTTCTGAATCGTTCCTCTGCTATAATTTTCTATTTTATCTACCTCTCTCAAAAAGAAAAAATCATCGTTCATCAGTATGAATTTTCTGCTGATCCTTTTATCGGTGCATGCTATCCTGTATTTTTCCAGAGCATTCAAAAGTTTATTTGAATTTTTGTCCTCTGCTTTTATATGGATCACTCCGGTCATCCATTCCGGTCGTTCTCCGATGACAAAAACATTTCCGCATTTGAAGTATTTTTCAACACTTCTCAAAGAATATCGGATCTCATTGTCCGACCATCTCGATCCTTTTCCGAGTATGTATACAAGATCTATTTTTTCCATGGCAGTACTTTGATTAAATTCTGCTGTATCTCCGACAGATTTTTTATCGGTTCTATGTCAGTGAATGTCTTTTGCTCTCCTCTTCCGGTCCCGAGAAAATAGTCTTGAAATTTGAAGTCCCCTCCGATGATATTGTCGCTGTATCTTGCCCACACCGCAGGGATTCCATACGCCTCCGCGATCACGATACCATGCAAGCTTGATGATATAATCTTCTCGCATGATAGGATCTCATCCACCACTTTTTTCCAGTCTGCCTGTATATCGATTAAATGTTCGTCTTTTATTGGTGCTATTTTTTTGTCCACGTAGTGAGGTATTATCCCTATCTTGTGTTTTATTTCTATCGTCGGCCGATAGATGAGTGGTAATAAAAGTGCAGGATCTCCATAGATCTCCGGCACGACCGCATTTGATATCAAAGACCGTGTTTTCGGTCCTCTCACTGCCAAAAACTTCACCCCGGCCGGCGCTGTTATTTTCTTATCTCTTATCGATCCAGATCCCCACACAAAATCATTCGTCCGAAGCGATGATAGTATGCTCCCTATCGCTAGAATTTTTCCTCTGCATTTTCTATTGACGAGCTCGACTTCAATTCCAAAATGTTCAAGCACTGGTTTGCTGAGCATGTCTCCGACATTAT
>Ga0172381_10000923_pt1 | contig 36540 bp, 36 predicted proteins | sample Leawel6488metaG_FD_119754 | JGI IMG/M metagenome (GOLD analysis project Ga0172381, IMG submission 119754) | Leachate microbial communities from a municipal landfill in Southern Ontario, Canada - Leachate well 64-88 metaG | ecosystem: Engineered > Solid waste > Landfill > Unclassified | place... | reverse complement strand
TCGGGCAGTACAGCACTTACAAGCTTCGCAGGAAAATGCTGATTAAAAATTTATCAGCGTATTTTTGGAATTATGTTTGCATCTCCAATGATTGCAGAAAACTTGTTCCAATAACCGGAAAAACATAAAATCAAGAAAATGCTGGCAAAGGTTAGACCTTTGCAAAATACCTGTGCAGATTGACCTGTGGGTTGCGCACATACTGTTTCTGTTGCGCCCAGCCTTTTTGTGATAAAATTAGCTCATATGAAAAACACGAAAAATCCAAAAACAAGCGCAGTAAAAGAATATTCTATTTTAATCGGCGGTGCGGCCGGCCAAGGGTCAAGAGTGGCCGGACTGATCATTGCCAAATTGTTCAACAGGCTCGGTTATAATATTTTTATCCATGAAGATTACCAGTCCTTGATCAAAGGCGGCCATAATTTTTCCCAGATCAGGGCGTCTTCACAAGAGGTTTTGTCCCATAAAGACGAAGCCGATTTTATTTTGGCTTTGAACGAAGATACGATCAAAAAGCATAAAGAAAAACTGGCAAAAAACGGGACTCTTATTCTCAATCAAGACAAGATCATTTCAAATGAAGGAATCGGCGTAAAAATAGAAACGATTACCAAAGAATTAGGAGGATTGCCGATAATGTCCAATACCGCTTTGATCGCGGCTTTTGCCAAAATGATCGGTATTGATTGGCAGACATTGGAAGATGTTTTGAAAAAAGAAATAGGCAAAGGAATTGAAAAAAATCTGGAAATAGCTAGAAAAGCTTACGACACGGTTGAAAGTTTGGTGAAAGTGGAAAAACTTAAAAATAAGCCCAAGCCTCTTTTGACCGGCAATGAAGCCATAGCTTTGGGCGCGGTTAAAGCCGGTTTGGAAATTTATTACGCTTATCCGATGACCCCGGCGACAAGCGTGCTTCATTATTTGGCGGCGAATACGAAAGAATTGAATACTATCGCTTCCCAACTGGAAAATGAAATAAGCGTTATCAATGCAGGCATCGGCAGCGCTTATGCCGGTAAAAGAACAATGGTTGGAACATCGGGCGGAGGATTTGCTTTAATGACAGAAGGAATAAGCTTGGCTGCTCAAGCCGAGACGCCGATCCTGATAATGAACAGCCAAAGATCCGGTCCGGCCACAGGCGTGCCGACCTACGGCGGCCAGAGCGATTTATTATTTACTCTCGCTTCGGGCCACGGAGACTTTTTGAGATTCGTTGCCGCTCCGGGAGACGCGGAAGAATCTTTTTACTGGACGGGCAAGCTTTTGAACCTCGCTTGGCAATATCAAACTCCGGCAATTCTATTGACCGATAAAGATATTTCCGAAGGAACCTTTACTTTTGACGAAGCGGTTTTGAAAAAGGTCAAAAAAGAAAAGGTTTTGGAATGGAACGGCAAAGGAGAATACAAGAGATATTTAAATAAAGAAAACGGAATTTCTCCGATGGCTTTTCCAGGCCAGCCGGGAGCGATCGTTAAGGGAACAAGCTACGAGCATGACGAATACGGAATATCCACCGAGGAGCCGGCAGAGATCGTTAAAATGCAGGAAAAAAGATTGAGAAAATTCGAGGCGATGCAAAATGCGGTTGATGGGATGGAAGACGCGGTCAAGGTTTACGGCAATTTGAAATCTAAAAAAGTTGTTGTTTGCTGGGGGACGACTAAAGGGGCGGTCAAAGAGGCCGCAGAAAATTTAGGCCTTAAGGTTGTTCAGCCAATTGTTTTGCAACCTTTTCCGGAAAAGCAGATGTATGAAGCACTGAAAGGAGCTACAACAATAGTCTCCATCGAGCTTAATGCCACCGGACAGCTGGAGCAGGTTTTGAACTGCCACGGCATAGAAGCCGATAAAAGGATATTAAAATATGATATGCGGCCGTTTACCGCCCAAGAATTAGAAGTCCAATTAAAGAAAATATAAATTTATGGAAAAACTAGATACATATTGTCCAAATACTTGGTGCCCGGGCTGCGGAAATTTTGGAATGCTCCAGGCGGTAAAAGGAGCAGTGGAAGCAGTTATCGAAGCCGGAACGCCTAAAGAAAATATAGTCGTTGTTTCCGACATCGGTTGTAACTCCAAGATCGCTGATTATCTGAATCTGAACAGTTTTTACGGTTTGCATGGCCGGTCGATCGCCTCGGCCGAAGGAGTGAAAATGGCCAATCCCAATTTAAAGATATTAGTTTTCTTAGGCGACGGAGCGGCTTTAGACGAAGGCATATCGCACCTGATCCACGCGGCCAAAAGGAATTCGGACATCAATGTTATTTTGCTTAATAACAGGCTTTTCGCTTTGACCACCGGCCAATTCACGGCTGTTTCTCCGAAAGGATTAAAAGGCAAGTCAACGCCCGAGGGAAGCATTGAAGATCCGATCAATCCTTTGGAGCTGATGATGGCCTCCAATGCTTCTTTTATCGCCAGGAGCTATGCTCTGAAAGTCCAGCATTTGAAAAATTTAATTATTGAAGCGGTAGATCATAAAGGATTCTCTTTTATTGAAGTTCTTGAACCATGCGTCTCGTTCTTCAATAATATGCAGTATTACAATGAGAAAACTTACGAAACCGCCAACGAAGACCTGTCTTCCAGAGAGAAGGCGATGAGCCTTATCAAAGAATGGAATTATGACAGCGACGGAAAAGTTCCCTTGGGACTGTTCTATAAAATAGAGAAGCCGTCTTACGAAGAAGAGATGAACAATCTTGAAATAGCCAAGGAAATAAATTTCTTATAATGCCTGCAAAAACATTCGTAAAAAAGAAGGTAGTTTGCATCGGCGGCGGAACCGGAGTGAGCGCCGTGATCAATGCCTTGAAAGGCAAATATGACCTATCTGCTGTTGTTGCGATGTTTGACAACGGCTGTTCCACCGGCCAGCTTAGGAGAGAATTTAACTTGCCTCCGATGGGCGATTTGAGGCAGTGCCTTATTTCTTTGGCAAAGGGAAAAGAGATAGTTTCTTTAATGCGTTATCGTTTTGAAAAAGGATTTTTGAAAGGGCACAGTTTGGGCAATATTCTATTGACCGCGGCCGCGATGGAAGGGAAAGGAATGGAGCAAGGCTTGGAAAAACTAGAAGATATTTTGGAGACGGGGCGAAAAATTTTTCCAGTAACGACGGCTAATTCCAATTTGGCTGTTGTTTTAAAAAATGGCCGGATAGTCAAAGGAGAAGAGGAAATAGTAAATTGTCCGGAAATATCCAAGACAGGGATAAAGAAAATATTTTTGTTTCCAAAAGCCAAGGCTAATACCAAAGCTTTGGCGGAAATTAAAAAATCGGATTTTATCATTATCGGCCCGGGCAAATTTTATACCAGCTTGATCCCCAATTTTTTAGTGGAAGGGATAGCCAAAGAGGTCAAAAGGTCCAAAGCCAAAAAGATCCTGGTCTGTAATTTGATGACCCAGCCCGGCAATACCGATGATTTTACGGTAGAGAAGTTTTTGAGCGAAACGGAAAAATATTCAGGAAAAAATTCAATTGACCATGTCATTTTCAACACCAAAAAGCTTCCCTTAAAGGCGTTAAGCCAGGTGTCAAAAATATTTCCCGGATCAAAATTTGTCGGATATGGACCAGAAATTTTAAAAGAAAAAAAGTTCGTCGGCGCTGATCTGCTGGATGAAAAGTTGCAGAAATTAAATCCCTCGGATGTGCTTGCAAAAGGCGCGAACAAAAGGACGATGGTTATCCACGACCAGAAAAAAATGGCCAAGAAGTTAGAAAGCATTATCGATGGGGCTTAGGATTATTATTTTAGCGGATAAAAATTAAAAATATTTTGATATGGAAATCAGCCAAATCAGAGGGTTAATACTTTTAGTCTGCTCCCTGCTCAATTTGATGCTTGCTTTTATTGTTTGGAGCAGGGCTAAAGGCAGTAAAAAAGCTTTTTATTTAGGGTTTCCTTCTTTTTTCTCGGCAGTCTACGCTTTTGCTTTCGGTTTTTTCTTTTTCTTTGACTGGCAAAGATTGATTTTCTACAAATTAACCTTTTTAGGAGTTTTAATCATTCCAGCCTATCTTGCTTTTGTTTATGTTTTTACAGAAAATACGAAAAATTTTAGACTGAAAATAGGTGCTTGGTATGCAATCGCTGTTGCTATTGTTTTAATATCATTGCTTACTCCATACATTGTCACTGAAATTGGCGGACAATATCCCTATCTTAATGAATATACGCACGGCTCTTTTAGTCCTTATGCAAGACTTTATATAATAGCCGGCTTGGTTTTCAGTTTGTATTATTTGATAAAAGCCTATTTTAAAAGCGCTAAACTAGAAGAAAGGAGGCAGTTGCAATATTTTATTATCGGTACTTCCATTTATTCTTCCGTCGGAGTATTGGTTGCCGGAATACTTCCGCTGTTTCTCCCAAAATTTTCTTTTATAGATTTATCTGCTGTTTTTTCATTACCATGGATAGGGTTGACGACGTACGCAATAATGAAGAACAAATTATTCGACATAAAAGTTCTTTTAACAGAGACGCTGGTTTATTTTTTTGGGATCATCTTGATTCTCCAAATGTTTTTCAGATTTTTAACTCAGCAGATCATTGTCCAATTATTAAGTTTTTTTGTTTTTTGTTTTATCGGGTATCTTTTGATCAAAGTTAGCAGGAGGGACGCGCAGAGAAACGAAATTTTGGAGCAGAAAGTCCAGGAGCGCACAAAGGATCTGCAAGCCTCTAATCAGGCCTTAGGCCAGAGCAAAAAGGTCGCTGAAGAGCGCGCCGAAGAGTTGGAGAGATGGTATAAACTGACCGTGGGCCGGGAAGTTCGGATGGCGGAGCTGAAAGACCAGATCAAAGAGCTGGAAGAAAAAACCAACGCAAGATAACATCAAAAGTGGTCAAGGCCCGGCCTTGACCACTTTTTAACTTTTATGCGCATAGTTTTAGATTTTGACCATACTTTATATTCAACCAAAAGCCTTTATGAGGCCATAAAAGCGGCTTTTGTTTGTTTGGGCGTGGACGGGGAGCTTTTTCAACAAACTTTTCAGTTGTCCAAAGGAACCGGCAGGGATTACAAGCCGGCCAAGCAAATGAAGCTGATCGCAAAACAAGTTAACATCAAAGAATCAAAATTGCAGAGAGAGCTTAATAAGTTTTTGAAAATTTCTCCGAAATTTTTGTATCCTGACACCATCGGTTTTTTAAAAGCGCATGCAAAAAAAGACGAGTTTTTTATGCTGTCTTACGGCGAGGAGAAATTTCAAAAGCAAAAAGTGGATTCGGCCAGGATCAGCAAATATTTCAAGAAAATAAAAATTACCCGTGATATCGGCAAGTCCAAACCTTTTAAAATGTTTTTAAACAAGCGCGAGCCGGTTTTGTTTTTAGAAGATAATCCGCAAGCCCTTTCGGAAGTAAAAAAAGTTTATCCGCAAGTGATCACCGTGCGGATTAGAAGAGGGGAAGGCAAATACGCCGAAGCGCCGGACAACAAGTACATTGATTTTAAAATAAAAAACCTCCAGGAACTGGAGGCGATAATTGAAAAATTGGAAAGCTAAAATCGTCATTCATAAAAACTGCTAGAAGCTTGGCTTCTGGCAGTTTTTAGTTGTTTGCCTAGGTATTGTAATAATTTGCCTAGGTATGCTAAGCTAAAGATGGAATTATTAAAATTTTTGTTAATATGGAACCAAAATTAATACCTATAAGTACAGCTGCGGCTAAGCTGGGCGTATCAATAGATACTTTAAGACGCTGGGATAGCTCAGGCAAACTTAAAGCAACTAGAAAATCTCCGGGCGGAAGCCGTTATTATCTAGAGAAAGATATTGAGCTGCTAACGCATGAAATATTCAAAATGGCTTTTGACTGGGCTGCTAGCTCAATTCCAACCGAAATACCTTCAATATTTTATTGTCCCGATAGCTCTATTTTTCAAGTAAGATTGATAAAAATGCAAAATGTATTGATTGTAGTTCCATCAATAGAAAAAATATTTTCCCTATTGATCGCAACCGCAGGAGAAATTGGCAATAATTCTTTTGACCATAACATTGGCAATTGGCCTGATTCGCCTGGTATTTTTTTTGGATATGATGTTAGTAAAAGAGAAATTGTTTTGGCTGATCGCGGGATAGGCATTTTAAAAACTCTTAAGCGAGTAAGGCCAGGCCTGGATAACTATAAAGATGCATTGACTGTTGCTTTTACTGAAATTATATCAGGGAGAGCTCCAGAGGAAAGAGGGAATGGATTGAAATTTGTTAGAAAAGTTGTTGCGGAAAATCCAATAAGCTTGTTTTTCCAGTCTGGCGATGCAGAGGTAAGGATGGCCAAAGAAAATTCCGACTTAAATATAGAAAGTTTAGGCCAACCAATAAGAGGATGCATGGCTGTAATTAGATTTTAATTAAAATAAAATAATATGAATATAGATATCAAAAAATTTGGAACAACTTTAATATCAAGGCAATCAGGCAAAGAGGCTTTTGCCGCTTTTCAGCCGACCTTGAAAGATGCCTTAGAAACAGAAGATTTAATAATAGATTTTGATGGAGTTATAACTTTTTCTCCTTCTTGGGGAGATGAGTTTTTAACGCCGATCGTTCAAATCTATGGCAATAGGTCTAAATTTAAAAACACAAAAAATCCTTCAGTGAGAACTACCATAGAAATACTTGAAAAAGCAAACAATATCAAATTCAATATAATTGATTAATTTTCTACCTTTCCCAAAAATCTTTGTATGATTTTTAAAACCTCCAGGAACTGGAGGAGATAATAGGAAGATTGTAGAGCTAGAGTTTAATTTATTAAAACTGCCAGAGGCCCGGCCTCTGGCAGTTTTTTAATTAGCGGTGGCTATTCTCCGGTATACTCGAATCTCGGCATTTTCTTTCCGTTGATTTCCACCTCTTCTGTAAACATTTTTAACGGCCGCACCCATAGATCATGGCCGCCATAAAGCGCTCGATAGACCGCCATTTCTTCCAGCGTTTCGCTATCCCTAGCGACGCCGATCAATTCGTATTCTTTCCCTTTATAATGCCTGTATTTTCCCAGCTTAAGCATATTTGAGGGTCAGACCCTTCTTCTAAAAACTAAAAACTAACAACCGATAACTATTTTGGGCCGATGCCCAAAATCAGTGCCGCGGGAGGGAGTTGGACCCTCATGACCTTGCGATCAATGGTTTTTGAGACCATCTTGTATACCATTCCAACACCGCGGCGAGATAACTTTTACCATCCTATTTAAACATAAAAACCTTTGATTGTAAATTCTTTTTAGATATGTTATTTTTAGGATAATGACTCGGGTAATTTGCATTACTAACCAAAAAGGAGGAGTAGGTAAAACCATTTTGGCCAGCAATTTGCCAGTTTTTTTAACTGCTCACGGCAAAAAAGTTTTGCTGATAGATGTTGATCCTCAAGCCAACGCCACTTTTTCTTTGGGACTAAAACCAAAGACTCTCGCGACCTCTGTTTATAACGCTTTGATGGGGCAGATCTCCCCGATGGAAACCATAAAGAATACGGGTTTTATGGGTTTTGATATTATGCCCGGCAGCCAGGACTTGGCCGGCGCCACAGTGGAGCTGGTTAATATGAAAAATCGAGAATTCAAACTAAAGGAAATTGTTGACAGAGTCAAAGATAATTATGATTTTGTGATCATTGATTGTCCGCCGAGTTTAGGGATGTTGACTTTGAATGCTTTGGTGGCTTCGGATGAAGTTTTGATACCGGTCCAATGCGAATATCTGGCTTTGGAAGGGCTGGACCAGCTTGTCGGCACAGTGGATTTGATCAATCAGAATTTAGATCGTAAGATAAAGATATTGGGAGCGGTATTGACGATGTATAACCGCCAAAATAAGCTTTCGCAAATGGTGGCTAAAGATGTCAGAAGAAATTTCCCCGGTTATGTTTTTGATGCGGTAATTCCCAGAACGGTTGTTTTATCAGAGGTGCCTTTTTACGGCCGGACGATTCTAAGATATGCTCCGGAGTCAAAAGCCAGCCAATCTTTCCGCGAGCTGGCGCAAGAATTAATTCATAATTATCGTGAAGTATAATTTAAGAGTCTTAATTTTAATTTTTTAAAATGCTAGGCAAAGGTCTTGAATCATTGATCCCTCGCAGGGACGAACAGCCCTCAAAAGAGCTTAATAAAAAAGAATCTATTTTTTGGGTGGAAACCAATCAGGTTGTTCCCAATCCTTATCAGCCCAGAAAAGAATTTGAGCCGGCAGCTTTGGAAGTGCTGGCCGAATCCATCAGAAGATACGGTATTTTACAGCCGATCATTGTTACTAAAAATGACAAGCAGGGAGATCAAGGAATAATTCCGGAATATCAAATTGTGGCTGGCGAGCGCCGTTTGCGCGCAGCCAAATTGATCGGGCTGGATCAGATCCCGGTGATCATCAGAGAGCAAACCGAAAAAGAAAAATTGGAAATATCTTTGATCGAAAATATCCATCGCGCCGATCTGAATCCGATCGAAAAAGCCGAAACCTTTACCCGTTTTTATAAAGAATTCGGACTGTTGCAAAAAGAAGTTGCCAAGCTTGTTGGAACAAGCCGCGAGGCGGTGGCCAACACGATGCGTTTGTTGACTTTGCCCGAAAATGTCCAAAAAGCGATCAAAGAAAACAAAATATTCGAAGGCCATGCCCGTGCTATTTTGATGGTAAAGAGCCCGGCCAAACAAGAGCGGTTGGCAGAAGAAGCCATTAAAAATAATTATTCCGTGCGCCAGGTGGAGAGGCGGGCCCAAGAGATAGAAAAGACGGGAGAAGGGCCGAAGAAAAGCATTTTTAGGCATCCCCGGCTGGTTATCAAGGAAATGGAAGAAGAGGTTAAAGAAGTTTTAGGCATCGAAAATTTCCATATCAAAGAAAAAGATTCAAAGTTGAGAGTGACCATCACTTTCAGATCCAGAAAAGATATAGAAGACTGGCTGGCTACAATTAAAAAGATATAAAGAGGATTTTGACTAGCGGAGCTGGACGGGAGCTAAATCAAGTTTCACTTTTTAATATCAACCCAATATGAATATCTCTCAACTTTTCAACTCTTTTTCTCTGCCGTCCCTCACCCGGAAATCGGAGAAAGTTAAGTTTGGAAGCTCTAGAGCCTTCACCCTTGTCGAGATCCTCATCACCATCACCATCCTCGGCATCCTGGCCTCCATCATTTTGGTTTCCACCAACGGCACCCGGGAAGCCGCCCGCGACTCCCGCCGCCAGAGCGACCTGTCCCAGATCAGGAAAAGCCTCCAAGCCTACTATCTGGCCACCGGCGTTTATCCGACCACTGAAGCCAGCGAAGGCATTTCCCTGCAAGAAGACAGCGCTGCCAACGCCACCTTCACCCAAGCCATGAAAGGCGGCGGGTATATGTCCATCATCCCCAAAGATCCCAGCTACACTGCCGGAGGGGACTATGACTACAAATACATTGCCACCACTTCCGATGCCTACACCCTCTGCGCCAAGTCCGAGTACAAGGGAGGCTACTTCTGCACCGACCAGGACAACGGCGGCATCAGCCGCACCTCCACTGTTGCTGTGTTCGGGAGCTGGGGAGCGGGCGGAAGCGAGGGCGAAGAGGAGGCGTTTGCCTGCGGAGACGCGGTAACTTTTACCTACAACGGCGGATCTGTCACCTACAACAGCACCAGCTCGACTGGCGACAAATGCTGGCTGGACCGGAACCTTGGGGCAACGCAAGTGGCTACGGCTTACAACGACTCCAATGCCTATGGCGACCTTTTCCAATGGGGAAGGCTGGACGATGGCCATCAAGTCCGCAACAGCGGGACGACGGCAACTCTTTCTGATTCCAGTAATCCCGGCCACAGTAATTTCATTACGGCTTCGGGTAGTCCTTACGATTGGGTGTCTCCCCAGATAGACAATTTGTGGCAAGGAGTTTCGGGAACCAATAATCCCTGTCCTTCCGGCTGGCGGGTACCGACCGAAACGGAATGGGACGCCGAGCGGGCGAGCTGGAGCCAGCAAAACTACAATGGAGCTTTTGCCAGCCCCCTTAAATTGACAGCAACCGGTTACCGTCATCGCGGTGCTGCTATAGTTCTCGATGCGGATAGCGGCGGCTACTATTGGAGCAGCGCAGTTAGTAGTGCGAACGCTCGCTATCTGTACCTTGACGGCGGCAGTACGTTTGTGAACGGCAACTACCGGGCTTATGGTTATTCAATTCGTTGCGTCAGGGACTGATTTTAAACCATCGGCAGTATGGTTAGCTTTTGCAGAAAAATAAATTTTTAGAAAAGAGCGGCTCAATCCGCTTTTTCATTTCCATTCAGATTTGAAAATTTTGCCGGGGGATTTGCTTCTAAGTTTTTTGAGGTTCGGACAGGATGATTTATGGACCGAGATGCCTTCATATTTGGTAAGATAAGCTGAAGTCTCATCTCCAGGCTGGGGGGAACAGCATTTGGCAATTTTGAAAAGCAGGTCGGGCTGGCCGCCTATCAATAATTTTTTTTGGCTGGCCGCCGGCTTGGCAGGGAATTTTATTTTCGGCAAGAGCCGTTCGATCAGGCTGCTTTCTTTAGTTTCGGCATCATCCAGCGGCAAAAGGGAATTTTTTTTCAAAAATTTTCTGATTTGCGTTTTGGCGAAATTTGTTTTGACTATCCTCAACCAATCCTCGGACGGTTTTTTATTCTTATCGGTTGTTATCTCCACGACATCGCCGTTTTCCAGCGGGCTGGACAGCGCGCTCATTTTTCCGTTCACTTTTGCCCCGATGCAGCGATTGCCGACTTCGCCGTGGATCGCGTAGGCAAAGTCGATCGGAGTGGCTTTTTCCGGCAGGTCGATAACATCGCCGCGGGGAGTGAAAACAAAGATCCTGTTGCTTAAAAAATCAATTTTAAGGGATTCCAAATATTGTTCCGGGGCCAAGCCTTTTGATTTTTCCAGCCAGTCTTTCAGCTGTTTTATCCAGCGTATTTCTTTCTCGGGCGGAGGTGATATTTTCCTTTTAATATAAGCTTTCAACCCTTTTTGTTCCGAGTAATACCAATGGGCGGCGATGCCGAATTCGGCCTCGCTATGCATTTGAGCTGTTCTTATTTGGAATTCGGTGATCTTTCCATCCAGGCAGATCACGGTGGTGTGCAGGGATCTGTAACCGTTTGGTTTCGGCAAAGCGATGTAGTCTTTTATTTTGTCCGGGATCGGGTGCCAAAGCTTATGGATCGCTCCCAAAACTTTGTAACAGTCTTCTATATTGTTGACGATTATTCTCAAGGCTACCAGATCATAGACTTTTTCCAAATCGTTGTCGTATTTCTTTAACTTTTTATACAAACTTAAATATCCTTTGGCGCGGCAGTTTATCTTGATGGGATCGATACTCTCTTTTTTTAGCTCCCTTTCCACTATCGGTTTTATCCTTTCCAGATATTTTATCCTTTCTCCGTATTCGTCTTTGACCTTAGCCATCATTTCCTTATATTCATTTGGGAAAATGTAAGGGAAAGCCAGATCTTCCAATTTGGTCTTGATGACCCCCACGCCGAGCCTGTTCGCCAGGGGCGCATAAATGTCAGCGCTTTCCAGGGCGATCCGGTGCCTTTTTTCCAGCGGAAGGTATCCAAGCGTTTCAAGGTTATGGATGCGGTCGCAGAACTTGATCAAGGCCACCCTTATATCTTTGGCCATGGCTAAAAAGAGTTTTCTTAAATTTTCGACCTGCCGTTCCGCCCCCCGATATTTTATTTTTCCGAGTTTGGAAACGCCATCCACCAGAAAGGCTATTTCCGGACCGAATTCTTTTTTAATTGCCGGAAGTTTGCATTCCGTATCGTCGGCGACATCATGCAGAAGTCCGGCGGCGATGGTCGTTGAGCTTAATTTTAATTCGGCCAGCAGATTGGCTACAAGAAAAGGATGGATGATATAATCTTCGCCCGAAGCTCTCTTCTGCCCTTGGTGGGCCTTTAAAGCGTAATGATAGGCGCGCCTAACAACCTCCAGGTTGGCTTCGGAGTTATAGGCCCTTATTTTATTTAAAAGGCTTTCTATGTCCATTACTTTTTCCTTGACATATTTTGCTAAGCCTGTAAATTATATTTTTTTGTGAAGAATTGGATAAGGGTTAATGGAATAAAAAACAGCGGAATAAACCCCGCTGTTTTTTATTCTTTTTCCGCTCCCGCTTCGGCTTCCGGGATAGCATCCTCTCCTTCTTTTTTGTATTTACATTCTTTGTTGGAGCACTTGATGTTTTTTCTAGTTTTTACCAGGATCGATTTGCAATCCGGGCAGAATTCGTTGATCGGCTCGTCCCAGGCGGCAAAGTCGCAAGCCGGCCATTTAGAACAGCCGTAAAAGGGCTTGCGGCGTTTGCTCATTTTTTTGATGATATCGCCTTCGTTGCACTTTGGGCATTTGATGTGGAGATTGTTGTCTTTCAAGCTTTCCGTGTGTCTGCATTCAGGGAACTTGGAACAGGCGTAGAATTTTCCGAACCGTCCCATTTTGAGAATGATCGGCCCTCCGCACTTCGGGCAAATTTTATCAGTGGCAGATTCGGCTACTTCGGCTTTGGCAACTTCGTCGTATTTGGCTTTGAGGTTTTCGGCAAAGGGGCCGTAAAATTCTTTCAAAACGGCGACCCATTTTTTTTCAGCCTCGGCAATTTTGTCCAGATCTTCTTCCATCTTAGCCGTGAATTTCATGTCCACGATTTGCGGGAAATGGCTGGTCAGAAGCTGGTTGACCATTTCTCCGATCTCCGTGGGCTTGAATCTTTTGTTTTCGTCTTTTTCTATATAGTTTCTGGCTTGGATAGTGCTTAAGGTCGGGGCATAAGTTGAAGGCCGGCCGATGCCGTTTTCTTCAAGCATTTTAATCAGGCTGGCTTCGGTATAGCGGGCAGGCGGCTGGGTCCAATGCTGTTCAGGTTTGAGCTCGGCTAAATTAAGATCTTCGCCTTCTGTTAAAACCGGCAACTGGGCTTCTTCAAATTTAAGAGGGTAAAGCTTCAGGAATCCGTCAAATTTCAATACTTGGCCGTTGGCGTGGAAAATATATTTAGAATCATTGGCCGCGGCTTCAATGTCAACGGCAGTGGCGTCAATTATCGCTTGGCTCATTTGGCTGGCAATAAAACGGCGCCAGATCAAGCCGTAAAGTTTTAATTGGGAGTTGTTAAGTTTTGCCTCTTCTTCCAATTGCTCGGGGGTCCGGTCCGGCGCGCTCGGCCTGATGGCTTCGTGCGCTTCCTGGACCAAGCCTTTGGCTTTAAAGCGGCGATATTCTCCGGCCCAATAATTTTGTCCGTATTGTCCGGTAATGAAATCTTTGGCGCCAGCCAAGGAGGACTCGGATAAATTTAGCGAGTCGGTTCGGTGGTAGGTAATGTATCCGTTTTCGTAAAGCTGCTGGGCCAGGCTCATGGTCATTCTGGCCGGCAAATGGAATTTTTTCCAAGCTTCCTGCTGGATGGTTGAGGTGGTGAACGGCGGCAGGGGATTTTTTCTTGTTTCTTTTTTCTCGATAGAAAGCACTTTATAGCCAGCGCCTTTCAAATCGTTTAATATTTTATCTGTTTCTTCCTTGTTTTTGATCCCTAATTTAGAGATTGCTTTATTGTCTTTTTTAGTCAGCAGGGCGTCAAATTTGTTTTCGTTCCCTGTTTTAAAAAGCGAGGCAATAATGCTCCAATATTCTTCCGCCACGAATTTTTTTATTTCCGCTTCCCTGTCGCAGACCAGCCTGACAGCCACCGATTGGACGCGTCCGGCGGAAAGGCCTTTGGCAATTTTTTTCCAAAGGAAAGGGGAGAGCTTGTATCCTACGATTCTGTCTAAAATGCGGCGGGCTTGCTGGGCGTCCACCAAGTTCATGTCTATTTTACGAGGGTTTTTCATGGCCTCTTCAATGGCTTGCTTGGTGATCTCGTGGAAAACCACCCTTTGATAGGAATCTTCGCCTTCCAGCCCCAAAGCCTTGGTTAAATGCCAAGCGATAGCTTCTCCTTCGCGGTCGGGATCGGTTGAAATAATGATCTCATCGGCTTTTTTAACAGCCTTTTTCAGGATATTCAGATTTTTTTTGGCTTTAGGAACGATCGTATATTGCGGTTCGAAATCTTTTTCAAGGTCGATGCCGAATTTTCTTTGCGGCAGATCGCGGATATGTCCATATGAAGAAAGGGCCTCCCAGCCGGAGCCTAAAAATTTGGAAATGGTTTTCGCTTTGGTAGGGCTTTCAACGATAATTAATTTCATAAAATATATATGTTGGTGATTGGGATATTATAGCCTGTGCGGTACAAAAATTCCAATAGTTCATTAAAAATCCCAAGCCCTAATGTCCAATGCCCAAATAAATCCCAATTTCCAAAATCCCAAAACGAAATATTTAGTCATTAGGATTTAGGATTTTATTGGTCATTGGGATTTGGTCATTGGGGCTTTTCGTTCAGCGGTTTATCCCGTAGTTATTGCCGCCCAGGTCGGATATTTTTCCTTCCAGCTCCATGGAGACGAGAGCTTGCGCGACTGTGGCTGCGTCCAGTTTCGTTGCCTCAATGATCTTTTCGATGTTCAAGCTTTTTTCTTCGAGGGCTTTTAGAATAAGGGATTCGTTAGGGCTGCCGGAGATCAAAAATTGCCTTAACAGGGTTCCTTGCCCGGCGAAGCCCAGCCCTTTTAATACGTCATTGATATTCTCAGTCAACTGCGCCCCGTTTTTTATCAGCAGGTTACAGCCTTGCGAATTGGCCGAATGGATCGGTCCGGGGATCGCGAAAACTTTTTTATTTTGTTTTTTGGCCCAGGCGGCAGTGAGCAAAGCCCCGGATTTTATTTTTGCTTCAACTACGAGGACTCCCAAGGCCAGTCCGGAAATGATCCGGTTGCGCTGGGGAAAAGTGTAATTGGCCGGCTTGGTGCAGGGAGGATATTCTGAAATTATCGCTCCATTGGTTTCGATGATTTTTTTAGCCAATTCTAAATTTTGCTTGGGATAAAAACTTTGATGGTCCAGGCCTCCGCCTAGAACAGCGATAGTCCTTTTTTCGATTTGGACCGCGGCTTGGTGGGCGAAAGCGTCAATGCCCGTTGCCAAGCCTGAAACTACGGTTAAGTTGTTTTGAGCCGCGGCCTTGGCCAGCTCCAAGGTGTTTTCTTTGCCATAGGCCGAACAGATGCGCGAGCCCACGACAGCCAAGCAATTTTCTTCGGCCACCATCCGGCCGATGTAATACAAAAGCTTGGGAGGAGACTTGATCTGCTTTAGCTGGAGAGGATAGTCAGGGCTGTCCAATGCGACAGTTTTGATATCTTGGTCGGAAAACATCTAAGCGTAAATTAAATCCCAAACCCCAATGTCCAATGCCCAATTAAATCCCAATTCCCAAAATCCCAAAACGAACGATTTGGTCATTGGGATTTGGGATTTTATTGGGCCTTGGGATTTGGTCATTGGGGCTTCTTAATTATATCTGTTCATCGCCTCATCCGTCCCATCTTCAATAATGGTTTTCACCGCTTCAGCAGCTTTTTCAAGAGTGCCGGCCAGTATTTTTTCTTCTTCTGCGCTGAAATTTTTCAACACGAAATTTTTCAAATCAGGTTTTCGTTTTCCGTCTTGAGGCTGGACCGGCGCTATGCCGATTCTGATCCTGGCAAAGTCCTGTGTTTTTAATTCCTGTATGATCGAACCAACGCCTTTGTGCCCGCCCGGACCATGGTTTTTGGATATTTTCAGCGACCCTATCGGCAGATCGGCGTCATCGTGGGCGACGATCAAATTTTCTGGTTTTAATTTGAAATTTTTCATTGCGGCTTTTACGGCCGTGCCGGAAATGTTCATAAAAGTTTGAGGCTTCAGAGCGATCATTTTTTCCTGGTCCAAAAAACCTTCGCTGGCCAGCGCGTTATATTTTTTCGATAAGTTGAATTCAGGCAGTCCGTTTTTTTTAGCCAAAACATCCAAAGCCCGGAAGCCTATGTTGTGCCGTGTTTTTTCCAAATTTTGCCCAGGGTTGCCCAGACCAATGACAATATACATATCATTAACTCAAGATTTAAATATTAGAACGATAGCTCTTTGTCTTATTGATAAGCAGGAAATCCCAAACCCCAATGTCCAATGCCCAAATAAATCCCAATTCCCAAAATCCTAAAACGAAATATTTGGTCATTAGGATTTAGGATTTGGTTGGGCCTTGGGATTTGGTCATTGGGGCTTAAAGCAAATCCCAATAATCTCAAGTAGAAATAGCTTAAAAATCATTATATCACTTCGCTTGCTAAAGCATAAGGATTATCGTATCATATAACCATTATGGACACACAAATTAAAGCTTTTTCTTTATTTCTATGGGATGTTTTTAAAATAATAATTATCGCTTTGGCAATCGTTTTGCCGATCCGTTATTTTTTATTCCAGCCTTTCGTCGTGAAGGGCGCTTCAATGGAGCCTAATTATCATACCGGAGATTATTTGATCATCGATGAGATCTCTTACAGATTTCATAACCCTGAAAGAGGAGAGGTGATAGTTTTTAAATATCCTTATAATCCTTCCGACCGCTATATCAAGCGGGTTATCGGACTCCCTGGAGAAACCGTGGAAATTAAAGACGGCCAAATCTATATTTCCGAAAGCGGCAAAGTTTCGATCCTTAACGAGTCGAGCTATCTTTCCGAGGAGTTTATTAAAACTTGGAAAAGTTTAGACAATGCTTCTCCTGTAACCTTAAAGGAGGGACAATATTTTGTTTTAGGCGATAATCGCAATGCCTCCTCCGATTCACGCCGATGGGGTATTTTGCCTGAACAAAATATCATTGGACGGGCAGCTTTGCAAATTTCTTTGCCGGAGTTTTTGGGCGGTTTGGTTTCTCCCAGTTATTAATTTTTGATCTTTAAGCGGCTGTAATTTATAAGCGTTTTAGCCATATATATGGAGAAAAACAAATTTCAAAACCCTTCGGGAATGCAGGACATCTTGTCTAAAGACGGATTTTATTACCAGAAAATATATAATACCGGCCAAAAGATACTTGATTTTTATGGATTTGAAAAAATAGATACTCCGATTTTAGAAATGGCTGATCTTTTTTCGCGAGGCATAGGCGAGGCGGCCGAAGTAGTAGAGAAACAAATGTATACTTTGCGCGCTAAAGGCAAGGATTTTTTAGCTTTGAGGCCTGAAGGCACTGTGCCGATCATGAGGGCCTACCTTCAGCATGGAATGAATAACTGGCCCCAGCCGGTAAAGCTTTGGTATTTCGGTCCTTTTTTTCGATACGAACGCCCGCAAGCCGGCCGTTATAGGCAGTTCAGCCAATTTGGCGTGGAGTTTTTAGGGGAGAGAAGCCCGATCGCTGACGCTCAAATTATTTTGATCTTGACCGCGATCTTGGAAGATCTAGGTTTTAAAAATTTGGTTGTTAAAATAAACTCGATAGGCGACTCCGCCTGCCGTCCGGCTTATAAAAAAGCATTGTTAAGCTTTTTGAAGAATAAAAAAAGCGAACTGTGCTCCGATTGCCAAGAAAAGATCAAAACAAATCCTTTAAGAATCTTTGACTGCAAAAATGCAAAATGCCGCCAGATTTTAGCCGAAGCGCCGCAGATCATCAATCACCTTTGTCCGGAATGCCATCAGCATTTTAAAGAGGTTTTGGAGATCTTAGACGAAATAAAAGTCAGTTATACTTTGGATCCTTATCTGGTCAGGGGCTTTGATTATTACACTAATACGGTTTTTGAGGTGGAATTGGCTCCGGCGAAAAAGGAAGTTGAAGAAAAGAAAGAGGAAAAAGAAGAAAATACCGCAGAGGGAGCTGTGCCAACAGAGGTTCCAAAAGTTGAAGAAAAAGAGGAATTGCAGCTAGGGTCCTTGGCAGGAGGCGGCCGTTATGATAAACTAGCAAAATCATTAGGAGGGGCGGATGTTCCAGCTTGCGGTTGGGGCATTGGAGTTGAAAGAGTGGCGGAAGCGATGAAAGCGAGAAAGGTAAAGCCGAACGAGCCGGTAGCGCAAGTATTTTTAGCCCAAATAGGAATTTTGGCTAAAAGAAAAACTTTGAGGCTTTTGGAAGATTTTCGAAAGGAAAGGATCAGGGTGGCCGAATCGATCGGCCGGGATTCTTTGAAGAATCAATTGGATCGCGCTGACAGATTAGGCGCCAAATACGCTTTGATCTTAGGGCAGAAAGAAGCTTTAGATGGAGAGATAATCATCCGCAATATGGAAAACGGACAGCAAACCACAGTGGATCAAAAAGATATTATAAAAGAAGTTAAAAAAAGACTGCAGTAAAATTATTATTGCTTCGGTGAAAAAAAATAACAAATAATAAAAAATTATGAGCATTAAAGTCCAAAGACAAAAGCAGGAAAGCTCGCAATCTCTGATCTATCGTTTTAACCAAGCCGTCCAAAGAAGCGGTGTTTTGGTTGAAGTTAGAAAAAGAAAATTTGATGTCAGAACGAAAAGCGAGAATTTGCAGAAAAGGGCGGCCGTGATACGCGAGGCCAAGAAGAAAGAGTACCAATTGCTGAAAAGGCAGGGAAAGCTCGTCAAAAAGCCCAGAAGAAAGTAACTTCTTAGTTTTTAATAAGTTAATTTACAGAGTCCGCATGCTTCTTTAGAGGTTTGCGGCTCTTTTTGCAATATGATGTTACAACAAATAAAAAATAATCTAGTCTCTGCCCAAAAGGAAAAGAACGAAAATAAAGTTTCTACTTTAAGGATGCTTATTTCGGCAGTAAATAATAAAGCAATAAATAAAAGGGCGTTAGCCGTTGGCAAGGAGCCGAATTTATCAGAAGAAGAGTTAGTTAAAAAAAGCGAGCTGGCTGACCAGGAAATAATCGATGTGATCTTTTCCGAAGCTAAAAAGCGCAAAGAAGCGGCTTTTGAATACGAAAAAGGCAACCGTCCCGAGCTGGCGCAAAAAGAAAAAGCCGAACTGGAAATTTTATCGGTTTATCTGCCTGTCCAGATGGGCGAAGAAGAGATCAGGAAATTAGTAGCCGATGCCATCGCCAAAACCGGAGCCAAAGACGCCAAAGATATAGGCAAACTGATGGGCGCTTTGATGCCGGCCACCAAAGGCAAGGCCGATGGGAATTTAGTGAGCAAGATAGTGAAAGAATTGCTATCAAAAAATTAAAAAAGCAAAATTTCTGCCCGCCGGCGGGAAATATTTTAACAAAAAAGCCTTGGTAATTTATCGGGCTTTTTTGTTTTGCAGATAATTTTGTTATAATGGAAAATAAAATATGACCAATAAGCAATCTCCCAAAATCGGTTTGGCTCTTGGCGGCGGCGGTGCGCGCGGCTACGCTAATATCGGCGTCATTAAAGTTTTAGAGCAAAATAATATTCCCATTGATATTATCGCCGGTACTAGTACGGGCGCTTTGGTTGGGGCGATGTATGCTTTCTCCAAGGATAGCAGGCAAGTGGAAAAAGAGGCCGTTAACAATGATCTGTCAAAATTATTGGCCTTGGCCATGGATTTTTCTTTTGAAAAGGGCATGATCAAAGGAGAAAAAACAAGGCAATTTTTTTCGCATCTTTTGAAGGAATCTTCTTTCGATTTATTAAAGATTCCTTTCAAAACGGTAGCCACTGATTTTGATACGGCCGAAGCAGTCGTGATCGGAGAAGGGGATGTCGCTTCGGCTATTCAAGCCAGTGCGACCTTTCCGCTTGTTTTTAAACCGATAGAACTGATGGATCGCAACCTTTGGGACGGAGGGATGTCTAATCCTGTGCCAGTGGATGTGGTCAAAGATATGGGTGCAGATATTGTCATTGCCGTGAATTTATACAATGAAACCGCTTTCAATACTAATAAAAAGAAAGCAAAAGACGGGGCTTATGAAATTGCTGCCAGGTCCATCGAATCATTGCAATATAACCTTTCCAGGGAATGCATAAAGTCAGCTGATATTATTATTGAGCCGGATATTGCCGGTCTTGGTTTTTTGGGTTTGGATAGATTTTTGAAGGGGCGGAGCGAAAGCATTATCTTAGAGGGCGAGAAAGCGGCAATTGAGGCTTTGCCGAAGATAAAAGAGGCGATAGATCGTTTCAGCCTAAGGAAGAACCGGTGGCCGATTCAAAAAGCGGCCGATTTTTTCAAAAAAATAGGCAAATAAAATTAAAAATCGCACCTAAAAAACCATACCTGTCGGAGAGGTATGGTTTTTTATTCGTGATTGTAGACTACGGTTCCCGGATTGTCTTTATTGGAAAAAAGAGCATTTTTGTCCGGGGCGAGGGTTGGCTTGGTTTTTTCAAAGATAAAAGCGGCATCGCCTTGGGTAACATTGGTGCAGCCGGCGCTTTGCGGCGTTCCGAATTTGTCGCCCCAGTAGGCGCCATGTATGGCGTAAGAATTTTCGTAATACATTACGGACGGAACATTTTTAAGATCATATTTTTCTTTGACCAGCGGCGGCCCTCCTTTCATCGTTGCCTTTCTTAATTTATACCAAACTTTGAAAGTGCCGGTTGGCGTTGGATTTTCTTCCCGGCCCGGGGAAATATAAGTGGCGAAGACAGGCTTGTCATAATTAAAAAGAGTAAGAACTTTTTTGGTGATATCGACATCGATCCAATAGTCCCCTTTCTGCACTTCCTCGGGAATACTTAATTTTTCAGGCGGTTGCGGCTGGGGCAGGGGCGTAACAAGGCGCGAAAAGACATAGGCATGGGGATATTTTCCTCCGTCGATCTCGTACCAGATATTTGTGTCGCCGATCTCCTGCCCGGAAATTTCTTTTAAAATTTTTACTCTGTTGGCCGAAGAGAAAGAACCAACTTGTGTTGACGAAGCATTGGGATCTTTTCTAACCGTTATATTATCGGCGTTTATTTGTCCCCACCAGCCAAGATATTTAAAACGGTCCTTGCCTAAAATAGTTTCAACTAGAACTTGGCCCGCAAAAGACCAGCTGGCAATGCTGGTTCGGTCCTGGCTGTCCGTGACAATGGCTTTTAGCCGGTATTCTTTGTCTTTTTCTATTTTAGTTTTAAATTTAAATAGGTATTGGTTCGATGAGGTGGAAATGGCTTCCGCCGATATATCCATGGGGTTGTTTTGGAAAAGTATAATAGCTTTTTTTAGGGGGCTCTTCAGTTCCGCTTTAAAGCTGATTTCTTTGAAAGATGGAAAAACCGCCGAGTTGTCAGCCGGTTTTTGTTCCGTGATCGTGGGATAATTTTGGTCGCCGGCTTTTAAAAAAATGACAATATCCGATTTTTCTTTAATGATCTCTGCCGGCAGATAAGCTCCCTCTCTCTCTATCTCGACGGCAAGGTTTGCTCCTTCAAAGCTGTAATCTAAATTGCTGAACAGGGGATTGCCGGCGATCTCATCGTAGTAGAAATTATTTTCAACAGAACCGACATTATGAAAAACGATTTTGGTTTTTCCCTGCTCTGGCAAATATTGGATATCATACTGCGGTATTTTATTTTTAGCTTTATCTCCCGGCGTAAAATCAAATTTTATTTCTGTCCCAATGCCTTCGCGGTAGCTGCAAGAGATGGGGAAGGCGGCATAATAATTGGCGTATTCTGGAGCGGTTGCCCTGTTCAATTCCAAATAAAATAAAAAGCCGCTGATGGCGACTGAAAGTATAATGAAAATCGATGAAATTTTTGTCATTTTTTGGCCCGAACGGCTCGATAAAGATTTACCATAAATTTGAGATTACCTCAATGTTTTGACAGGATTTTCCCTGCGGAGGTTTTTTGATATAATAAAAATATGGATCAAAGAATTTCTGAATATATAAGCCAGGCCAAGGCTGGCGGTATGACCGGAAACCAGATCAAAAATGAGTTGATCAAGGCCGGTTGGCCGGTTTTGGAAGTGGAAGAAGTTTTGGCGGCCAGCAACTCAATTCTTGAGAAGAATGAATCGTCTAATTCATGGCAAAATTTTGTTATTGTTGCTTTTATTCTTTCAATGCTGGGAGCAGCGGCTTATGGTTTTTGGTTTCTTGACCAGAAAATTAAAAATGAAGGGCCGAAAGTTCCTTTCGAAAATCAGACCACGACCGACTCTCAAGAGTCTTCATCGTCTTCGAGTCAAGACAATTCTCTTAGAGAAACCGCCGAGCCGGTTAGCACTAAATTGACGGCAATGCCGGCAGACTATCAGCTGGAAGGAGCTTATTTCAGTTCTGACGGCAAGAATGTTTTAGGCGTGGCGAAAAAGATCGGCCAAAAATTTATTTTTCTTAATGGCGAATTAAAAAGCGGAGGATATGATATCGTCGACAGCTGTCAATTTAGCAGCGCCGGCAGCCATTTTTTTTGCGTCGCGGCGAAAAACAAGAAAAAAATAGTCATTTCGGACGCCAATGAGGGGAATCAATATGATGTTTTGATCGAGCAGCCTGTCTTCAGCCCGGACGGAGAAAAACTGGCTTATACGGCGGGAATCGGCTTGAATAAATTTTTTATTCTTAACGGGCGGGAGACTTTGTTCCCGTACGATTCGGCCGGCAAATTGGTTTTTTCTTCCGACGGCTTCTACCTGGCTTACATTGCGGCAAAGGGAGCGGACAATTTTTTGGTCGTGAACGGAAAAGAAACAAAGATCGAGGGTAAAATTTATTCTGATCCTGTTTTCAGCGATGATAATGAAAAAATCGGCTACGGGGTCGAATTGAATAATGAACTTTATTGGAAAGAGGTGGAAATAAATTAATAATTTGCAAACAAAAAAGGCTGTTAGAAACAGCCTTTTTATTTGAGATCGATGAATTAGACTGACATTTCGTATGCCAGGTTTTTTTCATCCATCCCTTCGATTCTGGTCTCGTTTTTCAGAATCAACCTTTGTTTGGCGATTGATCGCTTCAAAGATTTTTCGCTATGGCTCAAGCAATCGAACAGATTGAAGGAGTTGCCATTTTTTATGGCTTCTTCGGTCGATTCTGCCAACGCCAGCATGCCCTCTTGAATCATGTCTTCGCGTTTTTCTGACCCCATTTCTGACCCCATTTTTTCAGCCATGTTCCTCACCAGCGGGTAGCAGATTTCTGCTAACTGGTTTAGGGCATTTTTATATGCAAGGCGGTTTGATTGCCTTTCATATGAGAGCGGCCGCGCTGCCCATATTTTTCTATCGGCGGTCTTGGCCTTAGAAAAAAACTCTAAAGCTTTTTCGCTTGAGAAAGTTTTCGCTTCCATATTCTTATTTTCTGTAAAGGAACAAACAAGCCTGGGCAGTAATACTGCTCCAGGAAGTTTTTTCCTAAAACAGCATTACTACGTTTATGTTTTATTTAATAACATATTTGCTAAATGATGTCAATAGCAATCTTGTGGGTATTTGCGCATCTGGTTTTCGCCATTGAAAAAGATAATTTTATAGAGAAACTAAATGGCTGTATTTTGGCCATTTTTTGTTTTTATAACTAAGGTTTTCCCCAATTGCCCTAAATTTCTCTATTTGCTAAAATAGCTATTAGTTTATGGTTGAAATTAACAATTTGACTTCGTTTGAGATCGACGAGGCTTATTTGCGCAAAATTGCTGAAGATGTGTTGCGGGCGGAAAAAGCCTGCGAAGCTTGCGAATTATCAGTTGCTTTTGTCGGCCTTGAAAAAATGCAAGAATTGAATCGAGACCGCCGCGGTAAAGACAGCGCAACCGATGTTCTTTCGTTTGAATATTTTAAAGATCCGGGGATGAAAGGAGAAATGGAAATAGAGCCTTTGGGCGAAGTGGTGATCTGTCCGAGCTATGTTGAAGAACAAGCCAAGCAGAACGAGAATACTTTCCAAAAAGAATTATCTTTTGTTTTAATACACGGTATTTTGCATTTACTGGGCTACGACCATGAAAAAGGCGAAGAAGAAGCCCGCGCGATGGAAGAAAAGCAAAGCGGCTATCTTTGCAAATATTGTAAATAATTTTTAAGGCATAAAAGCCGGCGGATAATAATAAATTTATGTCCAGATCTCCGATCATCACAGGCTTGGATATTGGCAGCGACACGATCAAAATTCTTTCGGTCCGGGAAAATCCCAAAACCGAAGAATTGGAAGTGGTTTTTTTCGATAAAATAAATTCTTCCGGCGTTCAGAAGGGGCGCGTGGGCAATCCTAAAGAAACGGCTGAAAAAATTTCCAGGATTTTGGAGAAAATCCCGAAAAGCCAGGATCGGATCGAGCAGGTTTTTGTGAATATCAATGGTTCTAAGATCCAGATCGTTCCCAATCGCGGTTTGATCTCTGTCTCGCGAGCTGATCAAAAAGTTTGTCAGGAAGATATTGATCGTATTTTGGAAGAGACCCAGAAGAATATCAACCTCTCTTCAAATCACGAGGTTTTTGATATTTTTCCAAAGTCGTGGATACTGGACGGCGAACCTGAATTGAAAAAACCGCTGGGATTGCAGGGCGTCAGGCTTGAGCTTGAGGCTTTTTTACTTTCCATTTTTGTTTTGGATGTTGAAAATATAATAGAGGCAGTTACCGAGGCCGGATTGGAAGTGGAGAACGTTTTGCCGTCTCCTCTTGCCGCTTCTAACGCGGTTTTGGACCGCCGCCAAAAAGAATTAGGCGCAGCTGTTTTAGATATCGGGGCTTGCACTTCCGGTTTGACCGTTTACGAAGAAGGAAATTTAATGGATTTGGCTATTTTCCCGGTTGGTTCGGCCAATATTACCAATGATATCGCTATCGGCTTAAAAACAGAGATCGATATCGCCGAAAGGATAAAAAGGGAATTCAGCTCTTGCGGCGAGGAGAAAAAAACTAAAAAAAACAAGATAGAGATAGGGGTAAAACCGGTTTCCGTAAATATTAATGGTTATAAGAAAAGCGGATTAGAAAAAGAAGAAATTAAAAAAAATTACCTTGATTTTTCCCAGAAACAGGTAAAAAAAATAATTGAAGCCAGGGTTGATGAAATTTTTGAACTGGCGCAGAAAGAATTAAAAAAGATAGGCCGCCAGGAACTTTTGCCGGCCGGTATTGTTCTGACCGGCGGCGGCGTTAAATTGCCCGGCATTGTTGATGTTTCTAGAAAAATTTTAAAGCTTCCTTCTCGTGTTGGGTATGCCCAGGGATTCGTCGGGCTGGACAAAGACTGCTCTTTGGCCGCGGTTTGCGGACTGGTAATCGAAAGCAGAAAAGGCGAGCCTTCAAGAAATCAGTTTTTTTCAGGATCGAAAGGCGGCGGGCCGCTGGATAGAGTGAAGAAAATACTTAAAGCCTTTGTCCCTTAAATATTATTTAGCTCCGTTAGAAATTTTTGATACCAGGCAATTCATAAAATCATTATTCTCGAAATAAATAACGGATTTAATCTTATCTTGGGATGTAAAATTTCTAACGTGGTTAGAGATAAATTTACCAAAAGGCGGACAAGCCTTTTTTGATAGAGATAATAATTTTGATCAAAGAAGAAAGAATATGGAATTTTTAGGAGCAAAGATAAAAGTGGTTGGAGTCGGCGGTTCCGGATCAAATACCGTTGACCGCATAATGAAAGCCGGCATTGAGAATATAGAGCTGGTTGCTTTGAATACCGATGTCCAGGATTTGGAAAAAAAGAACGCCCATAAAAAAATAAGGATAGGGAAAAAACTTACTTCAGGGCTGGGAGCGGGAATGAATCCTCAAATTGGGAAATTAGCTGCCAAAGAGGCTGCTTTGGAAATTACCGCGGCATTGCAAAATTCCGACCTTATTTTTTTGGCCGCTGGATTGGGAGGAGGCACAGGTTCCGGCGCGGCTCCGGTGGTGGCCGAGATCGCCAAGAAAACCGGGGCGATCGTAGTAGGGGTAGTAACTTTGCCTTTTGCTTTCGAAGGGCGCCAAAGGAAAAGCGTTGCCTTGGCGGCCTTGAAAGAGCTTCGCCGCAAAGTTGATACATTAATTGTTATCCGCAACGATAAACTTTCAAAAATCGTGCCTTTGGATTCTTCGGTGGAGGCAGCTTTTTCTAAATGCGATGATATTTTAAAAGAGGCGATCTCCAGTATTGTCGGGATAGTCCTTAATCCGGGAATTTTAAACCTTGACTTCGCGGACATCAAGCAAATTTTAGGCCAAGGAGGCATGGCATTTTTCGGTTCCGGCATTGCCGAGGGCAAAGAGCGGGCGAGGCTGGCTTTAGAGCAGGCAATTTCCTCTCCGATCGTAGTTTTTCCTTTGGATAAAGCCAGGGGCGTGATGTTTAATGCGGCTTCCAACGGAGATTTTTCTATTAGCGAGGTATCGAAGATCGGGGATTTTTTAAAAAAAGAAATTCCTGGCGGAGCGAAAGTTGTTTTTGGCGCGTCAGTGGACAAAAATTTGAAAAAAGGACAGTTAAAAGTGACCGTAATTGCTTGCGGCTCCGAGGCCTCATAACCATAAAACCTTTCTTAGTTTTGTCAAAATTGACAGGGTATTTTTGTAGAAGCTATAATAGAAATCCAACTTAAATTTTTAATAAAAATCCGTTTAAAAACAGCGGGAAGCGGTTCTAAAAAGATAAAAAACCTAAATCAACCAAAATGGAAACCAAATTGGAAGCTAAAATCGAAAAAATGCAGAGAAGAGACGGCGAGATTGTCGCTTTTGATCCGCAAAAGATCCAAAAAGCTGTTTTTAAAGCTTTGACTGCCAGCGGAGAAGCTGATGGCGAAAAAAGCGAAGAATTGGCTGAAAAAATTGTCCTAATTTTGAATCGCAGGTTTAAAAAAGGAGAGGTTCCGCAGATTGAACAAATTCAAGACGTGGTTGAAGAGGCTTTGATCTTGGAAGGTTTGGTCAAGACAGCCAAAGGATATATTCTTTACCGCCAGCAGCGCCGCGATCTGCGCGACAATGTCCAGATCTTTGAAGAAGCGGTTGACCGCTTGGATCAATATTTGGATAAATTGGATTGGGAAGTGAAGGAAAACGCTAATATGGCTTTTTCTTTGCAAGGGTTGAATCATTACGGGGTTTCTTATCTGGTTAAGAAATACTGGCTTAAAAAAATCTATCCCAAAGAAATTCAAGAAGCAAACGAAAATGGCGATTTTCATATCCACAATCTCGATACTTTAGCCACTTATTGCTGCGGCTGGGATCTTTACGATATTTTGCAGAAAGGTTTTGCCGGCGTGCCTGGCAAGGTTGAAACCAAGCCAGCCAAGCATTTTCGGGCGGCTTTGGGGCAGCTGGTTAATTTTTTCTATACTTTGCAGGGCGAGAGCGCTGGAGCACAAGCGGTTTCCAATTTTGATACTTTGCTGGCGCCTTTTATCCGATACGATAATCTTAATTATCAGCAAGTTAAGCAAGCTTTGCAGGAATTTTTATTTAATATGGCCATTCCGACCAGGGTCGGTTTTCAGTGCCCTTTTACAAATATCACTTTGGATCTAAGGCCGTCTTCGGTTTATGCCAATCAGCCGGTTTTGATCGGGGGCGAGCCGCAAGACGAAAATTACAGTGATTTTGCCGAGGAAATGAAGGTTCTGAATAAAGCTTTTTTTGAAGCCATGCTGGAAGGCGACCGCCAAGGCAGGCCTTTTCATTTCCCGATCCCGACCATTAATATCACTAAAGATTTTCCATGGGATGAACCGGCCTTCGACGGCATTTTTAAAGCCTCGGCCAAATACGGCACCAATTATTTTGCCAATTATATCAATTCCGATATGAACCCGGAAGATGTCCGTTCAATGTGCTGCCGTTTAAGATTGAATTTGAAAGAGCTCTATAATCGTGGAGGCGGAGGCCTGTTCGGTTCCGGCAGCAAGACGGGAAGCATCGGCGTGGTCACGATCAATTTGCCGCGCATCGCCTATACCGCCAAAACCAAAAAAGAGTTTTTTGAACGCCTAGCCAAGTTGATCCAGCTTAGCAAGGAGTCCTTGGAAATAAAAAGAAAAACAGTCGAGCATTTTATTGAAAAAGGCCTTTATCCTTACAGCAAATTTTACTTGGACGGGGTCAAAAAAGCCCGCGGCGCTTATTTTGGCAATCATTTTTCGACCGTCGGCATCAGCGGCATGAACGAGGCGGCCTTGAATTTCATCGGCGAAGACATAACAACCAAAAAAGGCCATAATTTCGCTTTGGAAATAATGGATTTTATGAGGGAGGAATTGGTCAAGATCCAGACCGAAACCGGCAACATTTATAATTTGGAAGCTACTCCGGCTGAATCCACTTCTTATCGCTTGGCTCAAAAAGACAGGGAAAGATATCCGGATATTATTTGCGCCGGGACCAAGAAAGTTCCTTATTACACTAACAGCTCGCAGCTGCCGGTAAATTATACCAATGATATCTTCGAGGCTTTGAAAATGCAGGATGACTTGCAATGCAAATACAACGGCGGAACGGTTATGCATTTATTTTTAGGAGAGCAAATTTCCGATATTCAAACAGTTAAAGCTTTGATCAAAAAAGTTTTTGAAAATTTCAAACTTCCCTATATCACTTTTTCCCCTACTTTTTCAATTTGCCCGACGCATGGCTATCTTGAGGGAGAGCATTTTGAGTGTCCGAAATGCACCATCAACCAGCCTTGCGAGGTTTATTCCAGAATTGTAGGCTATTACCGTCCGGTAGGGCAGTGGAACAACGGCAAGCAGGAAGAGTTTCGCCAAAGAAAAGTTTTTAAATTGCCGAAAATTTCCGCAAGCAAATAATTAACCGGATCTTATGAAAATTATGCAGATAGGCGGCCTTCAAAAACTGACCTTGATCGATTTTCCGGGCAAGATCGCTTGCACTGTTTTTTTGGCCGGCTGTAATTTTTATTGCCCCTGGTGCCATTCTCGCGAGCTGGTATTGCCGAAGGAAATAAAAAGGCTTTCCAAGATCACAGAAAAAGATTTTTTAGATTTTTTGGAAGAAAGAAGAGGATTGCTTGAGGGTGTAGCGATCTGCGGCGGAGAGCCTACGCTAAATAAAGATCTCCCTGTGCTGTGCCAGAAAATAAAAACGCTCGGATTCAGCGTTAAGCTTGATACTAACGGCTCCAATCCGGCGATGCTAAGCGAGTTGATCGGTAGCGGATTAGTGGACTATGTGGCTATGGATGTTAAATTGCCTTTTGAGCGGTATGTTGAAGTTTGCAATACGCAGGACGAGGCTTTTAATGTCCAGCAAAGCATTAATATTTTAAAAATGGAAAAAGTTGATTATGAATTCCGCACCACTATCGTTTCCAGCGTGCATTCCAGAGAGGATATTTTGAAAATTGCGCGCTGGATATCGCCGGCGAAAAGATATTATTTGCAAAATTTCCGTCCGGAAAAAACCATTGACCCGGAATTTGAGAAAGTGACGCCATACCCGATAGAATTTTTAACAGAGGTCCGGCAGATTATCGCGCCATTTTTTGAAGTCTGCCAGGTGCGCACTCTGTAAGCGTAAAGCTAAAAGCGAAAAGCGCAAAACAAAAGTGTAAAGTTCAAAATATTCGTTCGTTGTTTTTAGCTTTAAGCTGTTATTTTAAGCTTTTCGCTTTTAGTTTTGCACTAAAAAAATGTTACCGCTTTACGACGAGTCTCATTTTAAGAACAGGACGCCTTGGGCTGTTCCGCTTTTAATCGTTTTGAATACGGTTATTTTTTTTGTTTCTTTGCAGAATTTGGGAGGATTTATCGATATGTATGGACTGGTGCCGCAAGCTTTTTTGGCCGGCCGGAATAATTTTGCGGCTGTCGCCTATCTTTTTTTGCATGCCGGTTTTTGGCATCTTTTGGGGAATATGTGGTTTTTATGGATCTTTGGCGGGAACGTTGAAAGAAGGCTCGGCGGTTTTAAATTTCTGGTTTTTTATTTGATCTGCGGACTGGGATCAGCTTTGCTGTATTCTTTGGCCGCGGTAAATAAAGAAATACCCGTTATCGGCGCTTCGGGGGCGGTGGGCGGGATCTTGGGGGCGTATTTGGTCTTTTTTCCCCGTAATAAAATAAAAAGCTTGGTTCCGCTGATCGTAATTTGGACTATAATTTCAGTGCCAGCCGCTTTTTTTATTCTGGCTTGGTTTTCTTTGCAATTTGCTTCCCTGGTTTTCGGCGCCAACGATATGGTGGCTTATTGGGGCCATATCGGCGGATTTATGGCCGGATTTTTTCTAGCCAAACTTTTAAAGCGTCTTTAGCCCTGTCGAAGCCCGGCTTCGACAGGGCTTTTAATTTGTATGATGACGGCTGCTAAAATTTTTATTTATCTTTGTTTCGCTTTTTTAGCCGGCATCGGGCTGGCTTCTTTTTTAAAAATGTCATTGGCTGTTGGATTTTTGATTTTGATCTTGGGACTGTCTTTGATCGGCATCTTGTGGAATCATCCAAAACCGGCTGCCGCCGGTTTTTGTTTGATTTTTTTTGTTTTAGGAGTTTGGCGTTTCCAGTCTTTTGAAACCGCAATTTTAAGACAGGGAGAGGATAAGAATTTGTCCGGCCAAAAAGCAGTCTTAATCGGCAGGGTTGATTTTGAGCCGGACAAAAGGCCGGGCTATACTAATTTAAAAATTAAAGTAGAAGAAGCTTGGCTTTTTGGCGACGAACAAAAACCCTTAACTCAGTTGGCGGGAGCAACGATCTGGACGACGGTAAAAAATTATCCTGAATTTTTTTACAATGACCGATTGCGTTTGCTTGGCAAGCTGCAAATTCCCGAAGCGATAGACGGTTTTAATTGGCCTGGATATTTGATCAAAGAGGGCATAGTTTGGCAGATGTCTTGGCCTCAGGCAGAGTTGTCAAAAAGAGAGCCTCCATCTGCCGGCTGGCCCTGGCTTTATTCTCATATTTTGTTTTTAAAACAAAAGCTTGAGAAACCGATATATCAAGATCTTCCGTTAAGAGAGGGTTCGTTTTTGGCCGGTTTGATTTTTGGCGACCGCAGCTTGATGCCGAAAGAGTTTAAAGATGAAATGAGCAAAACGGGGTTAAGCCACATCGCCGCGGTTTCGGGAGCGAATGTGATCATCTTAAGCAGTATTCTGATGGTTCTTTTTATAGGCTTGGGATTGTGGCGTCAGCAGGCTTTTTGGCTGGCACTTATATTCCTTTGGGTTTTTATTATTTTGGTCGGGCTGCCCGCTTCGGCGGTTCGGGCAGGAGCTATGGCTAGTCTTCTTTTATCAGCCCAATATCTTGGCCGGCAAAATGCAACTTGGCGCGCGATGATCTTGGCCGGAGCGGCAATGCTTTATTCCAACCCGTTGTTATTAAGATATGATATCGGATTCCAGCTGTCTTTTTTGGCAGTGGCTGGCTTGGTATTTTTAGCGCCGATAGTAAAAGAGAAAATGAAATTTATCCCTGGTAGAAAATTTTTCAATCTTAAAGAAATTTTGGCGCAAACATTATCCGCCCAAATCATAACTTTGCCGATTTTAATTTATAATTTTGGATATATTTCGCTGGTTGCGCCCTTGTCCAATATTCTGATTGTGCCGTTTATACCGCTGATGATGGCAATGGGATTTATTTTTGTTTTGGCTGGAATTTTTTGGCCATGGCTTGGCTGGATACTGTCCTGGCCGAGCTCATTTTTGCTTATCGCCGCGGTAAAGGCTATTGATATTTGCGCCAGCTTGCCGCTCGCTTCACTGGCCTTGAAAATTTCTTGGGTTTGGCTGGCTGTTTTCTATATTTTACTTTTGTTTTGGGTTATCAGATGGCAAAGAAAGCACAGGTTTTTGGAATCGGGTTATGTTTGATAAATTTTTTTTGGCGATCTAGGGGGCTGTTTTTCCATTTATTGTCTTTCTAATTGTTTTCATATTTGATAAAATTAAAAATTAATGTTTTGCAAATTTACTCAAAATAAAAGCGCTGATTTTTCACGCGAATCAGGCTTTACCATAATTGAGCTCCTAGTAGCTATTACCATTATCGGCATTTTAGCTGGTTTTGCCGTAGTGAATCTTTCAGGGGCGACAGCTAGCGCGCAGTTGGCTAAATCCAAAGTCTTTTCCTCTACGGTCCGCAGTTCTTTGCTTGCTTCCGCATCCGCCGAATGGTTGTTCGATGATAGCCTTGGGGCCGTTGCTTTGGATAATTGGGGAAATCCGAAAAATAACTGCAGCTTTTTCGGCAGTCCTGTTTGGAAATCAGGTATTGACTGCGTTGATGGGGGATGTCTGCAATTCGGCGCATCAAGTTATCTTAATTGCGGCAATGGTAAAAGCCTAGATATTAATGGCGCGATAACCGTGGAAGCTTGGATCAAATTTAGCGGTATCGATTATTCCGGCTCAACGGGCAGGCTTTGGGCCATTGCCGCAAAAGGCTATCCAGACTCCACTGCTCCCAATAAGGGCTGGTGGTTCACTTATGATAATCGGAATAACGGTAAAGGATTTACTTATACCTGTTTTGGCAATTCTGCCGGAGGTTACGCCGGCGGCGGGAATAATTTTGGAGGCTATACATATACTTTTACTAACGGAGATTGGTATCACCTTACTTTCACGGTAGGGTCGTCGAGAGCGAAATTATATATTAACGGCAAGCAGCTTGGCGCAACTAAACTTTTATCTAATTTGGTTTTATCCGACACAAGTCGAAATCTTTTTATAGGATCATATAGCGGCGGCCCCTCTTTCCAGGGAAATATGGATACTGTCCGCATTTACAGCGCCGCCCTTACCGCTTCGGTTATAAGCCAGCGCTATGTCGCAGGACTAGACCAGCTGTTGGCTAAGAGGGCTATAACAAAAGAAAATTATCAAAAAAGGCTGGCCGAATCGGGGCAGGCCAGCATTATTGCCCGGCAAGATTAAACGCAAATTGAACGTCATATCTTTTTAATCATTTTTTTCTCCAGGCGGATTTTTTTATTGATCTTTATCGGCTGTTATTTTTGCCGGGTTCTGATAAAATAAAATTATTATGGCGGTAAAAAAGATAGCTGTCAGGAGTATCAGGAAGCCAGCGGTTAAAAAATCTACTGTAAAAAAAATCAAGGCGGAAATTCCAACTCTGCCGGTTCAAGTTTTTTCTGCGCAAAAAATCGACTATAAAGCTTGGGTGGTGGGAGTCAATATGGGATACGGCCATCAGAGGACTGCTTTTCCTTTGCGTTTTTTGGCTCCTGACGGGGAAATAATCAACGCCAACAATTATCCGGGAATTCCCGAAGGAGATAAACTGATCTGGGAAAGCACCAGAAATGTTTACGAATTTATTTCCCGCTTGAAAAGCGCGCCGGTGATCGGCGAAGCTTGTTTTTCCATTTTAGAACGATTTCAGAAAATTTTAAGCTATTATCCAAAGCGCGACCATTCCGAATCAAATTTCAGCGTTGAGCAGGTTTACAGCCTTTTAAAAAGAGGATGGGGAAGCCATTTGATCGGCAAACTTGGCAAAAGATCGCCTGGCTTGCCTTTTATCACGACATTTTTCAACGCGGCTTTTATGGCCGAATTTTTCGGCTATCCCGGCGATATTTTTTGCGTTATTTGCGATGCCGATATCGCCAGGGCTTGGGCTCCGCTCAACCCTCATATCACGCGAATAAAATACTTCGCTCCGAATCAGCGCGTAGCCCAAAGGTTAGAGTCTTACGGGATCAACCGGTCGAATATAATTTTTACCGGATTTCCTTTGCCTTTGGAAAATATCGGCGATGAGAAGATGGAAATACTTAAAGAGGATTTGCGTTATCGCCTTTTAAACTTGGATCCCCAAGGCCGTTATCGCGAACGATACCATTCTTTGGTTGAGCGCCATCTCGGACGATTGCCTCTGCAATCCAGCCACCCGCTGACTATAATGTTTTCAATGGGCGGAGCCGGAGCCCAGAAAGAAATAGGCGTGGAAATTTTAAAAAATTTAAAAGACAAGATAATTTTAGGTTCGGCCAAGGTCATTTTGTCGGCCGGCAGCAGGGAATCAACTAAAAATTATTTTGAAAAAGAAATAAAAAGGATCGGGCTGTCCAATGAGCTTAAGGGGAATATCGAAATACTTTTTGAAAAAAAGATCGAAGATTATTTTTTAAAATTCAATGCTGCTTTGCGCAAAACAGATATTTTATGGACTAAGCCGAGCGAACTTTCATTTTATTCGGCTTTAGGAATACCGATCATTGTCTCTCCGCCGATCGGCTCTCAGGAAGATTTTAATCAAAGGTGGATATTGAAATCGGGTTTTGGTATAAATCAGGAAGATCCGAGATACCTTAGCCAATGGCTTTTTGATTGGCTGGACCAGGGATATTTGGCTGAAGCGGCCATGCAGGCTTTTGTTGAAGGCGAACAGTTGGGAGTTTTAAAAATTAAAGAAGAAATTAAAAAATGTTTTGGCTAGCCGCTGCTATTTCCGCTTATCTTCTTTTCGCTTTGGGAAACCTGGGAGATAAATTTGTTTTGTCCGGCCCGCCCAAGCCTCAAAGTTATACTTTTTGGGTGGCTGCCGGAGGCCTCTTGTCCGTTTTTTTAATTCCCTTTATCGGTTTTTCAATGCCAGGCTGGACGGAGCTGGCCGTGATCATGGCGGCAGGGTCGTCTTATTTGTTCGGCCTTTATTTTTTATACAGCGCTTTGGAAGACGGCGAGGTTTCAAAGATAATGCCTGCCCTTGGAGGGTTTTTGGCGATTTTTACTTTGATATTTTCTTCCATTCTTTTCCAGACAGGCGATTTTTTCTCTCTTAAAAATATAGCGGCTTTTGTTTTGCTTTTTGGGGGCAGTATGGCGGCTGTTTGGGAAAAAGGGAAGTCTCCGGCCAAGAAGAGCTTAAAAATCATTGCGCTGGCCGCTTTCTTCTTTGCCGCGAATTACAATTTTTCCAAAATTGTTTTTGCCAGCCAGCCGTTTTTACAGGGCTTTGTTTGGATGAGGCTGGCCACTTTTTTAGCCGGATTTATCGTTTTTGCCCGGATTGCTTTGCCGGAAGCTTTTTCTTCCAAACCGGCTTTTAACAAAAAAAGCGCTGGCTTCTTTGTTATGGCGCAAACCGCCGGAGGAGGAGGATTTCTTTTGGAAAGTTTCGCCATCTCCTTGGTCTCGGCTGCTTTGCTGCCTTTTGTTGTAGTTCTTCAGGGGGTTCAATACGTTTTTTTGTTTTTTCTTTCTTGCTTTCTTTCTTTGAAGATAAGTTTTTTCAAAGAAAATTTTTCGAGAGAAGCTGTTTCTCAAAGGATTTTGGCTCTAGCCTTGATCATTTTTGGCTTACTGGTGCTGGCTTTTGCCAAATAAGGCAGCGTGTAATTTTTGATCTATAATAAGATCCGGGGGTAAATTTATTTTATAATTTTAACCGATGAATATTGTTATAAAATACATTTTTTGGATATTAATTGTTTTGCTTTTAATCATTTTTGCTTATTTTTTTGTCGGCTGGGCGCCGCAATCTCAAAGCACTGTTTGGGGCGTCAACTTTTCTCAAAAACATGCTAAAGATCTGGGCCTTGATTGGCGTGAATCTTATTCAGCCATTTTGGACGATTTGAAGGCCAAAAATTTGAAAGTGGCTGTGCATTGGGATGTGATCGAGCCGTCAAAAAATGCTTATGATTTTTCCGATATTGATTGGCAGGTCGGCGAAGCCCAAAAGCGGCAGGCGAAATTGATCTTGATAATCGGCATGAAAACCAGCCGCTGGCCGGAGTGCCATTTGCCCGAATGGGCTAAGGGTTTAACAAAAGAAGAACAGCAATCAGCGATTTTGGCGGAGATAGAAGCGCTGGTTGCGCGATACAAAGACAATCCCGGTCTTCTTGCTTGGCAACCGGAGAATGAAGCGCTTTTTCCTTTCGGGGAATGCCCTTGGACCGACCAAAAATTTTTAGAGAAAGAAGCGGCGCTTGTAAAAAAATTGGATCCCAATCATCCGGTAATAATTTCTGACAGCGGAGAAGGGTCTTTGTGGTTTAAAGCGGCTAAGATCGGCGATATTGTCGGCGTTACCACTTACAAAAAAGTTTGGATGGGCCAGTTTAATTCATATTTCAGCTACCCTATTCCTTCCGTTTTCTATTATCGCAAAGCCCAATTGGTCAAAGCTTTATTCGGCAAAGAGGTTTGGTCTGTGGAATTGCAAGCCGAGCCTTGGTGCCCGGTTCTTTTGTATGATTGCCCGATGATCGAACAAAAGAAAACCATGAATTTGGAAAAGTTCCAAAGCAATATTAAATTTGCCCAACAGGCCGGCTTTGATCATTTTTATCTTTGGGGTGCGGAATGGATGTATTGGATGAAAGCCAAACAAGGCGATTCAACCGTTTGGGACGAAGCCAAAAAACTTTTCTAAAATTATTTTACAAGAAGATTGCAACCCTTATATCTTTTCTCAAGGACTAGATCTTTGCAAGGTATTTTATTTTAAATTTGTGGTATATTTAATCTAGTAATCATTAACGAACTATTTATGGAGTTTTTTCAGCTTTTTAATTTTCTCTCGTCCATCGGACGAAAGATAAAGAGAACTAGACAAAGAGGCCTCAAAGCCTTCACCCTCGTCGAGATCCTCATCACCATCACCATCCTCGGCATCCTGGCCTCCATCATTTTGGTTTCCACCGCCGGCACCCGGGAAGCCGCCCGCGACGGCCGCCGCCAGAGCGA
>Ga0172381_10000922_pt1 | contig 36566 bp, 49 predicted proteins | sample Leawel6488metaG_FD_119754 | JGI IMG/M metagenome (GOLD analysis project Ga0172381, IMG submission 119754) | Leachate microbial communities from a municipal landfill in Southern Ontario, Canada - Leachate well 64-88 metaG | ecosystem: Engineered > Solid waste > Landfill > Unclassified | place... | reverse complement strand
CGCGCGGTGGGCGGCCAGGGCTTTCTCTATCTCGGCGCCGGTTCCCTCGAGCTCCGCCAGCATCTTCTGGAAGATACCTTTCACACCCTCGAACCTCTCCATCTGGAGGATGAGCGCAGCAGTTCTTATGATGACCTCAGGTTCATCGGCAGGAATATTAACGGCGAACCATCGGACTAGCTCCGACTCTTTAAGCTCATACATCCGGGCAAACTTCTCCCGAGTGTCTTTCCGGCTATGAGACAAGAGATAATCCAGGATGAGCTTGAATGGCGTAGATTCGTCTCTTAGATTGGCGCAGGCTACCTTAACCCTCTCGGTGAGCTGGTGTTCGACTTCCCGAGCTTTGGCCGCCTCCTTAGCCTGGTAGGCTTTCTCCTTCGACTTGAAGCATTTGACATCGATGCAGACGCTTTCCGGCTTACCGTTATAGTTCTTGCCTACGGCGCGCTTGTGACAGTTACGGCATTCGGACTTATCTATTTTCTTATAGTTGCCATCAAGGCTTTCGTAATCCCGCCAGGTCAGCTTCGATAGGTCTAAAACCTTATCCTTCTTCTTGTCGCCGGCGTCTTTCTTGGCCACGGCGATCTCCGCCTGCAGCTGGTCAACCCGCGCCTGTTCCGTCTGTTTCGTCTTCTTCTCGTAGCAGGCCTTGTCCAGGCAGCGCCAAGTCTTTTTTTCACTGGAGTAAGGCGAGCCTATCTTCTGTCGGTTGGGACACTTCTCGCATTCCTTGACATCGAATCCGGGCTTAGGATATTCATTCGGTTCCAAGTTCTCGGATGCCCTGTAAATCTTGCCGGCTATTTCATTTGAAAGCTGGTTGACGGAGTATCCTTCCTTGATAGTCCTCTCTAACACTTCCTTCTGCAGCTCGGAATTGTAATTGAGCCTTAGCAACTGCCGGCCGTGTGTCTCCGATATTTCTTGAGAAATAATCTTCGCCTGTAAGTCCGGGTGCAGCTCAAGCAGCCGTATGGTGTTCGCTATCTCACCCTGGGAGCAGTTGTGCTTCCTGGCCAGCTCCGCCTGCGGAATATTAAAGTCCTTGATGTACCGCTTATAAAGTTTTGCCAGTTCGATAGGATTCAGGTCCTGACGGACCGTATTCGCTTCCATCACCATGTCGGCCATCTGCTGGTCGGTGAGGTCCTTGACCACACAGGGCATCTCGGCATATTCCGAGTGCCCATTCGCGAGAAGCCAACAGTACCCCTTATATCGTAGCCAGCCATCGCCCACCTGATACTTAATAACATTGCCTTGGTTGTACCGCATCTCTCTGGCCACCGGCATCATAATTAGTCCATGTTCTCTGATAGATTCACCAAACTTCTTAGCTGTTTCCGGGTCTATCTCTACCCTGGTGGCCGGCTGATAGGGATTAGGTGAAAGGTCCCCAAGCTTAATGTGCTGAATCAACTCAATGTGGCCACCAGGAACAATGACATCGAGGGACTTCGTTTCCTTTTTGGATTTAGTTTTTGTTACCATCGTTACTCCTTCAAATCAAGTTACTTTGTAAAGCCTGCCCTCGGAGGGCGTTCGATCAACTCAGCTATGTCAATGCTGCGAAGTTGCTTGTGAGCCGCCTGCATCTTCTCCATTGCCTCCCAATCGGCTGGTGTAGCGGGTTCGATGGTAACCAGCAGCTCGCCAAGTTGCTTAGTCATGTCCTGAATCTCTTTTACCGTTGCATCTTCCATTGTCAACTCCTAATTAAAGTAATTGTGCTACTGTTTCCAGCTTACGGACGACCGGTGCTTCACCCGTGCTATATTTCGCCTTCATGCGCAAAACCCGGATTGCCTCTTCCTCGGTAGGCTCCCTCATCAACTGCCAAACACCGCGCGCCTGTCGCACATCGCCCAGATGGTTGTCGAATACCTGCCTTCCTATCATTTCAGAAAGCTCTTCCGGGCAATCTTCCGCCCGGCTAAGCATGCTGCAGACTACATCAATGAATTCTTCCCTCGTGTAATGTGGAAACTTCGGATGGAAGGCGAATCGGGAAAGGAATTCAGGGGGCATTTTCTTGGAAGAGTTGCAGGCGGCGATCACCATCGTGTTGAGTTTGATGCCGCGGGTATCCCCGCTCTTGGTCTCAATAATCTCGCCGGCCTCCATTAGCCCGAGTGTCAGGGAAAAGACATCATGTCGCATTTTATCCGCCTCGTCCATTAGTAACACGGAGGGCTTATGCTCGAAGAGGGCATCAGAAAGGCCACGTCCTGAAGTACGTGAGCCAAAGGCCATGTAGGCATCTGGAACCGTGTTCCGTACAGCGTCCAATATAAGAGATTTAGCACATGCCGGAGGTCCCTCCAACAGGAAGTGGATACGCTTATGCGCTTCAATGGCATAGGCAATAGTTTCCTTTATGTCCTCAAAGCCCACAATCAACGACATAGCCTCGATAATTTCAACGGCAGAAATATGCGGAGTAATTTCATTCTCTGTGTCGGCAAGTTGCCGCCCCTTCACTGTCAGACGATAAAGGCATGGTCCATAAACTCCGATTCCCACCTTTGAAGAGCGTTGTCGTAGCTCGATGAGTTCGGCTCCCTGCAGGCGATTGATATCCGCTCGCGAGGCGAATACTGCAGCAGAATCCCACGCCAGTCTTCCCTTCTTACATTCGAGGTCTAAAGCACGCCGTAATATTTCAATATCAGTAGCCAAAGTTAATTCTCCTAAACTTTCCTCTATTTCTCCCTCTTCTTTTTGCCTTTCTTAGGCAGTTCATCTACATTGCAGCGTGGTAGTAACATTTATTCCTCCCTTGGGTTATTTCTAGTTAAATATTCCCTCCGGGTCGTTAGGATCGGATGACTTCGGTTTGCCGAATAATACGGCTGCGGCTGCCGGGATATCTTTGATGTCAGTCGGGTTATTAATGACTAGATCTGCCTTGATTTTGTCCAGTTTCATACCTTGCTTGATTGCATAATTGACCAGGTCTACACCGGTCTTAAACTCTGGTAATCCCTGGGTATCGGTTTTTACTGTACTAACCTTCTCCACGATGGGCTTCTGCTCCGCCTGCTCGTGCTGGCATTGTGGGGTAGCCTTCAGTGCCTGCCTCCCCCATTTGAGGGCTTCCAGGATGAGGGCGTTTAGCTCGGTAGTAGCTTCGGTCTGTAGTTTGATTTTGTCGAGGTTCGATATCAATGAGATAGCGCCGTTATAAGCCGTCTGACGTTCAATAGATATGCGTTCCAGGTTCTGCCTGTATCGCCGTCCTGACTCCTCAAATTTCATGGCGTCCATGCTCTTGTATCCGCCGTGATCCGGCGCTGGCTGTTCACCCGGCGATGCCGGAAGCTTGCCCTCACTTACCAGCTTCCACTCTTTGATGTTTATTTTTGTTTTGCCATCCTTCGTGGTTATCTCAGGTTCAAGCTCGATGACTGCTCCCTGACCTAGACTGGTCAGGGCCTTGTCGAAACTGGTATACTCTGCGCCTTCCGTGTCTTTGATGATAACTAGCGTCCAATCCCCTTTTTTCCCTGTGCCAGTTTTAGTTTTTACCTCGTTGATCGTTACTTTTTGCACTTTTATATCCTCCCGTTTAGCGGGTCGTAACCCGTAAGCCTTCTTTTTCTATTACCCTTATGCCCGGTAGCGTACCCCCGCCCTTTACGAGCTTGGTAATCTTGCCGGCATCCAGAATCTTATAATCCTCCGGTACGAGATTCTTATCGACTAATTCCCAAGTTACCACCTTAGCCACACTTGCTGTTCCAAGGTCGGTTGATACCCTCTTAATAGGTGCCGGTGCCTCTACTGGAGTAGTGTTAGCGGTAAACTCACCCGTGCCGGACATTTCCGCCTGTCGGCGGGCTACGTCCTGTGCATCCCTGTTAAGTTGTTCCGCTTCCGCAGCGTGTTTCGCCTGCGCCTGCCTGTAGGCGAGTACCTTATCTCGTGTTACTTTGTCCGCCTCATCCAGAGGTGTCATTATCTTGGTAAAGGCGGCGTTAACATCATCAAGATGTCCCTTGATAGGTTTGACGTACAGGTCTTTAGCCTCTTTCAGCTTCTTCTTTACCGTAGCTATGATGCTCAGGTCCTCAGTGGCCGGTCTGAGGTCAGCGTCTATCTTTATTACTCGTAGCTTGGCAAAGTCTAAAAGATTATTAGCCTCAAGAGCTAGCGTTATCACATGGGGGTCGTCTTCAGGTTTAACTTTTATCGTGGCCACGGCCGTGGTAACCGGCTCTGTAGGAGTATCAGGTATTGATTCGGGAAATAGCTTAAAGGTAACCTTTGCTACTGTGACTTCCGCACCCGCCTCTTGCAGGGAATCAGCAAGACTGCCTGCAACTCTTTCAGGAGATACGAAGATAGACCCTGCGGGAATTGTTTTGACCCTATCCCTGAAGGCCTGTATTTCAGCATCGGGAACGTTGACAGTAGTTACCTTCGCCTTTCCCGTTGTGTCCCGGACTGGAACCTGAACTATGTCGCCAATCTTCAACTGGTCGACTGAAAAGTAAGTGTAATCCCGTCCGCTTAATTCACCTGTAGTCTCGGAAAAGTACCTGACCTTGACGATATGTAATGGCTTGTCAGCTGCTTTCTTCTCGGCTATGCACTGAGGGCAACCGATGAAAAGGTTGAACATACCGTGCTTGCAGTGTCCTATTTGCTCCGGCGGTTGCTGGGCCCCTATGTCAGACTTGGCATCCATATCCGCCTGATATCGTTCCTCTGCATCTTCTTGTGTCCGTAATTCTTCTTCGTTAAACACTGGCATTACCTCCCTCCTCTTTCAGTAGGCTTTTTGCCAACTCATCTACGGCAGCATTCTGACAGACGATACCACCGCCATATTGTGTAATCTGATAGAGTAGCCGTCCCTTTTCATCAATACCTCTGCCGGATATTGTGACACTCCCTTTCTGTGCCAGTAGGAGTAGGGCGTCGAGGGCTTTAGCTCTGCGCTCAGACTTTCTCATTTTGTGCCTCCTCTACCAGCTCTCCAATCGTCTTACCATTCCGGTACTTGATTAACCTGTCGAAATACGGATACACTTGAGACTGTTTACCACTTAACCTTATGACTAGCACTTTCTTACCCCCGTCCTATGACAATCATGATTCTCGTGAAACATCTCCCGGTGAACATCCATGTCTGACCCGCAGTGAGGGCAAAGATTAGGTTTACAGGTACACTCGCTTTCAGGCAGCCCACAGCACTCAGGAACGAGCTGAGGCTTAGGTACAGTAATTCTCTCTGATATCCACTTCCTGATATCTTCCCTGCTGATTTTCCGCTCTGATTCTTCCGGAAAGAAATGGCTCAACGTATCATCAACCAACTGTATTTGCTCTTGCCTGTTCATAATTCCCTCCTTCGCTCTTTGTTCTCTGTTTGAAGTTCTCGCAACTCCCGTTCCTCGGTTCAAACCATGCCATACAGTGCCTTGTGCCTTTCTTGAGGTACAGTCGGTTAGAGTTTTTGCACTGCCAGCAGACTTCCTCTTTGCATTTACGGGTGAGCTTCTTCAAGTTAATTCTCCTCAGTACAGAATCCCGATAACCCGCCAGACTACATTCTCTTTAGGTACGAACTCTTTTTGGTTAGGATTAGCATCTCCTTGAGTAACCCACTTATCGCCCAGGTCTGCGACAATTCTGTGTACCCATGTTTTGGCACCATTCTGGAAGACGACTATATCTCCTACTTCGACCGGATCGTTGGCAACTATGATGCGGGACTCGCCATTCAAAGTCGGCTCCATTGAGCCGGTATCACCGACTCCTAATATCTCTGCGTTGAATACCAGGTTGATATGATTAGTTCCCTGGGGTGAGGGAGGGATATATTCAAGCGTCTCTATATAACCTACCTGGGTTTGGATAATTGCCTCTAACTCCTGATTCTCCCGGCGTAGCTTATCTATCTGCTGATAGTGAAATGGATAGATAGCAGCAGATAGAGTGATAAGCGCTCCCAGGAGACCGACGAGCAAATATTTAACCCAGCTTTTCATTACCCTGACCTTCAATCCCCTTGACTTCGTTAATAACTTCCTGAAGAGTAGTCTCGTGCTGTCGTGCTCCCCTGGACATTGACTCCAATCTGGCTGCCGAACCGTGAAGCCCTCTTTTCTCCAATTCCTCAGCCAATTGCTCATACTCCAAATACTTAGAGTGCTCAGCTACGGCAGCTATTAGAAGCTGGTCAAGTACCTTCATAATCCTTACCCTTCTATCACCACCAAGGATTTAATTATTTTCCAGAGTTCCCCTTCACATCTTGGAAAGGGTTTCTCCCCTTTGGCAGCATTGGGGTGTAAGCAATGGGGTTTTGCCAGTCTCCCCTTTGAGGCTGTATTCCAAGAGCACATTTCACATCTCATAGTTTCCATTAAATTATCTCCTTCCTTTTCCTTACTGTGATCGGTAACCAGATACCGGTAGATTTCTCGTTCAAGGAACTTCTCCCTGGGAGTAGGATTCAGGTTAGGCTCCCAGTGGACAGTAACCGTATATTCCTCACGCTTTGCCATTAATAAGCTCCTGATTCCTCATTTCCTGAATGATTGTCTGGAAGACATTAGTAGTAATCACCCGCCAATCATCGCCGAATATCTCTTGCAGGACTGTAGGGGCTAACTCAGGGTAGGCACGAACTGCCTTGCTCAGGAACTCTCTTGACATGGTGTTATCCCTACCCTTTTTCTTACGATTCCAGCTAATAGGATGTATTCCTAGCTGTTTAGCTAACTGAATATCGGTAAGCCCTTCTCGTTTCTGTATCGCAATTAACATATTCGCTATTGACACGTTTCCCCCCTTATGCTAATGTCTGGTCGGGGGTACGGCGTGCTGGGACAGTAAAGTTAATTCAAGCTCTAGCTTTACTGCCTGGACGGATTCGCTTGGACGGATTCCTTCCACAGCCAGTACACCAGCCGTACCCCCTAACCTTTAGTAATGTGTGTTTACCTTGACTATGTGCTAAGATTAGCATTGATGATAACGCAAGTCAACTTTATCTACAGTCATTGGCAGGGGATTGTAGTGATATACACCGTTTAATTACGAGTGATAACATACAGTAGTCTCTTAAAATGGAATCAATGCTATCACATTAGCATTGATTAAGATAAGTTAAGTTGACAAACTGAACAAGTATGCTAAAATTAACTCCACTATGAAATCAATAGTTAATTGGGGATTTATTATTAAACAGTTGCGAGAAGCTAAGGGTTATACCCAAGTTGAATTAGCAAAACGTTCTGGGTTGAATCGGAGTATTATTTCACGTATTGAACTTGGCCACTTAAAAACCACTAATCAGTATACTTTTTCCGGATTAGCTAAAGGTTTGGGTATGACATTGGATGAACTAAATGAGGCAATCACTGGTGAGCGTCTCATACATCAGCAAGAGCCTGTCCGTGATGCCTATGCTCGATTGGGTAATATTATTCCTATAGATATTCCTATATATCCTGAATTTACCCTCCACTTTGGAGAAGGGGTAGACCCTTTGGAATATATACCTTACGCACGTGCTAAGGCCGTCAAAAAAGATATAAGAGGTTTTATTGGGCATGGTGATTGCTTGAGCCCAAAAATAGAAGATGGTGATATTGTCATACTGGATAAGGAAGCTCCTATTGAACATGATGATTATGCAGCTTGCCTCTTAGTAGACCAGGTTCATGTCGGACAGTTAAAGAGTATCGGCGGTGAACTTTTTTTAATTAATAAACATGGCAGAATACCTATAAAAGATTGCCATCCTATTTTTAGAATAATAGAAGTTATTAAGAGACTTTAGCAGCTCCGGTGATTCAGATAATTAGGAGGGTGAAGTGAAAAGGCTAATTATAGCGTTAATATCTGTAGCCATAGTTACCTTACTTCTTGCAGGAATTGTTTATGCCTATGAAACTCTATGGTCGGGTGAAGCTAATATCACTATTGAAGCCCCCGCTACTACTGGCTCTGGTAATTTGATGATTAAAGGTGCCTCTGCAAGTGCTGGAGGGTCGTGGAACGCAAACACTAAGACATGGACTGTTTCCATACAAAGAGGGGCCAGTACACATCTAAAAGTCAATTTAGAAAATACAGGTACAGATGTTATCACATATTTACCATATATAAATGGGGAGGAATTAGAGACATATATCGCTGATGGAGTCCGTATTCAAACAACCGGTGACTTATCTTCATTAGCTGCTGGGGAGACTGGCTATATAACTTTTACGATAGATGCCCTTGCCGAAGCTGAACCTGGCACAATAAGTAATGTGACTCTTGAAATAAGATAAGCAATTATATGAACGCAGCTATATATTGCAGAGTCAGTACCGAGGATCAAGAGAGAGAAGGAACTTCGCTTGACTCTCAGCGGGATGCTTGCCTTCAGAAAGCTCAAGAGCTCGGATACCATATCTCCCATGTCTTCATGGAAGCATACTCAGGACTTTCTCTTGACCGCCCTAAGCTGTCGGAACTGCGTGACCTGATCCGCAATAAAGAGATTGATATTGTTATCGCCTATGCTCTTGATAGATTCTCCCGTGATCCTGTGCATTTTATTTTACTTCAGGATGAGATGGAAAAGCATGGCGTTAATCTGCTATTTGTTACTGAAACTGTAGATAGCTCCGACCTGGGTAAACTTATCTCGCATATCAGGGGCTACGCAGCTAAATTGGAAACTGTTAAGATTAAGGAACGTACTAGTAGGGGCTTGAGGGAACGGGTAAAGTCAGGGCGGTTACCGGCCGGCCAGCAATGCCACCTTTACGGTTATACCTATATTCCAGGGAAGGGAGTCGGCGAAGGAATTCGTATCATCAATGAAGACACGGCAAAGTGGGTCAGAGAAGTATATAGGTGGTTTACCGAGGAAGGCTTGGGAATTGAGCGGATAGCCTTTAGATTGCGTGACCTGGGAATCCCTACCGCTACCGGTAAAGGTATGTGGATGCCTACCGCCATCTGGAGTATGTTAAAAAATGAGGCATACACCGGTAAGACGTGGGTAAATCAATTCAAGCCCCGCTCCGAATGGATTGAGATACCGGATGCTACCCCTGCGATTATTTCTCAAGAAATATACGACGTCGCACAGGTACAGCTACAACGCAACCGTGAGAAATCATCCCGTAATAACCGGCATGACTACCTTCTTAGCGGGCATATGTTCTGTAAACGCTGTGGCCGTCCCTACTGGGGCTTCTGGAAAAACATCGTCTGGAATAATATTAAACATGCAAAGAGATACTACCATTGCGCGGGCAAGTTCAAACGAGAGTTCCCTAATACTTGTGATAACAAAAACTTTAATGCTGATAAAGTAGAGGCTATAATCTGGGAAGAGATTGAAAACGTATTAGCCAAGCCTGAAATTATACTTGAGTCGCTGGGACAACAAACAGGGAATGAGGACAAGCTCATCCAGGAACTAAAAGAAATCAAGAGTCGCCTCACTGAATTGGACAAAGAACAGCTCCAGCTCCTACAATGGGCGTTAAAGGGATTCCCTGAGAATACGGTTATTGCTGATAACAACCGTATAAACACTACGAGGGGACGGCTGAAAGTTAGGGAGACAGAGCTTACTAATCTTATCGAGCAGAATAAGCAAGCCAGAGAAGATATTACCGGAGTGAAGAATACTTTGGAACTGATAAAAAGCAATACTAAAAACCCCACCTTTGAGGTCAAGAGGCAAGCGTTGGAATGGTTACGTATCAAGGTATGGGTTGATGGCACCCAGTTATCAATAAGCGGAGTCGTAAACCCTGGGCTTGTTGGTTCTAACTCATCAGCATGGCAGAAAACCAACAAGCCCATAGCATTCTCTCTTGTAAATCAGAGCAACAAAAAAGTAGGGGCTAGGTGATATAATTCCTCCTAGCCCCTTTTATTCGCCCTACGTTAATTAAGCGAAGCTTCAGTTTATTGTATTGGTGGTGACTTATCTTCCGGTGCTCGACGATAATAGAACTGAAATATATCTTTGAGAATGGCTAACAGAATACCAGTAGCCGTACCGAGTCCAAGCGCCTCTACTACCGACATGTCCAGGAACTTGACGGCGAGGCACACCAGTACCAACCACACAATAACAAATGGTAGGTAGAGGATGGCGAGCAGGTCATTGAAATTCTTTAACAGTTTAAGCATATTAACCTCCGGCCTTACTTTTAAGTACCGCAATATCTGCTTTTATATCGGTATGATACCGACAGGTTGGGGCAGTCTCGATATGCTGTTCAAATGAATTCTTGAGTTCGTTCAATGTAGTCTGCATAACAGAAACTTTATTTGAGAACCCGAAGATGAATCCGACAGCCGTTAAAAAACAACCACCGAAGAATGACGCTACACCGATTAGTATCTCCAATTTATCCCCCTTAAAAGTGGACTATCTATTAATACAGCCTGGTTACAACGACCTCAGCGCCGGTGACAATAATTTGCTCGGTTGTAGAAACATTAGAAGTAGTACCATTACACTCGATGCAATACTGTTTATCCGTGGCCACTGTCTCATCGTCATTATTAGCCTCGGAGTCAAAATTACCGTCAGCTGTGACTTGAGTTATCCCGCCATTGGTAATATCCGTAGTGGTTAGCGGGTCGGCCTTGTTTACTCTTACCAGCTTGGCATCAAAGGTGACCGTATCACCTCCAGCCTCTACTACGTCTCCGACAACCTTGATGCTGGTAATTATGTCTCCAATCTTTAAGAAGGGCAATCTTATCCAGAATTTCTTCGCTGATTTATTAGCAGACAACTTTACACCTTCGAGTTGTGGCGTCCAGTCTGTACCAGGTGCCGGACAGTCGAAGTGATTGCACATGAATGTGGTTGATGCTCTTGCCCCAGTAGCATCAACATCACCTGAGCTTACACTTTCTAGTTTAAGATTTATTTTAGATGCTGGCAGGATCTCACCATCTGACATAGCTGTCCCAGTTCCCATTCTTTACCTCCGTCTAAGATAATTCTGCGATTCCTAAAATTCCGTAGCCCAAAATCATAAGAGAAGTTCCTGTTATACATTGTCCCAAGGCATTAGTTCCCAGGACGCATACCGGTATTTTATAGAACAGTTCAGTAGTGATAGCATCATCCACATCATTAAGAGTGGCTGTTGGTGATACCACCTTACCTATCTTCACCCTTATCATTTATTCCATCTCCACGAATAGCCGAGGGTTCGCAGTCGTATCGTAACCATCGATATGCACATACTCTACATTGCCAACACCCGGGTCAGTAGCTGAAATATCCTTTGAACTACGTATAGCGAATTTAGTCACCCCGCCCTTGTTGATCGCCGCAATGCCGGTTGCGTTTAGTTTGATAACAATCCAGGTATTGTTAATACTTGGAGTATTAATAGTCATTGAACCATAGCTCGTTGTTTGTGCTAACAGATTTCCATAATCAGCCAAGGCGAGAGAGCCACCCACTAGTGAATCAGGGCTGACAATGGTTAAATCAAACTCATTGTCAATCGTAGAGTAGCCGTTGATGTGCAATCCGACATAGGCATTCTTGATACTAACTCCGGCACCAAGGTCTGTGGTATCTATCTCAATATAGCCACGGGCAATGTAGTAATCAAAATTATCACCGATATTTCCCTGACCTACAGCTATAACACCTGAGAGGTCGGAGTCATTATAAGCCGCCGTTCCATCTGCTGCACTCTGGCAATCGCTGTAGCTATCATCAACATGAATCCTATGGATATAACCTGTATGTGGATTTGATGAGAATATCTTAAACTGACTTGTTTTCCAGAGTTGCCATCGTGTCTCCCAGAGGTCTTTCGGATCGTCAATCATGCTCCAGAAATGCTCTATTCCCTCAATATGATATTCCTGACCGGTGGCTTCATCAGGGTAGCCAAGATGCGCCGGATTCCGTGTGCTGTTAAGTATTAAAGAGATTCTGGTAGAAAGACCATATCCGTATACTTTGGGATAAAGGTCAACTGCGTTTACCTTCGGTTTGATAATCAGCGAGTCACAGCGAAGGAAAGACTCTTTATATCTCAACGTGGTTGTCAAGGCTTGATTAAAGGCATCGCCGGATAGATAAATAAGCGAATTGTCCTTAGATAATATCCGCTCTCCCTGGTCTTCAGCAGCATCTTCATCCACGATGAATACTTCACTTATACTTCCCCCGGTGATGGATGCTCCATTATAAATAAAAGTATCATCATCAACTAACTCAGGCTCAATATATTTCGAGTCGGTATCATCATCCCTAAATGTAGCTTGTGATATATCGAAGGGTGAAGTTTGCCTTGCCAGGCTGTCATGGAAAGTAATCTTACCATCACCGGCTTGAAATATTATGCCTCCCTCAGCCTCAGCCATCTGTTGCATATGCTCTAAAGCATCTGTCCCTCCGGCCGGAGGTGTAAGCTCTACTACCTGAACTTGGCCGGTACCATAGGTAAAATTACGGAGGGTGGAAGGGACGCCTATATCATCCAGCACACAATTTATTCTGGCACCGCTTAATTGCACTACAAACTTATTAACATAAGCATTAGCCGATACTTGGTAAGTGTGTCCGAGATTAGTTGTCATCGTAATGGTATCGCCACTAATAGAGCTTATAACATTGTATTCGCTGTTATTATCATCACCTATCTTGACTATTTGTCCTGTGTAGAAGGTAGCGGCGGCAGTTATCCCTACGGTAATATCTTTCTGCCCCGAAGTTGCATCGGTCAGAATACTTCTAAGACGGAGTTTATACTTTGCAAACGTCTTAAAGAAGTCAACAGTAGACAATTCCATGTAAGAATTAAATCCGCCGCCATCACTCCATTTAGGATTAAAGCTCTCAGTTACGCCATACCACAGCGGATACTCGATACCGGCGTAGATAGTCCTGAGACGGCACAGGGTAAGCGGCTTGACCACTTCTTTAGGTGGTGTGGCGGCAAGATAGAATGTACCATTCGTATTGTTTCGCCACCAATCGCCCGATTCATTATTTAACAAAAACTCGGCGGTCCCGGCCTCTATTCTGTCCAGTTCGTGCATCCGGCCCCGCTTGGTATGCAGTTTCTCCAGGTAAGCTGTGCAATCTGTCCATGTTGCCGAGTCCGGGTCAGACAAGATAGATTGATCGAAGGCTAACTCAAAATATAGACCATCATATCCAGGGAGCGTCTCTATTACAACTGTACGAGCGTATGTGCCCTCTGCCACTAAATACACCGACCCGCTAACGTGAATAGCCCCAGCGTGAATGTAAGGCGTGTTATCTATAACCCAGCCATCCACTACGGTAGGATTAGCAACGCCAGCGGCAGTTATTTGCCTGGCCTCTATTGAAGTAGTATACGGGGATGTGCCAGTGTATGTATGACAGCATAAATAGACATCGCTATAAGGTATTGGTATAACAGAGTCATATCGCATGACGGACACGTTTGTATTATTCTGAGCATAAACTAGCGCTAAAGTACCAGACGCATCCATACTTATCGAGTATATACATCCGTAGTAGGCTTGGAAATATATCGCCCATAGGCCAGAGCCTACTAGCACTACATCTGGATATGTCTCAATACCATAGCCACTTCCGTGGGTATAAAATTGTAAAGTAGACGCGACCGCACCGGCTATGTTACCAGCGTTGTCTATTTCTATAGAAAAGGCGTTGCCGTGAAAGTACGTATCCCGATAGCCAACGACCAATAACTTGTAGTTTCCAACGCCGTCAAGAAATCTGGTATAACTGTGCTGGTGCCCCGAGGCTACCAGCACAGAATCAATAGTGGCGCTCATAGCGCCAGTGGTGTCATTAATGGTGAAAGTCAACACAGTCGAACCGTAAGTGGTATAGTAACTCTCACAGTAAGATAACGCCCATACACTACCTGATATGTGAAGTAGACGAGGACAGTTGAAATATCTCGAACCATAGGTGTGGGTATCCAAAGCGGATTTACTGATAGTCCCGTCTGCTGCAATGGAGAAAGTTATCAATTTTATGGACGGAGCCGACATCCCTCCCATGTCCCACGCGCAAGCAAAGATGCCGCCCGCAACATTCACCAAGTGAGGCTCATTGAAGTTGTCGTCGCTTGTGCCGATAGTCACCTGCCACGAGTCTATCAATGCGGCCCCAAGGTTACCCGACGAGTCGCAGGAGAATGTCGCTATGTACCCTGCGCCACCATTGTACAAAAGCACTACATATACGTCGCCGGTATAGTGAATAAGGTTATTGTGGCCAGAATAGCCTATTCCCAAAGAGAGGGTATCAATCCACGACTTGGTTATTGTTCCTGTTGCCATCTCTTACCTGATCCCGCTTGTCCCGTTTCTTTGTTGATTTAAGATAATTTGACGCTTTGACGCTGAGCCTATCTGCCTGCCATCAAGCACAACTTTATTCTCTATAGTTACTTGTTGGTTGCTGGAACCGGTAGCCTTATTCATCCCATAATAAGCGGCACCGGCTGCCGCTACAGCGCCTCCCAGTACCAACCAACCTTTGGGACCGGATAAGGCGTTCTGTATTAACAATTGTAAGTTTATTGCGCGGAGAGCACTTACTATCCTTGCTGCCGCCGACACAAACTGAGCAGCCGAGCCGGCAGCCATTGCAATGCCGCCTGCTATTGCCAGCATGCTTCCGACGTTTTTCACAGTTTCATTATTGGACTTCTCCATAGCGACAGATAGGCCCATGAACATCGAGCCCATATACATGACGCCCATTGATAATTCACGAATCGCAGCCTTTGACTGAACCAGGCTATTAGTCACGCGAGGCATTTGCGATGATACGTCTTCCTGCATCGAAACAATAACCGCCAATTCTGCAGTATCCACAAAGACCCTCCTTAGTCGCTGGCCAGTTTTGCCGACTTAATTGATTTATACATGATAATTTTTTCGACCAATTCCTCCGGCAAATCGTCCAGTTCGCTCAATGTAGGCGAACAGCCGGACTCGACAATAATTTGAGCTTCTCGAATTTCTATGGGGAGTGCTGTACCACGGACCATGGCTATGAAGGCTTCTGTTGCGATTCTCCGGCCGGCGCTTGTCCTAAAGGGTCTGGGCTGTATAGCCGGTTCATCTCCTTCTCGATTATCTGGAGCTTGTCAAATCCGACCTCATCCAGGACCGATAGTATTTTGTCGTAATCGAAAGGGGGGTTAAACGTCAGACGTACGAGCCGCTTGAATAATAACTTGCCGAGCAGCCTATACTGTTTGATGACACTAATCCTTAGAGCCTCGGCCTGATTCGTGAAGAATATTCTGACCAGCTCCTTCTCGTGCCCCTGCAGTATTTGAGGCGTAAGCTCACCAGAATCAGGGACATATTGCAGACAATATGACTGAACGGCTCGCTGGGTCTTCACAAGCAGGTGTTTATTTAACTCGACGTAGTCGCCGTCGCCCAGGTCTATTTTAACTGTCGGTAGTCTGCTCATTACGTGGCCACCCCGAAGGTAACTGCATTATCAACCAGGAACTTTGCCTTAGTTCTGACAGCGTCCTCGACTTTACCGGAAAATGGGAAATCCGAGCACATACAGTTGCCAGAAAGCTTTGTATTGCCGGCAGTTTTACCGGCAGGATAGTATGCGAAAGCTCGTGTAGCTTTTGCTGCGTACATGGCACCTACCACTGTTTGCACACCTGTAGTAGTTACCTGGTTCCAAACCAGGTCGATCGTGAAGTCAGAATCATCCAGAGACAAGCTCGGTCTGGTCCCGAGGGAACCATAAGTAGTTACGTCATTTACTTTGAATTTATTGCCGAAGTCGATATTTGCGATATACGGCGAAATATCCCTCAGTTGCGAGCCATCGTTCAATTCGAATATCGATAATTTAGCGTCAAACTTTAGACTGGTTACATCAGCTGCCATACTAAACCTCCCGTCTGTTTAATAACTTTCACCCTTCTTAACTATTATCGGAATCTGAATAGCCTGTAGAAAAGAGGGACTTCTTATAGTATCTGTAAGCTGGATTTTACCGCTAAGATAGTGGCTATAGCCGTAGCTAGCCTCGCCGGTGTTAAGTAATTCGACCAGCGCTCTGGCATATCGACACAGTTTCTTAAAGCGAATAGCGGCGTCCTGGTCGCCCACATAGACCCAGAGGATTATGTTGTCAGCTACCTCCAGGTTATATTTAGTTTGTTTCTCTGGTGCCCAATTATCGCCCTGATAACAGAGGCTAGGATACTCCGGTATCTCATCCGGCACATTGCCCAAATAATAGGCTTTGAAAACTGTAAGTAGTGTATCACCGTATTCAGTATTGAGTGCGGCAACCTTCGCTGCGATGTTGGCCTTTATATAAGTATCGATAGCGGTCACCGCACCCTCGAGTAAAACTAAAGCCATTAGATACCTCCTACCGCTTGCTGGCCTCTCTTAATATCAGGCATAAGCCCGGCGAACTCTTTCCGAGACTGGCGTAACAACCATAGATGGAAGATTTTAGTCCACCTGGTTTTATCCGCTTCGGTCAACTGGATAAGTGGACGGGCTAGCATCCTAGATGTCCCTGTTTGATGATGAAAAGCATAAGGTATACGAGTACCTAACCGCATTGAAAGCGGACTGACTTCTTTGATAGTCCAAGGATTCTCTCCTGCAAGCGATTCTTTCATTAATCCGCTAAGTACCAGAAGCTTAGCACCCGGATACCATTTTGCCTTCCATGAGGCATAGCTTGATGATAATGGCTTCCATCCTCCGGAGCCGGTAGCGCCTTCGCTATCAAATTGCTGGGCTTCAAGCTCCTTGAAGTCTTTGGCTATTTCCTCGAAGGCTTCGGAGGCATCCTGGACATCTTCAGCAAATCTTGAAAACGAGCGCCTGACCTGTTCCTCTCCGGCGACATTAACTATCAGTTCAAATGGCATACCTAGAACTCCTTATCCTTTGCAGATATGCGGAAGATGGGTTCAGGATACTCCTCTTTGTCGGCAACGTCTGTGTAGTAGCCTCCGACTGAAGCGGCAGAGCTTGAAAGGGCTAAATCCGGTGGTATTTCTCCCTTTCTCAGAGACCCCAGCCAGTCCTGATAGGTCTGCCAGAGCACCTTCCAATGAGGAGTACTCCCTTTCTCTGATGTCTCGGGAAACATCCCCATCTCTGCGAGGGCTGCCGCCCCATAAGCGTTTACAGCTTTAAGCGCATTAACGAAATTAGCCGGGCTGGTTACCGGCACAGTGTAGCCCTGCGCTTCCAACACAGCATCTATCTCAACGGCTATCTGGTTAATTAAAATCGTCACCTGGGTACTCGTAGGCATGCTGCTAGCATCATAGGTACGCTTTGGATTAAGCGCCTGCACATCACTTAAAGAGCAATAACTAGACATCCCCTACCTCACTTTACCGTAATAGCCTTAAGCGCTTCGACATCCACGCCGATGACTTCTTTCGCCTTAGTGACTTCCATTCCGTCAATAGGCTCGCTCTCCACTTCCAGTCCCAGGGCATACGAGTTTGCCTTTTTACCGCCTGATTCCGTAATTGATACTCTGGTAGCTGACACTGCAATATTGCCGTGTAGTTCCTCTGGTATGTTTTGATATAATTCGTTTAGGTTCATTTAATCGCTCCTTAAAAGTAATAGTAAAGTACCTGGATAGCTCAAATCAGTAGCAGTAACATTGATAATCCAGTCCATTCCTATTACGACCACTAATACACTGTACTCACGCTCGAAGTTAGTTCCAGTTCCATTGGTTTCAAAATATGCTACTGTCGGCCAGTTTTGGTTATACGAACAGACGAATAATGAGTGTGCACCAGCACTCCCTAATCTCAACCAATTAGAAACAGGCGTTATCAGACCGGTGTAAGTGAATCTCATCACAACGACTCTTGATGTACTTGTTGTGCCGACAGCCTCCCACAGTTCAACAACTGAAATAACCGGAGAGTGGTTGCCAGGTGACCAGAAAAAGAAGTAGAAAGTATGAGATAAACCATCCTTAAGCAAATTGAAGATTACTTCTTTCGTGCCGACAAGGCAATCTTGTACTGAAAGTTGATTCCCAGTGCTGGAATAGGTCAAGTCATAAAGCAAGTGATTTGCGTCCTGACTATCCACGTAGACACGGCATCGTAAATCGTGCGTGCCATCGTCCGAGTCTATTGTTACTGACAACCTGGAGGCTATCCTTAAGATTGCCAGCCTCGCATCGGTAGGGACTGTTAGAGTCAAGGCAGCCGAATAGTCAGCATTACCAACACCCGAAGCCTCGGTTGTTCTGGTGATAGTCTTGGTTGCAGCTTCCAGGTCGGTAGTGTCTTTGAGTCCAGGGGAATAGCTGATAGTTTCGTATGTAGGAGTTTTAGCAACTCTGGGGGCAATCAGCATCACCTTGTCTCCCACAGCCAATTGAGCCGTGAATACCGGATGGGTCACAAACCCGGTAGCGCTCACAAATGCCGATACTGTCTTATGCTCATTTTGAGGAGCTGCGCCAGCGCCCCCGGCATCCCATACCGGTGAGACTTCCCACCCGACAAAATAAGAGTCTCCCTTTCCGATTAGCGCTGTCGCCTTAAACTGAGTCGTGCTGGTAGCCTCGGTGACCGTGGCTATATACGCTATGCCTTGATGAACGCTGACAACTTTAAGTTGACCGTCATCATCGACCGCCAGTCTTTTCGGGCCACCGCTCTCGGCTTCCCCGGCTACTTGCACTGCAAATCTATCGCCTTCAGTTACAGCCATTTAATCTACCTCCACGATGATTACTGCGCCATCCTCGTCAGTTTTAATTACTTTAGACCCACCGCTCTCCGATTCTCCGGCAATCTGGTCGGTAGGTCTGTCTGCTTCAGTTAATGTCATATTTATTTACCTCCCTTGGTATAGACTTCTCTAACGTCAGTCTTTACATTCTTACCTTGCCTGATAAGGATGGTAGCCAATTCATCCTTGCCCTGAGCCTTGATGCTGTTCAGGTCATCATCAGGTATGGTTAATCGCCCTTTGATAGTGATTTCTATTTCCAACTTCTTACCTCCTATCGATAATGGTTAAGTCTGGTAACAACACCAGACCTGGATTAACTTTTAGTGCCTTTGACATTACCTGACGGATAACATTTACCGCCGCTTTGCACTTCACGCGGATATGTATTTGCTCTACATGTCTGCCATTTATGGTTACAGATGCTACTCCCGTCTGCACCGGAAATGTCCGGCAAATCGAAGGACGGGCATCATATACCGAGCAGGCATTGTTGACGAGAAACTGACAACTATCACCCCGGTACCTCATGTTCAGGCAATTTTCCCCAGGTTCACAGCCAGCAATCAGAGATTCCCTGTCTACTCCCGCGGCAACCAACCTTTCGATATCCTCTGGTCTAACCGCTGTCAGTCTATAGCGGCAGCACTCGCCGCATACTCCAGGCGGGCAATGTAGCATGGCTGAGACCTCAGCTAATGATTTGTCCGTAGCAATTAATGGCAATGGTAGTAGGGTCTCTTTATAAACTGTAAGAATGTCCTGCCAGTATTCTTCTGTCTCCTGAAAGTTGGCCACGCCGTAGTATTTCGAGAATATCTTGTGGTCAGCACTGGTAAAACTTGCCAAGTCCCACCCCCTTTACTTCTGCCCTTAATAGAAAGGGGGAGCCGAAACTCCCCCTCTGTGGTTAATGGTAGAAATCAGGTCTAAGCTGTCATCGTTTAGGTGTTATCATCCAGTTTGACAGCTGTTCGAGGATCACCGAAGCCAGTTACAAACCGTGCATCCAACCCATAGTAAAAAGTCTTGGCCATGAATGCTTGCTCGTCGGTGATTTTATCCAGCGATGCGAACTGCGGATCCTGTCTGCTCTGGAATATGACCGGTTTGAGTTCCTCTGTGGTACAGAGGCAATACCAGTCATACTTATTGAGGTCTATCCAGGGGGTGATTATAACCTGTTTGATTATCTCAGCCTCCGTCCTGACCACACCGCTTACCCCAGGCTTTAATGCCTGAGCGATGAGCGGACCCATATAGGGCGAGCAGACAATTGTATCGGGCATCAGGTTGAGCGGCTCACCCCAGTCATCCTGGAAGTTCGCCATGGCTACTACAGCCGCAGTGATACCAGCCCGTATTTCCGTCTCAGATGCCGAGTAATCCCCGGCTATCAGGTTATCAATATTGGCACTGCCGCCGATTACACGGGTATCAGCAAAAAACGCGGTCCCGTCGTAGGCGGTTAAGACAGTGCCGCCATCGAGCTGGCTGAAAACCTCGCGTATAACGGCACGGTAGTATGCGCCGGCTAGTGATCGGATGCGGGCGGGAATCATGCCCAGTTTGTCGTCCAGAATAGCGTTACGAGCGACCTCTAGTGTGGACTCCCAGTCCTTATTAGTCAGCTCATAAGTATACGGGAACAGACCGCGCAGGTTGCGCTTATCTTTCCACTCACTCATGGGTGGGGTGATACCGAACCAGTTATAGGAATTCTTCTCGGTATCGGAGGGTATCTTGCTAGCGATTTTCAGGACATCGGTAAGGTCCTTTGCTTTGTCGCCGAGCGCTTGCATAAGGATGGCCTGGAAATTCGTTCTCAAGCCAGCCAGTAAATCAGAACTTACAACTCCCATCTTATTTTTACCTCGCTTTTATTTCATTACCGGGGGTTATTCCGCGGCCCAGATGCCTTCTTTGTTGGTGATTATCCATCCATCGACACCATCGCCCACGATAGTCACATAGTCATATTTCTTGGCAGTGGCCTTCGTGTTCAGACAATCCTTGTTATCGACCGCAGCCATGCCTCCGCCCATGATCTTGTCAGCAGCGGCGGGGCTAACTGATAACAGGACTGCAGCGTCAGCACCGGTATTGACGAAGGTATAAGTTAAGCCCTTCGCCGTAGAAGGAAGGGTGAACACCTTCGCATCGGTAGCAATGGCAAATGTATATCCGGACTCCGTGTCGAGAACAGTGTAGTTGTCTGTCTTGGTAACAGGATCGAGAAGATTCGGTAAGGTAGTGCCACATTTCGGCTGTTTGGGAATATCGACTGCAGCGTCAATCTTTATCCAGCCGGAAGTAGAGGAGACATATTCGACCAGAATACCGACTGGGATACAGACGGTAGTCGGTACGTCATCAAAGGTGTTGTCATCAACCAAGTACATCATCTGTCCAACCATTGCCTGGGTAATCGAAGTGGCGGGGAAAAGGAAGACGCCTTCAGTGTAGACATTGGCATATTTGGTTGCTCCGGCGCTGTTATCGACCTTCTCCGCGGCGACACCCGCGAACTTATAACCGATGGCACTGGCTGCAGCCGGCATTGCCATCAAGTAACCAGCTGCGTTAATACCGACCATCCCACCCTTATAGATGATGTCGGTTCCCAGGGGGTAATTCTTGAGTCCGCCCTCTTTTCGGGCGGTTTCTCTATCGGCGGCCAGAATCGCCCCCACCTGATTTACATGCAATACCCGCATACTGGACAAGAGATACTGATAGATAGTTACCAATATGAGATGAATCAATTTTCTCATAGTTATTTTGCCTCCATTTCAGAATTTTCGACTTTTATTAGGACTATTTTTCAGATTGCTTGACTTTAATCAAAGCTTCTTTGGACACACCGAGTTCCTTTGCCATCTTGAGTTCAGCTTCGGTGAGCTGGACTTCCTCCGGCTGGTTGCCTTCTGTGCCGTGCTCTTTTAAGTCAATGACCCTCGGAGCTGCGACGACAAAGGCATCAAAGCCTTCGGGGTCGCTGAGCGCGTATTTTTCCGCCCACGTTTTCTGTGCGGGGGTGATTTTACCAGCGTTGATAGCATTCGCTACCCGCTTGTCCCGCTCTCCCTCGGCTATCTTTGCCTTAAGAGTAGTTACCTCTGCCAGTGTCGATTGATGCTCGCTCAAGGACACTGCACCATTGGATTTCTCAATGAGAGCCTTAACCGTCGCTAGGACGTCGGCTTTCTCGTCGAGCTTAAGTAATTCTCTGAGTTGTTTTTCCATACCTACCTCCGTTTCTATATTTTTACTGGTCTCGGAGGCTGCCGCTGGGGTAACCTCCGGTTTAACTGCAATAAGTTCGGTAAATATAATGACCGGCTCCGGTTCGTTTTGCTCTGAATAAAGAGCCTGGATATCTGCGATAGTTTTAACTGCCGGTACATCCGCTCCCAGTAAGGAGACAGCTCTCAGCACCCAGGGGTATTTCTTGCCACCGATTTCATAGTCCTGGTAGAACTCTGCGGAGACTTTTTTATAAGCGCCCGCCTTGATAAGCCCACCAAGCTTCTTGGGGACTGACTTAAACGAGGCAACTAGTATGTCTCCCTTGGCTTTCAGTGAACTAATCCACCCTGCAGCCGGGTACCCGTCCGCCTGTAGGAGTTTTTGATTCTCGTCATGCCCTAGTTTAACGGGCGGTTCGTAATTTAGCTTTGGGTTGGTAGTGAGTTCGTTGAAAGAGGAGACGAAAGCCGGTATAGCGTCTTTGGTAATGTTAACCTCTTTGCTACCCTTCCACTTACCAACTGCCAGGATTTCTACGTCGTCAATGTCGACAGTTTCCAGGGTGCTCTCTTCCAGCTTCACCCAGTTGCCATCTTTGTCCTGTTTATAGGAGTGCTTAACCGCTGCCCACGCGGTAGCGGCAGCCTTGGCTTCGTCTTTCTCATACTGTTCATAGGCGCTGTTATAAGCGGCTATCCATATTTCTTGAGCATGCTTCGGTAAGTCTTTAATAACGTCTGGCGGGTTATTGATTGCATAAGGCATGTAATTACCTCCTAACAAAAAGCCCCTCGCTCTGAGGGGCTATATTTCCTGAGAAATAATATTAGCGCACGTTTCGTCTTTCTGCCTTGTGTATGTAGACTAGTAGACAGCGACACCGGGTCTTACCTTCGCAGTCCGGATTACCGGAGGCATACTTTTCGGTACGCGGGTCATCATAATCCCATTCCTCCCCATCAAGTGGCTCGCAAATAGAACACGTATTCTCATCCAGTATTGACGAATACTGTGCCCGGTCGATATCATCCCGATATTTTTCAGCCTCGGCGCTTCGCCCCCAGTTGAAGGATTCGCTGATACTGTATTGCGCCGTAGCCACCAGCTCTTTCCCCGATAAGTCAGTCATGACTTTGGTGAGCAACACTTTGTCTACAATGCCTTCCTTCACCTGGCGAAGAGCTTCAAAGGTGACTGCCGACTTGAGCTTAGTGGCCAGTAAATTAGCATTGGCCTTTGCCCTCGTCTTCAGGAACTCTTTAATGAGTGCCACCTCAGAAGGGCCAAGAGGTTCTGTCCATGGCTCTGCCAGCTTATTCCCCTTCTGTGTTGCCAACTCTTTCTTTACCTGCTGCCGGCCGTATTGATAGAGTTCCATAAGGACTGACTCTATTTCCTGTGATACTTCTGCCCTGAAAGGCACATCGATATCCTCAAGCCGCCCCATGTCCTTCTTCTCGATAATCTTAGCAACCACATCCACCAGTTTATCTATCTGCCTCTTCTGAACGGAGGAGACGGCATTAATCAGCTTTTCCTCGGCGCTATCAAGCTGTTTGGTTATTTCGGCAAAGTCTACATATTGCTCTGCCAGGGTAAGCTCCCTTCTGGCTTTTACCTCGGCACTTTTAAAAATTCGGCGCTCACTTTGTTGTGTCGGTTCTGGCTTTGGAGGAAGTTTGAGCATATCCCTGACAGCGCCTTCAACCTCATCACCGACTGTAATAGCCCCGGCGGTGATTAAATTAGTGATAGCCGTGGCGTAATTCGCAACCTCCCGTGTTTCGAGGTTGCCTACTTTCAGCTTCGGGTATTTCTGCACATTTGCGTAGTTATAATCCACCCATGGCTTAATCGCATAAGTGTTGAATGTATCGCAGATATTAGTTGCTATTGCATTGAGAGACATCAGAAAGAAGCTGGATTTGTCCTTTGACAATGCCCAGCTCCCCCGGTCGCCACCGCCCAGGTCGATGAAATCAGCCAGTACCGATTCGGCGATTTTGCGGTCATGGTGACTGATTGAGGGCATGATATCCCGGATGGTGCCAGACAGACCCTTGACATCAAATTCATAGTCATTGGCCAGGCGAAGATAGGCCTGTTCGTTGGCATAGAGGCGCTGACCAAGAGAATCTATATTATCCTTACTGTCCTTACTAGCATCCGAGGGATGCTTGAAAACCGGTATCCCCAAGGCATGCCGCTCGGCAGCTATCCCATCGATACGATAGAGATTGTCTTTGTAGTACCAGTGTTTGTAGGCGGTTCTGAGAATAGATACGCCTTCGAAATTCGAACCTTCTTTATCGTTAGTGAAGACAAGGAGTTTATCTGAAGGTATGGTGATATTCTCATACTTTTCATTCTTCCATACCCACTGCTCAATACCAGCCAGTCCGCCGTTTGTATCGAGCTTCCACTTATAGAGCGTTTTTGGTAATCTTGGCGCTAATTTGCGATACCGTACCTGACCGTCAACGATTTCCCAGACCTTCTCAAAGACCATAAAGCCGAATGGAAGCATTAGAAGAGCGTGATGCAGGAAAGAGTCCCAGGTAATTGTCATATGTTCAAAGAGATTATCTTTCAGGGCTTCGGCTATCTCTTTATCTTTGGGTTCATCACTGGCTGGCTCTATAGACCATGTGGCCGCCCGCAGAGGTAACTCGCAGGCCATAAGGGCAAACTTTACCCGGGCATCGGATTTCCTCATCTTGTCATAGATTACAATTCCTTTAGAGCCACGGAGGTCGTTATTATATTCTTCTTCCGATAGGGAGCCACCAAAAAAGGTAGTACCTGTCGCTCCTAACTCATCTATTACTGGCTTGGATGGTCTCTTCTCAGCAAACTTTATTTCTATGCTTCCAAGTTTCAAAATGTCCTCCCTCTCAGGCCGGCAAATTCAGGCTTATGTTTCGCTTGAGGGACTTCAACTTTGCCGGGCTCGCCTTGTTGAAATAACTCTGTCAGTGCCCAAACTAAGGCATCTAACCTATCCGGAGACTTCATACCCGGGACCCAGTCGCACAACTGATCCTCGAGTTCAGGGAAGAAGCCAACGTGATGTACTCTCCCTTGCTCATACAGGGCTGATATGGGTTCGGCACGGATCTCTTTCCCACGGCTGGCGTGAACCGGTTTGAAAGGCACCGATTTCTCGACACTATGAATGGTATTGTCGACCATGTCACCGCCATTATTGACTTCGCCGATTATCCTGTCAGCCATGTGTTTGTGGTATCCGGTAATGGCCGCCGTCGCCCAGCTGCTGGGCGACGCCCTGATTGACAAATCATCAAGAACATATCCATGCAATTTGTCACCTACATTAGCGATGCCCGCAACTATAATTCCAGTTTCGGCTGATGTCTCCGTATTTGTCGCCTCAGGGTCAACTCCCACTACTATGCGCAGTAACGGCGGATGCTCTCGTAACCTAAGTTTATCAAGCCATACCCGCTGCCATAGTGCATTCGGATTGTCGTCCAGTATTTTGCCTTCCAGCTCCTGCCGTCCAAGCCTGGTGCCTCCGTATTTTTCGAGCACATATTTCAGGAAAGAAGGAGGAAGGTTTGCGGCATTCTCGAGAGTATGACCGCTGGATATGACAGTCTTGCTGTCAGCCGCTATTTGCTTAAGAGTCGATATCGGCCTCGGTGTTGTTGTTACCACCGCTTGAGGCTCGTCGCCTACCCGCAAACCAAACATCAAGTTATCCCAGGTATCCTGGGGATATTTGAACTTGCACAATTCATCTACCAGGGCTTTGGCGTGCTGCGGACCACGGAGCTGGTCGGGTTCATCTCCGGAGTAGATTATCCCCAGCACTCCGTTCGGCCATGTCAGCCGGCGTTTGCTTGGCTCATACTCCGGCATAAACCAGGGAGGGCTTATCTTTAATATCGAACTATCGCCGATTTCAATAATGGTGTCGCGGACATCGGCTTTGGTTTGTCCTACCAATGCTATCGGGCTGGCGCCAGACTTTGCCCATTTAATAACCTGCTCGTTTCCAGCCCGGGTCTTACCGAATCCACGACCTGAAAGCAGTAACCAGATATACCAGTCCAAGTCCGGAGGTAATTGATTAGGTCTTGCCCAGAAAGACCAGTCATAGAGTAGGGCCTCCGCTTCCTTCTGGCTGAGACTCTGTATTGCTTTGCGCCTCTCCTGTTCTGGCAGCAATGCTATCGAGTATGCTAAGGAGTTTTCCTTTAACGTCATGTTCTACCCCTATTGGTCCGCCGTTTTCCCCACTGACTTGATACTTCTCCGCATATTTCCGTGGATTCAAGGCTTTCAGCGTGAACATATTGGCTCTAATCTGATCAGCATCCAGCTTCTTCTTGCCCTTGGCACAGAGAACAAGGTCGGATGCCAGGTCGTCTTCTACGTGCGATTGTATTTCCTCGAATGCCTCTGAAAACTCTTTGTCTGATTTACACCAATCATAAGGCGTTGCCCGTCTCTTGAGACCAGCCGCACGGCATGCCGGCCAGACAGAGCCGTAATACTCATATTTCTCAAGAAATATTTGCTTGCGCTGTTTTGTTGTTAATTTCGTTGTTCGTTTCGCTGCCACTGTTCATCACCATGCTTTCATTACGGGCAATATTCTGCAGGCGGGATAAGAGCTTTTCCTTAGGGTCGATATCCAACTGTATCGCCTCCCCGTCTTTGCCGACATGCTCGTGTCTTTCCTTCTTCCCCCAGTCCTGAGGGTGCTTCCGCTCCAGCCACCAGGCAGCTGCTTGCCAGTTATCCTTGGTTGCAGCCTGTATAACAGCGACATTACGGGCTATTGCCTGAGCTTCGGCCTTTTTTACCGCCTCAAAAAATACAAAATATAAACCTTTCCGGCTCTTCTCTCCCCACTCCATCCAGTTGATATAGGTCTGTTCACTGATACCGACAGCCTGACATGCTGTCTTTATATAATTGCCAGCGCTAATCAGCTGGCATATTCGCTCCTGCAATTGCTGGTTTAGCTTCGTTTTCCTTCCCACTATCTATCTTGATCGCTTCCTTACCAGTGTACTTCTGCCACCTGTTGATGATGACGTCGCAATAGTGGGGGTCTATCTCTACCGCATAGCACCGCCGGCCCATCTTCTCACATCCGATGAGCACGCTGCCGGAACCGCCGAAGGTTTCCAGGACAATATCACCGTCGCGGCTGCTATTTCGCAACATTCGTTCCGTTAAGGCCACAGGTTTCTGTGTTGGATGCACGTACTCGTTGCGATTATCCCTGGGTACATACCAGACGTCCAGATAATCCATGAAAGCCATGCGGTCCATCCAGACATCCCGCTCCTTGGCAGTAGTTTTCCTATTCTCATAGGGCTTCTTGCCATTCTTCCAGCAATAAGCCGCAATTTCGTAACATCTGTGGTAAGTTCCATGCCCCAGGATAATACCATCTTTCAGCCAGATAATAGATGGCGGTATACTATAGCCATATCTTCGGAAGGTTCCAACTATCAGGTCGCTGTAGGATCCCGGGTACCACATGTAGACCGGCGCTTTCTCTCCAGTAAAGTTGTAGATATTTTCAATTACTGCAGTAAGAAAATAGTGATAGCCGGTCAGAGTTTTATCGTCTTCAAAAGCCTTTAGCTTACCACCATATTTACCGCCGCTATATGAATTCCCAGCCATGGACTTATAGTTCACGTTATACGGTGGGTCAGTAATAACCAGATCTGCCAGGTCGCCGCCCATTAACCTCTCAATATCAGCACGCTGCGTTGAGTCCCCACAAAGTAACCGGTGATCACCCAGCTGCCATAGGTCCCTAAATCGGCAAAGCGTGTCTTCCCCTTCCGGTACCTCATCATCATCAATCAGGCCGACCTTTGGCTCCGGTATTTCGGCTAACAGGTTCTCAATCTCTCTCTCACTAAACCCAGTTAGTTCCATATCGAAGATGCCGGCATCGAGTTCTTTTAAAACATCACTGAGCACTGGCAAATCCCAATCAGCCAGCAAGGCGGACTGATTATCCATCAAGGCATACCCCTTCGCCGTGGCCGGGTCGTCCTTCACCCTGGCCACGGCTATCCGGGTCCAACCCAGAGATTTAGCTGCCCGCCATAGTCCATTACCAGCCTCGATGATACCCGTCTCGCTGTTGACCACAATGGGCTTTCTCTGACCGTAAGACCGGAGGCTCTTCTTGATGGCAGCCAGGTTGCGGGATGAATGCCGCCTAGCGTTTTGCGGATCCTCCCGGACGGAATCTATATCGATAGCGAGGGGTAACAACCCCTCAGAAATACCATCCATAAAACTTCTCCCTAATATTTCTTAAGAAATAGTCTCAGACTGGCATATTCTTCTGGATATACGCCGGCCCCAGTTGCTGAAGCCGGGGCCATAAAGGAGGAAAAGAAGGAGGGTAAGATGATAGCCGCCAGTGGGGAAGTGCAAACCCACTGACGGGGTAGTTATCTTCTGGTAAAAGCGGACAATAAAAAAGCCCTGCGCAATTTGCCAGGGCACACTATTAACTATCTGACAATATCAATAGCACAACAAAGCTAACTTGTCAATAACTATGTTGTAAAACTATATATTTATCGTTTTTTGCAGGTACTTTTTGTCAGCTTGCCACTGGCTGAACGAAACATGTCTGCGCCTCCATCCACTTATATAATTAATCGCATCCTTTGCTGCAGGGCACAAGAGGTTGTAATCTGCTAACCCATGCTGGACTTCCCATACCAAAGTTTCACCCGACCGCCTTGTCCTTCTCAATCTAGCTGTCACTTCTGCATAAATCTGCGCTGCGGTCTCAAAGGGTGCATGGTGACTGTGGCTTCTCTGGACACCAGCGGTATCGGTATAACCGGTATCCTGTGGATTACCCGGCCAGTTACCAGTTTCAAGAGTCGGCAGCCATTCGATAAGCCAGATCATCTGTTCACGGCTAAAGTTTATTTCTCGTGGTAAGTAGAAGTCCATTACTCTCTACTCCTACTAGGGGCATGTGTCATCAGCTTGCCGAAGTCTTCCCCTTCACCTTTGTAATCGAACTGAACATTCACCCTCTCCGGATTAGGCGTCTCCTGCAGAACCGCTATCCCTTTCCGATGTCGCCTTTTCTGGTAGCTGTCCAGGTCAATTAGTGACTGCGGATTCGAGTATATTAACAGCCAGTAGATTTCCACTTTAACCTCCCTATTGGTAGCTACTATCAGTAAACAAAAAAGCGGATCCTGGAGCTTATAAAGCTCTCAGTAATCCGCCTCCTAATATGCCCGGTCAGTATGACCCTCCGGGCACGGTCAGCTATTTATTTATTTTCTCTGAGTTCCCAACCAGCCTGTGATTTCCAACTAACGATCCTTGCATCAGCCACCTTGATATTCAATTCACCGTGTCCTACCTGGATGATGTGTTCCAGTTCGGCTAGTAGCTTCTCAACATCCTGTGGCTGCAATTTCACTGCCTAGCACCTTCCGGGACTGATGCCTTCTCTCTGAAATATGGGCAGTCGCTACCATCTGAAGTAATGGGATCTAGCCCATAGAAGCAGTCCAGGTATTTGCCCGTAAGGCACCTCTTGCAGAGTCTTAACCTCGCTTCTTCAATCGTCTCTGTCATACTTTACACCTCCAATTTCATAGCTCTGTTATCTCAATAATGCTCTGTTCAGTGCCACCTTGAACCACCTTAATACTACCTATCTCAAGGTGTGCCGAGTCGTCATAGAAGATAACCCCCACGTCAATTAAGCCATCCTGCCACGGCTTGCACATAGCCAATAGGTTGTCGAGGTCACGCTTCCTATGGTCATCGACATGGAACTCATAGCTGATTCTGGCTCTCAGTATGGGTTTATCGTCATGCCACTGAATTTTAGCCAGCCAGCCTATTTCTTCCCGGGAAGCTTTGACAGCACGAGCCTTAACCGCCCAGTGTTCACGGCTGTTAGGCGAAAGCTCACGATAGGGTAAGTGGTCTACAACTATCGTTAATGTTCTCTCTTCAACTTTTCTCAATTCACCCTCTTTTATTGTAAAGTGTCGTCTAGTGCCTTAAACGGTTCTCGATTGACGCACTTCTCCCAAAACTTCTGTATTCTCTCAGGTGATATTTCTGTCATTTCTTTTTGTCCTTCCAGTATTCTGTGAGCATTTTTAGACTCATAAATATTAATACAAGATTAATTCCAGTCAGTGCTATATTTGCTATGAGTAGTTCCATTTCTCTACCTCTCCTTTTTTAGCTGTACGGTTCAACGCCGGTAACTCTTCCCGACCATCTTGATAAAGCCCTCTTTGCCGCACATCTCACGGAGCCGGTCGGCACTGGCTCCGCCGATATGCTCCTCCAGTTCCTTAAAGTCCAGGTTAGTGGTGAGAATAACCTGCTGCTCCTTCACATAGCGGTCGTCGATGATGTTGAAGTAGACTCCCTGCAGGAAGGAATAGTCCCTGGGGCGAACCTTGCCCACGTCATCGATGACGAGCAGCGAGAACCTGGCCAGCGAGCTGTAGACACCGTCTTCTGTCTCTGCCCGCGGGTCGTCTGTCCGGTTGTAGGTCCGCCGAATCCGCGCCAGCAGCTGCGACTCGGTGATGACATAGACAGGGCACTGGTTCTTGACGATAAAATAGCAGTCCTCCTTGAACTTTGCCGTCTCCCGGGTCTCCACCAGGTGGTTAGCCAGAGCGCATACCAGGTGCGTTTTGCCGACTCCGTAGACGCCTGGTGAAAGCAGCACCAGCGAGCGGTCGCGGTAACCTTTCAGCGAATCGAATGCCTTCGGTTGCAACTCCCGCTTGAAGCTATCGAATGATTTCTCAAGAAATATTCCCTCCACCCTGTATTGCTTACGCCAGGCCTCGCGCTGCTCTACTTTCGTGTCTTTCAGGTCCTGCTTGTACCGAGCGATATCCTCCTGGCGTTTCTTCTCCTGCCTGCACTCGTTGCAAAGCGTATCCGGCGCCAGTTCTGTGCCGTCCTTCCGGATCCAGATAGTCGTCTCGAATTCCTGGCCGCAGCCAGCGCATTTCACCATTTCCTTGCGGCTATCCGGTTTCGAGATCATCGAAGGCCCCGGCCGGGCGGTTCCCAGGGATTCCCCGAGCCTTTTCATTTCTGCCATTGTCACCTCCTATCAGGCGCTCGTTTCCTCGCGCTGACACCCTCCGGGCATCACTCTCCGCCGAGATTTGCCGCGCCTTTTGCATCCAGTTTAATAACGCCAGCTTCTTGTTAGCCGGCGGTTTCCTTCGACCCTCGTACCAGTACAGGTGGAACTTCTCCAGCTCCGCATTAAAATCCAGGTCCTTAAACCTCTCCCTTAATGATTCCCTAAAATCCTCAAACGACGTCGTCGTCTTATTGCTTTTGTCTAATGCTTTTGTTAGATGCTTTCTTGCTTTTGTGTTTGCCCCCTTAGGCAATGGTTCCGTTGCCCCCTTAGGCAATAGTTCCCCCCCCTTTGGCAATGGTTTGTCCCCCCTTAGGCAATGGTTATTATCGGTTTCACTATTGCCCCCTTTGGCAATGGTTGAGCGTGGCTCTTCCGTTGCCCCCTTAGGCAATAGTTCATGGTGCGTGTTGTTCGCTTCCCTCCATTGCTCCCAGTCCTTCTGGATGGCATACTCCAGCTGTTGCCCCTCGCCCTGGCATGTGATCATCTGACGTTCGATGAGCAGCCGGAGCGTGCGCCCCAGGTGCCGGCGATCCATGCCGGTGACCTCCTGGAACTGGCTGTAGCTGATGCGGTCGCTCTTCTTATTCCAGCCATAGGTCTTCCGGAAGATGCACCAGAGTACCCGGCTTTCGTAAGCCGAGAGGTTTACCCGGGCCAGCGCCTCCACTATTTCATTGGCTATTTTGGTGTGTCCGTCCTCAAGCTGAGGTTTCGCCATTCTCAGATCCTCATTTTTCTTTGTGCAAAGATAACTACATCTCCAACGGAGAGTCCTTTTTGATTTCCAGCATCCGGGCTTTATACATCGCGTAATGCTCCGGACAGTAATCAATTTCGGCGGCTTCCGGTTTGCCGAACTCCGGTATCGGATGCCCGGTACAGCGCCGGCAGAGCGGCCGGTCGCAGGTCTTGCCTTTGCCCATCGGCCAGTCACAAAGCCGATCAGCACCCTTCACTCCACAGACAGCACACTTCGCTCGCGGGTCGGGACCGCTGTGGCAAACAACCATGTCCATACCGTTCTCATGGATGTGCTCACACCATCTAGGCATTGCCGGGCTCCTCAATATCGATAATGGTGATATTATGGGTGTGACAATAAAAGAGGAACTCCTTTTCGTCCTCGGTATAGCTGTGACATTTCCAGTAGCGCCCAAACCGTATTAACAAACAGTTAGCTGTACCTCGAATGCCCTGAGATATTGGTGCATGCAGAAGCCTGAAGAGCCGGGGATGGAAATACTTACGGAAAATATCCAGCGACTCAGCGATCACGACTATCATGCCGGCACCTCCTGTCTTAATCCGGTCCAATCATCCCGCTGGGTAATACCGGCAGCCTGGAATGCTGGCAGTAGGTTATTCTTAAGGAAGACCTTGGCACCGGCTTTATCTGCAGCATCGACCATGAACTCTACCCATTCCAGCTCCGGTGGCTTATAGGGTTTTGTCTGTGCTCCGATGATAACCAGGCTGATGCCGGCCAGGACAAGAGTCGAGGATAAGCACCAAGCATCCTCCAGCATCGGCTCGATGGAGACGAACTTTACCCGGGCTTCGACTTCCCTCATCACCCGGCAGCCGGCCCGCAGCATCTCTCGATTACAGGCTGAGAATCCGGCCCAGCAGTTATCCGGGAAGGGGCTCCATTTCAGCAGCCCCTTCGGGTTCTTGGTCAGGAAAACAAACGTGTGCTGGGGGCAGAGTTCAACTGTAGTAAAGATAGCTTTCCTCAATGGCACGTTGGGTAGAAGCAGATGGGTCTTGCCGTCCATGCTGCTGGCCAACTCCACGGCTGCCAGGTTCAGGTCCGGACTGATCTCATCCATGAACAGGTCACCCATGAAGGCACAGCCTATCCTGGCTGGCTTCTTGAGATGCAGGGGTGATAGGAAAGCCTCCGGGTAGAATGTCGGCTCAAAGCCTTTGGGATAATGCCCCTTGAACCTCCTGGTGATTGTCTCCGCCCAGCAATTGAACTCTGCCGGGCATAGCCCGAGCTGCTTGTGATGGCAGCCACTGAAAAATCCCCACTCGTGGGTCAAATACTCAATACCGCTTCGGCTTAACCTGGGCGTATTTGTCATTGTCCTCTCCCCTCCGTAAGGTAAAAGCCCCGGTCTACCATGGTCTCATAGAGCGTGTGCTGGCCACCCTTTACCAGCATGTAGGGAAGGAACACCTGCTCCATAGTAACCATTTCAGTCTCGATGATGGCCAGCTGGGAATCTACCCAGTCCTTGATGATGCGCCAGGCTACCCGGGCAGCCTGTTTCTGGATCCGCTCCATTACCTGCTTGTAATCGGAGTGCCATTCTTCTGGCTTTCGGGCCCGCATATTAACCAGAATCGTCTCTACGCTCTTAACATTAGCCGGCAAGCGAAAGGGGATATCGCCCTGCTTTGTAGGCACAATAAAAGACAGGCTCCCCGGCTCCCGATCAGGCCCATAGTTGACCATGATAGATCTGGCGCCATGAGCTACCAGATTGCCTTGAATCTCGCCGATGCTCTTCATGGCGGGCACCTCAGTCGTATAATTCTTCAATGGCATTACTTCCCTCCTGCCAACTCCGCGTATATCTTCATTTCTCCGGCAACGATCCAGACTATCTGCTGAATGTCGACGTTCCGGCCGAGCAGCTCCCCGGAATATTTGATGATGAAGCTCCTGAGAGCGTCCGTGGTGATATGCCACATGGCCATACCCTTCTGCTGAGGCCTATGGCCATTGTGCCAAGTAGCTACCAGGGCGCCACTGTCAATCCAGGACTGCACCTTCTTATGGTCTACCCCGAGAATCTCGCAGACTTCCCTCTTGGTATACCAGTCAGTCCTGACTCGAAGTCCCAGCTTCAGCCGGGTGGCCTTTATCTTCACCGCGTTGGGTGACCGGTGAAGCATCTTGGCTATCTGGGGCACGGAATGCTGATGTATGAGAGACCGCAGGCGTTCCAGTTCCTTCGGCGTCCAGTCCGGGCTCTTCTGCATGGCTATGCCGAGCTTCTGCACTTGGCCTTTGACGGCATACTTTGTGACTCCCAGCCTGTCGGCTATTTCCTGGGCGCTGGCGATTGAGCCGCGGTAATCACGACGGACTATCTCCAGCTCCTCTTCCGTCCATCGGTGCTTCGGAGCTTGCCCGCCCTTGATGCCAGCCAAAGATAGAACCTCTGCAGTCGGCATGCCTATCTCCTCGCCAGCTCCCTGTAGGTATCAAGCCAACGCAGCTGCACCATCTCCGGCCAGGTATTATCAAAAGCCGGCAGATCTGGCAGGTTAGATGATGCCGGCAATTGTATGATGGTTATCTGAAAGCCGGACGGGATCGCATGGTCACCTTTGTCTACTTTAGTAGCAGAAGGTGACTCGGCCGGTGCCTTGGCCACCTTGTGGAGCGCTTCCGCCTCAGCTGCGGTTCCCTCACCTGGCGGCAACGGGCGATAAACTAACCGGTTCCTTTCCGGTATCCTCGAGGGGCACTTCTTCAGTGAACACCAATGCTGTTCATCGTGCTCATAGCTATGCCCGCATGTCTGGCACTTCTTCCCTCTAAGCTTCCGGGCGGCATCAAGACGCTCTCTCCTGGTAGGCTCCGGTGCCGTGTCAGGTTCAGGGTTAGCTGACAGCTCGGGTTGATTGGTGCTTTCTGATGCTATTTGATGCTCTTTGGGGTTATTAGCCTCTACTTCATGCTGCTTTTCCATAATCGCCTCCATTTCCTTCATGCTTACCCTCTTGCCACACTGGAGACATGCCCAGTCAGGCTCATATTCGCCTGGCTCCTGAAACATCATCCCTCGACATTTCGGGCATATACGGGTGGCCATTTACCCCCCCCCCCGAAATTTGGCCGGCCTCCGGCTCAAAGAATCCGAGCTGCCCGCGGCAGGGTACAGGGGTGCCGTAAAGAACGGGGTTTGTCAAGGTGAAGCCGTACTTTCCGGTGAACCATGGAGATTTACTTTCAGTGACACAGCCGGTGATATCTACCTCGCCGATGATTGCGCCGGTTGTTAATGTTGGTTGTTCTTCCATTAAAGAAGCCATGCCTAAATATTGTTCTGCTAGTTGACCAGGATTGTTGTCTGTTGTCTTCCCCGCGTGGACGTAAATGCGGCAGGGCAACTCAATGGTGAAGTTTGCCTGGTGGTAGGAGCTATACGGGCCATGCCGAGATTTCCGCCCAATGCGCCAATTCCGGTTCTCGATGTCCTTGTAGCCGGCACAGATAAGCCATGCCCAGGGTTGCTGGATGCTAAGCGCCTTCATTCTCTCCCTCCATGATAGCCAGCAGCGTATCCCTGTCTATAGTAGCCGGCATACCCCTGAGTGTTTCGATGATTGCCTTCTCGCTCTTCCCCCAGTCCAGCTGCGCAGCCAGGCCCAGGACGCAGGCTCTTAATGTCTTAGCCTGAACTACAACCTTGCCCAATTGGAAGAAATGGTCACCGCTATCATGGGTGGCCGTGTGAATCACCAGTTCGGCGAGCGGGTCTTTGTTATCAGAAGCGTTATCAGATGTGCTTTCCCCTACCTTCCGGGTCCGGCACTCTCCGTCCACGATATGGGGTGTGGTGATAAAGGTGCAGCAGGAATGACCTGTGCCGACCTTCTCCTGATCCGCCCAGTGGCAGCCGTCGCAGTATTTGAACTGGAAGGAAAGTAGTTCCTGCTCTCCCAGGTCAGCCTTGTCGACCTCAAATTCCTTCGCCCTTTCCTGCTTGGCGACTATTTTCTTTTTGCCTTTACCTTTATTGGGCTTCGCTGCCAGTTCTGCAGCCAATTCCTCAGCCCTTTTCTTGGCGTACTCTACAACCTCTTCAAGGGTGAATTCGGTTTGAGCCGGCTCCCCCCTGCCGCTCCTCTGCTCCATGGTGAAGTCCGAACGATAGCCAGTCTCCGATATAGCTTTCCCCCGGAACTCCAGATGATTATTGAAGGCAGGCTCCCAGGCGACCTTGACCAGTTCCCCACTGGCGAGAGTGATTTCGAAGTGGGTCAATTCATGCTCTACATAGTCGCTCGATTTCGTTTCTGCCTTCGCGGTATCGGCGTCAATCTCTGCCTCTGTTGGATTGGCTGTCGCTTCCTCCGACTCCAATGTCCCCTCATCTTCTTCCTCGGGTTCCTTATCCTCTTCTTCAACAGAACCCTTCGAATAGCTGTGGCATTTATCATGCCATCCTTCGCCGTAGCGCTTGAGCAGCTGCTTACAGTTGCCGTCATCATGCCGGCAGCCTTTACAATGTTTCGCGCGGTGGGCGGCCAGGGCTTTCTCTATCTCGGCGCCGGTTCCCTCGAGCTCCGCCAGCATCTTCTGGAAGATACCTTTCACACCCTCGAACCTCTCCATCTGGAGGATGAGCGCAGCAGT
>Ga0172381_10000921_pt1 | contig 36604 bp, 59 predicted proteins | sample Leawel6488metaG_FD_119754 | JGI IMG/M metagenome (GOLD analysis project Ga0172381, IMG submission 119754) | Leachate microbial communities from a municipal landfill in Southern Ontario, Canada - Leachate well 64-88 metaG | ecosystem: Engineered > Solid waste > Landfill > Unclassified | place... | reverse complement strand
GGTTGCGTTTAGGAGTTCGAACATTGGATCGTCATAAACAAAAACCGAGTCCGGATTCTTTTTTCCTTCGCGGATCTTGTCTTTGTCGCCGTTGCACCGGTACCGGAGCAGCATAGGCCATGCTTTGCCGATGGCTCGTTCTAAAAAGCCTTTTACGGTCTCCTGGAAAAGTTTCCCCAATTTTGTCGTGTAGCAATTATGGGTAAACCCCACGCGGGGTTTGTTGTGGTGCATCTGCGTTGCCTGTCGTTCGGTCCCGGGGTCGGGTCTAACCTGGAGTGTATCAGAGATCATCGCCCACCCGTCCTGTAATCAGGTTCGTAAATTGCCCTTCCCAGAAACATAATGTCTGTGGCTTCTCCGGTTTGATTCTGAAGTTCCCACATATATTTTTTGGACGAATCTATGTACACTGAAAATTCGTCGGCGGTATCCCCCGGGATCGACAAACTTAGGCCTGGTACGGAAGTATCTGCATAAATGTACACGTCCGGGCCATATGCGTTGCCAGAATCGTCTACCGTTGGGCCATAATACATTTTTGCTCTGGAATTCAAGGAAGGATCGCCGTCTATCCGGTTAAAATTAAATATTGTGATCTCAGAGCCGTTTGCCGAGACCGTGGGCTGTTCGTAAAATTTCACGACGATTGGATTTTTAGTAGTTATAAATTGGCCTTTCAGCTTGTACACGTTCCCTGAAACAGAGCCGTTCAGAGACGGATCAAACAACATCCGTACCGACGTTCCCGCAGCGACTGCGGCAAATCTGTGCTCAAAACGGTAGCAGTATCCTAAAGCCAGCGCAAAACGGATGTTGTCGTTTATTAATAGCCGTCCTGAATAATCTATAACGCCTCTTGACCCGTTGGCGTTTGTTGGTCCGTCCATTGTACCATCCTCTCAAAAAAAAGAGATTTGGTTAGGTCTCCGACATATACGCCTTGATTACCCCCAGATTCAGATTTCCTGAGGTCTGTCGGACGTTTGAAAATGGAGTGCGCCAAATGTTGTAGGTGTAAATGTCAGCGCCTTTGTTTGCGTCATACTCGTTGTGCGCTTTGATTGCTCCGACAACGTTCAGGACGCCGGGCACACGGTTTGAGACCGCAAAGACCATTTTGTTGCCGCTGGCGTCCAGATTGTCAATATCGGTCGAGATGTAGACCGGGATATTAAGCGTGGGGTGCATTGTGGCGGCGTTTCTCCATTCCGCGAGGTTTGCGAGAGAAACTTTGTCTCCGACTGCGTCAACATAATATTCGCCTGCGAGCGTCCCCATTACGATAGCCGTGGGTTTATAGATGCCCATAGTAGCCGCCATTTTCCCAACGGCGAGCGTGGGTTTGACAGAGGCCCAGTTTCCGGCATCCCCGGAGTTGTATAGCTGCGGCGTGGTGTCTAACTGGGTTGCGATCAGTTTGTTGAGGTTGCTGGCCAGCGCGTCCGCGTTCTGAGCCTGCTGCATTGTCATCATGCTACCCATCCCCGCCGCCATGGTTTCGATTTCGGCTTCGTCTGTCACCGCCAAGCGCACGCGGTCTTTGAGCAGCTGCACGTCAAAGCCTTCGAGGCCCTTGTTAGCGGTGACCGACTCTTCGAGTTCGCGAAGTTGGCTTGCAACCGGCGTATTTCCAAGAATCGGGATCGTGCCGCGGAGCGCGTTGAGTGGGATCGTTCTTGTGATCGCGGGGCTGTTCAACGGGGTCATCTCGAACGAATCCGTGATGACTGGCATAATTAGCCGCTTCTGCGCAAACGTCCCGTAAAACTTGATCTCGGTGTATACTCCGTCCGCCATTTAGACCACCCGCCCGAGGAACAGGGTAACAATGGCCCCGTCTATCCCGCCTTCGGTGATCCGGCCGATCACGCCAGTAGGAAGGCCGGTTGCGCTGTCGGCGGCCGGTGCGACTTTGCCAGATTTAGCGGCTACCAGTTCGTCGTCGTAACAGGCTCCGTCCGCTGTTACCGCCACTTCTCCGTACACCACGCACGCCCCAGTAGACCCGTTTTCGATCGCCTGCGTTGCTACCGCGCAGGGATAGTTTGCGCTGACGTCGGCGGTCCCCGACACGGCAACCGTCGATATAGTGGCCGCGGGCGTAACTACAAGCGTTTCGCCCTTAGAAATCGCTTCGGTGGCCTTAAAATACCGAATCCGAGCGGTGTCGCTAAACTCTCCTGCGGAGGCATATGACGACGCCATTACTCGTCGCCTCCCACAAGCACAAACCCAGTCCTTTTACCCATGTCAGCTACCAGGTTTTTCATTTCGATCTGTTTCGCCGTGTCTTCCCCCGGCTTCCCGGCTTCGTCGCCTTCTGCGCTCTTTGGCGGGGTTGAGTTTTCCGCTGAAAACTTTGCGAACTTCACGGAAAACGCGGCAGGGTTGGTTTCAAACTCTTTCCTGGTGTCGGTTTCCTTGTCGCCAAGCCAGCCTACCGGGAGCGCGTTCTTCATTTCAGACCACGCGGTGTCTCTTGCAGCCTGTGCGGCGGCGTTCTCTATCGCTTCGATTTTCGCCTTGAGCGCATCCCGCTCTTCTTTGACATTTTTCAATTCATCCATATCCTTGACCTCTTCTTTTTTGGGTGCGGCCGCAGGCTCCGGAGCCTTCAAATTCTCCAGCTTCTCAACAATCTTTTTCAAAAAACTCTTTGATTCGTCATCCATATCGTCTTCCTCCTGTTGTGTATTCTCAAATCCGGCACTATTATCGTTTGGATAACAATTGCGGCACGCTCCACGCTTAAATATCAACACGTGGTTTGGTACGACGTTCCCTACAATTTTATCCTGGCCGTTGACGGTCGCCACAGACGCGCTAAAACCGGTCGATAAGGTTATCTGTCCGGCGGCGGCCATCGCATCGAGTGCGGGGTCGTCTATCTCTATTTCACCCCGTAACGAAGGCTCACCAGACCCCATATTAGCGGCGATCACTCGCCCGACAACTCTATACCCGTCCGGCAAGGTATTTTTAACTACGTCGTTCTGCGAGGGGTGCCGGACCGTTCCGCCATCCGTTTGTACATATACGACAGGGACGCCTACCCAGTCAGATACATTCTGGAATGCCTCAGGGGTATACAGGATCATCTTCCCGCCGTTTTTGATTAGCGTGTCGAGACGCTGTAACACCACGTCGTGTTTGCCGCCAATGGCGTTGTCTATACTGTTGAACACTACCATATTGGTTATTGATCTTTTTGCTGCGGCCATAGCCTTTGCCGCTGCGCAGCCGTCGCCGCAGTCCGGCCCAAACACATCGTTAAAAACAGATAAATAGATCTTTTGTGCTGCCGCAGGCAAAATGTCGCGCACAGATGCGGGTAGGTCCTCAACGGTCTTATACGGCATAGCACACTATAGAGGGGGTTAATAGTATATATAAAAAATTGATTTTGTATCTCAGCCTCTATTCTTTGTTGGGTTGCTCTAAATATTCAAGGAACCCCGTAACGTTATTCTTCCCGTGAAACCGCGAAGGTAGCCCATATCGCTGCAGGTGTTGCTGTAGCAGCGCGGCTAACGCTTGTTTGTCAGAGGGGAGGACGTTTTGTTTGCATTTGTTTTGGTGCCTGCGAATAACGTCGCGAGACACCGCCGCGCAGTTTTTAAATTCTGGCATTTTTTTGATTGCCGCTGGGAATAGGTCCAAGTTAGCCTCAATTATCGTCTTTTGCTCGGAGTTGAGAATAGGTTTTCTACCCATCTGGTATCACCTCGTTTTTGGCAAGGATCACACTGTCGTCTTTTTCTACATGCGCGCCAGCCTCTTCGACTGCAAAATCGGCTTCAGTCAGGATACATCGGCATTGATACTCGCCGATCCACGGGGCTTTGTTAAGCGGATATATTTTCAGGTGCCGGGCCGCGTGCGTGGGCCTAACTTTCTCGTCTGCGGCGGTGATGTATTGGACGGATTTTACTTTGCTCGCCTTATACCCTTCAATCCGGGCCGTTTGTGCGATCTTCTGCGATTCGGTGCGCGCTGCGATCTGTGCTCGGTGCTTGGTGCCTTCGAAGAATTCTTCCAGTTGCTTTGCCATTTCAAGGGGATATACGCCTTCTCTTTCACCTTCTATGAAAATCCGCATGACTTCTTCACGGTGCTCGGCGGCGAAGTCGTTCAACCATGGAACAAACCTTTGCTTTGTGGTGCATTTCACGAATCCGTTCCCGAGATCTTCATAAACCGGCTCGACGCACCACGACCCACCCCGTTTTATACCGGCGTTGTATTCCTTTACGATTGCGTCTGTGATTCCGTCTACTTTTGCTTTTGTGTATTGGGTTCTCCGCATTGCAGAGATTTCTTTGAGTGTGCTCGACGCGCTCATATACGCTATATCCTCTGCGTTGAGAGAGAGCGCGAGGCCCATTTCTGCAAGGAGATCATCAAAAATTAATTTGATCTCGTCTTTTGTGGCCTTGTCCATTTAAAATACTCCTAAAATAAATGCAATTGCAATCGCTACAAGGACTACGCAGCAGGTAATCATCGCAGATAACCAGATAAAGCAAATTATATCGATATTTGGGTGCTCTCGGTAAAACTGCTCCCAGGCAAGCCTCTGCATTTCAATTTCAATCGGATCAAACGGCATCAGTCTTCACCTATCAGTTTTAATAGGCGTTTCTCCGCCTTATCGTGCGCGCGGTTGATCCTCTTCTCGGTGGTTTCCTCTTGTTTTTGCTGTTGGGGTGGGACCACGTTCCCAAACATTGGCGGCGCGGGCGCTGATTTGTATTGTTCTTCCAACTCTTTTAAAACCTCGTCGTCGGTGTCTTTGAGATTGAGCTCTGACAAGTTCTCGCGGATTTCTGCGGTTGTAATAGCTTTTCCTTCAATCCCTATTTTGATCTGTTCGCGCATCTCCGCGCTTCGGTCCAGTTCAGGCCGTTTCAGCCGGATTTTGACATACCGGTTGTCATACCCGTTGGCCTCCAATAAGGGCTTGAAAAAACGTTCATACACATGTTCGATCCACGCCTGCGTACCGCCGATATAGTTCGCCCATACCTGTGACGCACCCTTGTCGCTTGCGCCCATCGAGTTCCCTTTTTGCAGAACGGTGGTAGGGTTGAAATAGCTCTCGATCCACTGTACAAGCAGTTTAAGTCTGTCTTCAGCGGTGCGCGTTTCGCGGATCTTTACGTCGGGGAAGGTCACGCCGTCGGGGATTACAAACGACGTATCTTTCCCCCACTTTTGAACGAATGTTTTTGACCATGCGACGATTTCGGGGGTCGTGCGCTCCAGCTGTGGAAATACAATCGGCGCACCAATCCTGTTGACTTGCTGATCTGAAGCTTTGTTCGTGTGGTTGATCGCCGCGATCAGAGGATAAATTGGGAGCGCATACGCTTCACCTGCGGGTTTTGGCGCAGTAGGATCAATTATCAGGGCGAAATTGTTGATCCTGGTCTGTTTTGCCCCGTCGATCGAGGCCTGGTATACCTCCGTTTCGCCGATATCGTTTATGACGATGCCCGGGACGAGTTCATTTTGAACGGTGCCGTGTCCAGGATACTGAGAGAATCGGAACGCAGGGAGGTTCCTAATCTCTGTCATTTCAAGTTTTCCGCCTTTCTTCTGGTATCCAGGGCTTTTTACCGAACATCCGTATCCCAGGCATTCGAACCAGGAAATCTGCATCGACGCATACAGGGATACCTTTTCTCCCGTCTCGCGCATCCATTCAGTAAGCGGGTCGTCGATTTCTTCATTTTCATCAACCACCGTGATCTCTGGCGGCCCCGGGAATATCTGGACCTGTTGGTTTTCAATTTGAGTAGCCAGGTGCACGTTTTTCAGATATTGCGACACTTTTAACGGAGTTATCGCCGGAGCAAAATACGACCCGCTCGCGTTGTATGAGGCTTCGTCCCCTTCGGCTTTGCCCTTCTTTACCATATACTATCTCCCTCTATATTCCCGCCACTAATATATATACTCGTATCTATTCTTCCGTCGCCTCGCCCCATGTCGGATTCCAAGGCGTACCGGCACGCGTCGATTTCGTGGTTATCTTTATCTTCCAATTTACTTTTTATTTCGCCGTCTTTATCAACCTGGTAGTCGATATTTTCAAACTCGCGCGCGATGTTGGGGGTTCGCGTGTAATCGATGACTATCGCTTCTAACTCATCAAGCCATTTTTCGCCGGTCTCGACGCTTCCAGGCCCTTTTTTTGCTCCGACTACGTTGATCCCTCTGTTCTGGAGATCGGCAACACTTTTTGGCTCTGCGCTGTCCGCTACAGTTAGATCGTGCTCATATCCTTTCAGTTTGAGCCATTTAGCGGCTTCCTCGTTACTCATTTTTACGCCATAGTGCTCGTCGAGCGCATAGAGTTTCCGGCGGGTCCGGTCAAAATGCCATCGTCCGAACGCGTATGGATCTGCAGCGTATCCCCAATCTATCCCTTGTCGGATCTGGTCGTATCGTCGTATCTCTTCGTTGGTGATCGTCCTGAAAACCAGATTGTTGAACGGAACAACCCCGCCGCCAATGGGCTCGCCCATGAATACCCACCGATATTTGTGCTCGTTTTGCTCTTTTACCTCGTTTGCGGTTTCAAGGAACGTCTGCGAGACGTACGGGTTATCCAGGTACGTTGAATGATGCACGTATACATTTTTTGATATAAACTGCGTGTTATACTTTTTATTTACCCAATTTTGCTTTCTTTTCGGCGGGTTGTACGTCATAACCACCGTATATTTCAGTCCCGGGTTTAATTCCGCTCGTATAACCGAGTTTACAATGATCCCCACCTCTTCTTCGGTCTTGAACTCCGCGAGTTCTTCAACCCACAGAATCGCGATTGGGTATTCAGACGTTTTTATCGACTTTATTTTTTCGGGTTTGTCAGCGCCTCTAAAAATGATCCTGGTGCCGGTGGGGATGTACCGCAAGGATAGCGGCGAGACGCGCGCTTGCCAGTGGCTCGTTACTCCCAAGATTTCAATGGCTTCTTTTAATTGCTCAAACACGGATTCACGGAGCGTTTCGCCTACTTTCCGAACAACAAGCGCATTAATTGGTTTTTGCATCAGCTGTTTTATTATCCATATTGACGTTGTGGTAGATTTCCCGCTGTTTCTTCCCCCCTTTAGAACAACGGAGGTATACCTATCGAGCGCGCGCCAAGGGCCGTAAAAGGCAGGCGCGATTAAGTCACTTATCCGTTTGTTTAGTCTCGGGGTCTCGTACGTCATCAATTATGGTTACTCCCAAATCCCCGGAATGCTCGATCTTCGTGGTTTTTAACCCGAACAAATCGTTCATTTCCTTTTGGACCGCCAGCGCGGTCTTATAGTCATTTATCAAAAGAGATTTATAATAAAGAGTATCGAGCCGCTTATAGGCCATGCCCCGGGCGGCTTCGATTTCTTCGTCGGTCACTTCCTTGATTTCCGCGGTGGCTTTATGGATATAATTTTCGATTGTGCGCGTGGAGACGCCCCAATCTGTTTTTTCCGCCACGTACTGTATAATTTCGCGTCGTCTCATTCCCGACAACAGCAGCCGGTAAACTGTCGCCACTCTTGCACGCATTTGCACCATGTTGCTTTTCGCATATTTCTTATTTTTTATCGTCACTCTAAAAATACCTCCATCCATGCCTTATGGAACTCGAAAAGTTCTTTTGACTGCGCCACTACGTTTTGTTCGATCCTGGGGTTGCCGGTCCAGTTTGCGGTCCCTTCAATCACATAATATTTATCTTTTGCCCTTATTAATATTACTTTTGCGTGGTTGTCGCACGAGATGACTTTTTGATGTCTTTTTGCCATCCCTTCAACTAACGACGCGTATACCGCTGTTTCGCGGTGTTTAAAATATAGACCGGTAATTATTGCCATTTTAGCAATTTTCCCGGAATCAAACAATCCAAACAGATTTTCACAGTTGGATCGATTCATGGTCCACGTCGAGCCATAAAGCTCGTCGATGTGACCTGTTTTTTCCAAGATCACAGGAATAAACGTATAATAGTCATATTTTCCGTTTGAAATCAAATGGACATATTCGTTTGGCTCTGGCAGATCGCGCAGCAAATCGCTTAACAGTTCTTTTTTCATCCCGTTTATTGCGCGCATTTTCCCTTGGTGCCGGAACGCCCGGGGAGAGATTTTTTGTGTAGATTCTCGATCTGACCGATCATCGTACAGATCGAACCCCAAATCTAACAAATCCGCCTGGTTACTAATATCCTTTTTTTTTGCCACTCAGTACACCTCAATTATCTTAGAATCGCCAAGATTTAGTGCTTCCGCCTGCCATTTTGGCATCCGCGCTACAATCTGACTTTGAGGGCGAAGCGGCACCTTCTTCTTGTGTTTGGGCTGTTTTTTTGGATATCTACACACCAAACACATCGAATCTCGAAACCCCTTTCCTGGGGCGTACCGGCTAAACCCATATTCATTTCTGTCTTTGGTTTCATGGCATTTCCGGCACTCAATTTGTTCTACGGAGGGGCGGTACTCGGGGTGCATTTTCTGGTATTCTTTTATGGCCGCCTCCACATTTTTTTTGCGGGCCAGAGCGTATCTTGCGCTCATTTCCATATTCATACACTCTGCTGAGCAGAACTGGGGTAGAGTCCCCGATTTTTCATAGTGGCTACATTTTGAGATCCATATTCGTACTTTTTTGCCACAAGCCCGGCATTTGAATTCCACTTTGTACGTGGGCTTACCAGTTTTTGTTCTAACCGGGACCAGCGTATACCCTGGTTTCTTTTTTATCGCATCAAATAGATTCATTTTCTCGTCCTCTTTTCTTCTAAATAGTCGTCCCATTTTAGAATTACCAGCGCTGGCTCGCCGTTGCGGCGGATTACCAGCATTGGCTTCAACTTTTCAGATACTGCGTTTGTATTGCATTGCGCCCACCAGGCCGGAAGAGATAGTTTTTCCGTCCTTTTGCACTCGATCCCGTACGGGAACTTGTTTCGGGCTTCTGCGCTTAGCATGACATCCAAGCCCGGGCTCCCCATTGGGCGGCTTACCACGTCTTCTGGCGGGAGTCCGAGCGCTTTTTGAAGCGAGGCCGCTACATGTTGCTGATGCCTGCGGCCTTTTGCTTTTCTGGTCGCGGCGGTGGTTGCCGTCAATTTCACCCCTCTTTTTGAGTGGGTGATCGCAACCCCAACGCGGATTCCAATAACACTTCTACCAGCGGCGACCGAGGTCGTCCTTCGGCGATCCGATCGATCTCTTCAACCAGCGCCGGTTCGAGCGTGACACATATAGTTGTTTTCATCTACCTCATCTCTAAAAAAATAAATATATATCCCCTGCGGCTCGCAGGGCTGTTTTTGCAGATTCCATACTTTTATCAGGTACCTGGATCTCGATTTTGAAGTCCTGGATTTGCAGTGGCCGCCGCGTACATCGGCATGTAGACCCTGTGCGCGGCTCGAACATCATATTCCCAATCTGTACGGTGCCTGAGTCTATACTGTGTATGTGTGCTTTTGCCATTTTTACATCTCCTTTATTTCTCTGGAGGGGTTACCCCCCCCTCAGAGAGATCGTCCGCTGTTGTAGTACGCTTTTCTCCCGCCGTTCCCGATCCGCTCGATGTCTGTGGCCGTTAGCCCCCCGAAATACTTGTGCTGCGCCGTTTTCCCTATTCCGGGGAGGTTATCGGGGTGATCAAACATGTATTTGATGATCTTATTGCGGCACGCGTCGGTGATCTTGTCTGCGGACGCGTCGCAGAGATGAAGATAGCTCACCTGGTTTTTGCGGTCGTCGCTGACGACTCGGTACCCGTGCTCCGAGAACTCGACGACATACGCCTCTGCGGCGCCGTTGCGCGAGTACCTCCAAGCCTTTAGGGTTGTGGTGGAGGATTTTCTGGGGATCTCCTCCCCCGCCTCAGCGTCCAGGGCTTTCGATGGGCTGCCCTTGTAGGCCTGGACTCGATAACACCGGAGGTTTGGGTTTGCTCCTGCGGCGTCCATCTGCTCCGGGGTCAGATCCTTCCCTCTCTGTTCGGGTCTCAAGCGAGGAAAGTCAGTAGCGACAACAAGCCTCGCCTCCGCGGCGAGGTGCAGGGGCAAGATCCCAAACACCACCTTCACCTCGATCTGATCGGGTCTGTCGACATGCGCAATCACTGTTACTGTTCCCGTGACTCCCTGGCGCCGGAGCCACTCGACTTGTCCTGCATGGCGAGTCACGATGACCGGCGCGGCATGCCGCAACGGGCACCACTCTGGGTGTGGCCCGGATAGGTTTGGGATTTCCCGGTGGCCGCCGCCGTGGACGTAGTACCGGATATATTCCGGGACGTCGTCCCCATAATCGTCCACCAGATGGACGATTTCAGAATGCTCGCAATTCCAGCATTCGGCATACCTCAACTTGGGGGTTGGGTTTGTTTTTATTTTAATTTCCATTTTTACATCTCCATATTTAGTGCGTCGATCACCTGCGACCAATCTGAGGGGGTGCCGACAAACTTGATCCGGCGGCCCGAAAGTACCGGCCAATTAGGCCGGTCGCGGATTTCGCGGGAATACATTCCCCCAAACATTTCCTCGGACGGGAGGGCGGCGATAGCCCGATCTGCGGCCCCGAGAGTCGCGACCACGGCCGCCCACGGCCGCAGCTCGTTGCCACGCATAGGGAGAATCTCTCCCCCGTCGGGGGTCAGTGCAATCCCTACTCCCGTCCATCCCGGGCAGGGGTCGCCGCCCTCGGGGTGTACGGGCGCGAGGGCGAGGGCTTCCCCGCCCTTCCAAGTGTTTGACCCCTTGATCTGATCAAACATCTCGGTGGCGGCCTCCTTGATGGCCGCCGACCATGCCGGGCCGTCGTACGCCTGTTTTCGGCCTTTTCCCAGGTTGCGGAACTGGGGGATCCTGTCGGTGGCCTCGCCGGTGAGGCCGCGGCCGCCTCCGATACCGAACATGTCGAAGACACAAAGCCCTACGCGCAGCACCTCGGCTTCGGTTGCGTCTGGGTGGCTGCCAGACGCAAAAACCATGTTGTTCGCGCCTGTATTGCAGGCAGAAAATACGTCGCTTTTCCTGGATTCGTGCCTGACGGGAGCCGTCAGACCAAGCACTTCCTGGGATGTCTCGTATGACATCCCCATACCTTCCAGGGCCTCTGCAAGCCCTGTGCGTGTTTTTATTTCCATTTTTACATCTCCTTGTGTTACAATAGTATATAGAGGGTCCACCCTTATATACTTATCGATGTTCTTCTCTCATAGTCCTTACACTCTCGGGCAATAGTTGATTGGAGTACATTTTTCATATCCTCCATATTTGCATGCCCAGTCTGTGCAACCTTCGCAAGGGTTGCACTCTGGCTGATATTTGCAGCCTCTGCAGAGGCATGCCTTGCATTCTGCATACCTATACTCGTTGTTCGTTTTTCCTTCCATCTTTTTTCATCTCCTTGTGTTACAATACTATGTTGGTTTGCAAAGTATATAATGCTTTGTGTTGCGGTACACAATCGAGGGGTTTTCTTAGTTTTCTTTAGTTTTCACATGGGGCTGTGTGAAAACCCCCTAAAAAATGCGAAGCATAGAAGGCTTAGATCTTAATAATACTAATAATAATGACATATTATTATTATGTACTATAGTTATCTTCAATTATCTCTACCCTCCCACCCTTTTTTTTATGTGTGTGATTGGTGTCTAATTTTACAAATAAAACTAACAAAACCCAGATTACTGGTAGATTCAAAAAATAAGGATCGTATGCTTCGCATTTTTTGGAAAGTCCCATGTGAAAACTAATAAAACTCAATTTTCGCTTGTTTTTTGAATATACGCTTGTCTTGGCCTCCCTCCAGCAGGGTTTTGGATTGTGGCAAACCCAACGTCGTAATCCTCAGGCAGAACGCTCATTACGGCATCTCGAACACGTGGTTCCGCAGCTCGGTATAGCGCGCAGCCGTGTACGATCTCATAATGCGTCGCGCCGCGGTCACCTCCGTTTTTGATCAGATCTAACACCTCTTTGCAGATCTGTTCGAAATCGCTCCCTGCAACCCTTGATTTTACTTTTTCGACCGTTTGATCGGCATAATAATCGACGAATTGGATAGCGTATTTCACATCTTCTATATATATACATGAATGTTGGTTAGAAATTGCGACAATAAGTGCCACCCTGTGTGCAATCTCCCGTGTACGGCCTAATAATGGAGCAATCCCGAATGTATCAAGGGCATTTTGCCGTTTTATTAATTGGGCTTCATATTCGTCCAGGAGATCAAGAGCGTCTTCCTCGAACGGGATTAGGATTGGACTTGGGGGAGTCTCCGGCCCGAAGCCTTCAGACAAATTCCCGTCGTCCGCGTGCGCGGTGATACATCCGTGCGCCCATTTTTTCAGTTTCTCACTCAGCCTTGGTGCCCGCCCCCTTCTCCTGCTCACCTGGCGCCCCGTACTTGACTCAACAATAATAAAACGAGGTATAAACCCTGACGTGATCGCCGCGACGCTAATGGACCTGTATAGGGTCTCTGGAGTGGTCATAGACATCACAGTTAACGCGGGGTGGACCACGCGTTTGATCCCGAGGCTCTCTTTTTGTTTGTCGGTCATGGTCATTGTCGAGTATCCCTGTGCTCTTAGCGTCCCATCAAGCCGACCGAACGCCTCCATAAGCATGGTCTGCGCGTCCATTTTGTTTGCGTTTTTTGATTTGGTGGACGATTCGAGCACTTTTCCTAACTCGTCGATGATCGAGACGTGGCACGGCTGATCGATGAGCGCGGAAAGTACTCCTCCTCCGGACGTATACCCGGCGGGGCCGATCAGATGTTCCGCGCCACACTCGCCAAGAACGGCTTCGATTACCGTTTTTGCGTGCTCTTTCCCCGCCGACGACTTTCCGACGTTGACAAAATATAAGCTGGAAAAATTGTTTTGGTCGGAGACAAACCGGCGGCCCATAAAAACAGATCCAACAGCAAGCGCGGCCGTAACTGCAAATTGAGGCTGTTCTTTGGGCGCGGTGGAGTTGTAGTAATCTACAACTTCCGACAGTATCCCTGGCACCTGTACCAAATAATCCGGCAATTCTGGTCTTTCTTTTTTTGGGGCGGCTGTCGGTTTGAGATCAATTTCAACAACTGAGGGCGGCGCATCGAATTCTAAATGCGCTGCGCGGAGCGCGGACCGCAGATTGCCGTTGTGTTCCAGTTCGCAGAACAAATCAAACGCGTCGAGGCTGTGGTCTGTATCGAACGGTTCAGATGCGTGGTGAGAATATACTCTACCCTCCGGGAATATTATTACTCCTGGTAATCCTGATTCCGAATACGGGGACAAGTATCTATTATTTGAGGCCCTTATATATCCGTGTCGGGATAATATTTGCTCTACGTCGTTCTTTTCGTTATATTTTTGGATCACGCCTTTTTCTTCTTTTTTTGCTCGTCGGGGTTTCGGCGCTGGTGGCGGCATTTGCTTTTTTGCCCATGGACATGCGTTCCTCAACTGAGATTTATATCGGTCCCAGTTCATCCAGATTTCTAAAATGGGCGCTGGGAGAGCCGGTATGTTGACAGGCGCTACTCTCCACGTATATTCTTCTTTTGTGTCTGGGTGTACGGACGGCGGGAGTACGTCTTGTACGGGTCCCGCTCGGAACTCGATTACAGTCTCTGTTTTTTTTGGGTTATCTTTGTTCGGCCAGGACAGTTTGTGGGTTTTTAGCTGCTCGTTGTCAGGCGCTCGAAAAAACGCCTTGTCGTGACCGGGCTTACCTACGGTGCGCGGCGCGCCGTCCAGGACCGTTTCATAGTCCAGTCCGAACTCTGCGAACAGCAGTTCCGTATACTCGACGTTGTCGATGTCTAAGGCCACTATTCCGGACTCTTCGAGTTGCACCCCAACGTTATATTGTGGTTTTTTTTTCCAGAATTCGCACGCTTCTTCTGTCGAGACGAGGTTCTCTGGCAGGTTCCACCCAGGCTGATTTGGACCCTTTGTACCCGGCGGTATCGGCACCAACGCCCATCCGAGAACAGACACATAGCGCTTTGCGGCGTCGTATGTACCGGGCATTTATACTCCATGCGTTTTTCTGAGTAGTTTTATTTTCTTCGAGTACTCGGTTTCGTGTGATTTTCGGAGGGATTCGTGATAACAGGCCCGCGAACAATAATAGTGTGTTTGCCCAAATTTTTGGTACTGGTAATCAACTATTGATTGTGGCTTTCGGAACTGGATCCCACAAATCGGGCAGGTCAAAACAACGAATTTAGCGCCATTTCCTCCAACAGCCGGGCAGGCTGGTTTCTTCACACAACGTCTATAGTTTTTGGCACGTTTTACGTAATCGTCTTTGTGATCTTCATAGTATCTTTTATTACCTTCATTAAGACATGTTTTACACCAATCCTGTAAACCGTCTTTCTTTGATTTGTTCTTGCTGAATTCACTAATCGGTTTATCCTGTCCGCACTTGCTACACCGCTTACTTTCCATACTCATCACCGCCCTTCCAAATAATCGGACAATCTTTTAATTGTCCTGTACGAGAAGTTATCTTTTTTTGCGGCCTTTACAACCCAAACCGTCATATGCGACAGCCCGGTTTCCTTTGCGACCATTACCAGGTTTCGATCTTGTAGTTGTCTTTGGATTTCTTCTAAGGATAGCATATTTTCATGTATTTGATCTACGGATATATATAGGTTGTTAGATAGCGGTATCACGAAAGTTATATATGTCCTTGAGATCCATAGGTAATTATGCGAGGGATCGAATCTCGCTGTAAAAAGGAGTGAAAAATGGATAAAAGCTACATAGGACAAAACGATTGTGCGGTATGCGAACGGGCAGGTATTGCCGCCATCCTCGACAGACATCGAAAATGGCTGAATCACGAAGAGGGAGGCGAACGCGCTTATCTATCTTGCGAAGATCTGTCAGACCATAGCTTCCCCCGAGCTAACCTCTCATTCGCAGATCTTCGCTGCGCGGATCTTTCAGGAACTTGCCTCAGAGACGCGCTGTTATATCGTGCAGATCTTCGGGGTGCGGACCTCGCAGACGCGGATCTCTCGAAAGCCTTGCTTTCCGAAGCCAAACTTATGTATTCAAGCTTACCGAGTGCGGACCTTTCCAGGGCATATCTCCAGAGGGCGGACCTTACCGGAGCGGACCTTACTGGAGCTAATCTTCGGAGGGCGCTACTTGATGAGACTGACCTCTCTGGCGCCGTATTAACGTTTACGGATCTGCGGGGGGCCTATTTGGAGAAGGCAAAAATCAAAAACGCCGATTTCACAGATGCGCGGCTTGATTGTTACGGGTGGCTTCTAACCCACGGCGACGGCGACGACAACGGCGCGATGTCCGCAGATGTGGCGTTGTGGTTTTTGATAGTGTTTCTTGCCGTGTTTTCGTTCTCGGTGGTTTTGATCACAGAGGTGCTGTAATTGGCGATAGATTTGGGTTCACAGGTTACCTGTCCCCCTAAACCGCCCCGGATGTTGCTCCACGGACGGGAAGGAGTTGGGAAAACTACATTTGCTTGCGGGGCGCCAAATGCGTATCTTCTTGACCTGGAAGGCGGTCGCGGTCTGTGCGCTCCGAAAATGGCGCAGGAGCCAAAAACCTATGCGGACGTTCTGGATCATATCCGGGCGCTGATCGAGCAGGACCACGGCTATCAGACGCTTGTCGTCGATTCGCTTGATGTCCTGGAATCCCTGATAACAGATCAGGTGTGTTTGGCGGGAGGATATTCCAGTATCAGCTCTCCCGCATATGGCAAAGGATACGCAGAGCGCACCCGGATTTGGTCTACGTTTTGGACGGCTTTAGACTGTCTCCGCGATCGCCGCGGCATGATGATCATACTCATCGCACACAGTCAGGTTGTCAAGGTCGAAGACCCGATCCTCCCCGCGTTTGACGCGCATGAACTGCACCTCTACAAAACCGAGAAGGCAAAGGCCACAGAGTGGCCAGATATGGTCGGTTTTTGTATGGTTAAAACGTATACCGTCCAGGATGGAGAACGTAATCTGGCCACAACTGCGGACGAGCGAGTATTATTGACAAAAAGTAACCCCGCATACACCGCAAAAAATAGGTACAGCATGCCAGAGGAGATCCCTCTCTCGTGGCAGGAATTCGAAAAGCATTTAGGACTAAAACCAAATGGAGATGAATAAAAAATGGTGATTGTAAATTTTAACGCGAACGACGTGGATCCCGCAGATTCTGAATATTCGGTCCTCCCTGTAGGCGAATACAAGATGGCGGTCTCTTCGAGCGAGATCAGGGAAACGAAAGATAACCCGAATAACAAATATCTTAAACTCACGTTTGAAGTGCTTGACGGGAAATACAAAGGGCGGAAAATCTTTGAAAACATGAACCTGTGGCGGGAAGGTTCGTCTGAAAAGGACGAAATCACCGTCCGGATCGCTGAACAGAACCTGAGTTCGCTGTGTCGCGCGGTTGGGGTTGGGGTCCTGAAAGATACCCTGGAGATCCATAACAAACCGTTGCTCGTGGCTGTGAAAATCTCTCCTGCGAGCGCCTATTATGGCGAGAGCAACTCTGTGCGCGGCTATAAATCAATCAACGGCGGCGGCACACTCCCGATACCCTCAGCGGCGGCTCTCGTACAAAACATACCGGAAAAACCTGCGCCTATGCCGTGGGAATAATTATTCTTTTTTTTTTGGCGAGAAAAATGACTCAGAAAACGTCTCAGAACTGGCAGAACTCTTCCCCGAGGTAACCGGATGCCTCATACACTTAGGCCATACCAGGAAGAGGCCATCCAGGCTTTATATGATTTTTGGTCTGAAGGCCAGGGTATAAATCCGTTGATTTGTATGCCTACAGGCAGCGGGAAAAGCCTTGTAATCGCGGAATTTATAAAGCAAACTTGTACCCGGTGGCCGGGTGTGCGCGTCTGTATTTTGACGCACAAACGCGAGCTAATTGTACAGAACGAGGCTGAACTGCTGCAACAGTGGCCCGACGCGCATACGGGGGTATACAGCGCAGGCCTGAACCGAAAAGAGATTAGACCTCCAATTCTGTTTGCGGGGATACAGAGTATATATAAACATGCTTTTGACCTCGAAAAAATAGATGTTGCTATAGTTGACGAAGCGCACCTGATCCCCCGGAGTACAGAAACCCGATACGGTAAATTCCTGGCAGATCTGCGGGTCGCAAATCCGAACCTGGTGGTGGTCGGGCTGACCGCCACCCCATACCGGCTGGATTCGGGGTTGCTGTATGAAGGCGACGACGCGCTTTTTGATGGTATCGCTTACGATACCGACTTGTTAAAACTCATAGAGGAGGGGTTTCTCTTGCCCGTTGTGAGTCGAGGGGGGCGGCACAAAATAGATCTCTCAGGAGTACATACTCGAATGGGGGAATATGCGTCAAACGAGCTCGAAACCGCTGCGAACGACTATTGGGTAGTACGGGACGCGGTCTATGAAATTATCGAGCAAGGCGAAGACCGAAACTCGTGGCTGATTTTTGCATCGGGCGTCAAACATGCCCGGCACATTTTAGAAGTGTTTGAATCGCACAATATCGATTGCGCGCTTGTGACCGGCGAGACGCCTACCGCGGAACGAGACCAGATTATTGACGCCTTTAAAAATCAACGCCTAAAATGCCTTGTAAATGTAGAGGTCTTTTCGACTGGTTTTAACGCGCCGTGTTGCGATCTAATTGCTCTACTCACTGCCACCAAAAGTACCGGGAAATACGTCCAGATCGTCGGGCGCGGTATGCGTCCGTGCCCCGGGAAAGAGAACTGTCTGTTGCTCGATTTTGGGGGGAACGTTATGATGCACGGCCCGATAGACTCGGTATCCCCAAAACCGGCATCTAAAAAAGACGGCACTGGAGAAGCGCCTTCTAAAGAATGCGGGTGGTGTAACGAGATCGTCGCGGCAGGGGTGCGAGTATGCCCCAGGTGCGGGACGGAATTTCCAAAACCGGCGCTTAATCATTCTGACAAATCCTTCGACGGCGCGGTGCTGTCTTCTCAAGAACACGACATGTGGGTGAACGTCCTCGACCCCGTCGAATACCTGCGGTGGGGAGGGAAGAACGACAAACCCGACACTCTGCGGTGCAATTATTATACCGACGGCCGAGAAAAACCATACTGCATGTGGATTGCCCCGGACCATGGTGGGTATGCCGCGCGGAAAGCCCACGAATATATTCGCGCGTGTGGGGGTCAGGCAAAATCTGTAGATCATTGTCTGTCAGAGATGTTTTTCTGGCAAGATCCAACACGCATCAAGGTCGGGCGCGATCCTAAAAACAAGCGATATTGGCGTGTGTTGGCTTTTGATTTCCCTGACTAATCTACTCAAACTCAAAAAGAGAGGGGCAGGTCTCGCTCCTCTTGCCTTTTCTCGGGCAGACTCTGCGACTCGCCCGCGGGACTCGATCGAGCGCGCACACGTACGAGACGCGCAACAGCCTGCGGGCAGAGGCGCTGCTGGTGCGGTAGTCGGGCCCTGTGATCTCGATCCTCCTAAGATATGGGCATAGGCCGGAGGTCGTCATGGCTGGCCCCCCTCATTGTCGGGGGTAGCGTCTGCGTTCTCTCTCTTCTGTGGCGGGGCCGCGGCGGTTAAGCGGGCGATGGCGGCCCGCGCCTCTTCTATGCGTTTCTCAAAATGTTTTATTTGGATTTTGTAACCTTTAACCGCGGCGGCTGTTTCGGCCGCGGTCTGTGGATGTGGGGTGATCATTATAACTCTTCCTCCTTTTGTGCTCGGCACGCGGGGCATTCCCATACTCCTTTTGGCCGTCGGAATTCGATAATGTGGCCGATTCGGAATTCTTCCCTCTTTTTGACTCCTGCTCGGTACATCTTCTGGCCGCAGGACGGACATATCTCGCGGCGTCCCCAGTCATCTACATTCCGATCTTCTAACTCCGCGATCTTTTTTTCTCTCTCTCGTATCCACTGCGTTAGGACTTTTATTTGCTGCATCCTGACTCCGAGCATCTTCTTTTGGCACGCGACGTGGCGGGCGGCGCGCTTGTGTCTCTCTGTGAGAGGTACCGTCATAATAACGTCTCCAGTGGCTCCCACCGAATGATTTGCGCCTCAAATCCCGTACCGTCAAGCTCGTTGTATTTTCCTAACACTCCGGCCAGGGCCTGGCCTGTCGGCGGGTCGATCCCATCCCTGCGGGCGAGGTCGTCGCAGAACGGCGAGTTCCAACCGTGCAGATCCTGGCCGATCTTGATGCCGTCGCGCTGAATCTGACATAAGACGACCTCGGTCAGCCGAAAATAGGGGGTTCGGTCGGTCCATGCCGATCGGTAGGGCTTATCTTCCCACCCATGGAACGCGACCAGATCGCCGCGAGAATAGGCCCGACCCCTGCGGACGGTCTGACAGATCGTCCCGTCGTGCACCCCTTGGATTTTGGGCTTGTAGGTCAAGGGCAGATTCCATTTCTTTTTCCGCAGCGAGGATCTCATCATCGCCACCTGTCAGGATGGATTATGCGCTTGGCGCGCCAGTCGATCCAATCTCGCAGTTGCCAATCTGACAGCTCGGAGAATAACAACCGTGGCGGGCCAGTATATCCTGGCGTCGGCGCGTCTACTGTCGGGTAGTCCCATTTTATATCGTCCCAGGGCTCGTCGTCCTCCCAACTCCGCTGGCGCGGTACGGCGACGCCACAGAGGTTGGGCTCCTGGTGTTCGCAGCGGTCAAAATACAAGCACCCCGAGAAGCATTTCGGCCCGGAGTCGTTGACAATCTGATAGATCAAGATGTCGCGCGCTGTCACTGCATGTTTGAGGTCGCTGATAATGTTGGCGGCGCGGCGGCGTTTCCACACAATCTGGCGACGGCTGAATGAAAGACGAGGAATTGAAGACTTGTCGTCTATCCATTCTTCAAAATATTCCTCCATGTCGGGTTTTAGCTCCCCGGCGATACGATCAAACGGACAGCGTCCGTTGATCTTGCCAGGACAGTACGACTCTTCCCCGATTTGGCACTTCTCCCGCAGTTCGCATGGAGAGATCCAGGGACCAATGTATGTCCACTTAATGTATGTCCACTTCTTTTCCTTCATTTAATTATCCACCTCTCTCAATAGGTACCTATAGTACAGTGCCTCAAACCAGTTCCGGGCGAGTGGCGCCCACAACCGAGACCGGCGCGCCGCGCGGTAGATCCAGCGTTCTGGTAGGAATAGAAAATCGTCAATGTGCTCGTCCATGTCGTCGGCGGGGAGGTTCAGGGTGTGGAGAAGCTCATGAATCAGGCGAAGCGTGAGCGTGGTTTCGCCGTCGCCATCATATACAAGGAGCGTGACGCAGTTGTTGGGTTCGCCCGGGCTGGCCGGATACGCGGCGCCCGCCGGGAGCCCTGGCGGATACGCCTCGCCGTTTGCGACCCAGACGGCCCAGGGTTCGCTGTGGATTGGGAACCCTTCGATACTCCGGCCGTCTGTTTTGTGCCAGGTGGCTGGAGCGCTCCGGAGACCCTCGGGAGGGACGCACGTGGATTCGAGATAGAATCTCCACACCCCCCACTTCCCCGCGCGACGTGTTGGTACTCTCATCCTCTCCCTGATCTCGATTGAAACCGGGTAGATCCACACCGGCTGTGGGCGGTGTGGCATCAGTCCCCACTCCTTTCGGGGATCGGGAAGTCGTCGGCATCAAAATACCCCTCAAACTCGTATATCCCAACAAAGTCCTTGCCGCAGCTTGGGCAGAGCCAGACCTCGGTATATTCATGCCCGTCTTCGACCCCGCATTCTTCTGGCCCGTCGATGACCTTTGCCCCGCAATATGGGCAATCGTGCGCCATCAGGCGTCCCCCCCGTCATCGCGGGAGAGGGCCGTGATTTCCATATCGGTGATGTCCGCATAGATTTTCTCGTCCGGCAGATCCCATTGTACCAATCTCAGGGCCTCCTTTTTGTCCGCCGCTTCGACGGTGGTGGCGCCCAGCAGGGTCCACTCGACCGTATATTTCGGCATTAGTCTTCCTCCGTGGTGGTGGGCTTCAGTGTCACGACGATCCCGCCGTCTGCATCAATAGAGATCTTCCCCGTTGGGTCGTATCTTCGAAGATAGGCGGCGGCCTCGTCGATTGTTTCGGCGGGGATGGCCGTTTCCTCGCAGAATATCACGCGGACGGTGCCGTCCGGGTCGCAGTCGACGCAGCCGTTGACGGAGCTGAGGAATGTTAGGAGGTTGCCCGGGGCCTTTCCTCCGGACGCTCCGATCATCTTGTCGGGTTGCGGATAGGCGCCGCGATCCACCGCCCCGCGGCCACGCTGTAGCTCGGCGACCCGCTCGCGGGTGTCCTTGATCTCGCTCCAGATGGCCCTCTCGCGGCCGGCGAGATCGGAGATCTGATCCTCCAGATCGACGATCCGCTCGACCAGGTCCTCCTGGTCTGCCTCGCGGCGTCCAGCGGACGAAGTTAGGATTTTGGATACGGATTCGAGGTATGTCGATCTGCTCTGGAGGATCTTGACCGCGTCCCACACGCGGAGGAACGCATCCTCATACTCCTCGTTCATCCGCTCCCCTCCTCTATGGGCGTGGTCTCGCGCCAGGCGCGGAGACCCATCCAGACCTGTAATCCCTCGACTCCGTTGAGTACGGTTCCGTCCTCCAACCGTACGCGCGCAGATGCGTACGGATCAACAAACGCGCCGGTCATGGTTTTGCCTCCAGAATCCACCCTCCCTCTAAGAGGGCGTCTTCCAGGGCGTCCGCACAGATTTGCGGACGGAGGAACGACTCAATGGCCCCGATCCAGGCCCGATTGTTTTCGGAGCAATCCCTATGATCGGGGTTTGATTTCAGGGCGACTTTCTCCCCCGCGGGCCAGTCGCGGCCAACGTCTCCGTTGTCGTTGCGGATCTCTACCCGGAGATCCGTCTCTTCGTCCTGGATCCCTGTCTCCCTCGATGCGTACGATGGGACAAACATCCGGAAGTACGGCGCGGCGTCCCCGGCCGTGAGTCCGCTCCTATCGTCTGAGGGGAGGCGAGCAGCATAGTCCCGACGCGGGTATATGTCCGCGTACCCCTCATCCGGGCTAAGATATACTTCAAAATCCCTAAACACAGCCCAAACCGCCCCGTTTGGGAGCGGGGTCCATTTTATGTTTTCTGGGAGAGTCTGAGACGACGGGTCGGGGGAGAGGGATTTTAGGTCCCCCTCCGTGATCTCGACGATCCCGTTGGGGTCGTCCTCAATCAGGGCCTGCCTGATCTCTACGTCCATTTGCCTGAAGTATGCCCATTCGAGAGGCACCCCTGCAAACTCTACGTACTCTGACACGGTCATTCCTGGCCGGTCCTCGTGGTCAATTGCGATCTGCCCCTTGTTGAGCCTGATCTCATATTCGCATTTCTGCGAGTTCATAAATTTCATTTTTATTCCTCCTTTAGTAGGATGGCGGGTTCTGGCACCCCGACAAATTGATAGTGGGTCGGGATCCTGCGCGGGGGGTTGCCCGCGTCGCCGAAGCCGCGCTTTAGCCCTTCGTCGATGTTTGGGTTTTTTGCCGCTGGTGGCGGCGGGGGGACAACTCCGAGGTCTTTTGGAGCGCTTACCACGGCCGCCGACCTGCGGCCCTGAAGAACCCCTGCTACCTGTGCGCGGCTCGCGAAGAGATCCGGGAGGACCGGCACACCACACACGATGTGGAGGGTGATCCCCCGGCCGCTGCGGGTCGGGTATGCCGCCCCGGCATCCTCGATGCGGTAATCCTCGTACACATGTGTTGGAACGATCTGGTAGATTCGGACTGCTGCGCCGTCGTTGATGAGTTTCTGCGAGTCCTCCGCACCAATCACGAAATTTCCACCTGGCCGGGCGTCGAGTTCGATCTTCAGGGCCTTGTAGTCCCTGGTGATTTTACCTGCTTTTTCCATTCATTTATCATCTCCCTTGTTACAATACTATATTGGGCGGCAGAGTATATATACCTACCGGTTTGATGCAGGGCGTCCCGCATTCGATAGTTATATATAGTCTTAGATCTAATATAGTATTGTAGCAAAGGAGATGAAGTAGAATGGTAAAACCAGAGTTTAAATATGTGGATGAGTACGCGAGTGGGGTCCCCGAAAACGAAGAGGATCTCGGTGACGAAATCCAGAGCCTGTGTACTCGGGCATATATGGCCCTCCCCGCCGCGGTCCCGGTCGTCCGACCTCGGTGCCCGCCGGTCTGGCTCACCCGCACCCGGCCGGGTCGGGCGCTGACGTTTTCGATCGACGGGCGGCAATATGTCGTCCCGATCCGCGCCCTCGTCCGCGTGATCCACGGGGAGCAGGCCGAGGCCGAGATCTCGACGCCGGTGGAGGACGCGGCGCAACTGGACGACGCGACGGGGCGGCAGGCGACGCTGGGGGTGTGGGCGTGACCCGATGTCGTCATTACCGGGCCACCCACGTCACCGAGACGCCGAGGGGCCGCTCAGGGGCGGGCCACGGCCTCCCCTCCTCGTACGTCGAGATGCGGTGCCGGCAAAACCCCTGGCAGCCGTGCCCTGAGGGGGAAACATGCCCGCTGCGGGAGCGGTCCGATGGAGGGGAGCGGATCGCCCTCCTCCGGGTGCAGACCGCGCCGGAGGTGAGATCGTGAGATATAAGAGATCCGCCGCACAATGGCGCGCTCTCCTCCTCCGACGAGGCGCACGAGAGAACCCCGAGCCGAATATCTACTACGCGCACCGCCGATACCCTGGTGACGAACTCCAGCCCTTCGATCCAACCGAGTATGACCTCATCGCCGTGATCTGGACGAGCAAGTACTGGACAGGAGATCTGGAGGCGTACTATAGATTGTGTGATTCGGGAGATTACGATCCCAGAGAATTCTACTCCCCCACTCGGATCTACGTCGAGGCCGCGTCCGAGATGGAGCGAGACGGTTGGACTGTCGGGGGGGAGGGGCTCGGGTTCGCGTACCAGAAACTCTTCGCCTCGCGCCGGCGGGATGCCCCCCGGCCCGCAGATCAGACATCTCTGACCGCGTATTGTGTTGGGGGGAGAGCGTGAGCGACTATATCGACCCCTGTAAGGGATGTACATTCCTGGACTGGGAGGACGAGGGGGGAGGAGAGGGTTGGCCCGTGTGCCGCCACCCGGACGCTCAGGGCCCCGACCCAGACGCCGACCCCATCCCCGCGATCTGCGTCGAGACCTGCCCTGTCCGGCGTTGGCGCCGGGTCAACGGCGTACCCCTCCCGTGCGATCAGACGACGCTGGGGATCTGATGGTCGGCCGGATCTACATCCACGAGCCGATGCGGGTCGGCCGGCGGCGGCTCTCTCCTCTCGTCGTCAGGATCGAGGGGTTCGGCGAGGAGTGCCCGCCGTCCTGGCGGGGGTACAAAGAGATCACGGTCACGCGGTGGCCGCCGCGCCACGTCTGGATCGGGCTGCACCTCGCCCTCTATCTCGGGCTGCGGCGATACGTCGAGCGGATCGTCGCCGCCACCAACGAGACGATGGCGGCGCACCTTGAGGAGTACGAGGACGCGCCGACACTATACGCGGAGGAGCATTGGCTACGAAAACACAGGAGATGGCCAAATTGAGACATATGGACAGAGCGAACAGATACGCGGTCGGCGACCTGTGGCGGGCGATCAAAGCGGATCTGGAAGGAGAGCGGGTATGAGCCGATGTCGACATTATCGGAGTGCCCATATTGTCAGGAGGCCAACTGGGCGGTCGGGGGGCGGATATGGGCTTCCCTCATCATATATTGAGATGCAGTGCCGACAAAACCCCTGGCAGCCTTGCCCGGACGGGAGTACCTGCCCTCTGCGCGATCTAAGTGGCGAGGGGCCGCGCATTGTTCTTCATCGGAGACAAATAGACCCGGCCATTTGACCCCAACCTTTTTTAGGGTGGCGCCCCCATAGTACTTTTGGGGACGACATAGGATAAATGCCCGATTGATGAGCCCTACGATTTCCATCTATAAATATTAGCGTTCCGGGCAAACTATCGACCCACAATATTTATATCTTTTTGCGCTCCATTTATATTATGTTAAAAATTCCGTTCGATACCTTTTTAAACGACCCTCGCGAGGTGCATGCCTTTTGGATAGGCATTACTACTGCGTTCCGGCAAAAACGACGGACTCCCGTCCCCGCCGATATCCCCGAACAAAACCGCCTTGAAATCGCAGATGAGTACCCCTATTATCTCGGTGGATTTTATGTGGCGCGCGCGGCGCAAATAATTGTACCCGCTATTGCTGTGAAGTTGGCGTTTTTTTGAAATGGAGGCTAAAACATGATAAAATTGACTTCCTCCGAGATCGAGCAACTGATAATTTCAGACGATACCCATACCAAACAGATTGGAAAGTTGCTCCGCGCGCACCGAGATCTAAAGATGGTTTGCGAGGATCAGCGGAGGGTTAATCTGGGGTTGGTTCGCCAAAATATCCGGCTGTGCGCGGAGTTGAAAGCCGAGAAGATAATCCGGTATAGCATGCAATATTCGCTCGAAAAGAGCGAAGAAAATATAGCGCGCCTGCGCGCGCAGATCAAGGCGAAATAAAAAAAATAATATATCTTTTATTCAGGTCTTCATTATATAGTACAGCGCATGGTATGGGGGAAGATTGTTGTGCGCTGCGCCGCCCCCAGCAGGGTATGTACTGTAGGACTGGTCGTATTTTCCATCACCCCCAGGACGATATCCTGGTTCATCAATATTACCCCAAGCGGATAGGAAGCCGTGACTGTGAGTCGGCATTTCGGATTCGGTGAGGGTATGAGTTGCCTCGCCGCCAGTAGCCCCTTTTGCGTATGTTGTTCCTGCCCCTACAACAAACTTGTCTCGCAGGTCGGGCGTGCCTGCGGTCCCGTCGCAAATATGCCAGCCCGTTGGGACGATCCCCGAGGTGCCGTACCAGATCACAATTGTGCCGGGTGGCACAAGATATGGCAGCACATGCGAGTTATACGACGCGTCTATAGACGTGTCTGTATACGCCGTGGCTTCGTCGTATTGCGTTTCAAGATGGTTCATATCCGTATACTGGATCAGAGTGTTTAAACTCCATGTTTTTGGTGTGTATGTCATATAATTATACTCCGTCGTCTGCAAAAGTGTGCGTCCATTCTGCAGTTATCTGGATGCTGCTCGTTTTTGATATTCCCGCGGCGAAATTTGCTTCTACAAAGAGCGTGCCGCTCGTGGCTGCGTTGTAAGCGCGTATTTTTTGAATTGTATACCCGTTTGCAGTCGAGTTGCTTGGCAAATATTGCCGGATCAATAGCGTTTTGGGTGTGGTCGTGACATACTGGGTAACAATGTCTCGCGCGCGTTCCGTGCCGCCCGCTTCGCACCAGGCGATGTGGGTGATGTGATCTTCAGAAAAATCGCCACTGAGCCAGTCCCGGATTACGTTTAGGCCGGCGTCTTGCCATGCGTTGTGGACTTCCTGGTAGTCTATGAGTTTGTCTCCGGAATAAACCCATATTTTGACGTTTGTTTTGACCTTAACGGTCGAATCGTGTTTTGTTTTCATACCCAATCGGTCTCCGAGAAATCAGTGTGCGCGCTGTCTGTATACGAGTCTGGTTTGCCGTTTGTTTCTGTGGCTGAATCTGAGGTTGTGACTCCGTCTGTAGGAGACTCAAGCAGGCTGACTTTTGTCTCGTCGTACAGAGTTAGTTTCTGAGTCTGTCGCGAAAGTGAATTAAAAAAATCTAACCAATCTGATAGAGATTCGTTTGATACTGCGTTTACCTTGTACCGATTTATGATCCCGGCTTCGTCTCGGACGGAAACGGACTCTATAAGATAGTTTCCTGAGAGGTCGTACATGCCAATATCTACTGGTAGGAGCTGTCCTGATCTTAGACCGGGCTCGTCGGTTTCAAACGCGATCGTTTCCGGGATAACGCCAAACCGCCTCAGATATGCCAACGCGGTTTCTGTCGCGATTGTTTGCGAGTTGATTTGAGGGTCGTCAATGATCGATTCATATATCCCGGTCCCTCCTTCTATCGTTTGGCGCGACGCGACTTCTGAATAGTTTGTTTCTGTTAATAATATGTCGTACAGGCCTTGATAGTTCATCGAAACGTCTACCCCCGCTCCTGGGGCGGTCGCGGCTTCGATTACTTCTGAATTGTAGGTCCAGTAATAATCTTTTCCCTCGTCAAAGCCCTTTACGCCTACCGTTTTGGGCGTGCCGTCTTCTTTGATCCCGTTGACTGTTCCTACTGGGAACGGATATTCAAATAGAGTTTGCGCAGCGACGGCGATCACAGAATCCGTCCGGTCTCCTGTGCGTGCGGTGCCTGCGCGGATATATTGACGGTTTCGGTATTGATCTCTACCGCGATCGATCTCCATTTTCCTCCAGTTTTCAGAGAGGTCTGACAACGAAAACGGGGCCGTGTTCGCGCTTGGATCGGTGAAAAATAGCCGTTTGTTATAGTCGATATACCAGATTTTGCCGGCGAGGTTTGCCAGCTCGTCAAAACATTGCGAGGCTGGAATGTAGTTGAATACGGCCTTTTCGATTTCTGGCCCGTCTTCAACGTTTGCAACGTCAATGTTTTCGGATTCGGAGCCATAGACAAAAAAGCGAGACACAATATCTTTGATGATGTCCCCTGCTTTTTCGGTCTCGTATGCGTACGCCACCAGGTGCCGATCTGCAAGTTGGTTGTAGTCAACGCAATGGACATTTAGATATCTGATGTTGTTTGCATCCGAATATGTAGTCCGGATGGAGTCTATGGTTCCTGCAAAAATACGGTCCGCACCTATTGCCCGTATTTCAGAAATCGCCCATGATCCCGGGTCGTTATATGTATCTACTAAGATCCGGACGTATCTGCATGTTAATGGATAGATTGGGAGTCGGGTATAGGAGGGGGACCTGGTCCAGTCGTATTGTGTCATATAAAACGTTGCCACAGTATACCATGTAGTGGACGTATCCGAGACTTGTACGCGGAATAATCTTGGGGTCTCGGTCTTGCCCGGAGGCGCAACATCTAACCCAAGGATCTTGGTGGGACTACCTAAATCAATATAAAACCAGGCTCCAGGTACCGTACTCCCGGGGTCGCACCTCCAAAATGTGTACCAATCTGAATCTATTGCTTTGTCTGGGCCGGTGGAGGGGAGCCATGAAGAGCTCGCATACGCGGCTACAGGGATAATTTGAGGGTCCCGATCCGTCACGATCACCTCTTGCCCGACAACAATGTCGTCTTCAAACGGCAATTCTTCCAGCAGCCTAAATGAGCACACTGTTCGGCTACCTAACCGGCCTGAAACTTGAAACGTCCCGACGACGGGGTATTTTTGTTCCCCGCCGACGTACAAATTGAGTTCAGATATTTACACCGCCTCCTGTGCGTTGTGTCCAGTTTCGATATATTGCTTGACCGACCGCGTACCCGTCTATTTCCGTTGTGATATGGAGGTCCTGGGACGGCTCTTCTGTGCGAGTTACGGCGGGGGTAAGGGTAACTTGTGGGGGGGGCGGAGTTGTGACCGTTATAAGTTCGGTTCTGAGATTTTTCAGACTTTTGGTAACCTCTGGGAAATTGGTTGCATTTCTGTAGGCGAATAAATCTAAATCCGCTTTTTTAGACGAAGTTATGATCGCTGCAATAACGCTGTCTCCCACAGATCTGATCGTCTCGACAATTGACCCCGCCGGTTTCGTCGCGCCTTCTCCTTTTTTTGTACGGGTTTGGATCTCAGGGACGATCGCTTCTTCTTCGGCGGCGGGTTCTGGCAACACCTCAGAGATCACCGTTTCTGTGTTGTTTGTCACCTGGCCGGGGGCGGCGGGCTTCGGTGCAGGGATAACAATTTCATATCCCATCGCGGCCAAGACCATATCCCTTGTGATTACGATGGCGTCAACGATCGGCGATATTGAAAACGATTTTACAACCGCGACTAACTCCGAAAATGCGTTTTCTGAAATCCCTTCTGGAATTGGCGGAAACTCGGGGGTCTCGACGGGAAGAGGCGCCTCAGCTGCGAGCGGCTCGGGGATCTCAACTGGAGCAGGAGGCTCGATTACGGGCGGCTCGGGGATCTCAACTGGAACAGGAGCCTCAGCTGCGAGCGGCTCCGGGATCTCGATTGCGACGGCCGCAGGCTTTTCAGGGGCTTTATCGCGCGCAGAGATCGGCGACGTTTCGAGCGCCATCTCTTCTTCGGCGGCGGGTTCTGGTTCAAAATCTCGTGACGGCCCCCAGATTTCAGACGGCTTTTTGCCTCCAAATAGGTCTGCCATTGTGGGCAGTTCTACTTTTGGAGCTTCCGCTCGTTCGAACGTGACCTGTCCGATTAAACCCACGTTTACCCCAGGGATGCGGTTGATCTCTATGATCAGGCCGTTTAGGAGTCCAGTCGCGGTGTTGATCATCCCTTCCATCCCGCTAAGTATCGCGTTCCAAGCGGCCGCCATGATGCCCACAACCCCGTTTGCAATTGCAGCAAAAAGGCCTACTATGGTGTCAAATCCAAGCGAAATTATCCCATATAGCAGATCCATTGTATGTAGGGAGATCATACCCAACCGTTCGCCGAGTTTGTCCCAGTCGCCCGCGAATATCGCCGCAAATACCCCTATAATGTCCAGCAAGATATCAATCGCAGGGCCAAGTATATTTTCAAGATGCGGCCACAGCCATTCCCATCCTTTTGCAATATATTCGATAATGATCTGGAACGCGGCACGGATGTTCTCCAGCGCGGCCATTATAACCGCGCCGTCGGTCTCCCAGAACTCCGTCATTTTTTGGGCTTGATTCCCCCAGAAATCCAAAAACATGTCGACGAAAGGCTGGAACGCTTCGCGAAGCCATACAAATCCGTCTACAATAGCCCCGATTATTTCCTGGCCGCTGGACGTCCACCACACGCCAACCGCTGCAAATGCTTGCATTATCGGTTCAAACATTGCTGCGCCGTCAGTACTTATCCAGTTTATGACTCCTTCAAGCGCGCCGATGATCATTTCTCCGAGAGGCTCTATTGCAACTGAGATTTTGTTTTTGAGTATGCCAAAACGGTCGCCTAACGTTTTGCTGTCTTCGGCGGCTTGGAGTATTGTTTCAGACGACGAATCAACTGAGTCTATGAGGTCGTTTATTTCAAACCGCCCTTCACGGATTGCCATTGCCATGTCGGGGCCTGCGCGAGATCCAAAAATGTCAATGGCTTTTTGAGTGCCTGCAAGATCGGTCGGCGCGTTTTTGATTTCGCCCATGAGAAGAGTTAACGCTTCGTTTGCGTCGGTAATTCCTTCCCGAGCCATGTTAGACATCCCAATTTTTAGGGACGCTAAAATCGTCTCTGTGTTGACTCCTTCTTTTTCGAATTTACCCAGCAACGCAACAGAGGTTTCCATATCGAACCCCATCCCTCTGAGAGACGTGCCGTATGTGGTTGCTTTTGAGGCCAATGTGTCAACTGTTGCGCCTGTGGCCTGGGATACCTTGAACAGATAATCTAACGCGTCCGCTTGATCCTCTGTAGCAACGCTAAAGTCTCCAAACAGGCGGGTCACGGTCTTGATGTTTGTGCCAACGTCTGTGCCAGTGATTCGGCTGAGCTCGACGAATTTGAGCGCTGTGTCTTCTAACTCGTCGCCGGTAAGGCCAAGACGAGTGTTGAGGTCTGCAATTGCGGTTCCAACAGTACCCGCGTCCGATGGGACTTGCTTTAAGACGTTTCGGAGGTTGTCGCCCATCTTGGCGAGATCGTCCCCCGTCGCGCCTGTTCCCACACGGATAGTTGCCATTGCCTTGTCGATCGAGTCCGCGGACGCAACCGCCGCGGTTCCTATCGCTGCAAATGCCACCCCGATTGTCGCCGCACCTGCAAGGGCGGTCGTTTTGAGTCCAGCAAACCGGCTTTTCATCTTTTCAACGCCCGTCCGCGACTCAGCAACCCCTTTCCTGAACCCCGCGGTGTTCATGTCGAGGGTTGCCATCAGGTTTCCGACATTAATCGCCATTGTAAGCCTCCATAAATTTTAAACATTTTTTCTGTAGTTCGTCGGGATCGGCGGGATCTCGGAGGCTTTTCTCTGGGAAAAAGTCAGTCCACTTCCAAATCTTATCGTTCCGTCTCCTTCTGTTCTGGTTGAACACGCATGCGCAGAGGGTGCCTATCCGTATATTCTCGCCTTTTTGCAACTGTTTCTCACGGGTGTTTATGCCTTGAATCGTTGTTATAACTTCTGCGGGAGTTAAATCATAAACAACACGCGGATCGGGAAACGTGCCCGATCCTATCGCCTCCTCTGCGAACTCGTGCATCCACAGGATTTTCACCCGTTTTTTCCAGATTCAACCCCTTCCGCGGCTGGCGCGGGTAAACTCCCTCCCATAACTTCCGTGATGATTTCGGTGGCGTCAACAAACGTAATCTGATCGTCGAGACTTTCCCACTCTTCGTTTGTGATTTTGCGGCCGTCTGCGTCCCGGATAGTTTGGCGCATAATGGTGGCTATCTGGTTCATTGACGGTGTTTCTGAAATTGAAGTTAATGCAAAGTTCAATTCCGTTTCGATGTCGATACAGGCTCTTAACGACATCCGGAATCGGTATTCGGCGCCGTTAATCTTTCTAATTACGTCTGGTTTCATTTAGTATTTCTCCATGTTTGCGATCGGGACCACTGCGAACGTTCCCTGGACCAGATCGCCGATCGGGGGGTCGTATCGGACGTTTGTAATAATCCCTTCAAAACTCATCCACGTTTTTTGAGTCCCCGGGAACCACACCCGGAAAAACTCGGGGTTCCCGGACTCTTTGAGATCCATTAATCTGATTTGGATCAGGTCGTCTTTATCGTGCTGAAACGTGAACTTAATAGCCGCGTTGCGTTTGAGCGCCGCGCCGTATTCTCGCCAATAGCTCGCGCTGTGCTTCGTTTCGTCTGTTTCTGAGACTTCTAGCGCAATGTCCACAATCGCCACTACAGTTAGAGGGGTGTTTTCTCCCCCAACTGTAACTATCGTTGTTTTCCCGAGGTTGTCGCTGCCAGGGGTTGAAGTTACTGCCGTCCCTCCGTGGTCGTATGGCCCAGTGTTAAACGCAAAGTCCATTATTACTCTGCGGCCTCCTCTTCTTCGGGGTGCTCTGCGCGGTAGGCCGCGTTCACGGCTTCAAAGTCTACAATCTCACAGCCAGATACGTCTTTAGATGAATTGATTTCATACGTCCAGTTGCTGTAGTAGACATTATGTGTGCCGGGCAGTCCGGCAATGGTTACGTATCTTATGTCCATTATGTTCACCTCAGAATTTATTTATGTACGCGGATAACAATGGGGCGATCGGCAACGTGGGGAACCCTGGAGAAACGATCAGTACCGACGTCGAGTTATAGGGCACACAATATATTTTCCCGTTGGGAGCGAGACAGGCGCCATACCATTTGTAATCCCCCGTCAACCCGGTAATGCTGGTCGTTTCTGCGGTGTCGGTTGTGGGATCGATGATCAGTACCGACGTCGAGTTATTCGGCACACAATATATTTTTCCGTTGGGAGCAAGACAGGCGCCAGCCCATTTAGCCTCTCCCGTCAAGCCGGTAATGCTGGTCGTTTCTGCGGTGTCGGTTGCGGGATCGATGATCAGTACCGACGTCGAGTAGCTTGGCACACAATATATTTTTCCGTTGGGAGCAAGACAAGCGCCATACCATTTGTAATACCCCGCCAACCCGGTAATGCTGGTCGTTTCTGCGGTGTCGGTTGTGGGATCGATGATCAGTACCGACGTCGAGTTCCACGGCACACAATATATTTTCCCGTTGGGAGCGAGACAGGCCCCATACCATTTGGCCTCTCCCGTCAACCCGGTAATGCTGGTCGTTTCTGCGGTGTCGGTTGCGGGATCGATGATCAGTACCGACGTCGAGTTATAGGGCACACAATATATTTTCCCGTTGGGAGCGAGACAGGCCCCATACCATTTGTTATCCCCCGTCAACCCGGTAATGCTGGTCGTTTCTGCGGTGTCGGTTGTGGGATCGATGATCAGTACCGACGTCGAGTTATAGGGCACACAATATATTTTCCCGTTGGGAGCAAGACAGGCCCCATACCATTTGGCCGTTCCCGTCAACCCGGTAATGCTGGTCGTTTCTGCGGTGTCGGTTGCGGGATCGATGATCAGTACCGACGTCGAGTAGCTTGGCACACAATATATTTTTCCGTTGGGAGCAAGACAGGCGCCAGCCCATTTGGCCGTTCCCGTCAACCCGGTAATGCTGGAATTGTCCGACGAATCCCACAGTGGCTGATACCAAGAGTCCGTGGTACCAAGCACGTCCCCATCGGGCATAGTTTTACCAATATATTCCAAATCGTTCCACGCGGTTGACCCGTCTCCGATTTTTACGCGGTTGGTGTCAGTTTCAAACCCGACCTCGCCCGCGTTTAGGGTGGGGTTGCTGCTGTATGCGGCGGCGGCGGTGTTTCGGCGTACCTGGATGTTGTCAATTTGCGTCATAGCGTGCCCCCGTCAATATACGTTCCAACTCTTCCAACGATAAGTGCATATTTTCGTTCATTTCGGTTAATTACGTTGAATGGCCGGATATAGGTCGTGTTGTCGATCGTCTCGACCGCGGCCTCTAATTCTTCGATAGTATCGTACTGAGCCATGGTATAATTAGTCATAGCGTGCCCCCGTCAACGTTTGTAATTCGGTCGATAAAGGTATCATGATCATATGAGGTAAACCGTCTTGATATGGCGGTTCCTGCGGGCCAGGTTAAAGCGGACGTACCGCTATACCCTCGTGTTAGGTTGCTAATCGTATTACCTACTTTAGTTGCGTATAACACGACTTCAGCGGTAGCACCTATGCCAACGGTGGCCAGGTTCGGCGCGGCTGGTAAAACGTCGGCGTCAAACGTGATGCTGGCCGAGATGCCAGTGATCCCGACGGTTAAAAATGCAGATGGTGATCCGGACTTCGCCGGATACATCGTATCTACCATGTTCTAACCTCCTATCACGAGCCCAGCGTTCCGGTAATCGCCCCGCTGACCTTGATGTTGAACGATAGCAGTATGTTGTCGTCGATCGGCGTTTCTATGGGTACCCCCGTAATAATCCCGGTGAAGACCATCGTCTTCCCGTCTGGGAAGGTAATCGTGTACGTATCTGAGTTCTGGCTTGGATCGCCAATTGCCCGGGAGTATAACCTGTTCATCGATGCGTCTGCACCGTCATAAAAGATCGTAACTCCGAGCGTTCCGCCGTTTTTGAGGCCTGCGCAGAACGTTCGCCAATAGGTGGCGTCGTGGACGGTGGTCTCAAGTTCGTCGATCGCGATCTCGGGCGGCGTGATTTCTTTGACTTCTCCAAGCGTCGCGGTGCTGTCCGCGATCGTGGTTGTTTTTCCTAAGTATTTCATATATCTATTCCTCAATATTTAAACTTAAATTCATCGTCCATACGTTCGCGGTCCCCGCGTTGGTAGTGATCTTTCCCAGATGTGTGGGTTCCGAGACAATAAATACCCCGCCGTACCGCGTACCGGAAAGAGAGACGTGCACTATCTGTTTTAATACGGCTCTAAGGTCTGATATCACCTTGGCGCCAGCCAGATACGCGGCGTTCCGCACGCGCACTTGGACGGACGGGTATGAGATCCATGTGTCGCCGTCGTAATCTTGGCGCGGCGCGACGCCTCCGGTATCGTATAAGGTGACGCAGTTTGCTGGGCTTGTCGGCTCTGAACTCACAAACAGATCCGAGCCCATTGTTAGACCTAACGAACTGACCGAGGCCAAATAGGTTGCTAATTCGTACGCGTGGCTCATAGTTTCACCTGTTTCGCCAAGAATCGGTTTAATCGGGGCGCAGTTTCAATCACTGCATTTTCGAGGAACTTTGCTCCGCCCACAGGGTGGTTTGCCTCTAAATCTTCGTGGACTGCCACCGCATAGGCGTTCTTTTTGTCCCAGAGATCTGCAAACTTTTCGTAACCTATAACTTGCGTATATACCTCTTTTTTTCGCAACGGGCCTTCATTAAACGACCGTTTCCGGAGTTCGCCGGTCTTGATTGGAGTTTTGGGGATGGCAACGCGGATGATCTCGCCGCCCGCTTTCTGTAATGCCCGTGCCACGTTATGGTTCATTTTTTCTTCAACAACTTGCATCCGCGCCATCAGAATGTCGTCCCCGATTAACATCGAGCCCTTAACCGCAGCCACTACAGATCTACCCCCGAGTGGTGAAGCGACCCGTCTTTGCCCCGAGCATGACGGATCGCGATCGGTACGCGTTTGATCCCGTCGTCCAGGGCGACGCGGTCTTCATACTCTATCGCCTCTGAAACCGTCACGTGACAGAAACTCATAACCTCTTTACCGTCTCTTGTGTACCTCAATTTTTGCCGGAACGATACGCGGGCATTTAAGGAAACGTCGGCGTTGTAACTGGGGTCGCCTACCGCGTTTGTGCCGTTGTAGGTCGCGAGGGTGACCGTCTGGTTGAGATACTCGATTATTGCCATGGTGATAACCACCCGATAATTCCTGTAACTATGGTTGCGGACACGATCCACGCGGCGGTTAATTTGCTAATCAGCGCGGTTTGTTTACGGTCTATATCTCTAATCCGGGACTCGTGGTCCTGGATATCGGCGCGGACCAGATCGATCTTTTCGATCATCGCCGTGATATTTGCGTCCATCCTCACTATTGCGGTTAATATGTCGTCTCCGTTCACAGGTATTCGCCTCTCGATTCGGTGCACACGCCTGTAGCGTCAAGATCCAGACAGTCAAGGGTGTCGTCTCGGGTAACCCCCGCAGATACTGCGATTGTAGAGGCGCGCTGGTTGCAGTTGGCTATGATTTTTTGGTAACTCCGCAGGTATTCGGCGGCCTGGCCGCCGTCTCCGAATTGGATGGTGTAATCGTCTATTTTTTCAGATTTCACGCCTGTTGAGCCGCTTCCTGATGAAAGGAGGCTGGCAATGTAATATGTGATCGCGAGATCTTCGAAAGAAGTACCTGCGCAGGGTGCGGCGTCCGCTATGAATTGATCGTACGCGATCGCGTACAACTGATCCATAAGCGCCGGGACTGCAAACGGAGTCACCACCGGCAACAGCGTTTCCACTTCTTCTTGGGTCACTGTTTTGCACGCTCCCTAACTTCCGCTAAAAATGCGGCGTGCCGTTTCTTCCTTTCTCCAGAATAACCTTCAAACCCGTTGAACACCGCGTCTACTCGGGTTTCGTTGAGATCCAACTCAAGTAGTTCGGGGTGCTCAATAAAGGCGTTTATTACGGCTTCGATTTCCATTTTTAGGAGCGGCCGGTAATAAATATCTTCAAACGCCAACATAACCAGCATGTCAATTGACTGACATACTATGGTCTGTTTGCGTTTTGCGTCGCAGTCTGTGAGGTACTCCCGCGCGGTGTTCTTGAGGGTTGCGTTTAGGAGTTCGAACATTGGATCGTCATAAACAAAAACCGAGTCCGGATTCTTTTTTCCTTCGCGGATCTTGTCTTTGTCGCCGTTGCACCGGTACCGGAGCAGCATAGGCCATGC